>Ga0315339_1000693_pt1 | contig 38018 bp, 32 predicted proteins | sample ASW17metaG_FD_204514 | JGI IMG/M metagenome (GOLD analysis project Ga0315339, IMG submission 204514) | Ammonia-oxidizing marine archaeal communities from Pacific Ocean, United States - ASW #17 | ecosystem: Environmental > Aquatic > Marine > Oceanic | place: USA: California | collected 2016-12-05 | reverse complement strand
TGTAAGCGCTGCCTTCCTGCTATCCGTGGACCGGGCTCTCTGTGGAGTCCATATCGAGCACGACGCGTTCGGACTCGTCGTCCTCTTCGGCTCGAGCGACCAACTCGCGGTTCACCGCCATCAGCCCAAGCAGGTTCTCTTCACTGGCCAGCAGCTCTGCCTCAAAACTTTGCCGCCGCGAGGTGAGCGCCCCGCCGCGATCCCAGTTCTTCTTTGAGCCAATCAAGCGGAACGTCGGAACGGCGGAGACACGAACGGCATCGTTGAGGTTCTCGTAGCCTGCGAGGCGGCTGTAGACCGATTGCCGCACCAGATCGGCCAGCGGGAATTTCTTGTTTGTGCCTTGTCGCGAATCCGTCAGATGTTCTTCGATCAGCTTCCCGAATCCGAGCCGTTCGTCCAACTCGCGGACGAGAATGAGCCCGCCATCAGAGGTCACATGCGAACCCTGGAAATCGACCTTCAGAGACCCGTTGCAAGACAGTTGAAAGGGCTTGCTTTGTTTTTCACCCACTGGGTGTTAGCCTCCTCGTCTCTTTCGATGCGCTCAAACCCACATAGATAAAGGCGTCGGAGGCTATCCGATGGTTAGTAGAACTGCGACCAAAGTGGAAATCCGGGTTGATAGGCCTTCGTAGACAAGAGCCTCCAGGAACTGAACGAGCTTGCTGTAGAACCAGTCGTGGTAGCGGATCGGGAGGGGACCGTGGAGCTTCTGTAAGGCCTCGAAGGTTTCTTCCCAGTTAGTGCGTCGGTAGCTGTTCAATCCATTTCCTGATCAGCGCCACGCCATCCTGGTCCAGGATGCCGGACGCGATATGTGGCATCCTCCCAAGGCCGAGAATTTCCATGCGGTGCAGGATCATCGAGCGGTCAGGCGCGCCCGGCGTGAGTACATGTGGATTATCCAACTCGAAGTCACCGTGCTGCAGGGCTACATTTACGATGCCTAGCTCGTCCAGCGGTAGTGTCGGAAGCAACTGGAATTCGGCGTTGCCACCACCCCACTTCCTGTGGCAGTGAGCGCAATTCGCGTCGAGGTACGAGCGGGCTCTGCGGTCAAGAGAGACACTCGTATCCGACGGATCGTAGATGCGGGGCAGATCCGCGGCCTTCGCCGGTAGCGGTTCTTCGAAGAGTCCTAGATGGTCAAACGTGTCGAGCTGGTTGGCGATCACGCCGTCGTAGTGATGGTCGCGGTTCAGTTGCCGGGTGTTGATTCCGAGGACGTACTTGCCCGGCATGGTGTGGCACAGCGTGCACTCCGCACGGCTTGGGAACCGCCACATCTGCTTACGCTCGCCGCCCGGCGCTGCTGCGTCCTTGATCACGAACTCCTGGTCACGACCCTTGGCTTCCAGGAGAAACGCATCTGTCTGCTCGTCGTTCCACACGTAGGTGTAGCCGTGCCAGAGTTCTTCGCCGTATTCATCGGTGCCGGGAATGGTTTCATGCACCAGCAAGCGCGTTTCGAGACGCCGCACACTGTCGACGTTACCCACTTCCATCTCAAGCGCAAACGTTTTCACCGCCACTGCGCCGTCAGGGAACTGCCAGCCCGGAGGTGCCCCTGGCGCGGGCTGCGGATAGGTGAGGGTATTGTACTTGATCTTCGAGTCGCCCGGCAGCGTGAGATAGCGTTCCTTGAGTGCGCCGTCGGACCAAAGTGGTGAGTTGACCGTGTAGGAAAGCAGACCCGCCGCCGGAGTCATCTCTGTGGTCGAGGTAAATAGGCCTGTCTGGCTCAACCGGGTAGGGAAGCGGGGCGCCTGCGTGTCAGGCGGAGGCGCGGGTACGGGACGATAGATATTTCCACTCACGAAGTCTGCAAAGTAGACTTCCCCGTCATCCGTTTGCGCGAACTCAATGATGCGGAACTGCGTATCCATCAGTTCCTTGTGCCCGGTGACCTTCTCGCCGTCGTACCGCAGCATCCATAGGCGGCCCGTATCGTAGTCTGCGTAAATGTAGGAACCGTTCAGTTCGGGCAGACGGTCGCCGTAGTAGAAGTACCCACCGGTGACCGAGCGAAAATCGGTATGGCTGTGATCAACGATGGGGTCGACGAACTCAGTCGGCCCCTTGGGGCGGTCCGGCCGGAACGGATGACGCCCTTCGCGGACACTCCATCCGTAGTTGCCGCCCTTCTCGATGATGTAGATCATCTCCCAAAGGTCCTGGCCGATCTCACCGCCCCACAGCCGTCCCGACTTGCGGTCGAAGCTGAACTTCCAAAGTTGCCGCAGTCCGTAAGCCCATATTTCAGGGCGGGCGTTCAGCGTATCCACGAAGGGGTTGTCGGCGGGAACTGCGTACGGTAGACCATTGCTCTCGTTGTCAACGTCGATGCGCAGAACGGACGCCGCCAAGTCCGTGAGGTCTTGCCCGGTGACGCGCTCGTCGGCGATGCCGCTGGCGTCTCCCGTGACGAGGTACAAGTAGCCATCCGGGCCAAAACGAATGCACCCACCGTTATGCCCACCGGACGGCCATTCGAGTAGTACCTTTTCGGAACCGGGGTCGATTCGGAAGGGAGCCTGCCGCTCTGCCTTGAAGCGTAATAACTTGCTGCCCTTCGCTAAGTCCGTCCCCATCTCAGGTACCGTGACGGCATAGACATAGCCGTTTTCCGCGAATCGCGGATGGAAGGTGATGGCGTAGAGGACGCGCTTGAGATCGATGATGAGCGTCTTGTCATCGGCACCGCGCGCGGGCGTGAAGGAATAGACTTTTCCGTATCTCTCGCCCACGACGAGACGATTCGCGCCGGGCACGGTGGCCATTGTTATCGGCTCATAGAACTTGACCTTGGGGAATGCCACTTCGGGACGGTAGGGGCTGGGCGGTTCGGGGGTACCTTTGATGTTCGAGGTCGTCCACGGAACGCGCTTTTCGATTCCATAAGCCTTACGTTCTGAGGCTGGTTCGGCCGTAAGGTTGACGCCCAGGGCTAGAATCACACCGACTGAGACAGCAAGAACTAACCACCAAGACTTTTGCAAGGGTTTCCAGACCGATCCGCCCGAGGAACCGGGCGAGTGACGAAACGAGAGTTGCACCGATTATACCCGGCGAGGGTTATGCGATTCCGGTTAGGAAGTCCGTGACCGCACGGTTGAAGGCAGGCGCATCTTCAAGGTTCGGGAGGTGTCCCGTTGCGGGAATCACCACATGACGAGCGTCGGGGATCAACGCCGCCCAGGCGGCCATCTCGGCGGGCGGAATCATGGGATCCTCCTCGCCGGATATGACGAGCGTGGGTACTTGGATATTCGAGAGCGCAGGCGTGACATCGGGCCGGTCGGCGAGGGCTTGGAGCATCCGCACGATCGTGTCGGTTGGAGCCGCCTCGACCAAGTCACGCACGCGGCGGATCAGTTCTGGACGCCCCTGCAACGTGGTCGGCCCGAACCAGCCGGGCACCATTCGTTCCGCCGCTGCCGTCGCACCGTCTTCCTCGACAATGCGGGCCATCTTGCGCCGAACTTCTTTGGCGGTGTCAGAGTCAGGGGCGGCCCGCGTGTCCGCGAGCACTAAGCCGAGCAGGCGTTTGGGGTGCCGCCGCGCGAAGGCAAACGAAGCGTATCCTCCCATCGAGACGCCACCGACAACTGCCTTGTCGATGCCTTGTTGAGTCAAGATCGCCGCTGTGAGGTCGGCGATGTTGTCCATCGAAACCGGCCCGGACTCGGATTCGCCGACACCGGGGACGTCGAATGTGATGATCCGGGTGGCAGAGGATAGGGCCTCCAACTGTGGGTCGAACATCGTGCGATTCAGTGGGAAGCCGTGAATGAGAATGAGCGGAACGCCTGCGCCGTGTATATCAATACCGACGCGCTTACCGGAGATGTCGATCGTCATAAAACTATGCCAAACTAATCAATCCGAACGGCAAGCGTATCATGACCTATAGCGGACGATCTCCCCAAACCGGCGAACTCCTTCATGTCCATGAGGAAGACGGCCGGATAGTCACGGTTGAAGATACTGGCCAGGCCGGCGACGGCCCCTGCATCGCCCCGGGCATGATCGACATCCAGGTGAATGGATTCGCCGGCGTTGATTACAACTCGCCCGACACGCCCCACGACGAGATCGCGCGCTCGATTGAGGTGATGCGTGGCACCGGTGTCACACGCTTCTTTCCAACGCTGATCACAGGGTCGAATGAGAATATCAGCGGCTCGCTCGCGAATCTCGCGTGGGCTAAGCGTGAGCTTCCGAATGGCAACTCGATGGCTCGGTTTCATGTCGAGGGCCCTTGGATTTCGCCCGTCGACGGCCCCCGCGGCGCTCACCCCGTAGAGCACGTACGGGCGGCCACGATCGATGAATGGAAACAGTTTCAAGACGCCGCCGAGGGCAATATTGGCATTCTGACGCTGGCACCCGAGCAGGAAGGGGCGCTCGACGTGATCGAGCACGTCGCGGGGCAGGGAAGTGTCGTTGTCGCACTCGGTCACACCAACGCCAATACGGCCCAGATTAAAGACGCCATCCAAGCAGGCGCGACGATGAGCACCCATCTCGGCAACGGCTCGCATCAAGTCATCGCGCGGTTCCCGAACTACATCATCGATCAGATGGCGTCGGATGAACTGTGCGCCGGTCTGATCGTCGACGGAATCCACCTAGACCCGAACTTCGTGAAGGTCGTCGTTCGGGCCAAGGGTCTCGACCAGTGCATTCTTGTGACCGACGCCGTTGCTCCCGCGAACTGCCCGCCGGGCATCTATCGCATCGGGCATCTTGAGGTCGAGTTGACACCCGATAATCGCGTCGAACTCACATCCAGCCGCCGGCTTGCGGGCTCCGCGCTCACGATGGATCGCGGACTGGAGAAGCTGATTCGCTTCGCGGGGATCTCGCTCTACGATGCTCTCCGTATGGGTACGGTGAATGCCGCGCGTCACACGCACTTGGAGAAACGGCAGGGCTTCTTAGATCCCGGCGACCTCGCCGATTTTATTCTGTTCGACTATGACAAGGAAAGTGGCGACATCGCGATTCAACAGACTGTGTGCTCACCGCTCAACTAACAAACCGCGCACCGTGTCCCGCACCCGCTAGAACAACCGGCCGGGAACCGACTGTCCATCCACGGACACGTCGAAGACGACCTGTCGGGCGCGGCCTTCCGTCTTCGCTCGATACATCGCCGCGTCGGCGAAGGCCACCATGTCCGCTGGGTCGTCGTAGCCCACCGGGCTCAGAGCGATTCCCACACTTGCCGATGTAAACACGGTTTGCGCGTTGAGTTCAAAAGAAGCGTGAACGCGCTCCAAGATGCGTGCCGTAATCGCTTCCGCCTCTGACTGGTCGCGGACACCATCCAGCAAGATGGTGAACTCGTCGCCACCCATGCGCGCCACCATGTAATTGGGCCGCAGGCAGGTCTCTAGGCGCTCAGCGACCGCCTTAAGTAGATCATCACCGGTCGGGTGCCCGAGGGTGTCGTTCAAAACCTTAAAGCGGTCGAGATCAAGGAACAGCACGGCGAAAGCGTACGTTGGGTCGCCGTCCGCCAACACCGCCACTCGATTCAGCCGCCGCATGAACGAAGCGCGGTTCGGCAAGCCGGTCAGCCCATCGCGTAGCGCCTCGCGGCGGTCCGTCACGTCGAACGAAAACACACGCAGTGTTCCGTTGGACGGCACGTAGGTGATGTGCTGTTCCCACAGTCCCGCCCCGATGACGATCTCGCGGATTAAACTCCTCGTGCGCCCCGTGTGCAATTGCTCGGCGATACTTCCCAAGTCCTGTAAGAGGATGTGGGACGAACCCTGGCTCTTCAACTCTGGAAACAGCCGCTCCGCCGAGGCATTCATGAATGAGATACCGCCTACCGTGTCGACCTCGACAATTGGATGAGGGCTCTCTTCCGCGATGAACTCAAGGCGGGCCAGCTTGCGCTTCGCCTCCGCTAGTTCGGTGCGGTCCCATAACAGCAACCAGACCTGGCTCCCATCCGCGCGCGGCGGCGCAACACTAATCACGTCAAGGACGAGGGAGCGATTCGTCCGGCTTGTTCCGCTCGCCTGGACTTTCTCACCGAACGCCGGCAACGAAGCGGCGGCGTTCTCCACCGTGTCGGAACCGGCTGGTAGCTGGATCAGGGTCGCGAGCGCAACCTCCGAGAGTTCCGCTACCGAGTAGTCGAACAGCGCCGCCGCGCCCTCATCCGCGCCGGTGAGCCGCCCTTCGAGATCCACCGAGAGGATGCCGTCCGCGGCGTGTTCGAGAGTCTGGGAACAGAGGCGCTCCTGATCCACTCGTTGCTGATGAACCGTCGCCCAGCCTCGCTGCAATCGGCCGATGGCCATACTGAGCGCTAAGCCGGCTACGACGGCGGCCACCACGAGGAGCGGTGGCGCCCAGGCCGGCGTGTCCGGCGAGGCGTCGAGCGCCGCGAGCGTTAGTAGCGCCAATACCAATGCGCCCGGTCCGATCCGCAACCACAGTTCCGTCAGCGGACGGCCGGTGGCGAATGATGCCGCGTCGTGCCGACCGGAATCTTCGCGCTCTCGCTCTGCTGTTCCCACTTCTCGTCACACCCTAGTCAACGATAGCTGCGTGAACCATGTCGATGAAGCGATCACGAAGGTCGCCGATTCCCGGACCCCTGCTCTGGCCGAACACGAGGATAATCAGTTCCTCGTCCGGATTCACGAGCGCATAGGTTCCGTCCGAGCCTCCATGCTCCCATCCGCGGCCCTGCTGGTACGCCCATCCATAGCCGTAGTAGTAGTCACCAGCGTCGCCGTGACTCGTATTCGGAGAGGGCGTCCACGCTGCTTCGACACTCTCTTTGCTGAGTACCCGGGTCCCGTCGAGCTTACCTCCCCGCCGCCACATTTAGCAGAACCGGGCATAGTCAGCCGCGCTTGAAATCATCCCGCCCGATGCCCTCACGAAAGGGTAGTCCGGCTCGTCGCCTGGCTTCCACTCAACCTTCCACGTTCCGGTGTCATCGCGAGAGCACACAGTTGACATGCGACCCTGATCGGCTCGCGATTCGTGATTGGAACTATCCCGCATTCCGAGAGGATCATAGACGCGCTGCTTGAGGAAGTGTTCCAGCGGCTTTCCGCTCACGGCTTCGATGACCGCCCCTAAGCTATTGAACCCCGGATTATTGTAGGAGTAGGTTGTGCCGGGTGGAATCTCAGCGCCGATCTCCCCGAACCGCGCGACCTCTTTCTGAAGCGTCGTGTTGGGCAGGAGCGGTTGCAAGAAGATGGGACCGACCCGCAACCCGCTCGTATGACTCAGTAGGTGCCGGACCTGAACCCACCCGGCGCGATAGTTGTCGAATGATGCCAGGTGTTTGCGCGCGTTGTCCGCGAGGGCCAGCTTCTGTTCCTCCGCCACCATCAACACCGCTGTTGCGACGACGGGCTTGGTATTCGACGCCATGCGGAACAGACCGTCCTTCTTGAGAGCGATCTTAGCGTCGAAGTCCTGATACCCGAGAGCGTCGTGCAGTACCACTTGGCCGCCGCGGGCAACGAGAAGCACAACGCCCCGGTGTTTGTCCGATGCGACAGCCCGCTCGTAGATGGCCAGCGCGGCGTCTAGGGTAGCCGCGTCCATGCCGACCGCGCGGGGCGAAGCCGATGGCAGACCGCCGGCCACAGCCGTGCTCGCCATAGCGAAGACGATCAGGACGAGCTGTACAAAGGCAGTGGGGAATAGCTTGCAGAAACCGAGTAACGACTGAACGAATGGCGCCACGAGGAAGCTATCGTCCCGTCCAGCAGGGGTTTCGCTTTTCGAGGAAGGCGCTCATGCCTTCTTGCGCATCGGAGGCGAGCGCGTTCATGCTCATCACCTCTTTCGCATAGGCGTAAGCTTTGGGCTGATCGAGATCAATCTGCACATAGAACGCGGCTTTACCAAGTTCGACTACGAAGCCGCTGGCCTCGGCAATCTGGCCCGCCAACTCGCGCGTCACCTTGGAAAGCTCATCACTGCGAACCACGCGGTTCACCAGACCCCACTCAGCCGCCGTAGCCGCATCGATCGGACGCCCTGTCAACAGCATCTCGAGCGCGCGCTTGCGTCCGATAGAGCGAGTCAGAGCCACCATCGGGGTGCTGCAAAATAGGCCGATCCGCACACCGGGCGTCGCGAACTTGGCATTCTCAGATGCGACAACGAGATCGCAAGCCGCCACGAGTTGGCAACCTGCCGCCGTCGCCATGCCGTCGACCTGAGCGATTACCGGTTGGGGGATCCGCTGGATCGTCGTCATTAGATCCGTGCAGACGTCAAAGATCTTGCGGTATTCGTTGATGTCGCGGTCGACCATCTCCGCGAGGTCGTGTCCCGCACAGAAAACGGCGCCTTCACTCGCCAGAATCACGGCCGCGACGTCGCGATTCTCTGCAATTTCGTCGAGGGCCGCGATCAACTCCCGCATCAAATCCATCGAGAGTGCATTGCGCCGGCCGGGACGGTTCAGACGGATGCTTGCAATCGGCCCGTCCGTCCCAACCAGTAGAAGGGGTTCAACCATCGTGGAATCAGAATATCACTTCGCTACCAACCTTCACCGCCGCCGAGAGCAGGGAAAGAGGCGCACATGTAAGTGTGTGCGCCCGCGGGCCCAAGCCCGCGGAAAGTCCCACCCGCGGCAAACTTTTCCATCGTCACCCATCCAATTCAAGCTAGAATCGACTAATCTTGCTCGGCACCACTATCTCGCACTACAAAATCACCGAGAAACTCGGTGAAGGCGGCATGGGCGTCGTCTACAAAGCCGAGGATACGAAACTCGACCGGCCCGTGGCGTTAAAGTTCCTCGCGCCGCATCTCCTCCGCGACGAGGAAGGCCGCAAACGTTTCGAGCGCGAGGCCAAAGCCGCCGCCAAGCTCGACCATACCGCTCAAGCTGCCTGAAGCACTCTCCGTCGCGATTCAGATGTCCGAGGGGTTGGAGGCGGCGCACGAAAAGGGATCACCCACCGCGACATCAAGCCGGACAACGTCATGCTCATGTCCGGCTCACGAGGCCTCGTCAAGCTGATGGACTTCGGCTTGGCGCAACTTGCCGGCAGCTCGAAGTTCACGCGCGAGGGGATGACGCTCGGCACCGTCAACTACATGTCGCCCGAGCAGGCCGAGGGGGCCGACACGGATCACCGCACTGACATCTGGGCCATCGGCGTCGTGCTCTACGAGATGGTGGGTGGCGAAAAGCCGTTTCGGGGCGAGTTCGATCAGGCGATCATCTTCTCGATCATGAACGAGCCGCCGGAGCCACTGACCGCCGTGCGAACCGGTGTCCCCCAGGAACTGGAGCGAATCGTCAACAAGTGCCTCGCGAAGAAGCCCGACCAGCGTTATCGCCACACTGACGAGCTGCTCGGCGATCTTCAAGCAGTACGGCAGGAACTGGAGCCGCAGCCATCCCGGGTTGCGGCACAACCGGTGGCCGCGAAGCGCACTTCACCTGCCTTGATCGGTGTGGGGGCTGTGGTCTTGCTGACGGTGCTCGGTCTGGGTTGGTGGTTTGGGAGTTCGTCTGAACCGGCGATGGAAACCCCGCCGCAGTACAAACTGACGCAACTCACTTTCGACACCGGTTACACCGCCGAGCCGGCGATCTCCCCAGATGGCCGGCTTCTGGCGTACGCCTCCGATCGCGCCGGCGAAGGTAATCTCGATATCTGGGTCCAGCAGGTGAGCGGTGGTGAACCCATTCAGCTCACATTCCATCCAACTGACGAAACCAGCCCCTTGTTTTCCCCCGACAGCAGCCAGATCGTCTTTCGTTCCCCGCGCGATGGTGGCGGCATCTATCTCATCGCGGCGCTGGGGGGCAGTGAAAGGCTACTGGCGAAGGGCGGGCAAAACCCTCGATTTTCACCCGATGGCCAACGTGTAGCTTACTGGGTCGGCAAGTCCTTGGCGGAATCCAGCGTCTACGTGGTACCTGTCTCCGGCGGATCACCGCAGAAGCTTGAAACCAACGCGACGTTCGCAAGGGACCCGGTTTGGTCACCTGATGGCGAGCATATCTTGTTTGTGGGCACTGACGAAACAAGACTGGCGGCCCTGGACACTTGGGATGGTTGGGTCGCGTCGGCGGAAGGCGGTGAAGCCAGGAGAACCGGAATCAGGGAGACGGTAATCCGCGCAGGAATGGCAGATGGGGATGGACTCGTCTGGATAGATCCGAGCGGTGTGCTGTTCTCTGCGCGGTCAGGCGATACGGTAAACCTTTATCAGGCCACCATCGAGCCTGGTACTTGGCGGATGGATTCCGCTCCCCAGCAGCTCACCCATGGCGTGTCTGAAAAGCAACCCTCAGTCGCAAACGACGGCCGGATTGCCTATGCGAGCCCCGATCGCAATGCCGACATCTGGGCCGTCCCCATTGATGCTAACAAGGGGAAACTGACAGGCGAACCCGAGCCCGTCGAAAATAGCATCTCCGATGAGGGCTCGCCTACGGTGTCAGCCGACGGCAGCAGACTGGCGTTTACCCTGGTCCGGTCGGGCAACGCGGATGTCTGGGTGCGCGACAACGTGACCGGGCGCTCGTCAGCTCTTGTCGTGACCCCGGGACTTTCTGAGTTTCGCGCCCTGCTTTCCCCGGATGGCTCGACCGTCGCCTTCGCGCGTATGCCTTATGGGAATGCGGAATTGTTCGTCAGTCCCTTTGAAGGTGGCCCCGAAAGGAAACTGATGGACGGAGTAGCCACCATCGTATCGTGGTCCGCCGACAGCACGAGAATTCTGTACGCCACCAAAGGACTCGCTACGTGGAACACCATCAATGTGAGCACGGGCGAGATTACGCGTCTGCTTGACAACTCGGGCAACCACATCCATTCACCCGAGCTTTCTCCCGACGGCAACTGGCTATTGGTGAAGACTTTGGAGGGGGCTGAAACAGGTGCAGGCGGCTTTATCGCACCCATCCGAAACGGGGAGGGCGCTCCGACCAGCGATTGGATCAAAGTGGTGGAAAGCAGGTCGGGCAACGAGGGCTGGTGGTCGCCGGATGGCAATCTCGTGTACTTCCATGTCAGCCATGAAGGTTCCCAATGTCTCTGGGCCCGCCGCCTGAATCCGATCACTAAACAACCGGTGGGGTAGGCCTTCGATGTCTTCCATATACACGAGGATCGGCGCACAGTTGGCTGGGCAGTCGTCGGTCTGTCATCCGATCACTTGTACTTGAGCGTGCGTGAGACCAAGGCCAACATTTGGCTTGCCGAACCCCAGACCCCACAGGAAAACTAGCCGCCCGCAACTACCCCGAAGCCGCCCCAGCCCGGCCCGCCGCCGGAGCCGGCTCAAACGGGAACCGCGCCTCTTCAATACTCAGCCCGCGCACGTCGATCCGTGACAGGTCGGCAGTCCCGACCCCATGGCCCTCGGCGAGCAGCAGCGTGTTGTCGCAATTGCGGAAAGGAATCGTCCCACGCTCGGCTCGCGGATCATAACCCATCACCGCTGTACCCACCGCGTCCGTACACACCGGATTCAGCCCCGCGATCAGCAGCCCCGGCTTACCCGTCCGCAGATTGCCGTCGCGCACCCACGGGCCTTCCGCGCCGATCATCGTCTCCACGCCATCAATGATCTGCAAATCAATCGGACGCGCCACCGCCAGGTCGGCCACGATCCGGGGAACACGATAGCCGTCATGCCGCGGCGTCGACGGATCGTTCTCCGGAGCGGCGATCTTCGCCGGCTGCCGATTTCCCGCATGCAGCGGCCCGCGTCCTTTTGTCGGCGATTCGTTCGGCTCGTCCACGCCCGCGTCGCCACCATAAATTGATGTCGGCGTAATCCCAAAGCTGTTCTTCAGCGACAACGTGACGCCGCACGTCGCATGATTCTTCAGCTTCGCGATCGTCATGAAGACGTCCGTGTCTTCGTACACCTGATTCAGCCGAAACGACGGGAATATCAACCCGCCTCCCGCCACCTTTAACTCGGAATAGCGAGTCCCGCTCCCCAACGCGTTCGTGTTCTCGAATTCGATCCGCTTGCCGGCGTTCTTGAGCGACCGCACGCTCCACCCGCCGTCGAGCATGTAGTCCTCCAACGGACCGCCCGTCGCCCACGCGCTCTCGACCAACCGAACTCGCGTCGCCCCCGCTTCCGACAGCAACCGGCAGGCGACGCCCACAAGATTCGGATGGCAGTAATGCGTCTCGCCGAGCGCTTTGCCTTCGAAGCGCAGCCCAGGGCTGCCCGTGAGGTTGAGTTTGATCGTCACCGTCTTACCTGAGACGAGGTTTCCGATGCCGCCGAGCTGATCGAACAACGTTGTCATGTGCTCGGACAGTTCGGCGCTCCGGTAACTGCGGCACCGCGCCATCGCCACGGGAGAAGCCGGAGCGGCCGCCCGCGCTCGTCCCGAACCCAGCGACGAACCCGCCACCGCGCCACCCGCCGTCCAAAGCCAATTTCGCCGCGTCCACTTCCCGCTACCGCACGGATACCGCTTTCCGAAGTTATTCGCCCGCATGTCCATCGCCCTGTTGGAACTCTATGATGATCCCGCAGTACTCCGGTACTTCAGGAATATCGATCTCGCTGCCGCCCTTGTCGCCCTCGTAGATCTTCAACTCAAGCGGCTCGCCCTCGATCGAGTGCACCGTGGCGCTCTTGATCGCACGCGGGAACCGCACCGTGATGTTCTCCGTCGGATAGTCGCCATACTCCGTCATCTGGAGCAGCGCCCGGTCGCTCGACGGGTCATAGCGATACAGTGAAATAATCGATCCCACGTTGTAAGGGCGCGGCGCGGCGTGCTTGTCTTCAACCAAGTCACGCACGTTGCGTGAAAAGCGGTCCGAGTCAACCTCTTCCGGTGGATAGCGCCTGATGCTGCCCGCCCCGGCGATCAACTCCGGCGCAGAGTCACCGGCCTCGCGCCAGCGCGGACCTAACAGGAGGGTGCCCCCCGCGCCGGTGAACTCGCGTAGCTTGTCGACCTCTTGCGCAGGCCCCGGCTCGAAGTCATAGACCAGAACCGCTGATCCGTCCTCGACCTGCTTATCGGGGAAGTCCTTGCGCAAGACGATTCGATGCGGCACGTGATACACCGACAGCATATTGAGGACATCAAACGAATCGAACTCACCACCCGCCGCCGGATCATGCACCACCACGACACTGGGCCAGGTTTTGAATGCGCGCCATTGCTGCCGCTCGCCGAAGAACTTGACGTGCTCCCCTAATCTCCGCCACTCGTCCAGCGCTTCGTCCTCACCCTTGTGAAGGCGCTCGCGCAAGTCGTCCCCGAGAGCGACGACCCACGTGCCGCCGGCCATCCCGACATCCGCCACAGCGCGCGCGTAATCCGCGAACTCCAGGGGTTGCGGACGGTACTTCATTGGCCGATGGCCCATCCACACTGGCCGATCGGAGCCATCGGCTAGGAGTACGCCAACCTGCCACGCGTTCGATAGCACCCACGGGTTGCTGGTCGGACCAGCGCCCCATTCCTCGGCCTCCGATACGCTCAGCATCCCCGGCCACAGCCCACTGAGATTGGCGAGGATCGGAAACTTCTCGCCCCGTTGAACGTGCTGCCAGTCGCCCATGGGAATCACGACCGCGTCCGGATTCACGCTACGCAACATCGCCAGAGCTTCAACGGCTGCCGGGGCAGGGAACTCACCTTCCAGCACAACGCCATCGAATAGTCCTGCCGCCGCCTGAACGGCTTCCGCCCAATCCGGTCCGAACTCCACCGACGCGAGCACGGCAAGACCGCGTTCTCGAAGCAGTCCCTCGTATTTGGTGACGAGTTCGCACTGCGCAGTGTCAGCGTCCGTCGCCCGTCCGAGACTCCAGGTCAAGACCAAGCAGTTGTAGGGGGTATCCTTGAGGAGGGCGAGTGTCTCGGGCGCGTACCAGCCTTCGATCACCCCGCGCTGAGAAGCCGTTTCAATCGGATTCTCACTCCCCAGCCGCCGAGCTACTTCCAACGGCCCCCCGTCCCAGCGCAAAGGAACCCATTCCTCTGGCAGTGAGGCCGCCGAAGCCAGACTCACGGCGAGAACCGTAATGAGGAGAAAGCGCGACAGCACGACGAGTTCAGGCTATCACGGGAGGAAGACGGCCCGGCGTCTATGCGCCGCTCGAACGTTCGCAATCCGCTGTCCCTGAGGTTTACTTAGGACAGACAAGATGACCGTCGGCTCAACCTTGAAGGCGGTTGTGCGGAATTAGAATCTTCGTCGAAGGGCTCTAGACAGACACGGGTTGCGGCGCGTCTACAAAAGTGAGCCAGCCGTAGGGGTCGGGCGACTTCAAGGTCAACAGCGACCAAAACTCCTCTTGAAGTCGTTGTGTGATCGGGCCACGCTCACCGGTACCCACCGGGATCTTGTCGACGGACCGGATCGGCGTGATCTCGGCGGCGGTTCCAGTGAAGAAGACTTCGTCGGCGATATAGAGCAACTCTCGCGGGATCATCTGTTCCACAAATTCGAGGCCGATATCACGGCCGAGTTGTATAACGCTGTCACGCGTAATGCCGGGAAGCACGGAGTTACCCAACGGTGGGGTATAAATCTTGTTGTCGCGGACAATGAAGATATTCTCGCCGCTGCCTTCCGACACGTAACCTGACGTATCGAGCGCGATACCTTCGGCGTAGCCGTTTAGCACCGCCTCCATCTTGATGAGCTGCGAGTTCATGTAATTCGCTGCAACTTTGGCGATGGCCGGCAGGGTATTCGGCGCGAGCCGCGACCACGAAGAGACGCAGACGTCCACGCCCTTCTCGATCGCCTCGGGTCCGAGATACTCGCCCCACTCCCAGCAGGCAATATACAACTCCATCGGGTTCTTTAGTGACAGAACGCCACCCTCGCCGTAGCCACGAAAGGCAATGGGCCGCAGATAGCAGGCATCGAGCTTGTTCACCTTGACTAAATCACTCAGCGCCGCCACCAATTGGTCCTGCGTGAACGCGAGCTCGTCCATCCGGTAGATCTTGCAGGAGTCGAACAACCGACGAATGTGCTCTTTCGCGCGGAAGATCGCGGGCCCTTCTGGTGTCGCATAGCAGCGAATGCCCTCGAATACGCTGGTTCCGTAGTGGAGGGCATGTGTAAGCACGTGGACGCGCGCCTCGTCCCAAGGAATCATCGTCCCGTTGTGCCAAATCTTGTCCGTTGCCTTAATCATGCCCTCTTCCTTTGATTACCAAACCTTCAGTATCGCATCGAATGCCTGAATAGAGAATGTCCCGCGATCCAGTCCCCGTCTATCAGACGGCGGCCGGGTGCGTGGCGCGCCTACAGTTCAGTCAATCGGATGTTTCGGAAACGGACCTCAAGCGCCGGTCCGGAATGGATCTGCAGGGCAATGCGGCCCTCGGCATCGATCCCTTCTTCCGTTTCTTCGTAGTCGGCGGTCGTTGTGCCGTTGAGTTTGAGGCGAATCCGATTGCCACGGGCCTCGATCTCATAGTCGTTCCAGCCAACCGCACGGACCACCTTGTTGATGAGGTCCGCGTCTTGCTCGACAAGCATACGCCGGCGGCGGGATTCGTCATATAAACCACCCCACCAGGTTGGACCGATGTCAGCTTGATATCCGATCATCTCCATCGAGCCCGTGACCCGCTGACTGCGAAACTGGACCCCGCTATTGCCTGCACCACCTACGAGCTGAACCTGGAGCCGCAGGACGAAATCCGAGTACGACTTTTCGATCGCCAGGAAGTCGTTGTATCCGATGCCGGGCGAGCGGCCGACGATCATACCGTCTTCCACTAACCAAAGCAGCGAATCGCCTTCCCAACCCGTCAGGTCTCGTCCGTTAAACAAGTGCTCGAACCCCTCCTCGACCTGCGCGGACGCGACGACAGGCATTGCGCACGCAGCGAGAAAACCCCGCCGAGACAAGCCTCTGGAACGCCGCACATTCATATACTTCTTCTAACGAAGGCAGAAACCTATCGAATCCCTTCGGACACGTATGCGACATCCACTCATTGAGTCAACCTGAACCGTTAGTGTAACGTCTAGTAGACTGTCTCAAAGTAACCTTGCATATAGGGAAGACGTCTTCGAAACGGTAGCTATTGAGAACAACTGTGATGTCACTCGCAATGAATCCAGATTCCGCCCCGACTCTGATGGGACTGGACTTGCGTTCACTCGTTGACCGGATTGCGGAAGATCTAGCGCTTGAGTTCTGAATGCGAAATCATTTCTCGACACCTAAGCGACGGCTACAAGCAACCGTTCTCTGCACGGCTCCAGGTCCAACTTGACGGTGAAGGGTTATTGAACTGCTAGGGCCCTGACGGCCACCGACCCGTACGCGGTCAAAGATTGGCACTCCAGGGCTCGCACCCCCGATTTGCGAGGCACCTACTGCGAGAGTACAATGGGACCACAGCGGATACAGTGAGAAGTGTATCTAGCTAACGCCTGGAGGTTTAGCCGTGTTTCGACTTGATCATCAAAAGGCCGTGAGCTTCTGTGACGGGCTCCGCCGCCGCGACTTCTTGCACGCCGGTTCGACCGGTATGTTGGGCCTCGGCCTCACGGACTTCCTCTCGCTCAAGGCGCAGGGCGCGGTCCACAAAGATAAGAGCGACATGAACGTCATCATGCTCTTTCTGGTCGGCGGGCCTAGCCAGCTTGATACCTGGGACATGAAGCCCGACGCCCCATCGGAAATTCGCGGCCCCTATAAGCCGATCAAGACGAACGTTCCCGGCATTGAAATTTCCGAGATCTTCCCCCGCATGGCGCGCCACGCCGACAAGTGGTCGCTCGTGCGGACGCTCCATCACACCGCCGCTGCCGTTCACGACACCGGGCATCAGATGATGCAGACCGGACGCCTGTTCCAGGGCGGCCTGAACCATCCGCACATGGGTTCGGTGCTCGGCAAGCTGCGCGGACCGAACGGCGACGTTCCGCCACACGTCCTGCTGCCGCGCCCGATCGGCAATACCGGCGGCAACATGCCGCACGGCCAGGACGCCGGCTTTCTCGGCAAGGCGCACGATCCGTTCGTGCTCAACGCCGATCCATCCGAGCCGAACTTTGAAGTGCCCGACATGCTGCCGCCCGACTACATCTCGTCGGTGCGTGTCGATCGCCGCCGCAAATGGCGCGACATGATCGACGACTCCGTTAGGCATTTCGAGACGGTTCCCGATGCGAAGCTGCTCGACACGACGTTCCAGCAGGCCTACACGCTGATGTCGTCCGAGAAGGCACGCGCGGCGTTCGACCTAACACAGGAATCCGACGACACGCGCAAACGCTACGGCCAGAACCGCTTCGGCCAAAGCTGCCTGATGGCGAAGCGTCTGATCGAAGCGGGCGTTCGCTTTGTGACGGTGAACATGTTCGAGACGGTGTTCGACGAGATCACCTGGGACATCCACGGCTCCAGCCCGTTCAGCCCCATTGAGTGCTACAGCAACCTCGTGGGGCCGATGTTCGATAACGGCTTCACATCGCTGGTCGAAGACCTCTCACAAACCGGCATGCTCGACAACACGATGATCGTGGCCACGGGTGAATTCGGCCGGACGCCGAAGATCAATCCTGCCGGTGGACGCGACCATTGGCCGGCTTGCTGGCCCGTCGTGCTGGCCGGCGGCGGCATTCAAGGTAGTCGCATCGTCGGTGAGTCCGACGAGATCGGCGGTGCTCCCAAGAGCCGCCCGACGACGCCGGGCGAGATCGCAGCGACCGTATATCACAGCCTTGGCATCGACCTCGAAACGCAACTGCCAGGCCCGCAAAACAGACCCATCCGCGTGGTCGACCATGGCGTCGAGCCGATCATGGAGTTGTTCAGCTAGGTCTAATGATCAAGCGATTATTGGCAGCTCTGTTCCTGACCGCGCTTTCATGCTTGGCGCAAACGCCGGCATCGATTGAACTTCTGCCGGGAGACATCACTATCTCCGGGCCGCAAGCGAGCCATCAACTCATTGTCCAAGGCCGCTTCGCTGGGGACTACGAACGCGACCTCACCGCCGCTGCCACGTTCGAGGCCGCGGATCAGAAGGTCATCAGTATCGACGCCGGGGTTATCCGCCCGCGTGCCAATGGTCGCACGAAACTTACGGCGAAGGTCGAAGGTGTTACCGCCTCGATCGATATCACCGTTGAGAACTTCAAGACGCCCGTTGTCCCGAGCTTTCTCAATGATGTTCAGCCGGTGCTCACGAAGGCCGGTTGTAACGCAGGTGCGTGCCATGGTTCGGAAGCCGGCAAGAACGGTTTCAAGCTCAGCCTGCGTGGCTATGATTCTGAGTTCGACCACGCTGTTCTCACGCGTGAAGCTGGTGGCCGCCGCGTTGCTCGGTGGGACCCCTCGAAAAGCCTGTTGCTGCTGAAGCCGACCCTGACGATTCCGCACAACGGGGGTAAACGCTTTGCGGTGGACTCGCCTGACTTCCGCATCATTGCAGACTGGATCGCCAACGGCGCGCCGGCTCCCAAGAAGGATGACGTGGCGATTGAAGCCCTGCGCGTTTTTCCCGAGCAGTCCTGGCTTCAGAACGATGCAGAACAGCAGGTCCTCGTGCAGGCTATTTACAGCGATGGCTCGCGCCGCAATGTTACGCGGTGGGCGAAATTCTCCAGCACGAACTCCGGCGTTGCCACCGTCGATGATCTCGGCCACGTCAAGATGCAGGGCCCGGGGGAAGCTGCGATCACTGTTTGGTATTCGAGCAAAGTGAAGTTCGCGCGGGTGGGTATTCCGTTCGACCACGAGATCGCTCCAAAGATCTATAGCGGAGCACCGCGTACGAATTACATCGACGACCTCGTGATCGAAAAGCTCCAGGCGCTCCATATTGCGCCATCCGAGCCCGTTGGCGATGCGGCCTTTCTGCGGCGTGTGTACCTTGACGGGATGGGCGCGCTCCCCAGTCCGGCCGAAGTCGAGCGGTTTGACACCGACCAGTCGCCCGACAAGCGCGAACGCCTGATCGACGCCGTCCTTGAGCGAGAAGAGTTTGTTGACTACTGGGCTTACAAATGGTCGGACCTGTTGCTTATTTCGAGCCGCGATCTCGGCAACACAGCAATGTGGTCTTACTATCGGTGGGTTCGCGAAAGCGTCGAGAAGAACACGCCCTGGGACCGTCTCGTTCGCCAAATCCTCACCTCCACGGGAAATAGCAGCGTAAAGGGCGAACTGAACTACTATCAGATCCATCGGAATACGATTGAGTTGGCGGAAAACGTCACGCAGGCCTTTCTGGGGCTTCGCATTACCTGTGCCCGTTGCCACAACCATCCGCTGGAAAAGTGGACGCAGAACGATTACTACCAGTTCGCCAATCTCGTCTCGCGGGTTGCCCAGAAGAACGGAACAGGCGGGGGCGATGTGGTGATTTATCGCAGTCCCTCCGGCGGCATCAATCATCCCAAGCTCGGCAAGCCGCTTCCGCCGCGCCCGCTGGATGGCGAGGAACTTGCGCTCGATAGCGCCAAGGACCGCCGCCAGCATCTTGCTGACTGGCTCACCTCCGCCGACAATCCCTACTTCGCCCGCGCCGTCGTCAACAAGATATGGGCGAACTTCATGGGCCGTGGCATCGTCCATCCAGTTGATGACATGCGTGCCAGCAACCCGGCGAGCAATGAAAAGCTTCTCACAGCGCTGACAAAGGACTTCATTGACCATAAGTTCGACGTGAAGCATCTCATTCGGCGCATCATGCTCTCGGCTACGTATCAGCGGTCGTCCACGGCAAATGAAACGAACGTTGACGACGAGATCTACTATTCTCGTTACATCGTTCGGAGGCTGCCGGCCGAGGTCGTTCTCGATGCGGTGAGTCAAGTCACGCGCGTCCCGACGAGTTTCAGCGGCTACCCTGAAGGCACGCGCGCGTTGCAGTTGCCCGATACGCAGGTGAATTCGTTCTTTCTCACCGTTTTCGGACGCCCGCCGCGCATCAATGTCGACGCCGCCGAGCGCGAACATGCCCCGACGATCAAGCAAGCGCTCCACGTCATCAACGGCGACACGCTCAACAACATGCTCCGCGACGAAGAGGGCGCGATCGAGATGTTTCTCAAGCTGGGACTCTCGAACTCGAAGATCCTCGACCACCTCTATCTGTCGGCGCTGAGCCGCTATCCGACAGAGAGGGAGAAGAACGCGCTGCTGCGCGTCCTCGACGAGGCGGAGAAGGAAACAAGAGCCGACCCGCTTGAGCGCGACCCGCGGCGCAAACCGCTGGAAGATCTCATGTGGGCCATGTTGACCGGCAAGGAGTTTCTGTTTAATCACTAGCGGCTCCCCGCGGCGATGACCGACTTCATGACCACGCTTTGGCGAGCCGCGCTTTCGTTTACCCTGTTTGCCATTCCTTTGTTCGCCGAGCCGTCTTTCCGTACGGATGTGTTCCCGATCCTTCGCGACAACTGTCTGGCCTGCCACAGCGCCCAGACTAAGATGGGCGAACTGGTGATTGAGAGCTACGACGGCCTGATGAAGGGGGGCAAGAAGGGCGACGCGATTGTTCCCGGTGACGCCGATTCGAGTCTTCTCGTACGCATGCTCGAAGGCCGCGCGCAGCCCAAGATGCCGATGGGCGGCGAGCTTCCGCCTCAAAACATTGCCGTGATCAAAGCCTGGATCGATGCCGGCGCGCAGGGTGAAGAGGTGTCCGGTGGCGCGCCGGCACTGCCCACGATTGCGGTGCGACGCGACGTTCCCACGCCTGTGAACGCTGTGGCGTTTTCCCCGAGTGGCTCGACTTTGGCGGTGGCAGGCTATCAGGAGGTTCATATCTTTGACACTGCCGGCGGCCGGGTCACAAGGGTACTTGGTGGTCACGCCGATCTCGTCCGGTCGGTTGCCTTTTCCGCCGACGGCAAATTGCTCGCGGCGGCCGGGGGCGCGCCAGCGCGGTTCGGCGAGGTCAAGGTGTGGGACGTCGAGACTGGCAAACTCCGCCAAGCCATCAAGGGCCACAAAGACTGCATCTACTCCGTTGATTTTTCGCCAGATGGCAAGCAGATTGTTACCGCGAGCTACGACCGAATGATCGAGCTTTGGAGCGTTGATTCGGGCGAGCACGTTTCAACGTTGAAAGACCACGTTGATGCCGTGTATGCCGTCGACTTCGGTCGCAAGCCTGGTCAACTTGTTTCGGGTGGCGCCGACCGTTCGGTCAAACTCTGGAACCTTGAAAGTGGCAAGCCCAGCCTTACGTTGAGCGAGCCCCTCGCCGGCGTGCTGACGGTGGCCTTTCATCCCGACGGTCAGCAGTTCGCCGCCGCCGGCGCAGACAAGACCATTCGCGTTTGGCGTATTGCGAAGGAAGACAACACCGCCGCCGATTTGGTCAAGGCGATGACGGGCCACGAAGCTGCAATTCTCAAGATCGCGTTCTCGCCTGACGGGAAGACCATCATCTCGTCGTCATCCGACCGATCGCTGAAAGCGTGGGACTCCGCGACGTTGGCCGAGAAAGCCGTCGCCGCTGATCAATCCGACTGGGGCGAGGCTCTCGCCTTTCATCCCGACGGCAAGACTTTCGTTGTTGGTCGCTACGATGGCTCGTTGACGACCTACGACGCTGTTTCGTTGCAGCCGACAAAGAAGTGGAAGCGTGTTGGCGACCCGCTCGACGTGGCGGGCCGGTGACTGGTTTGGGGGAGGACCCATGAAACGATGTTCAACCTTGGCTCTACTGCTACTGTTGCCGAGTATCCTTCTGGCTGACAAGCGCACAAACCCACCCACCATCCAGGACACTTCGCCGCTCGCCGTCACGCGCGGCCTCACGACGGAGCTCAAAGTCGAAGGCATTAACCTCGTCGGCGCCAAGGAAATTCTTTTCGACGACTCGGCTGTCAAGGGCAAGATTCTTCACGTCAACACGCTCGGCAAATTCGTTGGAAAATTCATCGGCTCGAACGGTACCGTCAGCACGATCGACCGTGGCGATCCGCCTCCACTGAACGAAGTCGCCATCGAAGTTGAGGTGGACCCCGAAGCGAAGCTCGGCCTCTATGCCTTCCGACTCGTTACGCAGGACGGCACGACGAACCGCAGCAAGGTGAGCGTCGAGCCGTTCTACGGTGCGCGCCCGGAAATCGAACCGAACGACACGTTGCAGGACGTTCTTCTGCAGGACGCCTACGTCTTCCCACCGACCATCATCACGGGAACGCTACGGAAACCCGGTGACATCGACTACTTGCCATTCGAAGCGCCGGCAGGTGAAGAGTTCGTGCTCCACATGAGTGCTGCGGCACTCGGCTCGAAGCTTCGTTGGAAAATGGCTTTGCTTGATGCTCAGGGGACGACCGTGGCGTCTCGTTCTATTGTTGATTCCGGGAACGAACCCGTTCTGGCCTACCGCATTCCTGCGGACGGCAAGTATTACGTTGCCATCACCGATGTCGAACGTGGCGGAAGCAGGAATCATTTCTACCGCCTCAAGATCGGCTCGTACCCCTACCTGACCGAGGTGCAGCCGCTCGGGGTCCCCGAAGGCCGGCCAACAGAGGTTACCCTGCGCGGCCACAATCTCGGCGACCAACGCACGCTTACCGTCTACGGTAGGGTCGGTTACGAAGGGATGGCCCGTCAGGACGTCCGCCCGGAACTCGATCTCGGTTACCCGCACAACGAACTGAGGATCGCCGTCGGTAAGTATGCCGAAGCCGCCGAGGAAGATCGTGGATCGAGCGCCGATTCCGGCATGTCCCTCGACGTCCCAGTCACTGTTAACGGACGCGTCAGCGGTTTCTCGCGGGACCTCACGCCCGACGAGGATTACTACCGCTTCGCCGCGAAGAAGGGCAGGGAATACGCCATCGAAGTCGAAGCCCGCCGTCTCGGCTCGCCGCTTGATTCCGTTCTCGAGATACTCGACAGCGACGGCAATCTGGTTCCGCAAGTCAAGGCCCGCGCCGAGCTTAAGACCGAGATCGAACTGCGCGATCAGAACTCCGTGCAGAGTTCATTGCGGATTAGCTCACCTCGGGAGAAAGGATTTCGTGTCGGCGATTACGTCATGGTCGACAACGAGATCCTGCGAATCAGTGCTTTGCCGCGTGGGCCTGACGACGGCACCGTCTTCGTCAGCCTCGGCGGACGCCGCATTGGCTACTTCAACACCACGCCCGAAGCGCAAGCGCTCAGCACGGCGGTCTACAAGGTGAGCTTGCACGAGCCTCACGTGAAGCTACAGCCCAACGGCCTTCCGCAGCGCGTGTTTTATTACCGCAATGACGATGGCGGGACCGGCTACGGCAAAGACTCTCTCCTTCGCTTCACTGCTCCCGCGGATGCTGAATACTGCATCCGGCTGCGCGATCTGCGAGGCCAGCAAGGCGAGGACTATGCCTACCGCCTCACCCTGCGAGAAGCCACGCCAGACTTTCAGCTCAGTGTCTCCCCGGCGAATCCCGTCCTGCCGCGCGGCGGTGGGGCGACCGTGACCGTTACGGCTTTGTGGTATGACGGGTTTGACGGTCCTATCGCCGTCGAGGCGCGCGAGCTGCCGCCAGGCATCACTGCGACCAGTGGAACCATCGTGCCCGGTGAATCCTCGACGGTTCTCACACTCTTCGCCGACGCCGATGCGGATCTGGAACAAGCCGTTCCGCTACACGTTGTTGGGCGAAGCGAGCTACAGGGCGTGCCCACCGAGCGCATCGCCAACGCGGACGACAAGCTGCGCTACATCGCTCTCTCCGAGTCCGCTGACTTGGAGGTCGAGGTCGAGTCGCCTGAAGTCGAGCTCGAAGCCGGATCGAAGACCATCGTCGCTGTCCGCATCACGCGCCGCAACGGATTTGAGGGCCGCGTGCCGATCGCCATCATGAACCTACCGTTCGGCGTCCGGGTCACCGATGTCGGGCTGAATGGTGTGCTGGTCACTGAGGATGAGACCCGCCGCGAGTTTGTGCTCGAAGCGTTACCCGATGTCGAACCCACCGAACGGCTCATCGCCGTGAGTGGCAGTGTGGACGTTCGTTCGCCTCTTCGGCCTACCTACGCCGCCAAGCCCTTCAAGTTGAAAGTCGTTCCACGGAAGATGTCGCAGGCATCACCCACTGCGTCGAAAGCTGGAGCACCCTCATCGGCGGAACGAGAGTAGACCAACGCACAGCAGCGCGCGCGGGTGTCAGGCATCCAACCCTGTGACTACCTCTACTCGCTCGGCCCGCGCGTAGCAAGCAACGTCCACCACGTCGAGAATCAGCGAGATCAGGTTCAAGGCGATCAATCCGTGCAACCAGACACCTTCCGGCGAGCCAGCGTCAAACGCTTCCAGTCGCCCCCACAGATAGGGCAGCAAACCAAACCACAGAACGTGTCCCAGGCCGAGCAGACGCGTAAAGCCTGCCGCACCGGTAATCGCGCCCATCAGCAGCGCCGACGCTATGAAGGTCGCTAAGACAATCTGTGCCTCGACCAGGGACAGAAAGAACATCGGAATGATGCCGTTGAACAACATCAGCAAGCCGAGCCAGGCCTTTACCCACAGTGGCATCCGCAACAGACCCCGCATGAACTTAGTCATTCCGCGTAGCATGCTTTCATCTAAATCGTACAGCGGGCAGCAAGTCCAGCGAACAACTGTAAAGACTCGCTACGATACAAGGCCGGCTGCTCTTTGAGTCACGTTCGCGGGCCGTCAACCGTAGCTTGGAGTATCCGCAGTATCCCAATCCCGCCCCAATATCATCTTCATCCTCACCGACCAGCAACGCTTTGACACCATCAACGCCATCGGATTTTCGTACATGGATACGCCGAACCTGGACCGGCTGGTCCGTGAGGGTATCACGTTTAGCAACTGTTTTGTTCCGGCGGCCTCCTGCGCTCCTTGTCGCGCGAGCCTCTTCACGGGCCTCTATCCGCACACCAACGGTGTCCTCAAGAACGGAGACACTTGGAGTCACTCCTGGGTTGAGAACCTCCAGGCCGCCGGCTATCACGCCGTCAATATCGGGAAGATGCACACGTTCCCCTATGAGACGCCGCTCGGCTTCAAGCAGCGCTACGTTGTCGAGAACAAAGACCGCTTTCTTGAAGGCCGCTACTACTTCGACGAATGGGACACGGCTCTTTGGGCGCGCCGTCTCAAGAAACCGGGACGCTTACAGTACCGCGATATGCCCGATTACCGCGAACGCCTCGGCGCGTTCGAATGGGAATTGCCCGAAGAGATGCACTCCGACATGTTCGTCGGCGACATGGCTTGCCACTGGCTTGAAACGTATCCGAAGACCGAGCCGCTGTTTCTGCAGATTGGATTCCCGGGGCCGCATCCTCCGTACGATCCGCCGTCGCGCTACGCTGAGCCCTACTTGAAGAAAGATCTGCCCCTGGCGGAGGTTACCCAAGCCGAACTCGACGGTCAACCGCCCGCCTACCGGGCCATGATTCAGCACAATACCGAGTTCGACCACGACGCGGTCGTTCATCAGCACAACCCGACGCCTGAGCAGCGCCATCGCCAGCGCGCCTATTACCTCGCTAACGTCACGATGATCGACGAGAAGATTGGCCAGATTCTTCAGGCACTGGAAGAGTAGGGCTACCTCGATAACTCCATCGTCATCTTTGCCTCCGACCACGGCGACGCCCTTACCGACCATGGTCACAGCCAAAAATGGACGATGTATGACATCGTCACGTGCGTCCCATTGATCGTCTGGTCGCCTGGGCGATTTGAGGGCGGTGGAATCGTTGACGGCCTCTGCCAACTGATGGACATCGGTCCCGCCATTCCCGAAATGGCTGGAGCCGACAGGCCCGAGGTTCTCGAGGCGGAGTCGTTGCTGCCGGCGATTCAGGGCGAAACGTGGGGAGGCCGCGACTACGTCTTCACAGAGCAGGCCCGCGACACCAATCTCACCGAGACCGACTTCGAAACGATGCTCCGTAGCCGCGACTGGAAACTTGTTCACTTCCTCGGCGAGCCCCACGGTCAATTGTTCGATCTCAACAACGACCCCGACGAGATCCACAACCTGTGGGATAACGTTGCCTCGCAAGATAAGAAGCGAGAACTCCTCGATGTCTTGAGGAAATGGCGCATCCGCAGCCAATACGAAACGAGCGACTGGACAAAGAACTGGAGATAAGCGGCATGTCTCGACTCACGATCGTCGGCCTTCTCGCGCTCGCCCTATGCGCCGTGGCCTGCACCAGCAAAGTCACCATCGGCGAGATTCAGAACGACGCGCCAACCTACGACGGAAAGAGTGTCACCCTCAGCGGCGAGGTCACGTCCCGTCTCTCGCTCATCTTTTGGAAGACCTACAACCTCAGCGACGGGACCGGCGAGATCACGGTTGTCACCAAGAAAGCCTGCCCAACGTGGGCGCGGAAATGGAGGTCACCGGCCGCGTCGAAGAAGGTTTCTCGCTGGGTTCGCAGCAGAGTCTCGTGCTCGTCGACGAGTCGGCCCAAGATGATTAGCTAGTCATCAATGCCCTGACAGGCCAAGACCCGGAACTTCGCGGCCAAGCCCAACCCGCCTGACGGGTGCAACTGTGACATATAGATCCCGATCAACTCCTCTTCGGGGTCAATGAAGAACGAGGTATAGAAGATTCCCCCCCAGCCGTGTGTTCCGACGGAGCTCAGCCCGCGGAATTCGCCCACGTTTCGGTCTACGAAGAACCCCAAGCCGAAACCGTCCTCTCTCAGCTCACCCACATGGTCGGATGTCATGTACTCCACGGTCTTGCGGCTCAGTAGACGCTCGCCGTCCAGTTCGCCACCATTCAGGATCATCTGCGCAAAACGGTAGTAGTTCCCGATCGTCGAGACCAGTCCGCCGCCGCCTGAGTAGTAGCTCTTTGATCCCTTGTAGGGATAGGTCACTGTATGCACCATGCCGTGATCGCCGGGTTGGGGCCCCTCACCCACGCGCCGAATCGCACCACCCTTTTCCCGCTCATACACCGCCGCCAACCGGCCGACCTTTTCTTCGGGGATGAAGAAACCCGTATCCTCCATCTCCAGCGGATCGAAGATACGCTCCCGCAGGAACTCATCGAACGGCACTTCCGACCACACCTCGACCAGCCGCCCCAGCACATCGATCGAAGGGCTATAGGTGAATTTGTCGCCGGGGTGATGCAACAGCGGTAACGCCGCGAGCGCTTTCACTCCCTCGGCAATCGTCTTGGGGTCTTCGATCAATCCATGCGTAATACCAGCGGCTTGGTACTTGTTCCCCAACCGTGCGTTCCACTGGTAGGTCAAGCCTGACGTGTGCGTCAGAAGGTGCTTGATCGTGATCGGCCGTTTGGCGGGTTCGATTTCCTCCGACGAGTCTTCGACGAGTACCCGCATGTCCTTGAACTCCGGCAGATACTTCGACACGGGGTCCGTCAGTAGAAAGTGGCCTTCCTCGAACAGCATCATCACGGCGACACTCGTGATCGGCTTCGTCATTGACGCGATGCGGAAGATCGTGTCTTCCTGCATTCCTTTGCCCGCTTCCACATCTTGCATGCCGGTGATTCCGAGGTGAGCCACTTCTCCGGCACGCGCCACCAACGTTACCGTCCCCGCGATCTTCTTTGCCTCGACGTAGTCTTCCATCACATCGCTGATGCGATCGAGACGATCCGCTGAGAGGCCCACTTCGTTGGGCTCGATCAGCGTGATGTCTTGCGCCAAGACCCAAGCAGCCGATACCGCCAATAAGGCGGCCGGCAGGGCCAAGACTCTCAACAACCGATTCATCAGATTCCTCCAGATACAGAAAGACCCCGACCGTTGGACGGCCGGGGTCTGTGATTAACTTGTGATCGAGACCCTAGACTTTCTCTGGCACCTCAAAGCCTTTCCGGTAAGTCTTCCGCCGCAGGTACGAGTTCGCGTCGTCATCGTTGATGAAGCGCTCGGTCTCGCGATCGAAGTTCAGTTTTCGCTCTGTCCGCAAGGCGATGTTCGCGATGTGTGCCACGCTTGACGATGCATGAGCGGTCCCGACCGGTCCATGCTGGTCCGATGTCTTGCGGCTGCGGACGGCCTTGATGAAGTTCGCGAAGTGGTTGCCGCCGAGATCGGCTTTCGGACCTGGCTCGCGCTTGGCGCCGAAGTAGACCTCATAGCTGTTGTACGACCGCATCAGCATGAAGCCTTCGGAACCGTAGAAGATATTGCCGACGCGGACGCCGTCCTCGTAGTTGCTGCTCCACGGGCGGACTGCAATCTCGCCCATGATGTTTTCCTTCTTCCACTTCAGCAGCGCGGTCATCGTCTCAGGCGTTTCCTTGTCGTCGTCCCACAGGAACTTACCGCCCATCGCCATTGCTTCATCAGGAAGGCCGACACCTAGGCCCCACAGCATCAAATCCGTCTCGTGGGTGCCCTGGTTGCCGATGTCGCCGTTGCCATAGTCCCAATGCCAGTGCCAGTTGTAGTGAACGTATTTCGTCGAGAATGCACGCTCCTCGGCCGGCCCTTGCCACAGCTTCCAATCGACGTGAGCCGGAGGGGTTGCACTCGGCCTCTTGCCGACACTTGGACGCCACTTGAAGATGCAGGCGCGCCCCAGGTAGATGTCGCCGATAATGCCGTCGTGCAGAAGCTGAATGCCTTCGCGCATCGCCACCGAGCTGCGAAGCTGCACACCGTGCTGCACGATGCGGTCATACTTCTTCGCCGCCGCGACCATCTGCTGGCCTTCGTAGATCGTATGCGCACCGGGCTTTTCGACGTAAACGTCTTTCCCTGCCTGGCAGCCCCAAATAGTCGCCAGCGCGTGCCAGTGGTTCGGTGTGGCCACGGTGATGCAATCGATGCTTTTGTCGTCGAGAACGCGGCGAAGGTCCTGTTCGACCGTCGGTTTGCGACCGTACTTTCCCTCGAAGCTCGCGGCGCGCTCTTCGGCGATGTTGCGATCCGGGTCGACGAGCGTTGCCACCTCGACGTTGTCCAATGGCTCAAAGCCGGCGATGTGGCTCTTGCCGCGTCCGTTGACGCCGAGAACCGCTACCCGGATTCGATCGTTCGCGCCCAGTACGCGGCTGCTAGCCGCGAAGGCCATTCCTTTCGCCGCCATCGCTCCCGCCGCGCTCTTCACAAAGGTCCGTCTTTCCATGGGGAATTCCCTCCCGTCGGCTCGCACCGCAAATCTCTGCGGCTATTGTAAACGATCCGGAGGCTTCTTCCTTGGGCATATTTAGTGTTTGACTTCCCCTCGGCGATTATCTAACGTTTCAGGTAAGGACACCCATGAAACCTATCGATCGCCGCACCCTTCTCAAGTCCTCCGCCGTTCTCGGAGCCGCGTCTCTGCTCGGCACGTCGAAGAGTTGGGCCGGCGCGAATGACCGTATGCGCGTCGCCATGATCGGCATGGGCGGGCGCGGCGGTAGCGTGATGAAAACAGTCGCGGACGTTGATGGCGTCGAAGTTGTGACAGTCTGCGATCCCGATGAGAACCGCATGCGTGAGCGCGCCGGTGAGTTGGAGGCACGGACGGGCAAAGCCCCGAAACGAGAGCCCGACCTGCGGCGCATCATGGATGACTCCTCGATCGACGCCGTTGTCATCACTTGCTGCAACCACTGGCACGCCATGGCGGGCATCCTGGCCTGCCAGTCCGGTAAGCATGCCTACGTCGAGAAACCGATCTCCCATAACCTTCAGGAAGGACGCCTCCTGGTCGACGCTGCCCGCAAGTATAAGCGTGTGGTGAGCGGTGGGACGCAGCGGCGCTCGCATCCGAACTTCCAGCACGCCATCAAGCTCATCCACGACGGGCTCATCGGTGATATCTACATGACGCGCTGGCTGCTGCCGAGCCATCGGCCCTCAATCGGCTTCAAAAAGCCAGAGCCGCCACCCAGTTCGCTCCACTGGGACCTATGGCGCGGACCGGCTCCCGAGCAGCCCTACCACGCCAATCTTGTCCACTACAACTGGCACTGGTTCTGGGATTTTGGCAACGGTGAGATGGGCAACAACGGCAGCCACTCAGTGGACATTTTATGCTGGGGCCTCGGCAGGGATAAAGGCCTGCCGTCGCGTGTCAAAGCCGCCGGCGGACGATTCGGTTACCACGATCAAGCCGAGACGCCCAACACGATGACCACTACTTACACCTGGGACGATGGCACGATGCTCGTCGGCGAGATCCGCGGCGTCTACACCGGTGAGCCTCGCCGCTGGCACTTCTACGGAACGAAGGGCCATATGGAGATCGCGACTGGCGGGCTGTTTAACGTCTACATGGGCAAGAGTAAAGAGCCCGAACCCACCTACAAGGCCCCGCAAGAACCTACGAAGAACTTCCGGCCCATCGACCGCATCCAACTTAGCAACTGGGTCGACGCCATCCGCGCCGGCAAGCCGGAGATGCTCAACGCCGAGATCGAAGACATCCACATCTCGAACGCCTTCTGTCACCTAGCGAATACATCCTACCGGCTGGGCCGCGAGCTGACGTTTGATCCCAAGTCAGAGACGTTTGAATCCGATGAGCAAGCGAACCAAATGCTCAGCCGGAGCTACCACAAAGACTTCCAGTTCCCAGAGCGCGTATAGCCCACGAGGCGCGTACTGTTTCTCGCTTAGGTGAGCGCTTGGATCGAAAGTTGCCGTTCGAGAATGACGGCGTGAAGGAAAGGTATGAGCAATCCAATTCGTATCGGCATCATCGGCGCGGGAGATATCTTTCGCCGCCGGCATTTCCCAGGACTCTCGAAGATCGACGACGCTGAGGTTGTGGCGATCTGCAATCGCTCGGAAGAGAGTGGGTACGCGATCGCTGGGGAGTTCGGGCTGAGCCCTGAGATCATGACGGACCCGCATGCCTTGATGGCGAGGGATGATATCGATGCGGTGATGATTGGGACGTGGCCTTATAAGCACTGCCCATTTGTCCTGGAGTCGCTGGACCGCGGCAAACACACTTTTGTGCAGGCGCGCATGGCGATGAACCTGAGCGAAGCGAAAGCGATGTACGCCAAGGCCGAGGAGACAGGATTGGCGGCGCAGATCTGTCCGTCGCCGTTTGGGCTCAAGGGCCACAACGTGATGCGGAGGCTGATCGATGATGGCTACCTGGGCGAGATTCGGAACGTGCATGCGCGGTTTCTCGGCGGCGACGTAGCGGATGCTGACACGCCGCTGCACTGGCGCCAAGTAGCTCGGTACTCGGGACTGAACGCTCTGGTGATGGGGATTGTGATCGAGGCGGTGCAGCGCTGGTACGGATACATGACGACGGTGTCGGCGCAGGCAAAGACGTTCACGCGCGAGCGCCCACTGGCGGCGGGGCAGGGAAGCGGAGCGGTAGAGCGTCCGGATACGGTCTACATCACGGGCGAAATGGAGAACGGCGCTACCGGGGCGTTTCTGTTCTCGGGCGTGGCTCGGTTTGGGGTCGCACCACAGATCGAGGCTTACGGCAGCGAGGGAACATTGATCTACGGCTTGAAGAGCAACAAGATTCTCGGGGCGCGGTGCGGCGAGGAAGAGCTCACGGAGATCCCCATTCCGGATGAGGAAGCCAAAGAATGGACGGTCGAGCAGGACTTCATCGACTCGATCAAGACGGGGAAGCCTGCCTGGACCACATTCCGCGAAGGCGTGAAGTATATGGAGTTCACCGAAGCGGTGTTCCGTTCGGTGGAGCGCGGCGCGACCGTTAGTCTTCCGTTGGTGGACTGAGCGGCGCGGCCGGGATCAACTCGCTGGTAAGTTCCGCCGCAAAAGCATAGGGATTGAGCTTGCGGTCGGCGATCTGCTCGGCCGCTTCATCAAGACGTTTCGCCGGTAGTTGGGCGCGGGCGATCTCGTCCATGAGACGCTCGCGGATTATTTCACTGAGGCGACGCTTCCAGTAGTCGGCGGAACGGTTGTTGTCGCGCTTGATCGGACGCAGCGCGTTACCGAGTTCTTCAATACCATCACTCGTCGTCGCGACGGTGCGGATGATCGGAGGTCGATCTTCCTCGTGGTCGGTCTTGAGGGAAAGCATCGCCCGGAGTTCGGTTTCGAGTCGATCCGCGCCCGGCAGGTCCGCCTTATTGATCACGAAGGCATCGGCGATCTCCATTATGCCGGCCTTCATGGCTTGTACATCGTCTCCGGTGGAAGGCGTTAGCAACAACGCCACGGTCGACGCGAGCCGGACGACATCGACTTCGGCTTGACCAACGCCGACGGTCTCGATGAGAATCACGTCGAAGCGGGCAGCGTCGAGCGCGATGATGAGGTCGGCGGCGGCGGGGGCAAGTCCGCCGAGGGAGCCACGCGTCGCCATCGAGCGAATGTACACATCAGGGTCGGCGTCGTGAATCTGCATGCGGATGCGGTCACCCAGAATCGAGCCGCCAGTGAACGGGCTGGTAGGGTCGACGGCAAGGATCGCGACGCGTTTGTCTTGCTCGCGGAAGTGGGCGGCGAGTGCGGTGACGACGGTGCTCTTGCCCGCGCCGGGCGCGCCCGTGACGCCGATCGTCCACGCCTGCCCGGAATGAGGGAATAGCGCCGCTAGCAGAGAGTCTGCTAGTGGACCGCGATTCTCGATTTCACTCAAGGCCCGTGAGAGAAGACGAATGTCGCCGCCGGTTACTCTTTCAACCCATTGCGTAACATCCATGGGGCAGCGTTGGCTACCTTGACGCGCCGGAGCGGGCCAAGTCGTCGAGGGCGGCCTGGGCGCGATCCAGAGCACGTCCCGCCGCGGCACGAGCGTTCCGGGCACGCGATTCGAGATTGCGATAGTCATGCAGGTCGGGTGCGTTGCGACTTGCGGTAGGGTCGCCGTCCGGCGCGACTCCGATGCCACGAAACACGTGCCCGAGCGCGGCGTGGGCATTTGCCTGCGCGCGATTGGCGCCCTGTTGCTGTTGTCGCGCTTGGCGCAGAGCCGACCGCGCGGAACTCAATGCTTCGGCAAGCCGCGCTTCGAGCTGCTCGTCCCGCTGCTCAATGCCCCGAGCGCGCGCTTCTGCGTTCGCCAACTCCTCGCGGGCGAAGCGCGTGTCGTCGGCTGCCTGCTCGATACGCCGTTCGGAAAAGGCAAGTCGATCCATCGTATACGCGAGCTGGGATTGCGCTTCACGAAGATCCTCTTCGAGGCGGATGGTGCGCGTGAGGCCCTCATCGAGACGGCGTTGGGCTTCGATGGCCTCCATGTCAGCGGATTCGGTGCGCTCGCGAAGGCGGCGGGCCAACTCATCGGCCGAAAGGACTTTGTTACGGGCGGAGGCCGCCATGCCACCCGCATCCCGGGCTTCATCAACGGCTGCTTCGGCCTGTTGCTGGGCGAGGGTCACCAACTCCCGGGCATGACGGGCGGATTCTTCTGCTTGCTGCGCCCGCCGCTCAGCGACAAGGAGGTGCTTCTCGGCTTCGTCCAACTTCTGGGACGACAGATTGACGGCGTAGAGGGAATAGCCGCCCACCGCAAGGGCGACGAGGACTGAGACTCCGGCGAGCCAAAAGCTAAGGCCGGCGGACCGTGCGAGGGACCGGGCCTGTTCGCGGGCGCTACGACGATCATCTGAAGTATCTTTCGAGGACATCCAGGCTCACCTCCTCGAGAGGCGTTTCCTCATGCGGGTTGGGACGGCCGCTACGAATGCCAGCCCTCAAGCAGGCGGGCGGCCTCCGGGGCGGCCGGCTTCGGACGGCGGGTCGTACTCGGGTGCTTTGCCGCTCAATAGTTGCCCCAGTTGCACCACCGGCAACCGCAATCCAATGTAGAACTTACCAAACAAGGCGTAGAGGGCGCTTGCTTCGTCGAAGCGCATTTCGTAGATGAGCTTCTTGAAAACAAGGGGATCGTTGGCAAACAGGTCAACGCCCCATTCCCAATCGTCGAATCCGATCGAGCCGGAAATCACCTGCCTGACCTTGCCGGCGTAGCGGCGTCCGATGAGACCGTGATCATGCATCATGCGGCCGCGGTCGCCGATGGATTCCGAATACCAGTTGTGCGTCTCGCCGCGTTTCTTATCCATCGGATAGAAGCAGAGGTACTTATGGGGCGGAACCTTGGGCCACAGCCGAGGCTCCATGGCCTGCCGCTGCTCTTCCATCTTTTCCCGTTCGGCCTGCTGCCACTCCTCGCTACCGGGTTCAACGCCCTTCTCCTGTAACTCTTCGTAGAGTTGGACGGACGATGCATAGAGCCCGAGTTCGACGACGGAGACGTAGGAGGTCGTTGGTTCGAGGAAATCGCTTAGCCGAAGCTGAGCGAAGACTAGTTCAACTTCGTTCAAACCTTCGAAGGACTTCCGGAAATGAACGACGATGATGTCGCCCTTGTGGCCGAGTTCGGAGAAGAGCGCGGTGCCGCCTTCGGGGTGAGATTCGAGAGGGGCGAGGGTGGTGGTTGCTTCGTCGGTGATGGCCTGGCGGTCTTCGGGTGACAGTGCGCGCCATTGCTCCCAGCGAATACGGAACATCTGATGCAGGACAGCCGATCCGTCCAGTGTCAGTGGTACTGCGGGGACGGGGACGGGCGCGCCGTGGGTGTGGGCTGGTGGTTTCTCGGTCGTGTTCGGGGCGATCATATTCTTTGTGAATTCTCGATTCTTTAACTTCAACCCCACTCTACCAGACGATGGCTCAGGGGCCGGTCACGGAGGTGGCGTTCCAGATGGTGCGGGCGAAGAGCCAGGATTCATCTGGTTGTTTGTGGAGTACGTCGATGTAGTTGCCCGCCTCGCTGATGGGCGGTGAACCGTCTTTGGGTGAGAGGATTACGGTGTATGTGCCCCAGACCATGGCGCGGTCACCGGCGATGTCGATCTCTTCGATGGTGCGCGACTCGTCGACATCGAACTGCGCGAACACGGCTTCCAGGGAATCGCGGCGGGCTTGCTTGCCGATGAGCGGTTTGGCTTCGGGCTTGAGGACGACGGAGTCTTCGGTACGAATGGCGGCGAGTGTTTCGGTATCGCCGGCTCCAAAGGCGGCGACAGCGCGGTCGATGGTTTGGCGGATGCGGGCCTCGTCCGCTACGTGGTTCCGCTCAGGCTTGAGTGTTCCCGTGCAGGCGCTGAAGAGGCAGAGGGTAGCGATCAGAACGCGGTGAGGTTTCATGGCGATTGTCGGTGTGGCGCGGGGCGCGGACGATTCGTCGCGTAGGGACTAAGCGAGTAGCTCACGGATCAGCTCGCCGCCGGTCTGACTGAGTTGCTTTTCACGGCCCGTGTGGAAGTAGCGAAGCCGATCGTCATCGAGACCGAGTAGATGAAGCAGCGTGACGTGGAAATTCTTGAGAGGGTGGACGACCTCGATCGCCTGTCCGCCGACCTCGTCGGTTGCCCCGACGATCTGGCCCGCATTCACACCGCCGCCCGCGAGCCATGTGGCCATTGCTTTGGCGTTGTGGTCGCGGCCCCAGACTTTGCCGCCACCGCGGACGCGGTTGTCAGGACTACGGCCGAATTCTCCAGACCAGACGACGAGAGTTTCATTGAGCAAGCCGGTCCGCTTCAGGTCGCTGAGGAGACCCGCGATGGGTTTATCGATGGCTCGCAACCGCGCGCCGTGGGCCTTCTCGATGTAGTCGTGGGAATCCCATCCCCCCGCGATCACTTGCACGAAGCGGACACGGCGTTCGACGAGGCGGCGGGTAAGCAGACAGCGGCGCCCGAGCGAATCTGCATCGGGGTTGGCACCGCCGATGCCGTACATGTCGAGCGTGGCCGGGGATTCTTTCGATAGGTCGATGACCTCGGGCATCTCGGCTTGCATGCGGAAGGCGAGTTCGTAGCTTTCGAGACGCGCGGCAAGCTCGGGATGAAAATCGTGTTGGGCTTGGTGAGGCTCATCAAGCTTGCGAAGTAGTTCGAGGTTCTTGCGCTGCTGGAACTCGGTAACGCCTTCTGGCGGTGTGGAGGCTTGGGCGCAAGGGTTCCGGCGCGGGCGGCGTCCTGGGCGAGAAGGGAACTGAGTGCGATATTGCCGAGGCCAACGGCGGAGTGCTGGAGGAAGTCGCGCCGCGAGGGCTTAGCTGCCGTTAGGCCCTGTTGTTTGCGATTGGTCACGGGCGTTCCTAGTCTACTGCGAACGCAGCGGGATTTGGTCTTGATTCTCCTGCGGGTCGTGTTAGATTGGTGCCGTGGACGACCTAAAAACGATTGTTGCGTATCACCAGCAGGTTCTCCAGTCAATTGAGAACCAGCTTGGCCAGGTGGTCGAGAACCTGGATCGTTTCGAGAGAAGCATGGAGGGGGCGGAGCGACAGCGAGAAGGAGATCGTCGTGAGGCTAACCGGAGAATGTCCCATACGGAGATCTATCTTCAGCGGGCATTCCGGATGGGCGTTGTCGCGATGCGCCGAGAGCGTAAAGCATGTCTGGAAGCTGACCAGCGACTCGAGGAACAGCGCGGAGCAGACCGACGTGAATGGCAAGAGCGTCACTCGCGGATCGAGCGTCTCCTGGAGCAATCGATTCGAGGGCGAAACAGGTCGGGGGCGGAAAGCACGGCTACTTAGTAGACGTACACGAACTGGTTGGAATTTAGGAGAACTAACGCCAGGTCAGCGAGCGCCCGCGTTTCGGGGGCCACCTGGCTTGGATGGAGATTCGTCTCGTAGTCCACCGGGTCGAGAATGGCCTCAATCTCGAACGACTCTCCTGTTAGCTCGCTGGTGATTTGATGGACCGGTTTGTCCGGGGCCGTTGGTGTCGGAGCCGGGCTCTGGCGGTGGTGCTCGGTCATCTGCTGGATGTGGTCGAGCGACGCCGCCAATTCATCCTCCGACGGGGCACGATTCCAAGCCAGCTCGAACGCCCTGCTGATGCGAGACTTGTCGCCCTCTGCCTCGCGCTCCAGGCGCGAGGCGAAGGCCAGGGCCGTGTCGTGCGTGAAGCGGCTGTTCATGAGGGTGAAAGCCTGCGTGGGGACGATACTGGCGTTGCGGCGCTCGCACGACATGTCCATGCCGGCCGGGTCAAAGGGCTCGACGAGCGGGTCGACGAGGCTGCGCTGTTGGACCGTGTAGACGGTCCTTCGGTTTCTTTCGATCTTGCGGGTCGAGGGTTGATAAGGCAACGCGAGCGTTCCCATGCGGTGCTGGGGTTGCTTGGCAACGTCTTCGTTGATTTCGGGATAGGTGCCTGGTCCGCCGCGTTGCGGGCTTAGCTCGCCCGCTACATACAGTGCGCTGTCGCGAATCTCTTCGGCTTCGAGACGCCGCGGAGAGAAGTGGGTCAGGTATTTGTTCTCCGGATCTCTTTCGCGCAGTAGTTCCATTTCAGGGTGATCGCTGGAGCGCTGGTACGCGGCTGACAGGAGGATGCCCGGTGGATGGCTTTGACGCTCCAACCCGTTTCGATGAAGTAAGCCGCGAGCCAATCGAGAAGGTCGGGGAAGACGGGCTTGTCGCCCATCTTCCCGAAGTTGTTAGCGTTGGCCGCCAGACCCCGGCCGAAGTGATACTGCCAGATGCGGTTGACCATCACTCGGGCCGTCAACGGATTGTCCGGATGAGCAATCCAGTTCGCGAGGGCGGCGCGGCGTTCGGTGACGGCGGACGGGAATTTGGGCGCGGGGAGATCGCCGTAACGCGCGACCGCTTGGAGGATACCGGACGTGACCTTCTTGGCGGTCGACTGTAGGTTTCCTCCGATGAGGATGCGTGTCTCGGGGTTTTCGTCGAGCGCCAGCATCGCCTTCTTGTCCGAGGGCCCCGTATCCGCATCACCGTTGAGGTAGCCGCTTGAAACAGAGAACGCCATGGGGCGGTAGCGGTCGCGCATTTCGCCGAGCAGCGCGCGGTGCTTGCGATAGAGCTTGAGGGCCTCGAACTCCTCCTGAGTAAGATCCTCGTGGCCGCGGAGGGCCGCTTTAAGCCCGGATTTCCACTTTGGTCGCAGTTCTACTAACCATCGGATAGCCTCCGACGCCTTTATCTATGTGGGTTTGAGCGCATCGAAAGAGACGAGGGGGCTAACACCCAGTGGGTGAAAAACAAAGCAAGCCCTTTCAACTGTCTTTCAACGGGTCTCTGAAGGTCGATTTCCAGGGTTTGCGTGTGACCTCTGATGGCGGGCTCATTCTCGTCCGCGAGTTGG
>Ga0315339_1000692_pt1 | contig 38021 bp, 37 predicted proteins | sample ASW17metaG_FD_204514 | JGI IMG/M metagenome (GOLD analysis project Ga0315339, IMG submission 204514) | Ammonia-oxidizing marine archaeal communities from Pacific Ocean, United States - ASW #17 | ecosystem: Environmental > Aquatic > Marine > Oceanic | place: USA: California | collected 2016-12-05 | reverse complement strand
TGCACCTTGTGCTCGCACTCGGGTCGGGGCTCGCGGTCGCCTGGTGTCTGGAGGCACTGCTCACCGCCGGCGACAGCCTCGATCACGCCGCCGCCGCCACCACGCAGACTGCGCTCGACGTTGTAGTCGCCGAGCGTCGCCAGGGCCACGATACGTTTCCCGGGATCAATGCCGGCCATGGCCTGGTCAACCAAAGCCCGACGGTGCGGGTTTCGCGCCTACGGCTCGACGGCCTAGAGATCCTGCCGCTCGGCAGCGTCGGCGGCGCTCGTCAGGTCTATTGCCTCGGCGAGGACGGCCCCGTGGCGTACGAGGCCGACCGCTACGGCTACCGCAACCCGGATGCGATGTGGCGGGCCGCGGTGGCCGAGGTGGTTGTGCTCGGTGATTCCTTCGCGCGCGGTCTGTGCGTGGACGAGGACAGCACCTTCGTTAGCCAGATGCGCAAGCGGCTCGGGGTCGTCGTGAATCTGGGCACCAACGGCGCCGGCCCACTGTTCAACCTCGCGGCGCTGCGCGAGTACGGCGCCCGGGTGCGGCCGCGGGTGGTGATCTGGACCCACACCGAGAACGACGATGTGCCCTTCGATCTTGAGTACGAGCGCAAGAGCGCGCTCTTGATGCGTTACCGCGATCCATCCTTCAGCCAGGGTCTCGCCGCTCGTCAGGACGCCCTCAACACGCTGTTGCGCGACGATGTTCTGGCGCGCATGAAGGCGGTGTTCGGTCCGAGCTTCGCCGAACCCCCCACGGGGGGCCTCGCTCTCGACTGGCTACGGTCAGTTGCGTTGCTGAGCCGTCTGCGGGGCTATGCCGAAGCCCGTTTCCACCGTCTGGTCTATCGGCCGGACTATGAGCTGCTCAGGAGTGTCCTGGCGGCAGCCCAGTCCGATGCGATGTCCTGGGGTGGCCGTGTGTACTTCGTCACGCTGCCCAACAGCCGCTCGCTAGCGGCCGGCGACTTCGTGACCGAGCCAGAGATACAGGAGCTTCTCGACGCACTCGGCATTCCCGAAATCGATGTCCAAGGTGCGTTCGCACGGGCCGGACGTGCCGGTTTGTTCGACGCCCGCAACGGCCATTTCTCGCCCGAGGGTCACCGTCTGACGGCCGAGGTAATTATCGAGGGCCTGGCCTCTGGGCGCGGAGAGCCGATTGAAGCTGAGTGACAGTTCTGGGAAGGCCGCGTAGAAGGGGCATCTAGGCGCGCGTGCTCGGCCGGTCAATAGAATTGCCCCCAGCGTAATGTCGCTAGGACGGATAGCATCAAGAAGACGCTGATCTACATCCCTATTTTCAATGACTTCGCGGCCATCGAGCGGATCGTTGAGGAGATTCGCGGTGTCGTGCCATCGTCGACGATCCTATTGCTCGACGACGGCTCGACCGACGGAGCTATCTCAGCCGACACCGCCGCGACCTGCCTGACGATAAGGTTGCCATCAAACTACGGGATTGGCGTCTGTACGCACGTCGCGTTCGATCACGCGATCGCGCATGGATACGACTACATCTGCCGGGTCGACGCCGATGGGCAGCATCCGATCGAGCGCTTGCCTGAGATGCTGAATATGTTGGCTATGGACGGAGTCGACCTGGTGGTGGGCGCGCGCACCTTGACGGACGAGTTTTCATACGTAGACCCCATCCTGAGGAGAATGGTCAGAGCATATTTTTCCATTTGTGCGCGGCTGCTAACCGGCAACGCGGCGCTCAAGGACGTTAATACCGGTTTCTTCGCGCTAACCGGCGAGGCAGCCGATCGGCTCAACCGCTACCAACTGGAACGATATCCAGAGCCGCAACTGTTCGTACGCGCGGCGCGAATGGGTTTAAGAATGAAGCTGTTCAGTGTCGAGCGGCGCGATCGCCTGTATGGAAGTTCATCGCTCGGCCTGGGGTCGGCGCTGAAGATGATCTACCGCTTTAACGTGCTGGTGCTGAGTGAGGTCATGCAGCGGAGCGACGGATGATAAAACTCGCGATCATCATCGCCCTTGCCCTCGCCCTGCTGGTTCTGGTGAGACGTCGGCTGATATACGTTGATCTGACGTTCCCTTGGTTCCTCGCTCTCGTGGTGCTTGGTTTTGCGAGTGTTTTCGAGGAGTTCGTCACCACGGTAGCAGTCGTCGTCGGGATTTATTTTGAGCCGCTGTCGGTCGTCTTTATCTCCATGTTCATTCTTCTCGCCATCATCACGACCGTGCTAATCAGCCTGACCGCGCTCCGGCGTCGCCAGATCGATCTTGTCCGCCACCTGGCGGCGAGCGAACTAGCCGCACAGGAGCGCGACGGTGACGAGAGCTGACCCCCTCGATTTGCTACCCAACGCCCTCTCGGGATTTACGCCGCAGAATCCGTTCGCAGGCCAGCGCGCCGTAAAATAGAAGGAGTGGCTGGATCGCGAGGTTATACCGCTCCTGCGCGGGCCCTAGCAGGACCGGGACGACGAACAGAAGGACGAGCAAACGCATGGCGCCCGAGCCCTTGACGAAGATCCATACGAGGCCGGGCAAGAGGATTAGACCGGGAGCCGCCCGAACTAGCACCAGCGGCAGCGGGACATCGCCATACGAGGGCCGCAGTCCCACGAAATAAAGAGCTTTGGCTACCGGGTAGAGAAGCCACGACAGCACTTGGTCGAGGGCATGTGGGAGGGCGGCAAACAGTCCGTTCGCATAACCGGACGGCGGGATGCCGAAATAGTAGAGTTCCTGTTCCAAACTCCAGAAGAAGATGGCATAGAAGTACGGGACATAGAACAGCACCGCGACAATCAACAGAGCCGTGCAGAGTCCGAGCAGAACCAGATCGCGCCGCGCCGGCGCCGCGACAATACGGCGAGTTAGATCGAGACAAACGAAGATGAGGACCGAGATGGCATTGGGCCGGACGCTCGTCATCAGGACGCAACAGGCGAACCAAATGACGACGTGTCGCGGCTCCCAGGCGCGGCGAAAGTAGCTGACGAAAAACAGCGTAAAAAACAACGCGAAAGGCATGTCGGTGCCCACCGCCAGGCCGTACCAGATCGGGTTCGGCAGCAGCGCCACGACGAATAGCCACAATGGATGGACCTGCTGTTTCGCGAGCCAGACCAGCCAGATGATGCAAAAGAGGCCTGAGGCGGCCATCCAGGTCAGCGACATCGGCAGGGCATTGCCGGGTCCGTGGCCGAAGACATTGATCAAGGCAGGCAGCAGCGGCCCGACGTCGACGAATTGGATCAGCAGATAATCCCACTGCGTATAGAAATCGACGAACCGTTGCGCCATCGAGGCGAGCGACATCTCCTTCTGGACCGCCGCGGCTCGCATGTAGTAGCCGAGGTCCGTTCCCACCGCGTGGAACGGCGAAACCAGCCGGTTGGCCTCGTTCCGGATGGGTGAGGTTGCAGCATAGACAAGCACCGCCATTCGGCACCCGACAGCCACGGCGATGGCCGCCGCGAGCATTGCGGATATCCTCGTGACGGACGGTTCGCCGCGCTTTGCAGACGATGGCGACGCGGCGAGCCCGGTCGGGTCAGAGGTCGTGTCCGACCGGCCCCGGGTCTGGCGATTCCGCATGAACTCTAAGCGCAGCAGCGGAGGATGACCCCGACGGCCCGGTCTAGCGCGCCTTGGGCAGCCGGAAATGTCGGCAAGGTCACCAGTCGCCCGCTGATGGCGGCGGCGTTCTCGCTGGCGTGAGCATAATCGTCCCACTGATTCGGGCCCTTCACGATCCGCTCGACGCGGAGGGCAGCCCGTACCGATTGGGCGGCGTCAGGATCGGTGAACACCACTGGCAGGCGCAGGGCGACGCCTCGCTCGATGCAGCGCGCCGAAGGTAAGTGCACGCTGGGCACGGCTCGCAGCGCGGCGGCGGCGGCGGCGGCCAAGCGTCGGCGATCGTCGATCTCGGCGCCGAGCCGCGAGAGTGCCAGCGTGAGGTAGGTGGTCGCCGGCCAGGCGAGTGGTCGTCCGGCACGGTTGAGCGCGGGCGCGCGCCGGGCGTTCCCGACCAGGGGCAGCAGGCCCCAGATGCGGGGGTTAAGGAGCAGACTCTGCGCGTAGGCGGCCAACAGGTTGAGCGTGCTCGCCATCGCGCCGCGTGATCGTGGCCGGTCGTCGAGCCATTGGGCGTGGGCTTGGCTACGGGCGGTAACGAGACCGCCCCAATTCAGAGGCATGCTCTTGCCGGGGCCGAAGCTAAATATCGTGAGATCGGCGTCCGCCCACAGCCAAGTGGCGAGATCGGGGCCGAACGCCTGGGCTGCGTCTGCGACAACCAGGCACGGCTTGAGCGCCGCCTTCGCCGATTCGAGTGCGCTTCCCGAGAGGTCAGGCGGGTGGCCGAAATAGGAGACCACCGTCGCGACTCTCGCGCCCGACGCGACCGCTGAGCGAAGGGGCTCGAGATCGTAGAACCACGATCGTGGGCTGAGTGGGCAATACACCGGCGTCATGCCGGCGGCCATAACGGCCGCGGCAACGTTGTTGCAGATGAAATCGGGCACCACGACTCCGCACCCTGGCTCCAATCTCTCGACTTCACCAAGCGACTGGAGCGCCGTCTTCAGGGCTTCCGTGCCGGTGGCGACGAAGGTTCCCCGAATCGCGGGGCCGCGATGGCCCATTAGCGCGCCTGCGACATCGGCGAATCGAACCGGGTAGTAGACCGGCGGAACCGCCGGCGTGGCGGGCAGGCGATGACTCGCAGCGGCGCGCGCCTCGGCCGTCAACGCTTGCGGCCTCTGATCACGAAATTGGTGGCGACCCGTCGCCACACCCAGCCGGTCGCGCCGGGGCGGTCCTCGATGGTGAACGCCGGGTAGTAGGCGACCCACACGAGCGGATCCGGATCCACCCCGAGCCGCTCGAGCGCGTTCCGGCAATCGTCGGGGGGGATGAGCGCTGGTTGTCGCGCGCCCGCGGCGGCGGCGATCGGGCGTACGACGCGCCGCAGCATGGACTTGCCATTGAGACCGCCGATCACGATATGGCCGCCCGGCCTCAGCACGTCGATCAGACCATCGAGCACGTCCAACGGTCGAGGCAGGCAGGTCATCGCCTCGACGCAGACGACGAGGTCGAACACGTGCCTGGGGAGCGGCAGCCGCAACATGTCGGCACAGATCGGCGCCAATCCTCGTTCGCGTGCCCAGCTGAGCATGGCGGCGCTGAAGTCCACCGCGACGATTTCGTTGTCGCTGGCCAGAGGTGCGGTCATCCGTCCGTCGCCGCTACCCACGTCGAGGACGAGCTGACCTTGCACGGTACCGACGATGCGACGAACGACGCCGCGCATGAAGTGCGCGTTGGCCTCGGAGACGTATCCGTTGCGGCTGTGGTCAGGGCTGTCGCCGCGGGCGCGCCGGTCGAAATAATCGCGCCAATAGGTCGCTTCAGGGGTCTGTGGCGTTGCCGGCACCACGGCGCTCAATAATCCGCAAGATAGTGGCAGAGCCACGGACCGATCTTATCGGCGAATGGCCGCGGCGTCGCTCTCCACATGCGTTGGGCCCATGCGTATTTATCGTATAGACCGCCCGCCCGTGGGGGCAGGGATTGGAGCCCGACCGGCCGGGCGCCCCACTGCCGTTTGAAACGGTACGTATTGCCGAGGAACGGTGAACGCCCGAAGTCAAAAACATCGGCGGCGCTCTCGATTGCGTCCGAAATCGCGCGCCAGTACAGCAAGTGATTGGGACACATGGTCAAACGGCGCCGATCCGAAGCCGCGAAGGGGACCCAGGTCAGCCCGCCGTCGCGAATCACTATCAGGGCGGCCACTGGATCGTCCCCGGCATAAGCGAGGTAGGGGACAGCGTCTAACCGGCTGCACATCCCTTCAAACAAGGCCAGTGGCGGGAGCGGAGCGCCATGGAAATGGAGCGAGCTCGCGAGAAGCCCATGAAAGTGCCTAAGGCCGCTGCCGTCGGTCCTCACCACGACTCGAATCCCACCGCGTTCGGCCTTGCGCACCTGGTTGCGGCACTTGTCGCTGAGCCCGCTCGACCAAACATCGGCGACGCCGCGGTCCCGCAGCGGCAGCCGCATGGTGACGGGCTGAGCGTCCAGGAAGTCGTGGGCCTCCGGCGCCAGCACTCGGATTTGGTAGAGCGCCGACCCCGCCTCGGCGATGAGGCACTCGGCGCCGGCTCGACCGACGTCGGTGTAGCTGAGGAGCGGCAGGTAGGAGAGTGTGATCCGTCCCGTGAGTGAAGGGACGCGCACGAACCGACCGGCGAGACGCCATCTCAAGGCCTCCGCGACCATCAGTGCCCATCGCGAGACGAAATCTTCGGAATGGGGTGCGTGAAGGTGCTGGTTCGAGTGCGGTGCCCCGGTCACGGCAAGGCCGCAGCGGCGACCGGCTCGTCCGCCACCGTCCTGTAGGTGCCGCTCGCGGTTGCGAACGTGTAACCCTCGCCGCGCAGGAAACCGCAGAATTCTCGCAGGGAGTCGAAGCTGTTTTCTCGATTTGATCCCCAAGCGCACAGGTAGAGCCCCTTCATCATGGGCGACAGCGGAGAACTGCCCAAGCTGCCGGTCCATACGAGATCGACCATGTGCATATTGTAGACGAGCAACCTCGGCAACGTGCAGATGCGTCTGAGCAAGGTCTCGCCAGGGTGTTTCATTAGTCGCCGATAGGCATGGGTCAGCGGCAGCGGAATGCCGCGCCACGCGGCGACGGGGAATTCAACCAGGCGACCGTTGAGCAGGAAGTAATCGCCCGGGCGAAACGCGAGCCTGGGCCTGCCGCCCAGGCCGATCGCCGGCATGATCGATGAGTCCCACCTGAAGCCGTTGTCTAGCAGCGCCTGGTAGAGTTCTCCGCTCAGCCGATAGTTTCCCGCGCGATAGCCCTCGGGGCGACGACCGACGATGCGCCCGTAGGCGGCGACGCCGCTCGCCAGCGAGTGGGGCGTCTCGCCACCCAGGGAGTGGTCGTAGCAATGCAATTGGATATCCGCTCCTGCTTCGATCAAGCTCTCGCAGAGCGCGGGCCGCTTCACGAACAGCTTGCCCTCGACAAAGGCAGTAAGCGGCACATTCAGCTCCCCCACGAGCGAGAGGAGTTCGGGCAGGCGATCGAGACCCACCTGTTTTGGACCAGCGTAGTCGGCCTCGACGTCGATCGACACGATGGCCGTCTTTTGTTCGTGCCGGCGGGCCTCCATCGAGACGCCAGGTAGGAGCTCCATCCGTTTCCCTATTGGCTGGTGCGCAGGAGCCGAAACGCTGGCCACCATAGCCCGACTTGCGCGAACGGCATGAATAGGAGCAGCAGTCGGGTCGCGACGCCCACCGAAATCGCCTCGGAGTATTCCCATCCAGCCAGGATCAGCAACCCGGCCAGACCCGCCTCGCTGATGCCGAAGCCGCCGACGGCCTGCAGAGGAAGCGCTCCAATAAGGTAATACGCCGCTCCGATCGAGAGGAGCTGCCCAGCGCTCAGACTGACCCCGACGGCACGCAGACTCAGATACATGACCCCAAGCGTACCGGTCCACCCGATCAAAGTGGCCAGCATGACTCGAGCGTACGCCGACGACGAGAGGCCCGAGGCGAACCACCGCCGCACCATGAGCAGTGTCCACACGATTCGCCGTGACCACCGCGCGCGGCGGCCGAGAACTTTCAGCATCACTCCGGCCGCGGCCGACGCGAGATGGTCAACCTTGCGCATGACCACGCCTAGGGCCAGCACGGCTGCCACGCATGGAATGAGGTAGATCGTACCGATCTGGCCGGCCCCGGCCAAGGCAGTGACACCAAGGGTTAGCAAGCCGGCGACGAAGGCGAGATCGCACAACCTCTGAAACGTCAGGTTGGCCAATCCGGCCCCGACGACCAGTCGGAACGTACGCTTGAGGAGGACGATGTACGCAATTTCGCCGAGCCGTGCGGGCAGGGCCGTCAGATAGACCTCGTGCATGATGGTGACGTTTAGACAGCTGCCGAACGCACTTTTCCCGGCATCGCCCAGCAGTACCTGGAGTCGCCATGCCATGACGGCGTTCACCGCGAACGCGCACAGGACCCCGCCGAGGACAAATCCTGGATCGGCGCGCTTCACGGTCGACACAAACAACGTCACGTCGAGCTGACTGACAACTGCTCCCACCAGCACCACCGAGACGATGGTTGAAACAACCCATGCGCGGGCGCGACCGCGCGCCACCAATTCAGCTCTCGACATAGTCACAGTGGGCGTCTCCGGCCGTGTCCGCGAAGGCAGTCACAGTGGCAAACTGTTGCGGTTTAGCGTAGTCCAGCTCGGGGAGCTGGGGTTGAGCAGCTTCCCGACGGACTTGTGGGCTTCGGCCCGCCCGACGTCGCTCCCGCCGTCGGCGTCATCCTTCCCGCCGCCCTCGCATGACAGACCATAGGCGTAGGTCGTGATTCCGATGCCCCTTCCCCGGGTTTGGGTCGCGCGAACTTGCACTCCAGCCTCTTGCGGCCCACGGCGCGTCTAGGGTCCGTTCTTCGCCATCACGTCTCCCTACCCATAGTTCGCTCGCCTCCGGGACCGGATCCACGGCTTGCTGGCCCCACCACCACCGCTGCTTAATCCTCCAACAGTCTCTCCATTAGGGAGTCAAACGGCGATCGGCTGGCGGATGCTGCCGAGTAGGAGGGCGCAGCCTCAGTCCGGCGGCAAGTTCTGTTGGCCGTATAACTCGAAGCGCGCCAGCACCGCGGCCATCTGGGCCTTGGTGAGAAGCTTCGGCCTGCCGAGCTGGCAGGCGCGCCAATACTGGGCGGCCAGGGTCTCTACCTCGACAGCCAGCGCAAGCGCCGCATCGAGGTCATGGCCGAGGCAGACCATGCCGTGATTGGCGAGCAAGCAGGCGCGACGATCGGTGAGGGCTTTGAGCGCGCGGTCCGACAGCGCTTGGGTCCCGAAGGTGGCGTAGGGGGCGCAGCGGATATCGGCGCCACCGGCGACAGCGACCATGTAGTGAAAGGCAGGGATGGCGCGCCCGAGGCAGGCGAGCGCCGTGGCGTGGCCAGGGTGCGCGTGCAAAACCGCGCCCGCGTCCTCTCGTGCGGCATAGACGTCGCGATGCAGGCGCCATTCGCTCGACGGCAGCCAGTCGCCACCGTGACTGCCGTCCAGCCCCATCGGAACGACCTGGCTCGGGTCCATCCTCTCGTAGGAGACGCCGGTGGGCGTGATCAGGAAGCCGCCGGCGATGCGAACGCTAAGGTTGCCCGAAGTCCCCTGGTTGATGGCGAGCGCATTCATACGCCGAGCGCCCTCGATCAGGGCCTGTCGCAGCCGGCGGTGGCGTCGCGAGGGTCGGCTCATGGGCACCGGGCTACCGAGGAGCACCGACCACTGAGCTGAGTCGGGCTCGTCAAATCAGTCATTGCGCGCGCGTTCGGGATAGAGGGAGTGTAGTCCCTCGGCGGATGCAGCGCAGACGCCGCGTTCGGTGATCAGCCCGCTGATCAGACGTGCCGGGGTCACGTCGAAGGCCGGGTTATGGGCCGGGCAGTCCTCCGCCACCGCTCGGACCTCGACGACATCGCCGCTGGCGGCCATTCCGCGTGCCATCCGCACCTCCTCGGCATCTCGTTCCTCGATCGGAACGTCGCGGCCCTCGGCGATGGTCCAGTCGATCGTCGAATGCGGCAGCGCCGCGTAGAACGGCACGCTATTGTCCCGCGCCGCGAGTGCCTTTAGGTAGGTGCCGATCTTGTTGCAGATATCGCCATTGGCCGTGGCGCGGTCGGCGCCGGTAAGGCAAAGATCGACCATTCCGGTCCGCATCAGATGGCCGCCAGCGTTATCGACGATCAGTGTGTAGGGGACGCCATGATGGCCAAGTTCCCAGGCGGTCAGCGCGCCCTGGCCGCGCGGTCGCGTCTCGTCGACCCATACATGCACCGGCAAACCCTCGTCGTGCGCCAGGTAAATCGGAGCGAGTGCCGTGCCCCAATCGACGGTCGCTAGCCACCCGGCGTTGCAGTGGGTGAGTATGTTAATCGGCTCCTCGGTCGCTTTGCGCGCCCTAGCCGCTTGGATCGGCTCCACACCATGCAGGCCGATCGCTTGACAGCTCGCCACGTCGTTATTGCAGAGTTGCGCCGCCCGGGCGTAGGCTACTTGAACCCGATCGTTGAGCTGCTGCGCCAGCGCCGCCGCCATCTGATCGAGGGCCCAACCGAGGTTGACCGCCGTCGGTCGCGTCGCCCGCAGCGTGGCATCGGCAGCGCGGATGGCCTCGTCGGAGTCGTCCTCATGCACCGCCAAACACAAACCGTACGCCGCAGTCGCGCCGATCAGCGGCGCCCCTCGAACTCGCATAGTGCGAATTGCCTCGGCCGCCGCCTCAACGGTCGTCAGCCGGACGGTAACGAACTCGAACGGCAGGCGGGTCTGATCGATGATCTCGACCGACCAGCCGTCATCAGCTAGCCAGATGCTGCGGTGGTGTCGCCCGTTGACCCTCATTTACCCTCGCCGCGTTTTCCGGTGCGTCGGGACTTCGATCTCGCCAACCGCCATGTCGTGCCTCCGCAGCTGCTTGGCTAGCGGCCAATGCCAGTCTGACAACGCGCCCTCTCATCTTCAAACCCTTTCCACTTACCCGCGCTACCGCTCGTGGACCTCGGTCAGCTCGTTGATCGTGGGCCGGCGGCGTCGGGCTATCCACGATCAAAAGGATGGAGCACAGTGACGGCTCCCTGCGCGAGATCGCTGCAAATGTGGAAAGTCCAAGCTACGGTCGAGCGAGCCAGCACCATCTTCATCGACGAAGACGATGAAGATGGCCCCGGCGTGCGGCTAGAGAAGCGCTGAGTATCGAGGCTTTCGCCAACGAACCGATAGCGTCACACATGCCGACCAACTTCCGCGTCTAGTCGATCTCGTCCAGAAACGCCCGTGCCTGACGCATCAGGCCGCGGAGTTGTCGACGCTCTTCGATAGCTTCGCGGGTGTACAGCCCGTGCTTGACGGCGTTCCGGTTGTCCATGGGCGCCCGGGAGCTCGCCGCGCCGCCATGCATCCGACAGCGCTGTTTGCCTTGAACCGTCGGCGCCTGGCATGGCGTACCGCACCGCGTCCTAGCCTCGCACCGAAGGCTTCGATGCATCGGCAATCGCTGCTCCGGACCCACACGAGTCATGCGGTTAGCCCTTATGCTCCACCGTTCCGACGATCGCCTGCCCGCCCGCTTGCACCTGGACGTGCTCGACGGTCACCTTCTGTTGGCCCTTGCCACGATGCTTATCGAGAGCCGCGAGCTGCTTTTCGTAGATCGCCAACAGCTTCGTCGCGTGCTTGAGGTTGGCTTCGCGACCCTCGAGCGTCTGTTCTTGATGCATGGCCCTTACCCCGTACCTGGTGAAACGTTCGCTGATGTTCAAGTGAAACGGGGCGGTAGTTGCCCTTGAGCGCGGAACCGGATCTGATCAGACTCTTAGTCGGCCTTCAGAAGCTCGGCATAGAGTGCCAGCGTCCGCTCGACGACCGCCTGCTCGCCAAAGCCGGCGCAGGCGATGGCTCGGCTGCGCTCGCCCATCCGCCGGCGCCTCGCCGGGTCATCGACCAGGCTCTTGATCGCGTCGGCCAGGGCCGTGCTGTCGCCGGGCGCCACCAGTATCCCGTTGTCGCCATCGCCCACGATCTCGCGACAACCGGCGATGTCACTGGCGATGATCGGACGTCCGGCGGCCGCCGCCTCGATCAGGATCTTGGGCACACCTTCGCCATAGCGCGACGGCAGACAGACGATGTGTGCGCCGGCGATGACCGCCGGCATGTCGGCGCATCGCCCCCACCACGCCACCGACCCCTCCTCGACCCAGGCGAGCAGACTGGACTCCGGCACCGCGCTGGCGATCGCGGTCGTTGTGTTGCCAGCTATCACAAAGCGTGCCGCGATGCCCTGCGCCTTGAGGCGGCGCGCCGCCTCGACGAATTCGCCCACGCCCTTTTCCCAGAGCAGGCGCGAGGCGAACAGAACCGTGACGCGCCCTTCGGGCTCAGCGCGGGGGGCGAATGCGACGAGATCGGCGCCCGAGCCGCGGATGAGCACGAGGCGTTCGCGCGCCACGGCCCCGGCGCGCGTCAGGCGCTCGGCGTCCTCGCCGTTCTGGACGATCACGCGCCCGTTCCGGTGTTCGGTGGCGACGGCGTAAAGGCGGCAGATCAGCCAGCGCAGGGCGGCGGCGCGGGGGCCGCGCGCGGTGAATATCTGCCCAAGGCCTGACACCGCGCTCACCGCCGCGCTGATGCGCGCGAGCCGTGCCGCCAGGCCGCCGTACAGCACCGGCTTAATGGTCACGAGATGCACGATGTCGGGCCTCAGGCGCCGAAACAGCCTGAGCAGCGCGACGAAGGTGCGGAGGTCGGCCACCGGGTCGTGCCCGCGACGTTCAAGGGGGATGGGATGAAAGGTGATGCCTTCGGCGGCGAGCGAGCGCGGATCGTAGTCGCTCGGCGCCCAGACATTGTCGGTCGGCGTCGCCAGGTGAACCTCGAAGCCCGCGTCCCGGGCGCCGCGCGCGATCGCCAAGCGGTGAGAGACGAAGAAGTAAGCCTCGTTGACGACGAACAGCAGGCGAGGGCGTCTGCGCGAGGGGGCTGTCACGGTGCCGTCACCGGGAGAGGAAGAGTTCGAGGATACGTAGATCCGTCGGGCCGCTCTTCTCGGGGTGGAACTGGGTGCCGACCACGTTGTCGCGCGCGGGCGGCATCGTCAGCGCGAACCAGCCGATGTGCGGGACCTTGTGGCGCGCCTTCTCTGGCGCGGCGAGTGGGATCGGTCGGCAGCGGCCAGCGATCAGCCCGAGACCGCGGTGCTCGCCACTGTGCAATGGCGCATGGACGCGCTAATTTGCGCGGCCATTTGCTGCCGCCCACGCACCTGCGCTTGGTCATCATGTCATTTTTCATTGAATTCTTGCGATTTTTGTGGGTTCGCAAGAAGTTCTGGCTGCTGCCGATCATTGTCATGATGGCGCTGTTTGGCGGGTTGATCGTGTTGACTCAAGGGACCGTGGTCGCGCCGTTCATCTATACAATCTTCTAATCCGTCATGCGCGTCCTAGGTCTATCCGCCTTCTACCATGACAGCGCGGCGGCGTTGGTCGAGGACGGGCAGATCACCGCAGCCGCCCAGGAGGAACGTTTCAGTCGCCGCAAGCACGACGCGCGCTTTCCCCACCATGCCATCGAATATTGCCTCGACGAAGCGGGAGTCAAGCTCGGCGCCGTCGACCTGGTGGCCTTTTACGACAAACCGTTCCTGAAGTTCGAACGGCTCTTGGAGACCTACACGGCGTTCGCCCCGCGCGGCTTCCGTTCCTTCCGCCAGGCGATGCCGCTATGGCTGCGCGAGAAGTTGTTTCAAAAAAGCCTGCTGGAACGCGAGCTCAAGGCCCTTGGCCCGGGCGTCGATTGGCGGCACAAGCTGGTCTTCGCCGAGCACCACCAGAGCCATGCCGCCAGCGCCTTCTTCGCTTCGCCGTTCACTGAGGCCGCCGTCCTGACCCTCGACGGCGTCGGCGAGTGGGCAACGAGCTCGCTCGCACTTGGACGCGGCCATGAGCTCACCATGCTGCGCGAGATTCATTTTCCCCATTCGCTCGGCCTGCTTTACTCCGCCTTCACCTACTACACCGGCTTCAAGGTCAACTCGGGCGAGTACAAGGTCATGGGGCTGGCGCCCTATGGCACGCCCGTCTATTGCGACCGCATTCTCGATCACCTGATTGACCTCAAGGCCGACGGCTCGTTCCGTCTCGACATGTCGTACTTCGACTACTGCGCGGGCCTGCACATGACTAACCGCCGCTTCGACGACCTGTTCGGCGGCCCACCGCGCGGGCTCGACGAGCTACTCGACCAGCGGCATATGGATCTCGCCGCCTCGGTTCAAGCGGTCACCGAGGAGGTCATGCTGCGCCTGAGCCGCGCGGCGGTGAAGGAGACGGGCCTGAACAAGCTCTGCCTAGCCGGCGGGGTCGCGCTCAATTGCGTCGCCAATGGCCGCATCGTTCGTGATGGGCAGGTCGAGGAGATCTGGGTGCAACCGGCGGCCGGCGACGCCGGCGGGGCCTTGGGCGCCGCGTTGTGCGCCTATCATGGGTTGGCGGGAAAGCCGCGTGCAGCCGACGGCGAGACCGATGCGATGCGGGGGAGCTACCTCGGCCCGGCCTTTGCGCAAGGCGAGATCGAAGCGCGCCTCGATGCCGAGGGCGCTCGTTTCACCGTTCTTGAGGAGGAGGAGATGCTGGGCTCGACCGCCGATGCGCTTGCTGACGGCAAGGCGGTGGGCTGGTTTCAGGGCCGCATGGAGTTTGGCCCGCGAGCGCTCGGTGCCCGCTCGATCCTCGGCGATGCGCGCTCATCGAGCATGCAGCGGCAGCTGAACTTCAAGGTCAAGTACCGCGAGAGCTTCCGTCCTTTCGCGCCATCGGTCTTGCGCGAGGATCTGGCGGATTGGTTCGAACTCGACATTGACAGCCCGTACATGCTGGTGGTGGGGCCGGTAAAGAGCGACATGTGCCGCGCAATGACCGTCGAGGAGAAATCGCTGTTCGGCATCGACAAGCTGAACGTGCCGCGTTCGACCATTCCGGCGGTGACCCACGTCGATTACTCGGCCCGTATTCAGACCGTGCATAGCACGACCAATCCGCTTTACCACCGCTTGATCTCGGCGTTCAAGGCGCGGACCGGCTGCCCTGTCATCGTTAACACCAGCTTCAACGTGCGCGGCGAGCCCATCGTGTGTTCGCCCGAGGACGCCTTCCACTGCTTTATGGGCACTGAGATGGAGCAGCTCTCGATTGGCAACTGCGTCCTCCACAAGGAAGGGCAAGACCCCGCTCTCAAGCGCGATTACAAGGACGCCTTCGAGCTGGATTAGAGGGTGACAGCGGTGGTTCGGCGCGCTTGATCTGTTAGTCTGCCGCCGATGTCTGACGGCGGAATCACGGATCTCGTCACTGACGGCGCCGGCTACATCGGCAGCCACGCGGCGCTGGCGCTGCGCGAGGCGGGCCACGGTGTCATCGTGCTCGACGAGCTTTCGACCGGCGTCCGCGAGCTGGTCGCCGATGTCGGCGACGGCGCGCGCCTTGGCGAGGTTTTGGCCGAGCACGACGTGAGCGCCGTGATCCACTTTGCCGGCAGCATCGTCGTACCCGAATCGGTTGGCAACCCCCAGGGACGAAGCGTCCAGTCGACCCCCAACGCCACGCACCTGATCAGGGTCGCCGCCGAGGTGGCGGTCGGCCGGCGCGAGCGAATCGCGATCTTTGGCGAGGATTACGACACCCCCGACGGCACCGGCGTGCGCGACTACATCCACGTCAGCGATCTCTGCAATGCCGACGTCATCGCCCTCGACCACCTGCTCGGGGGTGGCGAGCGCCTGGGCTGGCGGCCCCGCCACGACGAGTTGCCGACGATCGTTCGCATCGCCATCGCCTGGGAGGAGCATCTGAGCGGGCGGCACTCGCACGGCTCCGACGCAGGCTAGGTCCCGCGCCGGCACATGTTCGTGGCCTCGAAGATCCTGTGGGACATCGTCGATCCAGAGATCATCCTGGCGGTGGCGCTGCTAGTCGGCGCCGTCCTGCTATGGACCCGCTGGCGGCGCGTCGGTCGGGCGCTGACGACCGGGGCCATCCTCGTCCTCTGCCTGGTTTCGATCTTTCCGGTCGGTCATTGGCTCTATCATGCGCTCGAAAACCGCTTTCCGCCGCTCGCGGTGGTCCCGGCCGACATTGATGGCATCATCGTTCTCGGCGGCAGTTTCAATCTGAATCGGACCGCCGAGCGCGATCAAGTTGCGCTCAAGGACAGTGCCGATCGCCTGACCACCTTCGTTACCCTGGCGCGACGCCACGGCGATGCTCGCCTGCTGTTCGCGGGCGGAACGGCGAGCCTGCGGCCTGGCAGCCTGCTCACCGAGGCCGCCGACGCCAAGCGGCTGTTCACCGAGCTCGGTCTCGACACCGCGCGGATCGAGTTTGAGAACCGGTCGCGAAACACATACGAGAATGCGCTCTTCGCGTACCAGCTAGCCAAACCCGCGGTTGGCGAGCGCTGGCTGCTCATCACCTCGGCGTCTCACATGCCGCGGGCGGTCGGCTGTTTCCGCCGCGTTGGCTGGGAGGTAATCGCGTACCCAGTGGACTACAAAACCACGAAGGACCTCACCTACCTCGGCGGTCTCAACATCGGAACGAAACTGGCAACACTGTCGCGGGCAGCGCACGAGTGGGTAGGGTTGGTCGCCTATTACCTCATGGGACGGACCACCACGATTTTCCCCGCGCCCGCGAGCGAGCCTGGAGCCGAAGGCTCCGCGGCGCTCGCTCAATCGTGAGCGCGCGGGCGGACCCTACGTCTTCTGCTCGGCGAGCCAGGCGTTGAACATCAGTACATCCCACAGGTGGTGATGCCAGTTGCGGCGTCCCGAGAGGTGCTCGCGCCACATCGCCTCGATCGGCGCGGGCGCGAAGAAGCCCTCGTCGCGCAGCCGCGCGGGCGCAAGCAAATCTTCGGCCCAGTCGCGCAGTGGACCGCGCAACCATTGGTGCAGCGGAACCTCGAAGCCTCGCTTGGGTCGCTCGAATATCGGTTGCGGCACGCGGCGGTAGAGCGCCTGGCGTAGAATATGCTTGCCCACCCCGGCGCGGATCTTGAGGTGGGTCGGCAGACTCCAGGCGAACGCGACGACGCGGTGATCCAAGAGCGGCACACGCGCCTCCAGGCCCACGGCCATCGTCGCGCGATCGACCTTCGTCAAGATGTCATCGGGCAGATACGTGAGCGCGTCGAGGTAGAGCATCTGCCTGGTAAAGTCCGGTATGTCCGCCCAACTATTGTTCTGCGAGGCGAGCGAGGTGGGCTCGCGGCCGCCGATTACGACGCTGGTGGGGTCATGCCAGTGGCCGATCAGGGCGCGGTACATTGCGCCAGCGTCGCCCGCGCCGAGCACGCCCGCGAGTTTATGCAACTTGTCGCCGGGATGGCTCAGGCGCAGCCGCGCCGGAAGCACCAGCTCGAAGGCGCCCAGCACGCGGTCCCACGATTCGGGGGCGAGAACGGTGAGAGCACGAGCGAGCCCGCTGAGCAACAGGCGCGGCTTGCCCGCCGCCCAACTCGCCACGCGCTCGCACCAGAGGTGTCGATTGTAGCCCGCGAACAGCTCGTCACCACCGTCGCCAGACAGCACTACCTTCACATCGCGCCGGGCGATCTCGGCGACGAGATAGGTTGGGATCTGGGACGAATCGGCGAACGGCTCGTCGAACAGCCGACCTAGCTTGGGTACCACGGCGACTGCCTCGGCTGCCGTCAAAGTGTGGGGATGGTGCGCGGTGCCGAGGTGTCGGGCGACGGCCGCGGCGTCCTCGGCTTCGTCGTAGTCGGCGGTTTCGAAGCCCACCGTGTAGGTGCGCACCCTCTCGGCGCGACTGTGCGTCATGGACGCCGTTACGACACTGGAATCGATGCCACCCGAGAGAAACGCGCCGACCGGCACGTCGGCGATCAGCCGCGCCCGGACGGCCTCATCGATGACCGATTCTAGCGCCTCCACCGCCTCGCCGTCGGTGCCGCCAAACGGGTGGCGCGCGCCGGTCTCCGCGACTTGCCTAAGCGACCAATAGGGCGAGATAACCGCCTCGCCGCCCTTGTCGTCGAGCGTGAGGATTGATCCTGGCGGCAGCTTGTGGATGCCACGATAGATCGAGTAGGGGGCGGGAATACAATTGCGCAGCATGTACAGCGCTAGTGCGTCGCGATCGATCTCGCCGGTGAAGCCGGGGCAGGTCCGCAGTGCCCGGGCCTCGGACGCGAAGACGAAGCGGCCATCGATCTGCCCGTGGTAGAGCGGCTTGATGCCGAGTCGGTCGCGAACGAGGTGGAGGCGACGCTCGTCACGGTCCCACAGTGCGAAGGCGAACATGCCGACCATTCGCTCGAGGGCGGCGCGCAAACCCCACGCCACTATCGCCGTCAGGACGACCTCGGTATCGGAGTGGCCGCGAAAGCCGTGCCCGGACGCCGCCAATTCACGCCGCAGCTCGGGGAAGTTGTAGACCTCGCCGTTGTAGACGATGACGAAGCGCCCCTCGGGCGAGACCATCGGTTGGTTGCCTTCGGTCGACAGGTCGATGATGGCGAGACGACGATAACCGAGTCCGATGCCCACGCTATCGTCGACCCACGCGCCGTCCGCGTCGGGCCCGCGGTGGGCAAGAGTGTCGGCCATGCGCCGAGCCACGTTCGCCAGCTCGCCCCGCGACATCTGCCTCCGGTGATCCATCAAGCCGGCGATCCCACACATATCGGCCATGATAGCGCCGCTCCCGCCGGGGGCGAGGAATAAAGGCGCGGTCGGGCACGGGGCGCACGTTGAACGCCTTTCGTGCCCTTCTCGGTCGTGATACTAGGAGGGCTCCGCATCGCATCCCTACATTCCCGTCATGGTTCATACGCTCGATCCATCGATCCTCCGCGAGTACGACATTCGTGGGGTGGTCGGCGAGACGCTCAGTGCCGAGGATGCGCACGCCATCGGGCGCGGCTTCGGCACGATGATCGCAACCTCGGGCGGCACGCGCGCGTTCACCGGCCGCGACGGCAGATTGAGCTCTCCGGAGATGGAGGCGGCGCTGGCGCGCGGACTTGTTGAGGCCGGCATCAATGTCGATCGCGCCGGGCTCGGCCCGACGCCAATGCTCTACCACGCGGTGCACACCAGTCGTGCCGATGGCGGCATCATGGTGACCGGATCGCACAATCCGCCGGATTACAACGGCTTTAAGTTCGTGCTGAACGGTCAGGCCTTCTTCGGCGACTCAATCCAGGAGCTCGGACGCGTTATCGCCAGCGGCGCGTACGCGGCTTCCAATACCCCGTCCGCCATGCGGGAGCAGCCGCGCCTTAGAGTCTACGTTGATTCGCTGGTCGTGGCGTACCGGGGAGAGCGGTCGCTGAGCGTGGTTTGGGATGCTGGCAACGGCGCGGCCGGGGAGGCGATGGAAATGTTAGCGCGGCGTCTGCCGGGACGCCACGTCGTTCTGAACGAACGAATCGACGGCACCTTTCCGGTTCACCACCCCGATCCTACGGTCGTCGAAAACCTGAGCCAGTTACGCGATACGGTGCTCGCCGAAGGCGCGGATCTTGGTGTCGCCTTCGATGGCGACGGCGATCGTATCGGCGTGGTCGATGACAAGGCGCGGATCCTCTGGGGCGATCAAATCCTCGGGCTGCTTGCCCGCGACGTGCTGGCGGCGCATCCGGGCGAGACAATCATCGCCGACGTGAAGGCGAGCCAGGTGCTGTTCGACGAGGTCGCGCGTCTCGGTGGTAAGCCGCTGATGTGGCAGACCGGCCACTCGCGCATCAAAAGCAAGATGATGGAAATGGGCGCGCCGCTCGCGGGCGAGATGAGCGGCCATATCTTTTTCGCGGACCGCACTGGCGGATCTGATCGCAATTTCGGCTATGACGACGCGCTTTATGCCGCCGTACGTCTGATCAGCTTGCTCGCGGCCGGCGCCGAGGCCCTGTCGGTGCTGCGCGATTCGCTGCCGGCTCTCCACAATACGCCGGAGATTCGCTTCCCGTGCCCAGACGATCGGAAGTTCGCTGTGGTCGAGGAGGTCAGAGGGCGGCTTAAGACATCGCCGGCTGACGTGGTGACTATCGATGGAGTTCGGGTTACGCACGGCGGCGGCTGGTGGCTGCTGCGGGCTTCCAACACCCAGCCGGTGCTGGTCGCCCGGATCGAAGCCGAAAACGACGCCACGCTTGGCGAATTGCGTGACGAACTGGCTGGCCAGCTCGCGGCAAGCGGCATCGATCCACCAACCGAACTCTGGGCCCCGTGGCCCCTTCTCATCGACATGAGGGCGGAACGCGGTGGGCCGACAACGAGGTGATGACGTCCCACGACTTGGCCCGGTTCTACACCCTAATTCTTGACAAATTGTCCCAATGTTTGCCTATTCGCAGGGCGCGTGGGCGCATGACCTGATGATTGCGACCTATATTCTATTTGGGGCAGTCAGCCTTTTGCTTTGCCTGTGGGCTCGTCCCATCGGGCGGCGGCTCGGCCTCCTCGATATGCCGGACGGGCGGCGGAAGACGCATGCCCGGCCAACGCCGCTCGTGGGTGGCATCGCCGTCATGGCGCCGGTCGGGGCGATGTGTGTCGTGCTCGCGGTGACGACGACGCTGGCGCCACTGTATGCGACGCTGGGCGCAACGGCGGGGGCCTTTCTGCTGGTCGGACTGATCGATGATCGGGGCCAGATTCGCCCGCTCTATCGGCTGTTGCTGTCGACAATTCTGTTCCTGGGCGCCGTGCTCGCGGTGCCGGCCCTCAGCGTCGATTTTCTGCTGTTCAGCTTCTACCCACATTTGATCGCGCCTGGCGCCTGGCTGATGCTCGGGTTCAGCTTGCTCTGCCTGGTCGGGGTGCAGAACGCGACCAACATGGCGGATGGCAAGGACGGCCTTGCGATCGGGCTGTCCCTGTTGTGGACGAGCTTGCTGTTTGCCAACGCGCCCGATCACCTGCGGCCGCTGCTTATCGTGTTGGCCGTGGGCCTGGCAGTGGCGCTGATCTTCAACCTGTCGGGGCATCTGTTCCTCGGCGATTCCGGAAGCTACTCCGTCAGCGCCTTCGTCGGCTTTGTTACCATTTATTGTTACGGGATCGGCTTCCCGGTCCTGCGCGCCGACGCCGTCGCCGTCTGGTTCCTGATCCCAGTGGTTGATTGCTTGCGCCTGATGGCGGTGCGCCTGGCCCGTGGCCACTCGCCGTTCAGTTCCGATCAGAATCACCTACACCACATACTGGCGCGGTGGATGCCGTGGCGATGGGGCCTGCCGCTGTACCTCAGCTTGGTAGGTGTGCCGAGTCTGCTGGCCCATTGGCTGCCGAGTCTGACGTTGGCGTGGGCGTTGGCGGCGCTTTTGACCTACGGCGTGTTGCTGGGCCGGGCAGGCCAGTCCCTGGGTCAGCGTGCGCCAAGCACCTGACCCACCGCCGTTGGACCAAGAGCCGGCCTGGGTCGATGGATTGGCGCATGCCGATTGAGGCGGCGATCCGGAGCGCCGGGTGAGCCCGACCGCTTCAGGCGGCATCTCGTATCGGCAGATCGTGGGGATCGCGCTTGGCCTGGTACTGGTCGCTGGCGCGGTTTTCGTCGCGTTCTTGGTTGTATTCGAGAGCGTTGAATCGGAACGCGGTCGCGATATCCAACTGAACTACGGCGAGCTCCAGCTCAGCACGGTACGTGCCGCCGCTCTTGACGCGGAGCGACTGCCGAGGGCCGATGACGCGGAGACGCGTGATCACCTGGCCACGCGGATCGAGGCGGCGGCGGATTCGATCGAGACGGTTCAACGCGCGGTCCTTGGCGGCAGCGCGGCGGGGGCCGCGTTGGGGCAGGCGACAGCGGTTTACGTCTCGGCGCTGCGCGCGTTGGCGGATGCGGCGCCGGGCGCGACGGGTGAGGATGAAACACTCGCCGCGATCCTTACCGCCGCCACCGGGGCGCTGCGGGTGGACCTTGAGGGATTGGCGGCCCGCCTCCGCCTCGAGCGCGATCTGGCGAGAGAGCAAGGCCGGCGTCTTCGTGTGGCGCTGCTGATCGTGGTCATTGTCGCGGTCGGAGCCGGCCTGATCTTCGTGTACCGCCGTCGCCTTCATCACGGCGCAGTGGTCCGCGATCTGGCGCCGGCTGATGACTTCACGATGGCCAATCCTCTAATGCAGGTGATTGAGAGCATGAGTGAGGGGGTCGCGCTCTATGACAGCACCGACGGGCTCGTCCTGTGCAACAACCTGTATCGTGAGCAATTCGCCAAGGCCGGCGTCGAGTTGGTCCCGGGAATGTCGTTCGAGACCATCTTGCGCGAGGCCGTCGGACGCGGACTGGTCGCCGATCTTGGCGATGATCCGGAGGCGTGGATCGCGATGCGACTGGCGCACCACGGCGACCCGCGTGACCCGATCAGGATGCATCTGGCCGACGGCGGCTGCCTGCAAATCGGCGAGTACCAGACCGGCGATGGCGGCATCGTCTCGATCCAGGCCGACATCACCGAAATGGAGCGCCGTGAGGCCGCTCGCCAGGCGCATGAGGAGATCACACGCTCGATCGTCGACAGCGTGTTCGACGGCATTGTCACTTTCGATTCCGATTTCCAGCTCGAGACCCTGAACCCCGCCGCCGAGGAGATGTTTGGCGTGGGTGCTGACGAGGTCCGGGGCGAGTCATTCCTGCGGCTGATCGCCGAATCCTTCCATGACGAGTATCGGCAGGTGTTCGGCCAGGCTTTCGAGACCGGGCGACCACTGCTGCTCGACGGCATTCGGGAGATCGAGGGTCGGCGCGCGGATGGTCGTACCTTCCCACTGGAGATAGCGGTGGGTGAGTTGCGCGGCACCTGGACGCTACCCGAGCGTCGCCGCACCCAACGGCGGGTCTTCATCGCCACCGCCCGCGACATCAGCACCCAAACGAAACTCGCGCGCCAGATTCCGCAGGCGCAGAAAATGGAGGCGATCGGCATTCTGGCGGGCGGCATCGCCCATGACTTCAACAATATTCTGTCGATCATCCTCGGCTACGCGAGCCTCGCCCTCGAGCGGGCGCGCCTGCCTGACGATCGAGAGAATCTCGAGATGGTGGTGCAAGCGGGTCGACGAGCGCGCGATCTGATCGACCAAATCCTGACCTTTAGTCGCCGTAGCGAACACGAGAAAGTGCCGGCCGACCTAAGCCTGGTCGTCATCGAAGTGCTCAAGCTGATTCGCTCGACATTGCCCTCGACCATCGAGATCCGCCAGAAGATCGGCGCCGATGCGGCGCCGGTGCTGGCGGACGCCTCGCAGATACACCAGGTCGTTTTGAACCTGTGCGCCAACGCGAGCCAGGCGATGGAAGCTAAGGGCGGTCTTCTGGAGGTAAGCCTGGCGCGCATTGTCGTCGAAGAGGAGGCGGCTCGGCGCTACGGCAACACCCGGCCGGGCGTCTACCACCGACTCGCCATCCGTGACACCGGGCACGGCATCGAGCGCGAGGCGCTGGAGCGGATATTCGAGCCATTTTTCACCACCAAGGATGTAGGCAAGGGCACCGGCCTCGGGCTTGCGGTCGCCCACGGCATCATCAGCGATCACGGTGGGGCCATCACGGTCGACAGCGCGCCAGGCTCGGGCACCACGTTCGCGATTCTATTGCCCGAGCACGAAGGGCCATTGCCGATGGCCAGCGAGCGGAGCGGGCGTGAGGCGATGAAGCACGGGCCGGCGCACATCATGTTTGTCGATGACGAAGCCGCGCTGGTCCGTATGGCGGACAAGGTCCTGACCGGGCTCGGCTACACGGTGACCGGCGAGACCGAGAGCGCCGCGGCGTTGGCGCGCTTTCGTGGCGATCCCCACGCCTATGATCTGGTGGTGACGGATCAGACGATGCCGGGTTTGACCGGCGATGCGCTGGTGCGCGAGTTGCGCCGCTGCCGCGAGGACATTCCAGTCATCGTATGCACTGGCCTCGGCCACCATTTCACCGCGGCTATGGCGGACGACTTGGGCCTGACCGGCCACATCCGCAAGCCCCTGGTGCCCGATGAGCTGGGTCGCGTTGTCGGTCAGGCCTTGAACCGCTAAAGGCCGCGTCCACACGCTTTGCCCCACCCCATGATTGTGCCTATGTTCGCGCGTGCCGGTGGGGCGTAGCCAAGTGGTAAGGCACCGGTTTTTGGTACCGGCATTCGCAGGTTCGAACCCTGCCGCCCCAGCCAGCCCTGTCATTGACGAAGAGCGGCCGTCGGGCCGGCCGTGTCTCGCCCCGTGCCCCCGGCGGCCGGTAAGCGTACAACCAGGCCAGTCTGACCGCATCCTCTAAGGAGCACTTCCAAACATGACACCGTCACTTCGTGTGGGCGTTTTGGGCGCCGGTTACTGGGGCCGCAATCTGGTGCGAAACTTTGCCTCGCTTGGTGCGCTCGGTGCGATCTGCGATGTCGACCCCGCCGTGCACGAGGACATGGCCGCGAATTATCCTCGCGCCGCTAGATACACCACCGTCGACGAGTTCCTCGATGCCGCGCACATCGACGCGGTCGTGATCGCGACGCCTGCGGCCACCCACGCGGCGTTGGCGCGGCAAGCACTGGCGGCCGGCAAGCATGTCTTTGTCGAGAAGCCGCTCGCCCTGACTGCGGCGGAAGCCGACGGTGTGCGCGAACAGCTCGCTCGGACCGATCGCCAGCTTATGGTGGGGCACTTGCTACTGTATCATCCGGCCTTCGAGGCGCTCGAGTGCGCAGTCCGCGATGGCCAGCTCGGTGAACTTCGTTACATGTACTCGAACCGTCTCTCCCTGGGGCGCATTCGACGCGAGGAGAACTCCCTGTGGTCGTTCGCGCCGCACGACATCGCCATGTACCTCGAACTCGTCGGGCGGATGCCGACGCGGGTCGCCGCCAATGGGAGCGCGTACCTCAGCCCCGGGGTCGCCGATTCCAGCGTCTCATACATGAAGTTCGGCGACGGCATCGAGGCACACATCTTCGTTTCCTGGCTCCACCCGTTTAAAGACCATCGGTTGGTCGTGATCGGTAGCGACGGCATGATCGTCTTCAACGATGCCGCCGAGGGGAATGACAAGCTCCTCCTTTATCCGCACACCGCCCGGTGGGAGGACGATGTGCCGGTCGTGCTCAAGGCTCCTGCCGAGCAGATCGCTTATGAGCGTGTCGAGCCGCTGCGCCGCGAGTGCGAGCATTTTATCCGTTGCATCCGCGACAATCAGCCACCACGCAGTGGAATCGAGGAGGGTTGCCGGGTGCTCCAGGTCCTCGACGCCTGTCAGCGCTCCATGGCGACAGGCGTGGCCGTCGAGTTGTAGGCGGCATCGGACCTAGTGGTGGCTGGCTACCATCGGCGGGCGAGGCAAGTGCCAACCTGTGCGGCAACCAGCGGAAAAACGAGTATGGTTGGTTGAGCCAGGGCCATATGCTCCCGACCTGCTTGCCGTTCGCCCAACGAGTTTGGCATGCCCGTTCAGGAATTTCGATGCGTAAACTCATCCTCGACGAGGTTATTAAGACCCAGGAACTACTGGCGGAGCTCTTAGCCTCGGAGGCATTGCTCCAGGCATTCGAGCGCGCCGCGCGCCTGGGCATCGAGGCTCTCGAGAATGGTCGCAAGATTATGTTCTGCGGCAACGGAGGGAGCGCCGCCGACTCCCAGCACCTAGCTGCGGAGCTGGTGGGCCGGCTCAACTTCGATCGGCCAGGCCTGGCCGCGCTGGCACTGACGACGGACAGCTCCATCCTCACCGCGATCGGCAACGACTACGGCTACGAGAGGGTCTTCGCACGCCAGGTCGAGGCGATCGCGGACAAGGGCGACGTTCTTGTTGCGATCTCTACCTCGGGACGCTCAGGGAACATCATTGAGGCGCTCAAGACCGCGGCGAGCCGAGGCGTCATCCGAATCGGCCTGACCGGGCGCGATGGCGGAGAAATGACCGGGCTTTGCGATCAAGTGATTAACATTCCCACGAGCGAGACGCAGAAGATCCAGGAAGGTAACATTATCTTCGGCCATATTTTCTGCGCGCTGATCGAGCAGGCCATGTTTCCGGTCGAGGCTTGATGTAGGCCATCGTACTCGCGGGTGGCGCAGGCGCCAGGCCGCGGCAGGTGCGGGGCGATACCCCTAAACCAGTGGCCCCGGTTTGCGACAGCCCGTTCCTTTACTGGAACCGCCGTTTCACATCAGTCGCTCCGCCGGTCGCCACCGAGCTCGCTGACCAACAGCGCGATCAGGGAGAAACCGGCGACGACGAGGGCTGGCGGCCAGCTCGACCCGTCGTGCAACGCTGTGACGGCAAGCGCGCCCAGCGCCGCCCCGCCCATCTCAAGGGCTCCGAGCATCGCCGCCGCGACGCCGCGTCCGCCGGGCGCGGCGGCCAGCGCCACCACGGGTCCGGCAGCGAAGGTGAACCCGAGACCAAGCGCGTAGACCGACATGGTGGCAGTAATCGCCGTGGCGGTTTCCAGCCCGACGAGGAGTACAAGTGGAAAGCCGAGGCCGCCGAGGAGGGCGAGACCCAGCCCCACCCGGACCATGCGATCGACGCCGAGTCGCGCGACGCCACGATTGGCGCCGAAGCTGCCGACGAAAAACGCTACCACGATGGCTGCCTGGTAGTAGCCGAAATCCTGGGTTCGCACGCCGAGGCGGTCGATGAGGATGAACGGCGCCGCTGTGATGAACGCGAACAGGGCCCCCAGCGTCGCGCCGAGGACCAGCGCGGTGACGAGATAGCGCCGCGTTCGAAACAACGTCCCGTAGTCGGTCAATAGGCGTCGCGGATGCATCGCGGCGCGGTCGGGCACCGACGTTTCGGGGAGAAAACTGGCCACCAGCGCGACGACGACGCCGCCAACCACGGCTAGGAGAAAGAAGTTAGCGCGCCAGCCCTGCCAGACATGGATGTAGCCGCCGATGATCGGCCCAACCGCTGGGGCCAGCGCCACAGTCATGCCAAAGGCCGCGAGCACGCGAACCCCGCCTTCATCGTCATACAGGTCGCGGATGACGGCCAGCGCCACCACGGCTTCGGTGGCGGCGGCTATACCCTGGAGGGTCCGTGTGACGATCAGCATTTCGATCGATGAGGCCAGTGCGCAGCCCAGACTGGTCAGCACGAAGGCGAGCATCCCCGCCAACAGCACTGGCCGCCGCCCGAAACGATCGGAGAGTGGACCGTACACCAACTGCGCGGCGGCAAAGCCGAGGAGGTTAAGACTGAGCGTGAGTTGCGCCGACTCGGCGTCGGTGCCGAAGTACGCCGGCAGATGCGGCAGGCTCGGCGTATACAGATCGGTCGAAAGAATGCTGGCGGCACTGGCCGAGATCAGCACGGCCGGTATGATCAGCGGCACCCGACGTGGCTTGAGTGTCTCGCTCACGGAGTGGCGTAGGCGGCGCACAATGGTGCGGCCAAGGCCTCACCCGCTGCCCGATGACCGGTAGCGTTCCAATGTCCGCCGGCGAAGCTCGGCCCGCCATGGAGATTGATGTGGCGCGTCTCGGCGTAGGCGCGCAACGGTCTGAGCAGGGAGACATGGCGAATGCCGTTGGCCGTGGCGAAGCGCGCAATGCGGCGATCGGGGTAATCGAGGTCGGTGACCGCCAGCTCGTCCATCAACGATGCGCGCACGCGTGCGTCCGGATAAACCTGGATTGGGTTGGTCAGCGTCGCGAGCCATAAGGTGGCGCCGTTGTCGTCGGTGGCGGCCGCGATAGCGCCGAACAGGGCCTCGGTCACCTGCCATGCCTGGCGCCAGCGGGGCTCCTCTGGCCGCCGATAGACGCCCTTATTAAGGCTGCCGTTGAGCTGATCGAAAAGGTCGAGGTCCTTGTACTTGGACCGGTATTTGACGTACCGACGGGCCTGATAAATTACCTGGAAGACGCGCACCCGATTAAAGATCGCTCGCTGAACATTGGCCCATAGCTTCGCCACTCCGAACAACGAGGATGTCAGGTTCGACTGGTCGAGCGTCAGAGCACCGTCGTGCAGTTGGAAGAAGGGACGACGCTCGTGTCCATCCAGAGCCCGGCTATTATTCCAAATATCGTTGCCGGTGAAGACGGCCAACAGCACGACATCGGGCGTGTACTTCCAGACATATCGGTTCAATACCAGGTACTCCTGTGCCGTCCCATAGCCGCTGACCCCGAAGTTGAGCACCTCGGCCGAACGGCCGCTCGTCGCTAGACACTCACCGAGCCGCGCCTCCAACACCTTCCAATAGGTCTCGTGGAGGGCGACCTCGCGGGCCTCGGTAAACGAATCTCCGAGCGTAGCAATGCGTAGAGTGTTCTTTGGTTTGGCGATCGGGTGGTCAATGTCGCGAAATCCCTCGGCGTTGATGCTGATCAGCGTTCGTCCCTCGACCGCATAGGTGCCCGTCGTCCCGGCGATGGGCGCCCAGCCTAGTTCGTCGTGGCGCGCGCCGAACTCAGGGTAGGCGATGCCAAGCACGCGGAAGGCGACCTCGGCCATGACCAGTGCCACTAGGATGCCACCCGCGACGAGAGCGATATTGGTGGGCCAGGCTCGCTTGCGTCGCGGTGGGGTGTCGCGCGTTGGGGCCGGGGCGCCGCCGGTGTTCGTCACGAAGCGATGAAGTCGCGGATAATGGCGAGGGCACGCTCGGGGTTGTCCTGATCAACGCTGTGGCCCCAGCTTTCGAATAACTCGTGGCGCACTAGGTCCGCCGGCTGCGCCGCCGCCAAGTCCTCGGAGTCGGCCACTGGCGTGATGGGATCAAGCGCGTCGGCCAGGACCAACGTCGGGCAGCGCACCTTGCCAAGATCGGGCAGGAAGTCGAAGCAATGGCCTTCGCCGTCGGGGCCAAAGAAGTGCCCTAGCATGTCGCGATTCATGACGCTGCGCTCGACCATGTCCGGCCCGCCCGGCACCAACTTCGGCCCCTCAACATCGACGAACAGCCTGATGTCACCAATATCCACCCGCATCGCAATCCTCATTACACTGGCTTTTTAGCCGACCGACACTAGCGCCACAATCGAGGCCGGGCCATCAGCGGTTGCGGTGTGGTACCGTGGCGGTTCCATGCGATGTCTCACCACCCTGCTGCGCGCGCTCCTCTTCGCGGCTCTCCTTCCCGTCGCGGTCGCGACAGCGGACGAAGAGCACGTCGGCGACGCACACTACCTTGAGGGCCAGTTGTTGGTGGCGAGTCCGGCCATGGCCGACCCGCGCTTCGCCCGGACGGTGATACTCATGGTGCGGCACAACGCCAACGGCGCCATGGGCCTGGTGGTCAACCGCCAGATGGGCTCCACCACCCCCTCGAACATCCTGCGAGAATTTGGCCTCAAGGTGGACCGGGCCCTGGTCCAAAGTGAGGACGACGGGACCAACATCCGCGTTCACTATGGCGGCCCCGTCCAGCTGGCTCTGGGTTTTGTCCTGCATTCGGCCGATGTCGCGCGCGCCGAGACGATCGTGGTTGGCGGCGTCGGGCTTACCGCCGCTGTCGCGATGCTGCGGATGATAACGACCGGCGATGGTCCCAGGCGACGTTTGTTTACCCTCGGCTATGTCGGCTGGGCGCCCGGCCAGCTTGAGGCCGAATTGGCCCGACAGGATTGGGTCGGTGTGCCGGCCGACGAAGACCTCATCTTTGATGACGACGTCGATAGTAAGTGGAGGCGGGCCATGGCCAAGCGCGTCACCGAACTTTAACCGATCAGGCGCCTCACCACCGATCTCACCCCGGCCTCGATCCGGGGTCTGCCCGTTCGCCGGCACGACCAGCTAAGAGACGGCCGCCAAGCGGGCGCGATCGTGCGACCGGCTGAAATCCAAATCGGGTCTCTTGGCCACGATCCGCTGCGGGTTGATGCTCTCGTGGCTTTGGTATTAGTGGCGTTTGATGTGATCCATGTTGACGGTCTCGGCGATCCCCGGCACCTGGTAGAATTCGCGCAAATAGTTGGAGAGGTGGGGATAGTCCTCCATCTGTCGCAGATTGCACTTGAAGTGGCCGACATAAACCGCATCGAACCACACGAGGATCGTGAATAGCCGGCAGTCCGCCTCGGTGAGCCGCCCGCCCACCAGATAGCGTTGTTGCCCGAGCCGGCGTTCGATTTCGTCCATGGCGGCGAACAGGGTGTCGAACGCCTCCTCGTAGGCCGCCTGGCGCGACGCGAAGCCGCACTTGTAGACGCCGTTGTTGATGTCAGCATAGACCAACGCGTTGACGGCATCGATTTTGGCGTGCAGCGGCGCTGGGTATAGGTCGAGGCCGTCATCGCCGAAACTCGTGCACGCCGCGTTAAACATGCGAATGATCTCGGCGGATTCGTTGTTCACGATCGTATGTTCGGCCTTGTCCCAAAGCACCGGCACGGTGACGTGGCCGGTGTAGCCAGGATACGCCTTGACGTAGATGTCTCGCAGGTAACGTGTGCCATTGACGCTGTCGGGGATGGCACCCCGCTGATCCCAAAGTGCCAGCCGCCCTCGCCGATGATCGGGTCGACGACCGAGACCGAGATCGCCGCCTCCAGCCGTTTCAGCTTATGCACGATCGTGGTGTGGTGGGTCCACGGGCAGGCATGGGCCACGTAAAGGTGGTAGCAACCGGCTTCGGTCTTGTGGTCTGGCGATCCCTTGGCACTGATGGTCCCGTGAAAGACGGTCCGCGGCCTCGCGAAGCGGCCACTGGTAGCCGTGGCGGTGGGCATTTCCGTCGTCCAGACGCCGTCGATCAACTGGCCCATCGGTACTCCTCGCCGCGATCGGCGCAAACGTCACAAAACATTCACACGGTCGTCAGAAATCGGCAACAGACGACGGCTATACGGACCTCGTGAAGGCATCGCATGAGTCCCGAGGACAGGTGAGGACATGAACATGAACAAGGCGGCATTGGTGGTCGTGGGCGCGCTGGTCTCGGTATCGGCGGTGGCGCCGGCGGTGGATGCGCGTGAACGGATACGGATCGTCGGCTCCTCGACCGTGTTTCCCTTCTCGGCGGCAGTGGCCGAGCAGTTCGGTCGGACCATTGGGTTCGGAACGCCGGTGGTCGAGAGCACAGGGACCGGCGGCGGCATGAAGTTATTTTGCGCGGGGATCGGCGAGCAATACCCCGACATGACCAACGCGTCGCGCCGCATCAAGAAATCCGAGGTCAAGAACTGCGCCCAGAACGGGGTGACCGACATTACCGAGATCAAGGTCGGCTTCGACGGTATCGTTGTGGCCAGCGCCAAAGCCGCGCCCATCTACGAATTCTCCCTGCGCCAGATCTTTCTCGCTCTCGCTAAGGAGGTGCCGGTCGATGGCGAGATGGTGCCTAATCCTCACCAGACCTGGAAGGACGTGGATGCGTCCCTTCCTGACACCAAGATCGAGGTGCTGGGGCCGCCGCCCACGTCCGGTACCCGCGACGCGTTCGCCGAACTGGCGTTGGAAGGCGGTTGCGCGACCTTCGACGAGATCAAGGCGCTCAAGAGGACCGACGGGAGCCGCTACAAGGCCATCTGTCACACCGTGCGGGAGGATGGCGCGTACGTCGAGGCCGGTGAGAACGACAACCTCATCGTCCAGAAGCTTGAGGCCAACCTGGAGGCCCTCGGCGTCTTCGGCTTCAGTTTCCTCGACAGTAATGCCGACAAGGTCAGAGGCAGCATCGTCGACGGCGTCGAGCCGACGTTCGAGAACATCGCCTCCGGCGACTATCCGGTCTCACGCTCAATGTACTTCTACGTCAAGAACGCCCACGTCGCCGCCATCCCGGGGATCAAGGAATACCTCGACGAGTTCACCAGCGAGAAGGCGTGGGGCGACTACGGCTACCTCACCGACAAGGGACTGATCCCCCTGCCCGCCGCAGAACGCCAAAAATGGCGCGAGAAGGCGGCCGTCCTCGCCCCCCTAAGCATGTAGGTTGGCGAGGACGATGCCCTGCGCCCGCGCTACTCGCCGCGTGTCGTTTCAGGTTTCTCGGTCCAGCGCGCGGCGGCCTCGTCGTCGGCAGCGCGGGCGGCGACCCAGCGATCGCCCCCGGCCGTTTCCTCGAGTTTCCAGAACGGAGCGCTGGTCTTGAGCCAGTCGATCAGGAACTCAGAGGCCGCGAACGCGTCGCCGCGATGCGCCGCCGCCGTGATGACCAGAACGATCTGCTCGCCGAGTTCGAGCCGCCCGTGGCGATGGATGATGAGGCTGGCTTCGAGGTTCCAGCGCTGGTTGGCGGTGCGCTCGATTTTGTCGAGCTCGCGGCGCGTCATCGCCGGGTAGTGCTCGAGCGTCATCGCACTGACGCCGCCGTCATCGGCGCTGGCGCGAACCACACCGGTGAATGTGACGACGCCGCCGATCGCGTGGTTGGCGCCGATCAGCGCGCGCAGCTCCGCGCCGACATCGAAGTCCTCGGTCTGGACGCGGATCATCTCAACCTCCGGTCACCGGTGGAAACAACGCGATTTCGTCGTTGGGGCCGACGGCGTCCTCGGCCATCGCGTACTCCTCGTTGACGGCGACTCGCACCACTCGAAGATCGGCCAGTGCCTCGGCGTGGCGTGGGCTTCGTTGCTTGAGCCAGTCGAGAAGCTTGGCGACCGTGTTGATAGCTGCCGGCGGGCTCACCGTCTCGTGGGCCACCCCCGCCCGCTCGCGCAGCCACGCGAAGTACAACACCTTCATTTACGTCACCTCGCTGAACGGCAGAAAATCGACCATCGTGCCGGCCTCGACCTGGGTCAGCTCTTCTGACAGCTCGACCAGGCCATCGGAGTCCACCATCGAAGAGAGAATGCCGGAGCCCTCGCGCTCGAATTTGTCGGCGACCAGGGCGCCGTCGGCGGCGACGGCAAGACGCGCCCGGAGCCATTCTCGGCGGTTGCGCTTCTTGTTGTGGTCGAATCCGGCGCGGACGCGAAAGAGGAGAGGTGCGATGTTTTTTGCCCCACTCAGACGCAAGATAAGTGGCCGTGCGATCCGCAAGAAGGTCACCATCGCGGCGACCGGGTTGCCGGGCAGGCCGACGAACGGTACCGTGCCGATCTGGCCGAACGCGACCGGCCGCCCCGGCTTCACGGCGAGGCGCCAAAAGGTAAGCCGGCCCATAACTTCAACGGCCCTCGCGACGTGGTCTTCCTCGCCGGCCGAGACCCCGCCCGACGTGATGATCAGATCATGGGCGGTGGCGGCGGCGTGCAGCGCGGTGCGAACGGCCGCGGGGCGATCGGGCAGGATGCCGAGATCGTCGACCACGCAGCCAAGATCCTGAAGCAGGCTATCGAGGACATAGCGGTTGGCGTCGTAGACGTGGCCAGGGGCCAGCGCCGCGCCGGGCTCGGCGACCTCGTCGCCGGTCGAAAAAATTGCTACCCGCAACCTTGTGTGAACCGACAGGGTGGTGCGCCCGAGCGAGGCTGTGAGCCCAATGTCTTGGGGGCGAAGCCTGCGCCCGCGCCGCAAAACCACGGTGCCGCCGCGGATGTCCTCGCTGGCCAGGCGGCGGTTGTCGCCGCGCTGCAGTCCGGACGGGACGAAGATCGAAGTCCCGGCCTCGCGACAGTCCTCCTGCATCGCGACGGTGTCGGACCCAGCCGGCATGGTCGCGCCGGTGAAGATGCGAATCGCTTGCCCGGGTCTGAGCACGCCCGCGACTGGATTTCCCGCGGCGGCTCGCCCGACGATGTCGAGCCGGGTCTCGCCCTTGTCCGCCAGATCGGCGAAGCGCATCGCGTAACCATCGACGGCCGAGTTGTCGTGCGGCGGCACGTCGCGCTCAGCGACCACGTCGGCGGCGAGAATTCGCCGGCTCGCGCGCCGCAACTCGACCTCCTCGACGCCGGTTACCGGGACGATGCGCCGATCGAGGAGAGCCAGCGCCTCGGCGAGCGTCATGAGCTGGCCGCCCGCGGCAAAGCAGTTGTCGGAGAGCTGCGCCATGTCAGTCCTCCATTGCTGCTCGGGCCATCCTGCTGGTCAGGCCACGTCGCGGGCGGCGAGACCACAATGCGCGATGATGAACTCGACGATGGCCGGCGCATCGTTGAGCGCCAGAACCGGGAGCGTCACCTCGGCCAGGGGCTCATCGCTGGCGACCGCGACGAGGTGGCCCTCGGGTGCACCCAGGGGCGGCCGGTTGCCCTTGCGGTGGACCCCGATCTTGTCGTGTGCGTGGTGCTTGAAGCCCTCGACGATCACGAGATCCACTGAGCTGAGATGGGAGATGAGCTCCTCGAGGTTCGGTTCCGGCGCGCCGCGGTGCTCGTGTATGAGCGCCCAGCGCCGTGCCGAGGACACCAGCACTTCGCCCGCCCCGGCAGCGCGGTGCTCGAAGCTGTCCTTACCGGGCTGGTCGATCTCGAAGTCGTGGTGGGCGTGCTTGATCGTCGAGACGCTCACGCCCCGGTCGAGCAGCACCGGGATCAGCCGCACGATCAACGTGGTCTTGCCACTGCCGCTCCAGCCAACGAAGCCGATGATCTTCATCGTCCGCCCCGGCCGCTCATCCGTTCCCGAGCGTGCGTTCCGGCTCGGGCGCCGGCTTGGGCCGCGCGGCGTCGGTGCGCGCGTGCATGAGATGTGGTAACCCGGCGCGCAGATAGTCGTAGCCGGTGTAGAGCGTCAGAGCGGCGGCGGCCCACAGCGCCCACACGCCGAACGTCGTCGCGGGCAGTGCAAACGGCGCCGCGTCGCCCAGCAGCAGCACTGCGATGGCCACCATCTGCAGCGTTGTCTTCCACTTGGCGAGTCGGCTGACCGGCATGCCGACATCCAACTCGGCGAGATACTCGCGTAACCCCGAGACGAGAATTTCTCGGCACACGATCACTAGCGCCGCGAGGACGGTGAAAACGCCAAAGCGATCGGTCGCCACCAACAGAACGATACACGCCACCACCAGGAGCTTGTCGGCTAGGGGGTCGAGGAAGCGTCCGAGCGACGTGTGCTGGTCGCGCGACCGTGCCACATAGCCATCGAGGAAGTCGGTAATGCTGGCGGCCACGAACAGCCCGAAGGTCGCCCAGTTGGCGAGGTGACCTGGCAGGTAAAACGCGGCGACCAACACCGGAATCACCGCGATACGCGAGAGCGTCAGCAGGTTGGGGAGCGTCTTGATCATCAAGCCAGAGCTTTGCGGCGGCGCCCTCAGTATACCACCCGATCGCGGGCTCAGTCGCTGGTGTGAAAATGCCCATAGATCACGTTTGCAAGACCGCCGCTGATGCCGCTCACGCTCTCGAGATCGGCGAGGCCGGCGCGGGCCACTGCGGCCGCCGAACCAAAATGATGCAGCAGCGCCTTCTTGCGCTTGCCGCCGATGCCGGGCACACCGTCGAGGAGCGATCGGGTGATGGCGCGCGAACGCTGGCCACGGTGGGCGGCGATGGCGAACCGATGCGCCTCGTCGCGCAAGCGTTGCAGGAAGTAGAGCACCGGATCGCGCTCGCCTAGTTGGAAAGTCGAACGCCCAGGAGCATGGAAAGATTCGCGCCCCGCGTTACGGTTGGGGCCCTTGGAAATGGCCGCTATAGCCACTCCCGTAACGCCGAGGTCGGCGAAAACTTCGACCGCCGCGCTCAGTTGGCCAGCACCGCCGTCGACTAGCACCAGATCGGGCCACTGGGCGCTGGTCCTCTCCTCGTCCTCGTGGAGGAGGCGACGAAAACGCCGCCCCAGCACCTCACGCATCATTGCGTAGTCGTCCCCTGGCGCCATGGCCTTCTTGATGGTGAAGCGGCGGTATGCACCCTTCAACAGGCCCTCAGGACCGGCAACGATCATGCCGCCGACCGCATGTTGTCCCTGGACATGGCTATTGTCGTAGACCTCGATCCGCCGCGGTGGTCCGTACAGTCCGAACGCTTTTGCGACGCCTTCCAGTAAGCGCCGCTGCGAGGCGCTCTCGGCCAATCGCCGGCCTAGGGCTTCGCGGGCGTTGGACAGAGCGCGCTCGACCAGGAGGCGCTTGTCGCCGCGCTGGGGGTGAGTCAGGAGCACGCGCCGCCCGGCCCGCACCGCCAGCGCTTGCTCCAGGATATCGTGCTGTGCCACAGCATGGCTCAACAGCACCAGCTTTGGGGGCTCTTTGTTGGCGTAAAACTGGCCCAGGAAGGCGCCCAGTACCTCAGCGCCGTCGGCGTCGCCGGCATGGGCGGGGTAATACGCCCGGTTGCCATAATTGCGGCCGCCACGGAAAAAGAACACCTGGACGCAGGTCTGCCCGGCCTCTTGATGAGCAACGACGATGTCGGCCTGGTCGATGTTGGGGAGGTTGATCCCCTGTCGGGCCTGGATCTGTGTCAGCGCCCGGATACGGTCGCGGTATATGGTCGCCGTTTCGTAATCCAAAGCCTCGCTGGCCGCCACCATTCGCCGCGACAGCCGCGTCTGGATCGCGTGGCTGCGGCCGGCGAGAAACCCGCGCGCGTCGTCGACGATCGCCTCGTAATCGGCCATGCCGACATGTCCCACGCAGGGCGCTGCGCAGCGCTTGATTTGATACTGGAGGCACGGGCGGGTGCGGCTCTCAAGGACGGTGTCGCTGCATGATCGCAGCGGGAACGCGCGCTGCAAGGCCGTCAGCGTCTCGTTGACGGCCTTGGCCGAGGCGAAGGGGCCGAAATACTCGCCTTTAGCCTGCCGCGGTCCGCGATGCTTGGCGATCTGCGCCCAGCGATGGTGGCCGGTAATGAGGATATAGGGAAACGATTTGTCGTCGCGCAGAACGATATTGTAGCGTGGCTTGAGGCGCTTTATCAGGTTCGATTCGAGCAGTAAAGCCTCGACCTCGGTGTGGGTGGTCGTGATCTCCAGCGTGGTCGTCCGCGCGATCATCTGGCGAATGCGTGTCGCATGCGGCTCCTCGCGGGCATAGCTCGCGACTCTCTTGCGCAGGTTGCGGGCCTTGCCGACATAGAGGACCGTGCGTTTGGCATCGAGCATGCGATAGACACCCGGGCGCGCCGGTAGTGTCGCGAGCTCGGCGCGAATCACATCCACTCCCGTCAGGCGCGGGGTGTCGTGGTCGTACGAGGCACCCATATCGGCGCTGTCGGGAGATCGATCCGTCACGACCTGAGCATCTGAACGGTGGTGCGGCTGGGCGTGCTCGAAGGCCGCCAAGCGGGAGGGTTCACGGGGCAATCACGAATTTGTAACCTTATCCACTACCGTTGTGGAAATCTCTGTGGGCAAGGCAACGGCGAACGCTCCCAAGCCAGCAAAACCAGTGTTTACACCTATTTGCACAAAATATGTGCATATTATGTAAGTCATTGAATCAAAAACATAACTTACACCTCGACGATAGTCGGGGTCATGAGATGTACGGTCGTCCCACGCCACTGATAGCGCCGCCGCCGTCACCACCACCTGTGCACAAATGCCGTGCTCGGCGGGCGCTTCGCCGCCTGCACTCAACCATTGGCGCGGAAACGCTCGATTTCCACGCCGACTCCGGCGGCCTCCGGGCACACATTGAGTTTTTCGATCCGCACCCGCGCTGCCATTACCCGCCCATCATCGAGGCACCAGCTTGCTATGCGCTCCGCCAAGGTCTCGACGAGATTGATATGGCCCTCGCTGATGATCGACCGCGCCCCTTCGATCACCCGGGCATAGTCGACAACGTCCTTCACCTGATCGTCGATCGCGGTGTCCTCGACGGAAAGGTCGATGTTGATCCGGACGGGCTGCGCCGCCCTCCTCTCATGATTGTAGACTCCGATGTTCGCGCCGAGCACGAGGTCGCGGACGAACATATGGCGAAGCGAGCGGCTGGCGTCCGCTATCTTGAGCGCTCCGAACGTCCCATAGGCGGTGCCGGTGTCGACCATCGATTGTCAGCCCTCATTCGTCGATCCTAGCAGATGCTGACCGCCGTCGAGAGCGATCATCTGGCCGGTCATGGCGGGCGCGGACAAAAGGAAGCGCACGGCATCGCAGATCTCTTCGGGCGTGGTCCCGATCTCCAGTGGGGTGGCGGCCCATTGGGCGGCGAAGGCTTCGGCCGTCTGGTGGGCGCTCGGCAGCGCCGGTCCGGGTCCGATCCCGTTCACGCGAATCCGTGGCGCGAGCGCCATAGCGAGCGTTCGGGTCAGCGTCCACAACGCCGATTTGCTCGCGGTGTAGGACATATAGGTCGGTGTCAGCCGCCACACTGTATGGTCCAATAGGTTGATGACGTTGCCACTAGAATCGCGTGGAAGCTGCGCAGCAAAGGCCTGGACGAGCACTAGCGGCGCCCAGAGGTTGATATCGAGATGATGGGACCACGATTTGTGGCTGAGCGTGTCGATGGTGTCACGCTCGAACACCGAGGCGTTGTTGATCAGGCAGGTGAGGGGGCCGAGCGCGGTGGTCGCCTGGGCGACCAGGCCCTGGCTTTGCGCCTTGACGGCGAGATCGGCGTGGAGCGGCGCGGCACGGGCGCCGCTTGCCGTGATTTTA
>Ga0315339_1000690_pt1 | contig 38114 bp, 28 predicted proteins | sample ASW17metaG_FD_204514 | JGI IMG/M metagenome (GOLD analysis project Ga0315339, IMG submission 204514) | Ammonia-oxidizing marine archaeal communities from Pacific Ocean, United States - ASW #17 | ecosystem: Environmental > Aquatic > Marine > Oceanic | place: USA: California | collected 2016-12-05 | reverse complement strand
TGGGAGATGATCCACGTTTCACTATTGCGCTGGATAATCGCCAGATCCCGATTAGGCCCAGTGGTGGCAACGGCTGTGTCGCCTGAAAGAGCCAAGTATCGACGCGGGTACCAGATGCCTCCATTATCTATTGGGAGTAGAATTGCTGCGTCCTCATCTTCAGACCACTCTCCTCCTGAGTTGTAAAAGAATCGGAGCGTGCTGGTCCAGTTCGTGAATTCACGTTGGTAGACCAGCGCGGTTGTTCCTTCAACAACCAGTTGAAGGCCCCCTCCGTGACCTTCCGAATTGAAATCAAGGTCTACCAGATCCAGCGAGGGGAAACACTCGAGGGGGCATTTGTTGTAGAACTCGTTGCCCCCCTCATCTTCCCATTCGCCGTCGATGTGATCTGGGCTGTTATTGCAGAACAACGTGTTCATGATCCAGGGACTACTGCTGTTGTCACTACTCATGCCGCCACCATGATTGGCGATATTGTCACTCAAAGTACATTCGTTGATGGTGGGAACGGCAGAATCGAAGCAGTAGACCCCGCCGCCAGAGTTGGGAGTGCTGTTGCCTGAAATCACGCAGTCAGTGATGGTGACGGTATTGCCTTGGCAAATTATTCCCCCTCCGCCGTTGCTGGAAGCGAGACCATTGGTGATGGTGAACCCTTGGATTACGGTGCCATCCGCATTGCAGTAAATCCCTCGCCTGGCATGCTCACCATCGATGATCGTTACTTCTGGACCGTTGCTGGACCGCAGCGTGACTGCCTTTCCATCCATGTTGATGACCTCGTAAGGCAAGGTTCCGGTATATGTACCCGGCGCTACAACAATCGTATCGCCATCACTTGAGGCATCTATGGCATCCTGGATGGTGGCATATTCATTTGGTACATGTCTAACCAGAGGCCATCCCGCCTGCGCAGCACCACACAGCATCAAGCATGCAGCTATAGCGAGCAGGGGGGTACGCATGGTTCTCTCTCCTCTAGGGGCAGGGGCCCCAGGCTCCGATGACAAGCAACAGGTCGTCTACGTTGTAGGGATCGCCCCAGCCGGCGATGACGGTCAGCAGGTCGTCGATGTTTACTGTGCCATCACCATTGATGTCACCATCGCAGTCGAGGGGGCATTCGTCCAGGAACTCGTTACCGCCATTATCTGTCCAACCGCCGAGGATGTCCGTTGGGTCATTGTTGCAAAAGAGGGAATCAGTCAACTCGAAGTTGCCTGTCGAGGCCCAGTTGCAAATTGCGCCGCCTTGTAGCGGTGAGATATTTGAAGACCACGTGCAGTCGAATGCTTCGACACTACCTGCATTCTCGACCCACGTGCCGCCACCACTAAAGGATGAACTGTTGAGATCAAACGTGCAGAACTGGAGGGTTACGAGCGACTCGCTCACAAAGAGTCCACCACCACCGCCGGTATCAACTGTGCCCCCTGTTGACATGTTGTTATGCCACGTGCAGTTGACAAACTGGCAGGCATGACCTGATTCTTGCGAGCCAGTAATCATGACGCCTCCTCCTCGCACAGCCTCATTTTCGGTAAAGACGCAATCCTGGATTGTTGGTGCGCTCTCGATGATTAAGAGACCGCCACCCTCCTCAATGTTTGATGCACCTTTGAGTGTGAAGCCCTGAATTCGGGTGTCATTATCGTGCCCGGTCGGGACATGCAGGACGCGGGCCCGTTCTGCACCAAGGAGAATCGTCTCTTCCGCGCCCGAGGTTGATATCAGTTGAACTGGGTGGGCGGGGAGGTGCAGCGGACCCAAATATGTGCCCGGGCTGACGGAAATCATTGCGCCAGGAAGTGCCAGTTCCAGGGCAGGCTGGATTTCGGTGAAGAATGCACTGCCATCAGCTGCAACGTTGATGACGTAGTCCGGGTCACACTCATCTGGAATCCCATCACCATTTTCGTCAGGAGAGTGCATGTCAGCGACGTCACAGACATCTGGGATGCCATTGCCGTTGCAATCGAGTTCAAGACCCTCATTCAGTTCGTATGCATCGGGCCAGCCATCGAGGTCGCAATCTGCCTCACAGGCGTCGGGAATGCCGTTGCCATCGAGATCCATCTGTAGGCCTTCGTCGATGTCGCATTCATCTGGTACGCCATTGCCGTCGCAATCGAAGTCTGCAAGATTTGCAATGTCAATGCTGTCGCATATTCCATTGTTGTTGCAGTCAGCCTGGTCTGCATTGGCATCAGGCGAAGTGTACACCAGTATCTTGTTAAACAGGAAGCTGCCTCCATAGACTGCCCCATTCGGTTTGAGTCCAGCAAATGCCTGGCGTTCTGAAACGGATACTCGAGTCGGGCCTAACCACCCGGGAGGCGTGTCTAATTGACAAGTGAGTTTCACTTGGAGAGTCCACTGTTGTCCATCGAATTCATAGATCAATGTCGAACTCCCACCACCCTCTGTACAAGAAAAGGCAACAATATTGTCACCCAGAGAGGCATGGCCGTACGAAGCGTTGATCTCTGGGACATCAAGCTCTTGTTCAAAAGTCCATGTGCCTTCTTCTCGGGTATAGATATGAGTGCCGATGATTGCACGGTCACCGTGTATATCGAGTCCAGACCCCGGTGCATCTGTGATCTGCTGTACTTCATTCCATGTGAATGTACTGTTGTCGTAGTTGAAGACGACCTTTGGGTCGTGGCCGCCGCCGGCAATGATTGTGTCCCCCTCAACCGAAACGCTTCCACCTATATTCCCGTACTCCGGAAGAGCGAGATGGGTTTCCAGATACCAATATCCGGCATGACGGCGATAGACATAGACGCCTTCCTGTTCGGAGCCTCCACTGTACGATGCTCCTGCAACGATGACATCACCATCAATATCAACTGATCTGCCGAATAAGGTGTTTTCAGTGGTTGGATCAGGCAGAACCTGAGATACGCCCCACGTTTGACCATTGCGTTCAATGATCACTAGTGCGTCGTTCGTTGGATAGCAACCGTCAACGCAGGATGTGGCAACAACTGTGTTACCTGAAAGAGCCAGGTACTGACGTGGGTACCAGATGGCTCCGCCATCGTACGATGGAACTAGAATTGATGCGTCTTCATCTTCAAGCCATTCTCCTCCTGAGTTGTGAAAGAATCGAAGCTTCTTGCCAAAAAATCCCGTGTCATAGTCGCCGTCACGTTCATAGATTATCGCGGTTGTTCCTTCTACAGCCAGTTCAATGCCACCCTCGACTGTATCGATTGGAGGATCTACCAGATCCAGTGTGGGCAAGCACGTGAGGGGGCACTCGTCGTAGAACTCGTTGCCGCCCTCATCTTCCCAGTTGCCATCAATGTGCTCTGGGTCGTTGTTGCAGAACAACGTATTCATGATGAGCGGACTGCTGTTTTTATCACTGGCAATGCCGCCACCGGAATACGCGTCATTATCACTCAACGTACAGTCATTGATCGTGGTCACTGCCGAATCGAAGCAGTAGATGCCGCCACCGGAGTTGGGAGTGCTGTTGCCGGTGATCACGCAGTCAGTGATGGTGACGGCGTTTCCTTGGCATATGATTCCTCCTCCGCCATTGCTGGAAGCGAAGCCATTGGTGATGGTGAACCCCTGGATCACTGTGCCATTCGAATTACTGTATATCCCGCGCCGTGCATACTCACCATCGATGATCGTTACTTCTGGACCGTTGCTGGACCGCAGCGTGACTGCCTTTCCATCCATGTTGACGACCTCGTAAGGCGAGCTCCCGGTATAGGTGCCCGGGGCTACAACAATCTCATCGCCATCACTGGACTCATCAACTGCTTCCTGGATGGTGGCATATTCAGTTGGAACATGTCTAACCTGCTGACCTCTGGCTTGGGCAACACCACACAGCATCAAGCATGCAGCGATAGCGAGCAGGGGGGTACGCATGGTTCTCTCCTCTAGGGGCAGGGGCCCCAGCCGCTGATGACAAGCAAGAGGTCATCGACATTGACAGTGCCATCGAAGTTGATGTCACCAATGGGGCCATCGGAACCCCAGAATCCAATGATTGTCAGCAGATCGTTGACATTGACCAGCCCGTCGCCTTCTCCTGGCGTGGTGCCGTCGGAGATATCAGCCAGGCATTGGCACTCATCCGGAATGCCGTCGCCATTGATATCTCCGGATGTTCCATCGGCGATGTCGCAGACGTCCGGAATCGTGTTGCCGTTGCAGTCCAAGGCAGATCCGTCATCAATGTCGCATTCGTCCGGGATCAGATTGGCGTTGCAGTCCTGGGACCACCCGGTCTTGATGTCCCAGTGGTCAGGGACGCCGTTGGCATTGCAATCATCTTCACACTCGTCGGGAATGCCGTTGCCATTGGCATCGTTGCTGGTGCCATCGCCAATGTCGCACTCGTCGGGAATACCGTTTGTGTTGCAGTCCTCTGACGTGCCGGTCTTGATGTCCCAGTGATCTGGTACGCCATTTTCATTGCAGTCAGCCTCGCATTCATCGGGGATACCGTTTCCGTTGACATCGTTGCTGGTGCCGTCCTCGATGTCGCACTCGTCGGGAATACCGTTGGCGTTGCAATCTTCTGAATACACGAACGGTGCCGGGAAGACGTACGCCGAGCCGGAGCTGCCGCCGTCGTCATCGTCGTCGGGCGACCCGATCAGTGCAGTGTTGCCGGAGATGGAGACTGAAGAGCCGAAGTGGTCGCTGGCCTCCCCGTCACTTGCAAGGAGCTTGGTTTCCTGCGTCCACTGCGTGCCGTCGAAGCGGAAGACGTACACCGAGCCGGAGTCGAAGCCGTTGTCATCATCGTAGAATGCCCCGATCAGTGCAGTGTTGCCGGAGATGGAGACTGAACGGCCGAAGCAGGCAGCAACCTCTCCGTCACTGGCAAGGAGCTTGGCCTCCTCGACCCACTGCCCTCCAATGAATCGGTAGACGTAGGCCGAGCCGGAGCCGTCGCCGTTGTCATCATCGCCGTACGCCCCGATCAGCGCAGTGTCGCCGGAGATTGAGACGGAGTAGGCGAAGAAGTCGCTCGCCGTCCCGTCACTTGCAAGGAGCTTGGCCTCTTCGACCCACTGGCTGCCATCGAAGCGGTAGGCATACGCAGAGCCGGAGCCGTCGCCGTTGTCATCGTCGTAGACCGCCCCGATCAGGGCCGTGTCGCCGGAGATGGAGACGGAGTAGCCGAAGAAGTCGCTCGCCGTCCCGTCACTGGCAAGGAGCTTGGCCTCCTCGACCCACTGGCCTCCAATGAATCGGTAGACGTAGGCCGAGCCGGAGCCATCGCCGTTGTCATCATCGCCGTACGCCCCGATCAGAGCCGTGTCGCCGGAGATGGAGACACTGCGGCCGAACCAATCGATCGCCGTCCCGTCACTGGCAAGGAGCTTGGCCTCCTCGACCCACTGGCCTCCAATGAATCGGTAGACGTAGGCCGAGCCGGAGCCGTCGCCGTTGTCATCATCGCCGTACGCCCCGATCAGCGCAGTGTCGCCGGAGATTGAGACGGAGTAGCCGAACCAATCGATCGCCGTCCCGTCACTGGCAAGGAGCTTGGCCACCTCGAACCACTGCCCTCCAATGAATCGGTAGACGTAGGCCGAGCCGGAGTTTGGGCTGTTGTCATCATCCCAGAAAGCCCCGATCAGTGCTGTGTCGCCGGAGATGGAGACGCTGCCGCCGAACAAGTCGCCCGCGGCCCCGTCACTGGCAAGGAGTTTGGCCTCACTAGGACCCAGATCACAACTGTCCAGCACACCATTCTCGTTGCAATCGAGCGTGGGGTCTTCCTCGATTTCGCATGCATTGATGAGTCCGTTCCCGTCACAGTCCAGGGAGGGATCGTCAGCAAGGTCACACTCATCTGGCACAAGGTTGCCATCACAGTCCGTGACCATGCCGAGCTTGATCTCCCAGTGATCTGGCAGGCTGTTTCCGTTGCAGTCTTCTTCGCAGTTGTCGGGGATCCCATTGCCATCGATATCAGGGTCGTTGTCGCAGTCGTCGATGAGGCCATCGCCATCGCAGTCACTCTCGCATTCATCGGGAATGATGTTCTGATTGCAGTCAAATGATGTCTGGTCAGCGACATCGCAGACGTCGCCTATGCCGTTCTCATTGCAGTCGGCCTGGTCCGGGTTGTAGAGGTAGCAGTTGTCGAGACTGTCGCAGATTCCATCGTCATCGGAGTCGATGTTGTCAGAGCCCGTGCAGGGATCGCAAACATCTCCAACACCATCCCCATCGCTGTCTATCTGATCAGGGTTCGATATATCCGGACAGTTGTCAGCATAGTTGGGTATACCATCGCCGTCGGGATCACCCTCCAGATCATCGAACACGTACGCCGAGCCGGACTGGGTGCCGTTGTCATTGTCCCATTTCGCTCCGATCAGTGCCGTGTCGCCATCAATGGAGACGGAGTAGCCGAAGTAGTCGTCCGTCGCTCCGTCACTTGCAAGGAACTTGGCCTCTTCGATCCACTGACTTCCGTTGAAACTGTAGATATACACCGAGCCAAAGTCAGTGAAGGGAGCGTCGTCAAGGAAGGCTCCAATCAGCGCTTTATCGCCTGAGATGGAGACGGACCAGCCGAAGCGGTCGTATGGCATGCCATCACTGGCAATGAGTTTGGCCTCCTCGATCCACTGGCTTCCATTAAAGCGGTAGACATACGCCGAGCCGGAGGAGGTGTCATTGTCATCGTCAAAGAACGCCCCAATCAGTGCAGTTTCGCCTGAGATGGACACGGAGTAGCCGAAGTAGTCGCCCGCCGCCCCGTCACTTGCAAGGAGTTTGGCTTCCTCTACCCACTGGCTTCCATTAAAGCGGAAGATATAAGCGGAGCCGGATGCTTGGCCGTTGTCATCGTCTTTGTACGCCCCGATCAGGGCCGTGTCGTTAGAGATAGAGACCCTGCCGCCAAAGCGGTCCTCCTCCTCCCCGTCACTAGCCAGGAGTTTTGCTTCCTCGTTCCATTGGCTGCCATCAAAGTGGAAGATGTAGGCTGAGCCGGAGCCGAAACCGTTGTCATCGTCGCCGGTTGCGGCGATCAGTGCTCTGTCGCCGGAGATAGAGACACTCGAGCCGAAGCCGTGCTCCTCCCCCCCGTCACTGGCAAGGAGCTTGGCCTCCTGAATCCACTGGCTCCCATTGAAACGGAAGACGTAGGCTGATCCGGTAAATGAGTTGTCAAAGTATCCTTCTGCCCCGATCAGCGCCACATCGCCGGAAATGGAAACGGATCTGCCGAAGCGATCATTCTTAAACCCGTCACTAGCGATGAGCTTCGCCTCCTCGATCCACTGGCTTCCATCGAAGCGGTAAACGTAGGCCGAGCCTGAATCATCACCGTTGTCATTGTCGTGGGACGACCCGATCAGTGCAGTGTCGCCGGAGATGGAGACGGAGGAACCGAAGTAGTCGCCCGCCTCCCCGTCACTGGCAAGGAGTTTGAAGTCCTCGATGATGACATCCCCGACACCAACACCACACAGCATCAAGCATGCAGCGATAGCGAGCAGGGGGGTACGCATGGTTCTCTCCTCCAGGCCTATTCCACCACGAACCTGCCCATGAAACAAGGCTGCATTCCAAGGAATGTCCTGGGGGCTGCCTCAGGTGGGTGCCAATGCGAGATGACCTTCGCTTCGACTACCTGTGACTACCTGAAACCAGGTGAAACCGACTGCAACCGGTTGCAACAAGGATGAGAAGGATCTGCTCTCAGCATGTCGAAACTGCTGTTTCCACGGCATGTCTTTCACGTGAGTTTGTATGACACACAAGAGGTCACTGGTTCAAGTCCAGTATGGCCCACTTCAAGAACCCCGCTTTCCGGCGGGGTTCTTTCGTTTTGGCGAGCCGTCCATCACTGGTATGATCGCCTATGCCTGATTTAGGCATGAGCAGCTTAGATCTTCTTTTAATATTCAGGCTACGGGGATAAACACAATGAAAAACCTAAGTACTCGCCAATTGGTTCTGACTGGAATATTAGGACTTGGAGCAGGCGTCGCCTTCGGCGCCTTCCTGGGGGTCGAGAAAATCCATCACAAGATATTCGTCGCCATCGCAGTTTTATTGGTGGTCTATATCTTCCTGTTACTTATGTTTAGAAAGTCCAAGGACTGATCGAAGATGGTCATCTCATGTTTTTTGGATTTGGGTAGTTGCAGTTTCGTTTGGTTGTAGCCTTGGGTAGTCAATGGCCTCTTGCAGCCATGCATCCTTGCCCACACCTGCAGGTACTCAGAGGGATTGGAAGATGATCAACAGAACCTTGAGGATCAGTGCAGCCACCCTGATGCTGGTCCTTGTGACGCCTCTTTCAGCCGATTGTCCTGATACGGATGGAAACAGCATCATCAATGTCGATGATCTGCTGGAGGTCGTGGCTGGTTGGGGTCCGTGCGACCCGCCTTGTTCCGGCGACCTGGACGGATCAGGAAGCGTGGATGTCAGCGACCTGCTCTCTGTCATCAAGTCGTGGGGCCCATGTGAAACCGACGAAGTCCTGCTGGTGTTCGCGCAGGATCTCGAGCACCGAATCCCCGGACCCTACGATGAATCCATGCTCGACGAGGACTGGAATGAACCCACCTGGTCGCAGGGTGTCGATGATGGGAGAGTGAGCATCGTCGAAACCGACAACGGGGCGAATAGGGCACTCGCCGTGCTGTATCCGGAGGGCGAGTATGGGACCTCCGCAACCGGTGCCCAGTGGAAACTGATGTTTGACGAGTCCCATGACTGCGTTCGACTCTCCTACAGGCTGCAGTTCGTCGACCCGTTCGACTTCGTCAGGGGTGGCAAGCTGCCTGGCCTGATTGGTGGCGAGGGAAACACCGGGGGGGGCATTCCCGATGGTACGGACGGGTGGAGTGCAAGAATGATGTGGCGAAGCGAAGGAGCCATTGTCCAGTATGTCTACCACCCGGATCAACCTGATTCCTATGGAGAGGACTTTCCATGGGTGAACAGTGGCGAACCCCTGTTCTTCCAACCGGGCCAATGGCACGAGGTCGTCCATGAAATCCAGATGAATACCCCTGGTCTCAATGACGGTTCAATGACGGCGTGGCTTGATGGCGAGCTGGCCCTGGAAACCGAGGGCATGCGATTCAGGGATATCGATGACTTCGCGATCGACGGCATGTACTTCAGCACCTTCTTCGGGGGCAGCAACTCGAGTTGGGCAACCACGGCCGACGAGACGATCCTGTTCGATGACTTCAAGATTGAATCGATCGGCGCAGCCAGTCCCTGACTGACCTGGCTCAGGGGCAGGGGCCCCAGGCGCCGATGACAAGCAACAGGTCGTCGACGTTGTAGGGATCGCCCCAGCCGGCGATCACTGCCAGCAGGTCGTCTACGTTCACAGTGCCATCGCCGTTGATGTTGCCTGGACAGTCTGGCGCACACTCTTCGGCGAACGTGTTGCCGCCTGCATCGATCCATTTGCCCGCGATGACGTCTTCGCCGTGGTTACAGAAGGAGGAGTCGGCGACGGTCGGCGCCAGGGAGTTGATGTACATCGCGGCACCGCTCCCGGATACGTTCCCTGAGAAGTCCGAGGACTCGATCCCGATCGTCGAATGCGACGTGTATATGGCTCCACCTCGCGAGGACGACCACGATCCGCTCATGGCCTGGTTGTCCAGGAACGAACATGACGTCACGGTTCCCGAGGTCGAACCAATGTAGACCGCGGCACCAAGGCCACCATCCTCATCGGATTCGATCTCGTTGCCCTCGAAGAGACAATCCTGCAGCAGGAAATCGTCACCATTGTTCAGATACAACGCGCCTCCTCTGCCCGCTCCACCCATGCCGCCCAGATGCTCGCATGAGTTCCCTCGAAACGTGCATTCGATGAACATGGGGCTGGAGTCCTTCATCTTGACCGCGCCGCCATGGCTGCCGAAGTAGTAGTCGCCGACGGCCGAGTTGTTCTCGAAGGTGCATCGCTCGAAGCGCGGGGCGGAGTACACTCCGTAGACGGCGCCACCATTGCCGGGGGTGTCGTATCCACCGCCGTTGTAAGGCTGTGATGTATTGTCCCGGAAGATGCAATCGGTGAATGTGACGGCAACGCCGGAGAGTCGGACCGCACTGTCATCGTCATCCATGCCGGTGATGGTCATTGATTCGAAGCGGGTTTCCGGTCCTTCAGAGGTATGGATGTACAGGACCCGGCCGCCATTTGAGTTGAGCACGGTCTCTTCACCAACACCAATCAGGTGAAGTTGCTTACCTAGCGTGTCAACCATGTCGGCTACGTGTTGCCCCGCTGCGATCTGGATGACATCGCCATCACTTGAGGCATTGATCGCGTCCTGGATGGCGGGGTAGTCTGCTGGCACGTTGATCGTCTCCGCTTGCGCAACACCACACAGCATCAAGCATGCAGCGAGAGTAAGCAGGGGGGTACGCATGGTTCTCTCCTCCATGATCAGTCAGGGGCACGGGCCCCAGCCGCCGATGACGGTCAGCAGGTCGTCGACGTTGTATGGATCACCCCAGCCTGCGATCACCGCCAGCAGATCGTCAACCCCGACGTGACCGTCGCCGTTGATGTCACCGCTGCAGTCGACACACTCATCGTTCTCGGTATTTCCTCCAAGGTCGTGGTATGTCCCATACAGGTGGTCAGGTAGGTTCCCACAGAAGGTGGTTGTGCCCAGGCGGGCAATATCGCTGTTGTCGAAACTAGCTCCGCCGCCAGCAATACCAGCCACGTTCTCCTGGAAGATGCTGCCCTCTACCGAGGGAGCACTGCTGCGGGAGTGGAAGCCACCCCCGAACTCGTCGGCGAGATTGCCGCTGAAGAAGCAGTTGATCACGGCCGCATTGCTTGGGACGTAGGGATCGGCATTGCCGACGCAGGCCATGCCGCCACCGTTTCGCCCGGCGTGATTGTCCACGTACGAGCAGTTGGAAATCGTCGGATGCGAGTCATAGGCATTGCTCATGCCTGCGCCGTCCCCCATGGCGCTGTTGCCCTCGAAATGGCAGTCAAGGACGATCGGGTAGCAGGGGCCGCCTCCATTGCCACTGCCATAGGTGCACATGCCTGCACCACTTCCAAGAGAATTGCCCGTTTGGACATTCCCGTAGAAGGTGCAGCCGGTTACGACGGGGCTGCTGCGTGATCGATTGAACATGCCGCCACCTACGTTGAAGACGCTGTTGCCTGCGAAGAGGCAGTCAGTCACCGTGGGAATGCAGTCAACCGTGCTGGTCATGCCACCGCCCCAGGACGCCTCGTTCAGCTCGAAGGTGCAGTCGATGAACTCAGGGTCGGAGTGATCGAGGTTGTATGCGCCGCCGCCATGACCCTCGTTGGATGTATTCATGGTGAACAGGCAGCGTTCAACGAGCGGACTGGATCGCAGGTTCATGAGGCCCGCGCCACCCCAGCAGCTGTTGAAACTGAGTTCACAGTCTCGAATGACAGGGGAGGAATCCATGACGAAGATGCCCCCTCCGCATGGAACATTGCCGAAGACCGGGTCGATGATGTAGGTCCCCGTGCCATGCCCGATCTTGAAGCCTTCCAGGACGCTGTCAACACCCTCCCCCTGGTCGAAGGTGACGACGGACCCTGTCTGCTTGGTGCCATCGATTGTTGCAAGATCCGCTCCAGCGCCGGTGACGGTGATGGCCTTGCCGGAAAAGTCGATGTGCTCGTAGTAGATGCCGGCTTGCACGAGGACGACATCGCCATCACTTGAAGCATCGATGGCATCCTGGATGGAGGAGTAGGTGCATCCGGTGGGGCAGACATCAAGCGTCTGAGCCTGCGCAACACCACACAGCATCACATTGGCAACGAGAGTAAGCAGGGGGGTACGCATGGTTCTCTCCTCCAAGCCCATTCCACCACGAACCTGCACTTGAAACAAGGCTGCATTCCAAGGAATGTCCTGGGGGCTGCCTCAGGGGGGTGCCAATGGAGTTTGACCTTGCTCAACTGGACTTGACGAGGACATCCGGGAAGTGGTCGTGAATCAGACCCACCACACCATCAATGACCATCTGCGCAGCGATGCAGATGAGGATGAAACCAACGATGCGCGTCATGGCCTTCAGCCCACTGGGGCCCAGGCACTTGTGGACAATATCCGCGCCGCGGAAGCAGACCCACGTGCTGATGGTCACCGCCAGGATGGCCACCATGCCAAGTCCCCAGGCCAGCAGGCTTGCATCATCATTGTGCAGGTGGGAGGCCTTGGTCAGCAACACGGCGATGGCACCCGGGCCGGCGATGATCGGCATCGCCAGGGGGACGAAGGAGACGTCGGCGCGTTCACGACACTCGGCGTGCTCCGTGTCAGAAAGGGGCGGCTTGGGATTCATGCACGACCAGCCGATGCTGCCCACGATCAGGCCGCCCGCCAGTTCAACGGCATGCACGGTGAACCCGAAGAACTCCAGGACCCATGAGCCCCCCAGGAAGAAGACCGTCATCAGGATGAAGACGTTTATTGCGCACTTGCGGGCCTGCCTGTTGCACCACTTCCGTTCCGCTCCATCGGTCAAAGAGAGGAAGACCGGCACCATGCCGAATGGGTCGGCAATGACGAAGAGAGAAATCAACATTCCAAGGAAGAAGTGCATTTCATCCATGAGGTTGGTTCCATTGCAAGGGGGTTTGGACCTGGAGCAGGCAGGGTAGCCGCCTCACCCGACGTGCCATAGGGTACAGCAGGTCGCTGCTTGTTGGCAGGCATCCTCATCTGTCAGGCAGAAGGGGAGCGTCCGGTTGGATGGGGTATCGTGGGTGCATCCATGGAACACGGAAAGTCAACATCGCCCCAGGATCGGCAGCAGCGAACTCGTCGCATGCTCGAGGAGTGCGGCGCGCTCATCGAGGATGATCACTTCGTCTACGCCTCAGGTCAGCACGGCCCAGGATGGATCGCCAAGGATGTCATCAACATGGATCCGGCTCGCCCTCGTGCACTGGGCAGCATGCTCGCCGAGGCCATCGAGGAGTCGGGGTGCACGCCGGACCTGGTCTGTGGGCCGGCCATTGGCGGAGTCATCTGCGCCCAGTACACGGCGCTGGCTCTGGGTGTCGAATGCGTCTTCGCTGAGCGGGTACGAACCAGTGAAGGCGAGGAGTTCCACCTGAAACGGCGATACGACGAAGCCGTCGCAGGTCGCCGGGTGCTCATCGTCGATGACATCATCAACACCGGGCACTCGACGGGGCTGGTGCTCAAGGCAGTCAAGGCCGCTGGCGGCGATGTCATCGCCGTGGCGACCTGGATCAACCGGGGCAACATCGGGGCCGAGGCCTTCGGCGTGGACACGTTCCTCTGTCTCGACGAGGTGGACCTGCCATCATTCCCGGCAGCAACTTGCGAGTTGTGCGCACGATCGGTTCCCATCAACACGCACTACGCCCATGGGGCCGAGTTCATCGCCGGGGAGTAACAGGGTTGCTTTGAAACTACGGGCATTGCCCCCATCCACCGATAACCACCAGCAGGTCATCTACGCCGACGATGCCGTCTTCGTTGAGATCGGCTTCGTCGTCATCACTGGACCAGGCCGCGATGATCACCAGCATGTCGTCGACACCGACATGGCCGCTTCCATCGATATCACCGACGCAGTTCTCGCACTCATCGATGAACTCGTTGTCGCCATCGTCGGTCCACGCTCCTTCGATGTGGGTGGGGGTATTGCCGCAGAACTCCGAGGCTGAAAGACGGGGGCTGCTGGAATTCCAGCTGTAGATTCCACCGCCGGCCCCAGCCCCATTCGAGCGAAACGTGGCATTTGAGATCACCGGGCTGATGGAGAAGTTGTGCATGGCGCCGCCTTCATCGATGGCCGAATTGCCTGTGAAGGTGCAGTCCTGGAAGACCGGGATGTTCTGGCTGCTGCTGGGGTCGGCATTGAATACGGCTCCACCGTCATCACCTGCTGTGTTTCCAGTGAAACTGCAGTTGATGAGCGTGGGCATGCTGGAATCGTTGTAGACCCCGCCGGCATCGGCAGTCGCCGTATTTCCAGTGAAGGTGCAGTCTGTCATCAATGGGTTGCTGTCGTAGGCATTCAGTACGCCTCCACCGTAGTCGGCACTGTTGTCGATGAAACTGCAACCGGTCATGGGTGGGCTGCTCGAGTTGTTGTAGATTCCACCGCCGACCCCGGCGCCGGCCGTATTGCCCTCGAAGTAGCAGTCGATGAGCGTAGGCTCGTTGGCACTGTATGACTCGTCGAAATTGCAGATGCCGCCGCCGTACTCGGCGTAGTTGTAGATGAACCGGCAATTGATCACCATCGGGCTGCTGCCGTCCCGATTCCACATGCCGCCTCCGAAGAACTCCCAGTAGTCGACTTCCTTGTCGCCATCCCAGTCGTACCAGGAGGCGAAGCAGTTGGCGATCGTGAAGCCCTCGATGATCGTCTGTTCTGTTTCACCGCCTTGGCAGATGATGCCTCTTCGACCGAATTGCGTACTTCCTCCATCGATGATGGTGACAGCCGGGCCGTTGGTGCTTCGAAGCGAGATCGCCTTGCCGAGCATGTCGACGACGTTGTTCACGCTGGAGGTATAGGTCCCCGGGGCGACACGGATCTCGTCCCCGTCGATGGCGACATCGACCGCGGCCTGGATCGTCGGGTAGTCACCGGGCACGTTGATGACGGCTCCGGTGCTTGCGCCCGAGATGAACAGGCTGAGTGCAACTGCATGCAACAAGGACTTCATGCTTCCTTCTCCTTGATTGCCATTACATCAGCATGGAGGCAATGAAACAAGTCTCATCTGTGTGTTTTCCGGAGAGCTGTAGTCCTGGCCGACTGTTGGGCCTACGGACACGGACCCCAGCCGGCAATCACGATGAGCAGGTCATCAACGCCGACGATGCCATCCTCATTGAGGTCTGCGTCCGCGTCATTGCCACCCCAGGCCGCGATGATGCTCAGCAGGTCATCGACACCGATGGCTCCACTGCCGTCGATGTCGCCGGTGCAGTCCTCGCCTTCGCACTCGTCCGGAATGCCGTTGCCATCAACATCTTCGCTGTCGCCATTGGCGATGTCACAGGCGTCCGGAACAGTGTTGCCGTTGCAGTCAAGGGATCCGTCGTAGCTGATGTCATGGCCGGCGGAGGATTGCCAGGTTGTATTGGTGTCATCCCTGCCTTGGAAGAGAGCTTCCACGTGCACCTGGGCATCATTGCCACGAACAGTCAACCGGGCCACGAGGACACCTGTCTGCGAAGAGCAATCCTGATCGGTGAAGGATTGTGGTTCACCCTGGTTGTCTTTGGGAGAAATGAACCAGGCTCCATCACCCGTACTCAGGTCCCCGCCGGACTCAAAGCTGTTCCAGTCGATCCCGATGTCGGAAAGTGCATTCTCAGGATACGGGTTGCCTGAACTGTCAAGGCTGCCGATGGTCACGAAGCTGTCATATCGAAGTTCGGGGAACGTCTCAAAGAGAGCCGGGTTGATTGATTGCGAGGTTGGTCCGCCAAGCGGATCCTGGTGGAAGGAGGTCGACGTGGTGATCGTCTTCTGCTGGTTGGCGTCGCCTGCAACGGCATCGAGTCGTTCTCCTGGCCCGATGAGTGCATAGACATCCACGCTCCATGTGAAGTCATCGTCCTCTACAAGTTCCGTCCCGATGATGGAGTGGGCCAGCCCCTGGAAGTTGAAGTCGCTGCATGCAAATCCACCGCAACTGGTGTCTTCGCCGTGCCAGTCGCCCCCGCAGTCTGCTTCCTGCGTGATAGTGCAGTTCGAGCCGATGCAGCAGGCGCCGGTGGGGGGGCCGCATTCGTCTGGGAGGCCGTCGCTGTCGTTGTCATCACAGGACACGGCAAGGCAGTTGCCGCCACCATCCGTGTACGGGTCACCGGTGATGTTCTCCGGTTGATTGTCGCAGAGGATCGTGTTGCTGAGATACAACTCCGCTACATCACCTTCTGCATGGATGGCTCCGCCGGAGGTTCCACTGCCATTCTCGACGAAGTTGCCAGTAAGCGTGCAGTAGTTCAGGGAGAGGTTGCAGCCTGCATCGGCATAGATGGTGCTTCCGGCATTCGCTCCCTGGATGCTGCAGCCCGTGAAGCTGCTCCCCTGGATTGTTGCCTGGGAACTGCTTAGAAGGCAGAGGCCACCGCCATTGGAGGTATTGCCGTCATTAAAGTTTGTTGAGTGGCAATCCAGGAAGGAGCAGCCATCCAGGATTAGTTGGGATGAGTTCGTGGCAATAATGCTGCCGCCCTGGCGTTCAGACTGCCCATTCTCAAAGGCACAGTCTTCAAAAGTCACAAGAGAGGCACCAGCCAACGACACGTGCCCGCCCCACCTGGCTTCAGACACGTTGCCAGGGGTTCCGAATGCACATTGTGTGAATGTTGCTCCACTGTTTTCAATGATGCGAACTTCGCCGCCACTCTTCGTCAGGGCTGTTCCACCACGGAATGAACACTCGTTGAATGAAGGATTTCCGGCAGTTGCTATGAGGACGGAGCCACCTGTCTCGTTGGCGCTGCAGTTGCTGAAGATGCTGTATTCAAATACCGGAGTCGAATTGTCGATTCGGGCTCCGCCTCCATTGGCATTGCCTCCGCCATTGCGGAATTCCAGGTTCGTGAAGGTTGCATGGTCCGATCCGGTTGAGGGCCCCTGGCAGAGGAGCAGTCGGACATCTCCATCGCCATCAATGATCGTGGTTGGGTTGCCGTCTGGATCGAGTTCGGCACCCAGCAGTTGAATGGCCTTGCTCAGGGTGTCGATGGGCGCGCCAAGGGTGTAGGTACCAGCCATGATCTGTATTACATCGCCGTCTACAGCCTGATTGATCGCCGACTGGATAGTTGGATAGGCGAAACTCGGAACGATCAATTCTGGGGCGCAGTCGCCTATCGCGTCGCAGGACTGATCGGCAAAGTGGCCGTACATCATGTTCTGGCACAGCTCGTGGAAGCCCAGCCGGATGTTCGAGAGGTAGCCTGGGCAGAGGTGGCAGTAACTCATGATGGTGCCGAGATGCGCATCGGTGCAGTCGCCCAGGCCGCAGCCGTCAATGGGAGGGTCGAAGTCGTGGGTGTGAGTGCTACCGAAGTTGTGCCCCAGTTCATGGGCCATGACTATCAGATCCCAGTTGCCGTGGTTGTTGTCCTCGAGTGGGTAGGGAAACGTACCTGAGATGCCGCCAGACGCAGCGTAGCCATGGCTCGAGTGGCAGAGCACACCACGCCACGCAAGCCCGCCACTGAATGGGGAAGAGAGTATGTGCGCAACATCCCGGTCGACCCAGCTCATCTGAGCATTCCAGTGATCCTTGAACTGATACAGCAAATTAGACTCAGGTTCGTTGTTATTCGGGTTATCGTACGGGTCCGAGTTACTGTCCCATGTTCGAACGTAGTTGACTTCAAGTCTGACCAGCATGTCCGTGACATAGATCTCCGACACGGCACCACTGAGGGTCAGGGCGTATGCAGCTGATGCCTCCGCATCACCGCCGAAGATATTGCTGGTGTATTCCCAGTCGCTGTCAATGGCCAGTTCTATGAGGACGCATTCGCCTCGGGATGCACCGCTTCGTTCCCGGGCCTGGGGGAGGGGAAATGCGAATGGCTGCTCAATCTCGTCAACCCTGCAGAAGGGGCCGTTGGCAAGCCATGCATCGAGGTCGCCCTCCAGCGGGGTGATATGCAGTTGTTCGCTTTTCCTTGGCGTGACCGGTCCGGATGAAATGATGTGGAACTCCTCACCAACTTGAATAAAGCCGTTGATGCGTTTGTCTGTTGCCCCGATGTAGATCTGTGAATCAGCCTGTCCGAGGACGTGGCCCCGGTACAGGTGCACAATGTCTTCCTCCTGGAGGAATCTTGTTCCCTCTCGATTTTCTACGACCACGACGCCAATGTCAGAGAGGATGGTGAACGGCTCAAGAACAACCTCGATGGGGCGGTTGCCCTCGAGGATCAGCCCTTCCAGCAGTGCCGGCTCGTGGCCAAACTCAAGATCCATGAGATCCTGCCACGACACCCTGGGCATGTCGAGATCAGCTCCGGATCCATGCGCAGTGATGGAAAGGGTGAAGAGGGAAAGAATTAGCCCCAAGAATCGATAGTAACAGTGCATCTTCATTCCCCTCGTCCCCAGGCTGAACTCGTTGCCTGCTCTTATTCGCCTCCGCCACACTCGATCAGGAGTGTTCCCGTGCCACTGTCTCCATCCTCCCAACCTCCGACACGAATCGTATAGGGCTCACCTGCTACGACAGGAACCTCCAGGTACGAGGAATAGCCCCCGCAGCCGGAGCCGTCGTCATTGCAGCCGAGGAACTCGAGGTTGTTGCAATCCCAGCCCTCGTAGCAGACCAGGTCGCTGTCGTAGTCGACGGTATCACAGGTGCTCAGAACCAGTGTGCCGGTACAGGATGCGGTGTAGTGGAACCAGATGTCGTTGTACGTCTGGCCACCCCACTTGCACTGCGAGTGTTCATCTCCATCGGTTGTGGCGGAGACGGTCGAGAACTCGATGATGCCATCCGTTGCGAACCATGCTTCCTCGCAGTCATCGTTGTAGTCGGACTGCGCACAATCGGTGTCTGCACACTCCGTGCCCTGTCCGCGGAAGATTCCACCAAGCAGGTCGCACTCGCCCTCGAGCATGTCCTGGCAGTTCTCCATGTCAAGACAGCAGGCGCCCGGCTGCGGGCAGTTCGTCCATGAGCAGGAGGTGTCCTGTCCATTCCAGGATCCATCCGCATCTTCACAATCAACGACTGAAGCCTCCAGGCATGAGCCGTCCGGCAGGCAGCATGCACCCACAGGTGCGCAGGTCATGCCCCAGTCGCTGATCACCATGAGGAGATCATTGACGGTGACACAGCAGTCATCATCGACATCGGAGGCTGGACGGAAGGTGCCGTCACCACAGGTTCCCCATTCGCTGATGACGGCAAGCAGGTCATTGACACTGACGACGTAGTCGCCATTGATGTCAGTCGGGCAGTCTCCAAGAGGCTGCTCACAGGGGTCGATGAAGGTTCCGGTCGGGATGACGGTTGAAACAAGAACTTGCGGGTCTCCACCGGGTCGGAAGAGTCCCAGTTCAAGTTGTCCTTCAATCGGTTCAGCATTGACATCGAAGCGGAAGTTGTAGAGCGAGCCCCAGCGAAGCGCATTGGCGTTCGTATTCTCGCCGTAGGTCTGGGTTGCCCAGAGAATATGGCCAGTCGGTTCTTGCCAGCCGACAGCCCAATCGGTTCCATCGAGTACTTCACCACTGTGGTAGTTGATATCGTGGAAACCAACGTTCTCGATGGTCGCATTCTGCGGAATCGGAACCGAGAAGGCTCCAACAGAGCGATGGCAGTTCTGGTTGTACAACGCGTACTCGTAGCGATACATGCCGTTGCCCAGGTCCGTAACAAGCGCGGAACAGACGAGCAGGCCGTCATCGGGAACCATGACATCGGTTTCAACCACATTGGGATTGATCTGTTTCCAACTTCGGATGGCAGGTTCAACATTGGTCGCACTGACATGGCTGACTGATCCGACGGAGGAGAAGTTCACTTCTCGCCAGGATGCGTTGTTGAACTGGTTGCCCCAAGGAGCCTCATCCGGGCATACGTACTGACCCTCGAAGAAGTAGAGGGCGCCATTGTTCTGTGATGGTTCGACATCGCTGTTGGCTATGACGAGGTTGCCACGTGTGGCGCCTGGGCCACTGTTACTCAGTCCGAAGGGGTAGGGGTATTCGCCCAGGTATGCATTCACGACTGATCGTGGCCCGCTTCCGCCCTGGTTGAGTCCCGCCCAATACGTATCAGCGCAGCCGATGCCCAGCGTGTCGCAATTCGTGGACTGGCAACTCCCACACCCGGATTCGCTGAGTGCGCAGAAGGAATGCTTCAGCCAGGAGATCCCGATCTGTTCAAATCGCCCCTGCTTGAGTCGGTAGGCATTCATGGCAATCAGCGGAGCCTGGTTCGTCCCGCCATACCAGCCGGCGGGGATGTCGCCCCAGTTGCATGAAATGGTGGCCATTGCATATCCACCGTAGAGCACGCCATCGCCGTTCATGTCGGCACTGCCGTAATACTCGATGTCCTGGTAGTTGACACCGCCTGCGATGTTCCAGGCAACGATGTCCGGGCCGATCTGGCCACCCCGTGCGGGGGGCTGGCTGCTGGAGTTTCCAGGCGAATGGCTCGGAGCGGCAGAAACAAGCCCGAGCATGGTCAGAAGGGCGATTCCGGTCAGTGCGATACGTGCTGGTGTATTCATCTCATCAATGTAGTTGGCTTGGATATTCGTGCAACCAGAAAGACGTGATATTCGGCACTGAAGGGGCCATTAGAAGACTTCCGGGGGGTTGAAGGTCCGAATACGTCACACAAATTAGGTCGAGATGCATAGGTGCACTGTCTCTGGAACGTGTGTTGACACGTATCTCGCCAGAGCAAGCCCCATGCAAGGAGACCAACGATGAACACCCGGACATGCTGTATTGCGATAAGCATACTTTTCAGTACGGGAAGTGCGACTGCGGCGGTCCTGCAGGTTCCCGCACAGTACCCCACGATTACCGATGCAATTGATGCTGCTGATGACGGCGACATCATCAATCTTGCGCCGGGGTGGTATGCAGAGTGCATTGACTACCAGGGCAAGAGCATCCGTATTGAAGGTCCGGTGGGTGGGAATGCAGCAGTCATTTCCGGCTGGGGCCTCGACGATGCCGTTGTCACATTCGATGACGGTGAGGGCCCGAATGCAATTCTTGAAAACGTGACGGTGGCCTATGGCACGGGTGCGACTGATCCATTGAATGGTTTGAAAGTAGGGGGGGGGATATGGATTTCCAAGAGTAGTCCCAGGATCATCAACTGCCGGATTACTCGAAACGTAGCTACCGATGGAGGTGGTCTCTACGTGTTCCAGGGCTCCCCGTACATCGAGGGATGCAAGTTCGATAAGAACACGGCGGTGGACTGCGGCGGGGGAATGATGAGCTCAGAATCGACCCCTTACGTGCTCTCATGCATCTTTGAGAGCAACAGGTCTCAGCACGGAGGTGGCGGACTCATGGCTCTGGACCAGAGTGACATCGAGGTCCGAAAATGCAGGTTCCTGTACAACCTTGTTGCAGATGATTGGGGCGCTGGAGGTGGCATGATGACAGCCTATGGCTCAGCTCTGGTTGAGGACTGCCAATTTCATGAGAACAGCGCGCCGGGAGGCGGGGGGATTGGCAACCAGTCTGGTTTCGCCCTCGTCAAGGACTGCGACTTCACGGAAAACGATGCCATGTATACAGGCGGTGGCTTGACTTCGAAGGCAACCCTGGCTGATGCCTCGATCGAGGTGCACAACTGCACGTTCAAACAGAACTACGCTCCAACTGGCGGTGGTGCCTTCATTGCCAACCTGGCGCCTGGGGCTGAGCTGCAGTGCAAGGCGATCATTGAAGGCTGTTACTTCATGAGCAACAGCGGGGTGGATGGTGTTGGCCTGGGAACCAGGTACTCGGAGATCAACATGTCCAAGACGTACTTCGCCGACAACAAGTCCTACCCTTTGGCCCCCGGCTACGGTGGCGGCATCTACGCATGGAAATCGCCATTGGCCATGGAGGACGTCGTCTTCCGAGGCAATCGGTCTAACATCGGTGGTGGTGTGTGGCATGTCGAGGAGGTTCTGGACATGTCCAACTGTACATTCATCAACAATCTCGCCTACGACGGCGGTGGCGGTTTATATACGAGGGAATCCACATGCGAGGATCACGGGTCGACGTTCACTCAGAACAATCCCTGGAATGGCCTGGGAGGTGGTTGGCTCATGGATCAATGTGAAGTTGAAGCGTATGACACGCAGTTCAAAAACCACTACGCGTCAGCCGTGGGCGGTGGGGTTGCCGCGTCTGATTCAACCCTCCTCTTCGACTCGGCCCTTTTTCAGGGGAACTCGGCTCAACATCCAGGTGGTGGGATATGGAGTACGAACAGTACCACTACGTTCCAGAGCTGCGATTTTTCTGAGAATGACAGCCATACCAAGGGTGGCGCTGGAGCATTCATTGGTGGCGACGCACAGTTCTACGATACGCAGTTCGATTACAACATCGCCCAGGACGGTGGAGCCCTCTTCCTCGATGGAGCCGGGGCGGAAATCGAAGCCTGCAGCTTTACTACAAACATGGCTCTGGACTTGGGGTACGCCGTATGGCCCAACGTCTGTGAATTTAAGGGTGGAGCCATCCACACCAACCAGGAGGCGTGGATCAAGGACACCTTCTTCTGTGCCAACGTCCCCAGCCACATCGAGGGTCCATGGCTTGATCTCCTCGGGAATACGACCAGCGAAACCTGTGAGCCGTGTCCCTGGGACGTCGATGGTAATGGATCGGTTGATTTCAATGATGCAATCATGGTCTGGCAGTCCATGAACACCGGCAACTGCGCCAGTTGTGATGTCAATGGTGATGGTGTCGTTGACATAGATGATCTGATCGAGGTCATCAACAACATCGGCCAATGCTGAATCACACATGCCTTGCATGAAGGATGCGCATCTGAAGAAACCCGCGGGCCATCTTGTATTGGCCCGCGGGTTTCATATGTCAACTGGCTGGTAAGCCCGCTCTATTCAGTCAGGCGACCTGGCAGCATGATGTCCCTGAAGAAGATGTAGTCCGGGCTGGCGATCGAGATATCTCCTTCGCCGACCAGGTCGTCTTCAAGCTGCTTGTAATCCGAGAGGGCATAGGTGTAGGTCGATCCGTCCATGTACGCAAGGTGAACCTTCCCGGGATCCCAGTTGATGGCCGGGGCATCTTCCCAGTAGGGAATGAAGACGCCGGTGCCGGTGCCCGGGTGCACGAGGAACCCATGCAGGTTGTTCACTACGTTCCCATTGTCGTCATGGTTTTCCTCGATGATGCAGCCCATGGTTCTCGATGGCTGCCGTATCCCCGTCAGGGTTGGACATGGGGTGTAGTTGCTTCCGAAGTAGGGAGGTGGAGTGTGGGTTCCATACGTGGAGTTGTCATCTGCACCCTTGTTCACCCCGACGAACGAATTGAGGGAGTAACTTCGCAGCCTTAATGTGGGATCCAGCGGCGACTTGTAGATATCGGCGTTTCCGATGTAGTCCCAGGCAGCGCCTTCATTCAGGGCTTCCACGGTTCCCCAGCCCGTGTTCGAGTCGATGTTGCCGGGATCGGAATATACGTAGTCGCGAACCCACATCCGCTCCCGAGCTTCGTCATTGAGATCCCCGGTGAACAAGAGGTCTTCGTTGCGTGGGTGCAGTAGGCGGCCCTTGTTGTCCAGGGCAAAGGTGTTGTTTGCCTTGACGATCTGTCCCTGGTTTGACAGATCAACCGTTGCCATGGCTGAGTTCTGGACACTGCTCAGAGATACAATCAGGAAGGAGAGGAGCAGGCCGACAACCGAGATTACGACCATGAGCTCGGTGAGTGTGAAGCCGGGACTGCGGCGGTGATGAGGAAATGACATTCAGGACAACTCCGGAAGGACCCCCCGGTCCATTGGAAGCATACCGCTCCCTGCATGCGGTGGACATGTAAAAGGAGAAAGAGCCTTTGAATGGAGTTCTTCAGGCGTTTTCCGACCAGTCGAAGAGTGAGATCATGACCATAAGCACGAAGCCTGCGCCGAGGACCATCAACGGAATGTAGTCAGGTGAAATGGTGATGGCGCCGTCTTCTGCCTTCTGGATCGTGTCAGGCACGAATAATATCCAGACCACGCCTGTACAGATCAGAAGGGAGGAGAACTCTCCGAGCAGGGTTGTGGGTTTCTTCGTCGTCTTTTTCTTAGCCGTCGTTTTTGTCGTCTTCTTCTTGGCCATCGTTTGAGGCTCCAGTGTGGGATAGTGGCGTGGGGAAATCAGCCTGCATTTATTCTATGGTTTCATCCGAAACACTGCTTGAAGGAATGCAAACAGTGACACCGTACTGTCTTGCATTCTTTCGTTTCCTGGGTTTGATGTGCCCATGCATGGTTGACCGTCCTGCAGCAAGGTCGTAGGGTTCATTGCGATTTGCATCTTGTCACACAGGAGGCCGTGAATGTCCTCGAAGAAGTCGAAGAACGCCAAGGCCGTCATGCCGACGCACATCGGATTTCGTGGGATCTATGGCTACCTTCAAGGGCGTTCACTGCCCTTGATGATCACGCTGTTCCTGCTGCTCCTCTTCTATCCACTCTTCGAAGATCCTGCCAACGAGCTGCCGAGTTGGCCCGCCCGCATCCTCTTCTCGTTCATTCCCATCATGGGGGTCCTCTCGCTTCATACCCGCCGGTGGTCCCTGTACTTCATCCTGTCGCTGGGAGTCATCGTGTTCGTGATGGAGTGGCTCCCGTTCGGCATGCTGGAGAAGCGGCCCGGGGCGGTTATCTGGGTCGAGTCGATCACCGGGATTGTGTTCTTCTGCTTCTGTACAGCGCTGATCATTCGTTCCGTGTTCATCAGGGATGACCTGAAGGACCACCCCGTCTACGGGGGGATCACCGCGTATCTGTTGCTGGGAATCACCTTCGCGCTCATTTACAGCCTGATCAATGAAGTTGTTCCTGGAGCATTCCATGTCCACGACTCGCTTCAGCGTGACGGCCTGCTGCCTTGGGGAGATTTGCTGTATTTCAGTTTCACCACCCTGACGACCCTGGGATACGGCGATGTCACACCGGTGAACTCCTTTGCGAGGGCATTGTCCGTGATCGAAGCCACTGCAGGTGTCCTGTACGTGGCCGTGCTGATTGCGCAGCTCGTCATATCGCCTGCAGCACGCAAGCAAGTGGGGTGAGGTTGTTCAGGCCATCGCTTCGAAGACGATGCTGCAACAGGTGATGTCACCCTCGGCCTTTCCCAGTTCGGACATGTCCACCCAGTGCACGTCGCAGCCCGCCTCGGTCAGTCGCTGGTTCGTCCTGGGGTGATTGCCCGCAAGCAGCGTGTCTCCGAGGCGAACGACGTTGCCACCATGGGGTTCGCCTGGATCGACCTCGATGACCTGGACATCTCCGAAGCCTGAGGGGTCGACCCAATCTGGATTGCAGAGAATCGCCTGATCGCCGATGGCGGTAGCGCCGGACTTCAGGTGAAGGCAGTCATCGACGGGAAGGATCACGAGTTCGAGTCCGGCTCTCTCGAGATGCATGCCAAGTTGATCGAGCCCTTCGGCATTCGACCGCGTACTCCGCCCGGCAAAGACCTTGTTGCCCATGTGAAGCAGGTCGCCGCCATCAACGGTTCCCGGTTCCTCGATGGAGACGATGTCGCGATACATGGAGACGACATTGATGACGCTGGCGGATTCACCCCTGCGAGTGGGGGCCCCGGACCGAAGGGCGACTGCGATCGTCGGCAGGACAAGGGCCATGTCCTCGACAAACACGGAATCAGGATGTTCATCCAGCGGCTCCAGTTCCAGCAGTGTGCACCCGAGTGATTGCAGGGCGGCATTGCAGTCGGCATGTTGTGTCCGTGCACGATCGACGTCGATGGGCGATCTGGCCAGGTGGGTCAGTTGACAGTTGGTGATCGATCCAGGAACTGGCCTGGTGATTGCATATCGAGTCAAGCGTGACACGGTTTGCCTCCATTGCCGTACACTCGCGCAGTCCCGCACCACGGAGGAAGGCCCCCCATGCTCGTCGTCGTCAAGATAATTGTCAATGCCCTGCTCATCACGGGTATCACGGAACTCACCAGGCGGAATGTCATTGCCGCAGCATTGATCGGGGCTCTTCCGATCGTCACGATCCTGGCGATGATATGGATGCACGTCGAGGGGCAGGAGCACAAGAAGATTGCCGAGTACTCCATGGCGACCTTCTGGCTGGTCCTTCCGACGCTGCCGATGTTCCTTGTCTATCCCTGGCTTTCAGGCAAGGGGGTGGGGTTCTGGCCTGCACTTCTGCTGTCCACCCTGGTCATGCTGCTGCTCTACGGGGGCCTCGCCCTCTACATGTACATGCAGCAGGGACAGCAGGCCTGAGCAAGCTGGATTCAGGAGCAACAGCAGGACTTGGCCGACTCGTATCGTTCCGAGACGGTGCACCAGTCAACCACGTTCCAGAATGCAGTGATGTAGTCAGGCCGTCGATTCTGGTAGTTGAGGTAGTAGGCATGTTCCCACACATCAAGGCCGAGGATCGGGCAGCATGACTTGCACCCACAGTCGCATCCGGTCATGAGGGGATTGTCTTGGTTGGGTGTTGAGCAGATGCACAGGCCATCGCCACAGGCGCAGAGCCATGCCCATCCAGAACCGAATCGGGTGCCTGCTGCAGTCGAGAAGGCTTCCTTCATTGCATCAAGCGAGCCGAACGATGAGTCGATGGCTGCGGCAAGTTCATCCGAAGGTCCCTTCGTACAGTCTGGACTCATGCTGGTCCAGAAGAGGGTGTGGTTCCAGTGTCCACCGCCGTTGTTCCTGACGGCCCCTCGGATGTTCTCCGGAACTTCGTCAAGGCCTCGCAGGAGGTCATCGAGCGATTTCGCCGCCAACTCATCGTGTCCCTCAAGGGCAGTGTTGAGCTTTGCAACGTATCCGCCATGGTGCTTGTCGTGGTGAATCGTCATCGTCGTTGCGTCGATATGGGGTTCGAGTGCATCGGCGGAATACGGAAGGTCTGGGAGTGTATGGGCCATGTGCCTGTGTCCTCTTTCAAGTGAAGGTGTTTTGGACCGTCCAGTATAGAAGGACACCCTCCGTGTGTGCCAGCCCGCACGATCGCCACCAGGTGACCAGTGGGTCAAATGGCTGAATCAAGCACCTTGGTACACCAATGCCCGAGGTCTGCGAGGCATTCCGGGTTGAGACCATGGGCCATGTCGTATTCGTGGTATTCAAATTGTGCCATCGATGCTCCGTACCAGGCTTCAATGGCACGGCCGCTTTCGACTGGGATGACATCATCCAGACGCCCGTGTGAGACGAAGACTGGCTTGTCGGAAAGGGCTTTAGCCGCTGATGCGTTGCCGAATACTGATTCAACCATGCGGCCGGAACAGGCTGCTACGCCGGAGAGATCGATCCGTCCTCGAAGCAGTAGTGCATGGGCCAGCATGGCTCCCTGGCTGAATCCAAGAAGTACAAGTTGGGGGGGAGAAAGTCGCTCTGCCTGTTGCAGTACGAACTCCTCGACACGTTCAATGGCTTCCAATGCACCACGTTCGTCATAGCCGATGCCTTCTCCGGGCGAGAAGTCGAGGTTGAACCATGCCCAGCCCCCGGGCATTCCCAGTGGTCCAAGGTCGATGGGCGCCTGCACGCTGAGTACATGGAATCGTCCATCAAGCACATGGCGAAGTTCATGGAGGTCGCCCATGTGACTCCCGAAGCCATGGAACGTCACCAGCAGTGGGGGCATGTCCTCGGTCGGATCTCTCGGCGGAGACTCGATGAAACGAAGTGGAGAATCGGGCATGGAGTACTCAGCTCGATGAACGGGAGCCAAATCGTGCAAGCACGATACCGACAAGGACGAGTCCACAGGCAGCCAGTTGCCAATCGCTGAGTACCTCGGAGAGCATCCACCACCCGAGGAATGCTGCGCAAACAGGCTGAATCAGCAGTACGACTGCGGAGAAGCTGGCTGGAAGTCGGAAGAAGGACCATGCGATCAGACCCTGCCCGATGCACTGGGGAACAAAGGCCAGCAGCACAAGGTAGAGCCATGCCTTGGAGTACTGCTCTGGCATATTCTCGTTGTAGAAGGGGATGAAGATCTCCCCCTGCATCATGGCCGTAATGAACAAGACCGTTGCAGCGACGATCGACGCAGTCAGCATGATTTCAATCGTGCGGAAGTCGCGTCGGAGCCATTTGACCATCAGCAGGTATCCGGCATACCAGAAGGCGGTAATGATCGACAAGGTGTCTCCATACATCGGGTTCGTGGCATTTGCCTGGACGGAGTGCCCGCGTGTCAGGAGAAGCCAGATGCCCAGGAAGGCGAGCACGAGCCCGACGAGGTAGACAGGTCGCAGTTTCTCCTTCAGCAGCAGCCACCCGAACAGGCCGACGATGAAGACCTGGATATTTGCAAGGAGCGTTGCAGTGGCTGCCGTGGTGTATGGGAGTGCGGCATGCCAGAAGCCGATGTCGCCTGCAAAGAGGAGTCCAGGCAGCAGCAGCCAGAGAGGATTGATGGTTCCGAGTTTTGGAACTTCGTGCGTTCGCTTCGGAATGACGGCCATCAAGACTAGGAAGAAGGGGACGGCCAGGGCGAATCGCCAGAAGCCAACGGAAGATGAGCCCATGTACCCGGCGTACATGGCTTTCTCTGCAAAGATTGCAGCGAAGGAGATTGCAACGGCTCCGAGGACAAGGGCGGCGATCGAAAGGTACTGCTGCCGTGAATTCGGCTTCTCACTTGCCTTCGATGAAGTCTTCTTCTTCTTCTTCTTCTTCTTCTTCTTCTTCTTCTTCGAGGCAACTCGATTGTCCTGCTTCTTTCTGTAGACAACAAGTGAACCTGCAACGCACAGAATCAACAGGACACCGACCCAGATGGCAATGCCTGATCCCGCCGCATTTTCCGCCAATGACTTCAGTTCAGCTCCAATACGGGGTCCAAATCGCGTTGGGTCATTCGATGCCTTTGGGGCGGAAAGGCAGCCGGACAGGGGCAGTATGAGGAGCACCAGTGCGAGCGTCGCTCGCTTCGCCATCGTCGGAATCGCTGGTAGAGACCGCTTGGGGATTGGCAGGGGGCCTGGCATGGGTAACGTTTTACCGCGCATAGCTCCCCGGGGGAGGCTTGGCAGTGGAACTTTCTTGGGACTTCATGCGTCGAACTGGATAGGATACTTGCTACGGCATTCCCAGAAACGGAGGATTTGACATGACTACGTTCAAGACAGTTTCCGTGGCAGCCTTGCTGGCAGCATCTATGTGTGCAGGATCAGGATGCGCCACAGACGCCCAGACAGGGACACTGGCAGGAGCGGGCATTGGCGCCCTTGCTGGACAGGCAATCGGCGGCAACACTGGTTCAACACTCATTGGCGCCGGAGTCGGCGCAGGGGCTGGCTACTTGGTTGGCAACGAGATGGACAAGAAGAAGGCCCAGAACGATCGTGATGAGCTCCGGCGTGAACTGGAGCAGGAACGGCGACGCAATCGCAGATTGCGAGAAAAGTACGAGGACGAAGACTAAGTCCTTCCACCGCGATTACAGTGGAACAACGAAGAACCAGGAAGAGGGGTGATGATTCACCCCTCTTCTTTCATTATCAGCCCATGCAACTCATCGCCTTCCTGCCTGTGAAGTACTGAAGGGCACGCCAAGCGGGTTTTTGGTTCAACAGCCAATCACCCTTGGATTCGACCATTGCCTCACCCTGATGAGCGTTGTAGGCTGAGGGTGGAGCCCCTGCAGCCATCTCATGGCTGATTGGGTGGGAGAAGTTGATGAAGCAGCAGTACTTGTGCTCATGGTCTCTGCCGATCGCACTGATCGGCCTGGTTGGATCCAGCGTTGCTGGCTCCGGGGAGACATTCTGGCTCGACTCCGACACCAGTTCATTTACAGCCCAGGTATCGACCCAGGTTCTTCTCGATGGAACCCTCATTGGCAACTGGGACGAGCAGACTGTGCCCGACGGTACGAAGACGATGCCGGGCGTATGGGGTGGCGAAGGCAATGAGCCGATCCCCCTGGATGTCAGGCAGGAGTTTTCAGGTGGCGGCAGCGCCAATCCATCTGGTTCCTGCACTTTGAACATCGATACAGGCGTTGGACTGATCGGCATTGAAGACCTTGATGTCGATCTGCTGGGCGGAGAATCTCGCGTTGAACTCCCCCTTGATGCGACCGTCTACATGCTGTTCGACACGTTTCGAACCTACAACCCTGCTTCTCTCTACGTGGGTGATATCGAGTTCCCCATTCCTGTGGGCTCCGGTGTGATCACGAACTGGACGATGACGCAGGATGACAATGTCGCCGGTGGAGTTCTGGTTGAGACCGGGATTCCAGGAACCTGGACCTTCTCGGCCGAGGTGCTTGTGGCAATGTCGATTTCCGGCGAACTCGAAGGAGAGCCCTTCGAGTTCCCTCCGCAGGAGATTCTTCTCGGAATCGAGGGCACCTGCGTAGACAAGGGCTCTGTTCGCACGGTCACGATGTCGATCGATGAACTCATCGAGACGTTGAAGGATATACCGCCACTTGAGCTGCCAGACACACCTCTGGATCTGCCTACGATTCTGCCGCCTGGTGACATCGCACACGTCGTCCTTTCGCTGGATCTCGTTGGTCTTGAATATTCACTTGCGATTGCAGTTCAACTCGTGGCTCGCGGAGATGCCGAGCAGGCGCCGGGGGATGCCAATGGTGACGGACAGGTAAATGTTGATGACCTCCTGGTCGTCATATCGCAGTGGGGTCCATGTTCTGGGTGTTCCGGTGACCTCAACGGAGATGGAGTCGTTGGAGTGGATGACTTGCTGGTCATTCTCGCAAATTGGGGCAACTGACTGCCACGCATGTAACTAGTAATGAGTCAACCATCAGGATTGGAATCAGGAATGTTTAGAATGATCCCCCTAACGATTATTGCTCCAGTGGCCCTTGCATCCATGGCAATGGCAGCTGCGGAGGTTGATCCACAACTCCAGGATCACATGAGACAGGCCCAGCCCGGCGAAACCGTGCAGGCCCTGCTCTATCTCCATGATCAACTGGACATCACCGGACTTGAAGAACAGTTCCTGGTCGAGCGCGCGACGCGTGCTCATCGACACCAGGTCGTCGTCGAGATCCTCCAGGCAACGGCGGAGTTCACACAGGGTGATCTCCTCGCCGATCTCAAGGAGATGCCGGGTATCAAGTCGCACCAGGCATTCTGGATCGCCAACGTCATCCATGTGGACGCTTCGGTGCTTGCGCTTGAGCAGTTGTCCCACAGGGACGACATCATGCTCATGTACCTTGATCATCCAATCGAACTGGTCGAGCCTGTCGATCTCGACGGAACGGTTCCCGGTGAGATCGCCCGTGGGGCGGTCCCGGAGGCCGGCGTCGAAGCGGTCCGTGCCCCCGAGTGCTGGGCGGCCGGGTTTGACGGGACTGGTGTCCTGGTTGCAAACATCGATACCGGTGTCGATGGTTCACACATCGCGCTGGCAAGTCGGTGGGCTGGAACGTTGCCGGAGTATGCAGGCCACCCGGAGTGGGCATTTTTCGATCCCTACTACGGGAACCATGGATCTCCCTACGACTCGGGTTCGCACGGCACCCATACGATGGGGACGGTCTGTGGCGGAAGTCCCGGACTGCCCATCGGGGTTGCACCGGGAGCTCACTGGATGGCTTCCGCTGGAATCGACCAGGGTGGTATTGAGCCCACGGTTGTAAGCGCGATCCAGGCCTTTGAATGGATGATCGATCCCGACGGTGTACCGTCTACCTCGTTCGACGTTCCTTCGGTCTGCTCGAACTCATGGGGGCTGGTGACTTCTCACGGCTACCCCGAATGCGACCAGACATTCTGGACCTACCTTGATGCGTGTGAACTGGCCGGGACCGTGATTCTCTTCTCGGCAGGCAACGAGGGCTCCAGCGGACTTCGCCGTCCTGGCGACCGGGCGACCGACGCATTCAGGACCTGTGCCGTGGCTGCGATCGATCCCTACACTTCCAACTGGGATATCGCGAGTTTCTCCTCGCGTGGTCCGACCTACTGCACGCCTGATGGAAGTGCGGCTGTGAAACCTGATATCGCCGCGCCGGGTGTAAACACCTATTCGTCGGTGCCGGGCAACTCCTATTCGAGTTACTCGGGTACATCAATGGCGTCACCCCACGTCAACGGCGTCGTGGCCATCATGCGACAGGCCAACCCCGACCTTCCCGTTGAACAGGTCAAGCAGATCATCTATGACACGGCCTACGACCTCGGGTCTCCGGGCGAGGACAACGACTATGGACATGGCATGATCGACGCATGGGAGGCATTGCAAGTTGCATTGTCGACCGTGAACCTGTCGTTTGATTATCCAGCGGGTCGTCCCGACTACATCGATCCAAATGGCGGACAGGAAGTTCCACTGACCATCTCCGGGCCTGCTACGCCACAGGGTGGTTCTGGACTCCTGCACTACAGCGCCGATGGCGGTGCATGGATGGAAACCTCGCTTGTACACCTGGGCAACGATGACTACATGGCGATCTTCCCTGGATTCGACTGTGGCGCAGTAGTCAACTGGTACCTCTCGATCGAGACCTCTGATGGCGAGTACGTGACTTCGCCCTACAACGCGCCTAGTTCAAACTGGACGGGAGATGCATGGTCCGGCCAGGAGATTGCCTTCGAAGACGACTTCCAGGCAGATGCCGGGTGGACGGTCAGTGGTGATGCGACTGCAGGAATGTGGCAGCGAGTGGAACCCAATGGCGGTGGAACACGTTGTGATCCGCCGTCCGATGCCGATGGTTCCGGTTCGTGCTATGTCACGCAGAATGGTGCGGGTGATACCGACATCGATGGTGGCAGCACCATACTTACGTCGCCCATGTTGTCGGCTCCAGAGGGCGGGACGCTTGCCTACAAGCGTTGGTACAACAATGGCTTAAATTGCGGTGGGGCAGACGCGCAGAATGATGTTCTTGTCGTCGAGTTCACGCTCAATGGCGGCCTGACCTGGTACGTCCTGGAAATCGTTGGTCCGGATGGAGACGAGGTCAATGGAGGCTGGATCTCCACGGAGTTCCAGCTCGATACGCTCCCCGGTTTTTCGGCAACCGATGAGTTCCAACTTCGATTCACCGCTTCGGATCTCGGTGAGGGATCGATTGTCGAGGCTGGTGTCGATGCCATCCTGATTGATCGACTCTACTGTGATGATGCATCGATTCCAGGAGATGCAAATGGCGATGGAGAGGTGAATGTCAATGACATTCTTGCAGTCATCGCCATGTGGGGCACTTCATGCAGTGACTGCACGGAGGATCTCAATGGCGACGGAACGGTCGACGTCAACGACCTGCTGCTGGTCATCGCCAACTGGTAAACCAAGCTCAACGATCCTGATCGGACGCCGTTCTACGTACCTGGTACGAGGACGGCGTCCGCTTCAATTTCAACAAGCGCACCTGCGAACAGGCAGTTGACCACGACCATGGTGCAGCATGGCTTGATCCTGCCCAGCCGTTCGCCATGCGCCCGGCCCACTTCATCAGCATGCTCCATGTCGGTGATGTAGATCCTCGTGCGGACAAGGTCATCGAGGCATCCGCCAGCATCGATCACAGCCTGCTCGATCTTGTCCAGGGCATCCATCGCCTGCCTGTAGGGATCTCCAGGTGCGAGCATGGTGCCATGGGCATCGGCCCCGATCGTGCCTGTGACGAAGATGCGATCTCCGACCCGTACAGCTCTCGAGTAGCCGACCTGGTCCTCCCATGGTGTTCCACTGGAGATGTTGAGTCGTGTCATGTCCAGAGCGTACACGCATCGGGGTGTCGTACAATGCGATCATGCCTGAAGTGAGTATTGGAATCCTGACGATATCCGACCGTGCGAGCGAGGGTGTCTACGAGGACCGCAGCGGACCAGCGGTCAATTCCTGGCTCGAGGGCGTGCTCTCGTCGGACTGGACTCCGCGGTGCATGATGGTGCCTGATGAGATTGAAGCTATCAAGGACGCAATCATCGACCTGGCTGATCGTGTCGGATGCTGCCTGGTCATCACGACCGGGGGGACGGGGCCATCGCCGCGAGACGTAACCCCTGAAGCCACGATGGCAGCATGCCAAGCCATGCTTCCCGGGTTCGGAGAGCAGATGCGAAGGGCTTCCCTTGAATCGGTTCCGACCGCCATCCTCTCGAGGCAGGAGGCGGGCATTCGTGGGTCCTGCCTGGTCATCAACCTGCCGGGCAAGCCTGCCGCAATTTCCGAATGCCTCGACGCCGTCTTTGCAGCAGTTCCGTACTGCATTGATCTTGTCGGTGGTCCGAGGCTGGAAACGCATGCCAGTCAACTGCTCGCCTTCAGGCCCGCTGGATCCGAGGCGGACCTGCGTTCGGCACGAGCCCGGGAGGGAGGGGCATGACCGGGGCATCATATGGATCGCCGATTACCAGTGAGCACCTGTTCGAGGCCCTGGAATACCTCGAGGACTGGGAGGACCGATACCGCTTCATTCTCGATCTTGGCAGGAAGCTGCCGGAGATGCCGGAAGAAGCGAAGAACGAGTCGAACTTCGTCCATGGATGCCAGAGTCGCGTCTGGGTCCAGTTGATTGAAACCGATGGAGTTGGTTCAGCAGTGCAGTTGCAGGCCGACAGTGATGCCTTCATCGTCAAGGGTCTTGCAGCCATGGTGGTGGTGATCATGGCAGGCCGAAGCGCTGCCGAGATCGTCGCACATGATCTGGAATCTGATTTTGCACGACTTGGACTGCACGAACACCTGAGCCCGACTCGAAGCAATGGGTTGCATGGCATGGTGACACAGGTCAAGTCGAGGGCGGCAGCGATGGTTGCTGCGGGCTGAATCAGGCCCGAAGCCTCCGGGCTGTTTCGGCAACGGCCTGCCCGAGTTCCTCGAGGCTCAGCTTCATCCGCTCGTCGGTCATGATGCCTTTGTCATCGAAGAGGTCCCCGACACTGGGAACAGCGATCTGTGTCGGGATGACATGGACGCCGATGCCCGAGAGGATTGTCCGGACATGGCTGAGGCCACGCAGGCCACCCAGTCTTCCCGGTGAACATGCGACGAGCCCGGCGACCTTCCCCTTGAAGCCGTCAAGGGAGGGGTGTCCCTCTTCCGGTCGACTAACCCAGTCGATGCAGTTCTTCAGGGCGGCGGTGAGTGACCCGTTGTATTCGGGGCAGCCGATGACGAATCCATCATGTTCCCTGAAGAGTTGCTTGAGTTTCCGTGCAGATTCTGGAAGCCCCTCGCTGGACTCGAGGTCCTGGTCGTACAGCGGCAGTGGATGGTCCCCAAGTCGGATCGGGGTGACGTCAGCCCCAGCGGCCTCGGCCCCACTGGCTGCAGTCATCGCGACAAGATGATTCCAGGATGCTGAACGGAGGCTGCCGCTGAATGTGAGGATGCGGGGGATGTGCGTCATTGAAAGTGGGCTCCGAGAGATCTGCAAGTTGCAATATAGAGGATGCACGAGTGCCATGATCCGTGTACCGTCTCGCCGTGGCAAAGCCTTCGCGGAACATGCAGGCTGGAGATGGCGGCGGCGGCGGTGGCTCCTCGAGGGTGCTGTCGCTGTTCATGCTGGCCATGATGAATACGGCGCTTGTCGTCGGCCTGGAAGGCTTTCCGACGATGGCCGGCTTTGGTCTCAGTCTTGTCACCTGGTACCTGATTTTCGGCGTCATATTCTTCATACCTGTCGGGTACGTCGCGGCGGAACTGGGTGTTGGATTCCCCCGGGAAGGGGGTGTCTACGAGTGGGTCAAGGAAGCCCTTGGTGTTCGGTGGGCGTTTACCGCAAGCTGGATGCAGTGGATCCAGATCGTGGTGTGGTATCCAAGTGTCCTGGCCGTCTGTGCGCTTGCGGCAGCTGACATCTTTGCTCCTGAACTTGGTGAATCAAAGTGGTTCACCGTTCCCATCATCATCGGTGCCTTCTGGTGTTCAACACTCCTGAACCTCTTTGGAATACAGCTTAGTGGCCTCATTACCTCGTTGTGTCTTTGGATAGGGACATTCGTGCCGACCGTGCTGGCGATCACATTTGCCGCCTGGTGGCTGCTCGACGGCCAGCCATCGCAGATACCGCTTGAGCCCCGGGAGTTGATTCCAGACTTCTCGAGCATCGGGAAGATCGCCATTGCCATGACGCTCTTTTCATTCCTGTCAGGCCTCGAAGTCAATGGTGTTCATTTCCGCAGGGTGAAGCAGCCGAATCGTTCCATCCCCTGGTCGTTGTTCATTTCGGTCATTCTCGTGCTGACCGTATCGATCCTCGGTGCACTTGCAGTAGGCATCTTGGTGCCGCTGGATGGCGAGTCGATGGCAGCGGGACCACTCGAGGTCTTCAGGATCTTCCTCAATGAATACGGACTGGGTGGCTGGCTGCCATTGCTGGCGCTGTGCGTGCTCCTTGGCATGGTGGGACACATGATCGTGTGGATCATCGGGCCGGTTGAAACCCTGCGATATGCAGCCAAGGATGGCGTCATCCCTCCTGCATTACAGAAGGTCAACGCTGCACTCGTTCCAAAGAATCTTCTGATCCTGCAGGCGGTCATCGTGACCGTCATCTGCACCATGTACATCTTCATCGACATGAACAATGTCTTCTACATCGCAACGGTCGTCTCGGCTCAACTGTATCTCGTGATGTACATCCTCATGTTCGTCTCCGCGATCGTCCTCAGGTATACCAAGCCGGACGTGGAGCGTCCGTTCCGTATTCCAGGGGGCAACGCGGGAATCTGGATCATTGCCGGGACAGGGGCCCTGGTAGGAACAACCGGCATCTTCATGCTCTTCATTCCCCCCGATTCCTCGAATCTGTCTCTCTCCCCGGTATTCTTCGTGTCCATCGTGGCGGCTTCGTTCGTCGTGGCATTCATCGTTCCGCACGTTGTCTACGCCCTTCGAAAGCCGGAGTGGAAGAATGCCCATCTTGAGGACGTGCATCACAAGCCCCCGATGGACTTCTGAAGTTCGCTGGACCGCGTGTTCCGCTGCTACCATGGCCGAACCCGATCCAGGAGGTCGCCATGCGATCCACAACGCTCTTGACTCCAGTCCTCGTGCTCTGTGGCTGCCAGTCCCCGCCACCCTCGCCAGCTCCACTCCATGAACCTGTCGCCATCACGGCGAAGGCCTCGAGAGTGGCGGAATACCAGCCCAAGGTGGAAACAGGTGCAGCGGGTTTCCTGGATGCCCACCCATCGATGGATGGTCGTGGCATTGTCGTCGCGATCTTCGACACTGGAGTCGATCCCGGGGCGGATGGCCTCCAGGTTACGAGTGATGGCCGTCCGAAGATCATCGATATCGTCGATGGTACGGGGAGTGGAGACGTTGACACCTCTGAGGTCGTCGCGGCAGAGGATGGAATGTTCACGGGGCTCAGTGGCCGAACGCTCCTGATTCCCGGCGATTGGAACAACCCTTCTGGAGAGTGGCACATCGGCATCAAGGCTGCATGGGATCTCTATCCGGGCCAACTGGTCTCGAGAATGAAGGAAGAGCGACGACGTGATTTCAAGGAGCAGCAACGCGTGGTTGAAGCAGGCGCGTCTGCGATGCTCGAGGAGCACCGGGTTGCCCACGAGGAAGAGACCGACGAGGAGCGTCGCCATCGAGAGGAGCTTGAAGCAAGGCTCGAACTGCTTTCAAAGGGCCAGGATGACCCCGGTCCAGTGTTCGACTGTGTCGTGTTCAACGACGGCGAGAACTGGCGGGCGGTCGTTGATACCGACGAAGATGGCGACCTGGCTGATGAAGCCCTGCTGTCCAACTACAGGCTCAGGCGATCGCACTCGACATTCGGAGAAGATGATCTCCTGAATTTCTGCATCAATGTCTACGAGGAGGGAAACCTGCTCTCCATCGTCGTCGATGCCGGGGCTCACGGTACCCACGTCGCAGGCACAGTCGCAGCTCATTTTCCCGGTCAGCCGGAACTTGACGGCATCGCTCCAGGGGCACAGATCGTCGCGGTGAAGATCGGCGATACTCGACTGGGCTCGACTTCCCTGGGGACCGGCGAGGTCCGTGGTCTCATCGCGGTGCTTCGAAACAAGTGTGACCTGATCAACATGTCCTACGGCGGTTCAACGGGCTTTCCCAACAGTGGCCGTGTCATCAACATGTACAAGGACATCGTCAACGAGCACGGCGTCATCTTCGTCGCCAGCGCTGGCAATGCAGGTCCGAATCTCACGACGGTGGGGGCACCAGGCGGCACGACCACAGAGGTGATCGGTGTCGGGGCGGTTCTGACTCCGGCGATGATGCACGACCAGTACGCGATCACCGAGCCCTACGGCTCCCTTCACTACACGTGGTCAAGTCGAGGACCGACATCCGACGGCGATCTCGGTGTCGTCATCAGCGCGCCGGGAGGCGCAATATCTCCGGTACCAAACTGGCAGTTGAAGCGTCATGCCCTCATG
>Ga0315339_1000689_pt1 | contig 38175 bp, 26 predicted proteins | sample ASW17metaG_FD_204514 | JGI IMG/M metagenome (GOLD analysis project Ga0315339, IMG submission 204514) | Ammonia-oxidizing marine archaeal communities from Pacific Ocean, United States - ASW #17 | ecosystem: Environmental > Aquatic > Marine > Oceanic | place: USA: California | collected 2016-12-05 | reverse complement strand
CCCCCGAAGAACGGGAATACTGCGTCCAGCACCGGGAAAGCGACCTGGCCTTTGTCGAACGGCTGGCCGCTGAAGAAGGCTGGCACTACCGCTATTACCACGGCGATGTGGAAGGCAACGACCAACCCGCTCTCATCATCGCCGACCACCACGGCGACGCCCCCAGGCTCGAGCCGGTGGCATACAACGCCAAGGCCGGCGGCAGCACCCGCCAGAGTACCGTCTTCCAGTTCCGCTACCGGGAACGGGTGAAAGCCGCCTCTGTGGCCATGAAGGACTACACCTTCAAGAACCCCGCCTACGCCCTGATGCACGAACATCAGGCCGACAAACTGGACGGCCAGCGGGAAGACTACCAGCATTACGACTACCCCGGCCGCTTCAAGCAGGATGCCAGCGGCCAGCCCTTTACCGAAAGCCGTCTCGATGCCCTCAGGAACGACGCCGCTATCGCCGATGGCCAGAGCAACCGCCCCGACTTCACCGTAGGTGCCAAAGTCGAACTCACCGACCACGACAACCCGCGCCTGAACCGGGAATGGCTGTTCACCAGTATCACCCACACCGGAGAACAACCCCAGGCCCTGGAAGAGGATGGCAACAACGGCGCCACCACCTACCACAACGCCTTCAACGCCATCCCCGCGGACCGCACCTGGCGGCCCCAGGTCGAACACCGCCCGTTGATGGACGGCCCCCAGGTTGCCGTCGTCACCGGCCCCAAAGGCGAAGAGATCCACTGCGACGAACACGGACGCGTCAAAGTGCGATTCCCGTGGGATCGCTACTCAAAGAACGACGAACACAGCAGCGCCTGGCTCAGAGTCAGCCAGGGCTGGGCCGGTGGCCAGTATGGTTTTATGGCGTTACCGAGAATCGGCAACGAAGTCATCGTCAGCTTCCTGGACGGCGACCCGGACCAGCCGATCATTACCGGAAGAACCTACCACGCCACCAACACGCCGCCGTACGCGTTGCCAGAGCACAAGACCAGAACCACTCTCAAGACCCAGACCCACAAGGGTGAGGGCAGCAACGAACTGCGGTTCGAGGACGAAGCGGACAAGGAACAGATCTACGTCCACGCCCAGAAAGACCTGGACCTGCTGACGGAAAACAACCGCACCGAAGTCATCAAAAATGACAGCCACCTGACCGTGGACCGCCACCGCAAGGCCCACATCAAGGGCAATGACCACGCCACCGTGGATGGTGAGAAGCGCGAATCCATCGGCGGCGACGCCAGCCTCACCGTCAACGGCAGCCACCACAGCAAACAGGGCAAGAACCAGCTCATCGAAGCAGGCAGCGAAATCCATCACAAGGCCGGCATGAAAATCGTCATTGAAGCGGGTGCGGAAGTGACCCTCAAGGCCGGTGGCAGCTTTGTGAAGGTGGACCCCAGTGGTGTGACTGTGTCCGGGCCTATGGTGAAGATGAATTCCGGGGGCGGGCCTGGGAGTGGTAGTGGCGTTGGGGCACAAAAGCCTGAAAAGCCCGACCTCATCGAGCCAGTGGCAGGTGCCAATGTGACGCAGGATTCGTTAGCCGAAACGGGCACACGAATCAATGCAAAGCCAGGTAGTGTTGCTGGAGCCAAGACTAAGTCCGGGGGCAGCAACGGGCCTACACCTTTCAGCGCCTCTCCGACGCAATCCGATGGTGTCTTAGAGGAAGCCCCTGTTGTCGACGAATCTGGCCGGCTGGTCGACGTTCGTGGTCGGGGAACTGACGATGAAACAGTGAAAAGCGCATTGGCACCCGGTAAGGAGGGCGCGGTATGAATCAACCCCTGAACCTCAAACGTGAGCCTCTCGATAAAACGGTCCGTCTGAGGGCGGAAAATGACAAGGGCGAGCCTGCGGGGATGGCGCTTGCGATCCCCACTCAAGACGGTGGCTCTTTCATGGTTCCCGTTCTGGACGACTGGCAATCCACGGAAGAAAAGCCGGAAGGTGAGCTGGGCAATACCTTGATGAGTGTTTGCCCCGTTGCTGAAATTCATAGCAAACGCCCCATTGAGTCCAGTGGCGTAACGATCTTCGGTGGCCGCGCGGTGTCCCTTATGCGCCCGGGTTACCTCTATGTATTCCGGGGCCAGACACTTTGGCGCGAATTCGAGATTGGCCCGGAAGGCACTTTCAGCGAAGTCGATCTCGTGACCGCGCGCCAGGATAGGGCCTCCGCCCGTTTGGCGGCGGGCAAGCCAGTGACCGATTTTCTGGTGCCAGTATTGCTGCAGAATCGATTTGAACTGACGGACTGCCGCATTGCCTATAGTGAAATCCAGTGGCCATGGTCCTATATTGAAAAGCTGGAAAGCGCGCCAGCCGTTCTGGAGAAAAGGGCCCTGTCCATCGCGCCTGCCTGGGCCGCTGCGACGGATGATAGCCTGAATTTCGACAGCGGTTTTCCGGCTTCAACCATCACATCGGTATCCAAGTTGCGGCCCAGGGATCTTGGCATTGAACTGATGCTCAGGGACCCTTCCGGATTTACGCCCGAGTTTCGGGAGCCGGGCAGTGGTGAGTTGATTGCCCGAGTCGTCGAACGATGGAAGCGGATTCCTGCGGATGACGAGGATCCGGGTAGGGAACTGCCGGATCTGGATTTGCAGGCCGAGGCCGCAGAGGATGCATTGGTCGGTGCCCGGGAGCACAGCGCCATCGTATGCGTGGCCATCCCCGACCCGCTGTTTCGCCTACGTCATGCCCTGGCGCAATTGCACTTGGCCCTGCATTACCTCGATGCGATTGACCTGTCGCTTAAAGATCGACCGTTGATTCACTCCGCCACACTGATACGTCAGGCATTGTTCGATCCGCAGGTTTCAGCCTCCAGTGATCAAGTCGAAACCCTGCGAGCGGCGGTGGACCAGGAGAAACTCCATAAGACTCTGGACCATTCCGAGCGCCAGAAGGCGCTCGGAGAAATCGCTGCCCACCTGCAAACCCTGGAATCACTGGTCAACAGCGGTGACTTCGAAATCGTCTGTGATGATTATCTCAACCACAACGGGTTGGGGCCCTGCGAAGCGTTTGCGCTCCAGGCGGATCTGTTAAATCTGACACAACAACTCCCGGGCGTATTGAATGCCCATGGCCTGGAGTCACCGGCCATCTTGTCACGGCTGATCAAGCACGGGCTGGGAAAGAACCCTCTCATCGACGCTTTGGCTGAAGGTGCAAGCGCAAACAGCGACTTTCCTCCTGTGCTGGCGCAATTGAAGGAACTCGCGGGTGATCAGGATACGCTGACGGAGGATCGTCTGAATGGCGCGGGCCTGTCGTCCATCAGCGCGTTGGCCCAGCAAATGGCGCAGGAGGAAGATGGCTCAGGTTCTGACAGCGGCAATGGCTCGCAGGCCCTTCCCAGCAGTGCTCCAGGCACCGCTGCGGGAATGGTTAAAACAGCATTGGGGGGCTGGAGTGCGGCCGTTCTAAAAACGGTGGAAAACTTACGACAGAGTGGCGACCTGGCGGCAATCAAACTGGACCGCGTGTTCACTTCCGTCAAAGAAGTGGCCGATATCGCCGACCCCAACCTGGGCGGGGAGTTGCAGGTAATGCGCCGAGGTGAGGTTGATCTCACGCGTTACAGCATAGTTGGGGTCCATGGAAAAGGAATCTCCTTTGGCCTTACCGATGCAGACCGTCAGAGTGAAGTCCTGACAAGGCGCAATGATTATCTGTTTGCAGACAGGACAGACGCAGCGGGTAAGCGGGTGGCCTCCACCAGCCCGAGTCGATTGGTTGATGAAGGCGGAGAAGCTCTTGTTAAGGCAGCGGCTCATACCTGGGTGTTTGTGTTGCCCGTGGACCACCCGGAAGCCCGGAAATTCAGTGCCTTGAAAATTGATTGGGCGAAAAAGGCCAAGGCGTTTGCTGATGGGCCCGGGTTATCGAGGGTGTTGGTTGGCTTGGCGGCGTATAATCTTGTTTCTGAGATGTGGGCGTGGGGTAGATCTAAATCCGGAGATTACGGGGTTTCGTTTGCAAAATTCTTGGGAGCTGGCTTGGACCTATCTGCGGCGCTGATGAAGCTTCATGTAGTAAGCTTTCTGGAGGATAGCAAGCTGGTCTCAAAGGTTATACTGCGGCCGCTCTTTGAAATGAAATCTGTGCCAATAATTGGTCCCCTTATCCAGAAGCGGCTCTTGATAGTTGGGGCAGGGACCATTGTTAGGACAATGGGGCTGGTTAATTTCCTAGCCGGTGGATTCATGGTGGGTGTCAGCGCCTGGGACTATCGAAATAGTATTAGCAGGGGTGACTTAGACGCTGCTCTTGGGCATGGACTCGCAGTGGCCGGCGGCAGCGTTTTCTTGGCATCGCCACTACTGAGCGGATTATTGGCGGTACCCGGTTGGGGCTGGGCACTGCTCGGGTTGGGGGTAGTGCTGGGAGGCAGCATATTTGCAGCTATTGCCACCGACAGCGAGATTGAGCGGGTGCTGAAACAGGGGCCTTTGGGCCTTGGGCCAGATCATGAGGGGCTTCCTGCGGACGACTCTGTCTATTTTCCGCAGTTATTGAGCCAGATCTCCCCGGTAACGGTATCCGCCAAGCGCTATGGTGACTTGAGTGGCGCGGAACAAGCAATGTTTGAGGGCCACGGCCCTTCTCAAGACGATTACCGGGTGACGGTGAGGTCCCCGCTCATCAGTCGTTTCAAGCTGGGCCGGCAACCTAAGGACGAATCTGGAAGTAAGAAGCCAGACTTGAGGCTTGGGATTCAGGAACTGGAATATACCCACACCACAATGCAGACTTCCGCTGGCCAGGTCGATGAATTCAATTTGACCAAGAATACTCCGTTGCAGCGGATTACAACGTGGGTTGCCATACCGGAAGAGAGCTTGGTGCACTTTCTCGTCGAACGAAATCTCGTCGGCGGCGAAACTAGGGCTTTTGGCCACAGTGAAAGACGTACTGTCAGTTTAAGAGTGGTCTTACAAGCCCGAGTCGAAAGTGAGGTTGGCGCGTTTAGGCTTCCTATGCCAGTGCTTGATGCTTATGAGTCATTTGACGCTGGTCGCCACGGCGTTTTGCCCGATAAGCAGCGCCAAGTTTTCAATCCATTCGAAAATGAGCCAGTACCCTACTGGATTGTGAAAGAGGTTGGCGTGTGAGTGAGAATGGCCACACAAATAGTCACGATAGGAACGGCTTTCGGGCCGATCAGATTCCGAACCTGCCAGCGCCTTCAGCAAAACGCGAACGGCTGGGAGAAGACCTACTGCCTGTCGGGGACTACGCCGTAATCGAACCTTATCACCGGGTTTGCGAGGATGTTGATGCCATCCAGTATCAAGACCGGAATGCTCCGGATGACTTTGAATCCGGAGACTGGTGGGATCAGCGTCAGATTCGTTTTCTAAATGGGAAGGCATTTATTGGCCTTTCGGCTTTGCTGCTTTTGATACCCTATGTTTGGGGCACTGCGCTAGTCGGTGGGGGTGGAATGTTAGTCTTATATTACGCTGCAATGGTTGACTTACCCCACTTATTAAAGTCTATCTGGGGCCTTTTTGTCGTTCTTGGTTGGATAGCTTTATCTCTTTATCTAGTCATTAAAACTATGCCTTGGGTCATGGGCGGTTTCGCCCTACTACTGAGGCCATTCGACAAACTGCTGGGCAAGCTCCTGGATCGAGGGCTGAAAACGGGTGAAAGCGCCTTCAACCGTGAGACGGGTGCGGTGAGTTTTGCCCTGCCGGGAGGCAAGAAACTGACCGCGCCCTTCGAGGAGTTCGATGCCTACGTGGAGCGCGTGGTCCAGCATGGCGGCATCTTCTATCGCCTGATGTTTGTTCACCGCTACACTGGCAAGCAGTTCAGCCAGACGTCCTTTAGCCGGATTGAGCCAACAAAAGAAGAAGTCATGGCTCTGTGGGATATGCTGCAGAGGTATATGGATGTATCCCAGCCGCTGCCGGATGTGCCGAGGCTGGAGCCCTTCCGCCACCTAGATCCGGTAACGGTGGAGCATGACCAGCACACCGGTCGGAATCCCCGGTTCTGGCGTGACCTGGATCTGGAAGCCTGGAAGCAGGGTGAAGGGGCCGAATGGCTGAAGCGCCAGGCGGAGTACCCTTGGGATAAACGCACCTGCAAGCTGACACCTCAGATTGGAAAGATTTCCATGGAGGCCTATAGGGCAAAGATGGCTTCCTCAAGTAACCATGGAGAACTTAAGGAATCGGTGATGTAAGGCAGAGGCATGGGCCTCTGCCTCAGTACACCTAAGCCTCCCGCAACTCCCGAGCTGCAGCCACCATTCCCCTCAACGCCGGAATCACCTCATCCCACGACCGGGTTTTCAACCCGCAGTCCGGGTTGATCCAGAGCCTTTCGGCGGGGATTCTTTCCGCGGCCTTGTTCATCAGCGACACGATCTGCTCAGTCCCCGGCACGTTGGGCGAGTGAATATCGTAGACACCCGGACCAATATCATTGGGATACTGGAATCCCTTGAAGGCATCCAGCAGCTCCATGTCAGATCGGGAGGTTTCGATGGTGATGACATCGGCGTCCATGCGGGCGATGGCTTCGATGATGTCGTTGAATTCCGAATAGCACATATGGGTGTGTATCTGGGTTTCGTCCTTCACGCCATTGGCAGTAATCCGGAAGGCTTCGATGGCCCAGTCCAGGTAGGTCTCCCAGTCGCTCTGGCGCAGGGGCAGGCCTTCTCGAAGGGCGGCTTCGTCGATCTGAATGATGTTCACTCCAGCCTGTTCCAGGTCCAGTACTTCCTCGCGGATCGCCAGTGCCAGTTGCAGACAGGTGTCTTTCCGGGGCTGGTCATCGCGCACGAAGGACCAGTTGAGGATGGTGACCGGGCCGGTGAGCATGCCTTTGAGGGGCTTGTCGGTCAGGGACTGGGCGTAGCGAATCCATTCCACGGTCATGGCCTTGGGCCGGGAGATATCACCGAACAGGATGGGCGGTTTCACGCAGCGGGAGCCGTAGGACTGTACCCAGCCGAAACGGCTGAAGACATAGCCTTCCAGTTGCTCGCCGAAGTACTCCACCATGTCGTTGCGTTCCGCCTCGCCGTGGACCAGTACGTCCAGCCCCAGTTGTTCCTGTTCCTGGACGCAGTGGCGGATTTCCGCGCGGATTCGCTCCTGGTATTCCTCGGGTGCCAGCTCGCCCTTACGAAACTTGAGCCGCGTTTGGCGAATGTCTTTGGTCTGGGGGAACGAGCCGATAGTGGTTGTGGGGTAGCGCGGCAGCTTCAGGTGGCTGGCCTGGATCGCGGAGCGCTGCTGATAGCTGCTTTTGCGCTGGCCCAGCTCAGGCGTAATGGCTGCGACTGCCCCGCGAACCTCTGGGTCCGTTACGCGGGTTGAGTTCCTGCGGCTGAGTATGGCGTCTGCATTGCTCTTCAGTTCCCGGGCCACCGCATCCTGGCCATCGGTAAGTGCCGTTGCCAGTAACTGCAGTTCTTCCAGCTTTTGCCGCGCAAACGCCAGCCAGGAGCGTATTTCCGGGTCCATGGTGGTTTCGTTGTTCAGGTCCACCGGCACATGGAGAAGTGAGCAGGATGGCGCAATCCAGAGTCGCTCGCGCAGTTTCCGATAGACCGGCTCGAGCCAGTCGAGGGTTGCCTGCAGGTCTGTTTTCCAGATGTTGCGACCGTCGATCACGCCCAGTGAGAGAACCTTGTGCCCCGGCAGCCAGTCAGTCACGCGGGACACTTCGTCACGGGCGTTTGTCGCATCCAGGTGCAGGCCGGCAACCGGTAGTTCACAGGCCAGTTGCAGGTTTTCCCGCAGTTGGCCGAAATAGGTGGTCAGCAACAGTTTTACCGGGCTTGCCTTGAGGTTGTGGTAAGCCAGGTTCAGTGCGTGCCGCCAGTCGCCTCCCAGTTCGGTGACCAGGATTGGCTCGTCAATCTGCACCCACTCTGCGCCATTGTCGGCAAGAAGCTGTAACAGCTCCGCATAGACCGGCAGTAAGTCATCCAGCAGGCTGAGCCGGTCTGTATCGTCCTTGGATTTGCCAAGCCAGAGGTAGGTGACAGGGCCGATGATAACTGGCTTGGCATTGACGCCTACGGCCCTGGCTTCGGCCAGTTGTTCCAATAAACGCGTGGAATTCAGGCTGAACCGTGTGTCCGCGTCGAATTCCGGGACAATATAGTGGTAGTTGGTGTCGAACCACTTGGTCATTTCACCGGCATGGACGCCACAGCAATCGTTATCAGCCGGGGACCGGCCACGGGCAATGCGGAAGTAGCGGTCCAGTTCGTGGTCATCGGCCTTGCCTGAGCGCTTGGGCAGGTTGCCGAGTGTGGCGCTCATGTCCAGTACCTGGTCGTAGAGCGAGAAGTCGCCGACCGGCGCCAGCGTGAGCGGGCGCTGCCTCTGCCAGTTGCTGGCGCGGAGCCCTGCCGCGGTTTGCTGTATGTTGTCTTCGCTTAACTCGCCTTTCCAGTAGCCCTCAAGGGCAAATTTGAGTTCGCGATGTTGGCCAATTCTGGGAAAGCCCAGGTTATGGGTGGTTACCATGATGAATCTCCTGTCGTCATTCAGGCCTTCAAGGCTAGTGCTGATCTGCCATGAAAAATAATGGTAAAATCTCATGAATCCATGAATTATTTTCAAGTAAGGCCAGCCAATGATAGAGCGCAATCATCTGGAGATCGTCCGTGAAGTGGATCGGAGCGGCTCCCTGACGGCGGCGGCGGACGCGCTGTGCCTCACTCAGTCTGCCCTCAGTCATGCCATGAAGAAGCTGGAGCAGCAGCTGGGAACGCCCGTGTGGGTGCGTGAAGGCCGTAAACTGCGGCCAACTCAATCCGGGTTGTATTTGCTGTCACTCGCGAATCGTTTGTTGCCGCAGTTCGAGCATGCCGAGGAATTGGTGGGTCAGATTGCCAGAGGGCAGCGGGGCAGCCTGCGAATCGGTATGGAATGTCATCCTTGTTACCAGTGGCTGCTCAAGGTGGTTGGGCCGTATCTTGAGCAATGGCCCGGCGTGGATGTGGATGTGAAGCAGCGCTTCCAGTTTGGCGGTATCGGTGCTTTGTTCGGCTACGACATCGATGTGTTGGTGACGCCGGACCCATTGCACCGCAAGGGGCTCGTGTACGAGCCGGTCTTTGATTACGAGCAGGTTCTTGTAGTGCCGAGCGATCACCTACTGGCCTCCAGGCCTTGGGCGGAGCCACCTGATCTTGAAAGTGAGACCCTGATTACCTATCCGGTGGATGCCGAGCGGCTGGACATCTATACCCGGTTTCTGGTGCCGGCCCACAGCAGCCCGGCCCGGCATAAGACCATTGAAACCACGGACATCATGCTGCAAATGGTCGCGGCAGGGCGGGGGGTATCGGCACTGCCCCGTTGGCTGGTGGAAGAGTACGCCCATCAGATGCCGATCAGCCCGGTACGGCTGGGGCGAGAGGGTATTGATAAGCAGATTTTCCTGGGCCTCCGTGAGCGGGATGTGGATGTGGCCTATCTTCAGTCGTTCATGACGATGGCGCGGGAAACGACCTGGGGGCTGGATTGAAACTAGAATCCGTCGCAACTTTGGTTGAGATGTTCGCGGGGGCGTCGTTCTTCGGTTAAAATGCGCGAAATTATTCATCGGGGACATGTGACCATGAGCGAAACACCCGCAGATCTGAAATACATTGAAACGCACCAGTGGGTCCGTGTGGCCGACGACGGCACCGCAACCGTCGGAATCACGGATTTTGCCCAGGATCAACTGGGGGATATCGTTTTTATCGGTGTTCCGGATGTGGGTTCGACGGTAACTGGTGCTGAAGAGGCGGGTGTTGCCGAGTCGGTGAAGTCGGCGTCGGATGTGTTCAGTCCGGTGACCGGTGAGGTGATTGAGGTCAATGAGAGCCTTGAGGATGAGCCCGAGAAGGTGAATGAGGATCCTTATGGTGATGGCTGGTTGTTCCGGGTGCGGTTGGCGGATGCCGGTGAGCTGGATGGCCTGATGGATTCTGTGGCCTATGCGGAGCATGTGGCTGCCGAGGAATAGGACTTCTATTGTTCGGAGCATGGATTAAGCTGAGCAGGCTTTCCAAAACACGCCTCGAGACGTCCCTGTGCGGCTTGGGCTACGCCATCCATGGCTCCGCACAGTTTTGGAAAGCCTGCCCAGCTTAATCTCCGAACCTGTGTGCTGGACTCGTCTCGAAAAGCCTTCCTTATACTATTTCTTCAGGCGTTTATTTATGAATTTTCCGGTTTTATACCTCCGCAAAGGCGCAGAGCGCAGGCTCCGGGCTGGTCATCTTTGGGTCTACAGCAATGAAGTGGATACCCATCGCTCCCCGCTGACCGAGTTTGAAGCCGGAGCCCAGGCTGAACTGCGCGCGGCCAACGATAAACCCATGGGAACGGTGTTTGTGAATCCGCATGCGCTGATCTGCGGCCGTTTGATCAGCCGGAATGCCGCCCATGGCATGACGCCGCAAAGGCTTACCGAGCGGGTGGAGACGGCGCTGGCTCTGCGGGAGCGGTTGTTTGACAAGCCGTTTTACCGCTGGGTGTTTGGCGACAGTGACGGGCTTTCCGGGCTGGTGATTGACCGGTTTGATGATGTGGTGGTGGTTCAGATTTCCACGGCCGGCATGGAGCAGATGAAGGAGTCCGTTGTTCGTGCGGTGCAGCGGCTGGCGCATCCGCGGGCGATTATCCTCAAGAACGACGGCAAGATGCGGAAGGTAGAAGGGCTGGATACTTACGTTGAGCAGGCCCATGGCCCGGAGATTGATCTCCTGCCGGTTGAGGAGAATGGCGTGCGCTTCGAGGTGCCCATGGAAGGGGGGCAGAAAACGGGATGGTTCTATGATCACCGCATGAACCGGCAGCGGCTGCAGGCCTATGCGCCGGGCAAGCGTGTGCTGGATGTGTTCAGTTACGTAGGTGGCTGGGGTATCCAGGCTGCCTGTGCCGGGGCTACGCAGGTGACCTGTGTTGACAGTTCCTCTGGTGCCATCGACTCTGTTCATCACAATGCGAAGATCAATGGCCTTGATAACATCGAGACGATCGAGGGTGATGCCTTTGACGCTCTGAAGGCGCTGTGCGACGAGAAAGAAAAGTTCGATATCGTGGTTCTGGACCCACCGGCACTGATCCCCCGGCGGCGTGACCAGAAGGCTGGGGAAGAGGCTTATGCCCGCTTGAACCAGTTGGGACTTCGGTTGCTTGATCGGGATGGACTACTGGTGTCGGCTTCCTGTTCCATGCACCTTTCCCAAGAGAAGTTGACGGATATTATCCGCAGCAGCGGCCGCAAGATTGACCGGTTTGTCCAGTTATTGGAGCAAGGCCATCAAGCGCCGGATCATCCGGTAGTACCGGGGATTCCGGAGACGGACTATATTAAAAGCTGTTTTGTTCGGTCGTTGACTGCGTTTCTTTGAGGTCGGGGTTCTGGATTTAGCTGCGATCTATCTGGCCTCCGAGAATGAAACTCAGAAGTAGCGGATTTGCACGAAGCTAGGGAAGGACGCAGGGAGGGAGTGCCCGGGATCGTCAAAAACATGGATGTTTTTGTCGAGCGTACATGGACGTATTTACAGCGTATCCCGGGCACTCCCTCCCCGGGGTCTTCCCGGGCACAAAGGCAGATAGTTACCTGCGAAGGCTCATAATCTTCCAGCCATTTTCTTTCGCAATGTTTTCAAGCGTCGGATCCGGGTCTACCGCTACCGGATTTGCGACTTTTCGCAGTAAGGGGGCATCGTTGTGGGAGTCGCTATAGAACCACGCGCCTTCGAGGCTTTCCCCGGTTGATTCCAGCCAGTCATTCAGGCGGGCTACCTTCCCGTCCTGAAAGCTGGGAATGCCTGCAACCTCCCCCGTATAGCGCCCGTTGACCATCTCTGGCTCAGTGGCAATCAGGTGATCAATGTCCAGCAGCTTAGCCACTGGCTCGGTAACGAACCGGTTGGTTGCAGTGATGATCATAAGCGTGTGGCCATCGGCCCGGTGGCTGTCGAGCAGCTCCTTGGCCTTGGCGAGCATCATAGGCTGGATTTTTTTCGCCACAAACTGTTCGCGCCAGGCCAGCAGCTGTTCCGTGTCATGCCGTGCAAGAGGCTGAAGGGCAAAGCTCAGGTAGCGCATGATGTCCAGCTCGCCATTCAGGTACTCCTCATAGAAGCGGTCGTTTGCCTGCCGGTATTCCTCCGCATCCACAATCGACTCTTCCACCAGGAATTCCCCCCAGGCGTGGTCACTGTCTCCGGCGAGCAGGGTGTTATCGAGATCAAAAATCGCGAGCGTCAACTTGGATACCTCCGGCAAAAACGACGACTGTCACAGGCGCAACAGTCTAGCATGACGCGCCGCCGTCGGCTTCGTTTGCCGAAGCCTTGGGATTCTGTAAGAATGAGAGCAACTTGGATAAATCCGGCCGGTGAATTTTTAATCCGGCCAACCGACTTTTAAGAGGACTGTGCCGTGATCGATTCGGACGGTTTCAGACCCAACGTCGGAATCATTCTGGCCAATCACAGGGGGGAAGTCCTCTGGGCAAGGCGAATAGGGCAGGACTCCTGGCAGTTCCCTCAAGGTGGTATCAAGCACGACGAATCACCGGAAGAGGCCCTTTACAGGGAACTGGCGGAGGAAATTGGTCTCGGTACAGGCGATGTGGAAATCATCAGCTGTACCCGTGGCTGGCTGAGATACCGCCTCCCTCGCAGGATGGTGCGCCACAATTCGCACCCGGTCTGCGTGGGACAAAAACAGAAATGGTTCCTGCTGAGGATGCTTTCGCCGGATGCGCAGGTACGCGTGGACGGCACGGACTCGCCGGAATTCGACGGCTGGCAGTGGGTTAGCTACTGGTACCCGCTTGGGCAGGTCGTATCGTTTAAACGCGAGGTCTATCGACGTGCGCTGCGAGAGCTCGCGCCGCGGCTGTTTTACAACATGGAACAGTGGCGCCAGAGCGAGCCTTCCCGACGCGCGAAGGACACACAGAAATGACGGATTGAACCCGCCATGCTGAGCATACTGCGAAGTCTTGTACAAGAGGTAAACAGTGCCCGCGATTTGCAGGAGGCGCTGGATGTCATTGTTTCGCGGGTGCAGAAAGCCATGGATACCGAGGTTTGCTCGGTTTATCTGCTTGATCCAGCCACAAATCGCTACATATTAATGGCCACGGAAGGCTTGTACCAGCAAGCAGTAGGGCAGGTCAGCCTGGGTTATTCCGAGGGCCTGATTGGTCTGGTTGGCTCCCGGGAGGAGCCTATCAACCTTGAAGATGCTCCATCCCACCCCCGCTATCGTTACTTTCCAGAGACCGGCGAAGAGCGTTTCCGCTCGTTCCTGGGTGTTCCCATCATTCACCATCGCCGGGTTCTTGGTGTTCTTGTTGTTCAGCAACGGGAAAGTTCGCGCTGCTTTGACGAGGGTGAAGAAGCCTTCCTGGTTACCGTTTCGGCTCAATTGGCCGGCGTTATCGCCCACAGCGAGGCAACGGGCGCCATCAGCGGTCTTTCCCTGACCGGTGAAGAAGCGACCGATGTCAGTTTCAGTGGTGTGCCTGGTGCGCCGGGCGTTGCCATTGGCAAGGGTGTGGTGGTGTACCCTGCCGCCGACCTGGACGTAGTGCCTGAGAAGCCCACCGATGATATTGAATTGGAACTGTCGCTGTTTGATGGCGCGGTAACTGCGGTTCGGGAAGATATTGAGCGGGTGGCGGCCCGGCTCGCTTCCCAGCTTCGCCCGGAAGAGCAGGCTCTGTTCGATGTCTATTTGCGTATGCTGGGCGATGACGCAATGCCCGGTGAGGTGGGCAACCGGATCAAGGAAGGTTTCTGGGCCCAGGGCGCGCTGAAACAGGTGGTTCAGCAGTACGTTCGTCACTTTGAAATGATGGACGACCACTACCTGCAGGAGCGGGCTGTCGACATCCGGGATCTCGGCCGCCGTTTGTTGTCCCACTTGCAGGAAGGTGAGCAGAAGGACACGGTCTACCCTGAGAACACGGTCCTGGTCAGTGAAGAACTGACACCGGCCATGCTCGGGGAAGTGCCCAAAGGGCAACTGGTCGGTTTGGTGTCGGTCAAGGGCTCCAGCAACTCCCACGTTGCCATCCTGGCACGTGCCATGGGGGTGCCCACGGTCATGGGTCTGGTAGATATTCCGGTCAACCAACTGGATGGCAAGGACCTGATTGTTGATGGCTTTGAAGGGCAGATTTTTGCGTCACCCTCCACGGACCTGAGGAACTTCTACCAGGAAATCTGTGACGAGGAAGACGAGTTGGTCAAAGGGCTGGAAGCCCTGCGGGACCTGCCTTGCGAAACCACCGACAACCACCGCGTGTCGCTGCTGGTGAATACCGGTTTGATGACCGATGTGGTGCGCTCTCTGAGCCACGGTGCCGAAGGTATCGGTCTGTACCGCACCGAAGTGCCGTTCATGATCAAGGACCGGTTCCCGTCAGAACAGGAACAGCGCGAATACTACCGCGAGCAACTGGAAGCCTTTGCCCCGAATCCTGTCACCATGCGTACGCTGGACATCGGCGGCGATAAGGCGCTGACGTACTTCCCGATCCAGGAAGAGAACCCGTTTCTGGGTTGGCGCGGTATCCGGGTAACCCTGGATCATCCAGAGATATTCCTGGTTCAGGTGAGGGCGATGCTCAAGGCGAGTGAGGGCCTGAACAATCTGCAGATCATGCTGCCGATGATCAGCAATATTTCAGAAGTGGAAGAATCCCTCCACCTGATTTACCGGGTTTATCATGAGGTCAGGGAGGAAGGTTACAACATCCATATGCCCAAGGTCGGGGTAATGGTGGAGATTCCGGCGGCGGTGTATCAGATTCGCGAGTTGGCGGATCGCGTGGATTTCCTCTCTGTTGGCTCAAACGACCTGACCCAGTACCTGCTGGCGGTGGATCGCAACAACCCCAGGGTTGCGCAGCTGTACCATTCCTATCATCCCGCCGTGTTGCAGGCGCTGGTGCGCGTAGCACAGGACGCCCATGCGGTCGGCAAGCCTGTCGGTATCTGCGGTGAACTGGCGGGTGACCCTGGCGGCGCGCTGCTGTTGATGGCGATGGGTTACGATTCGCTCTCCATGAACGCGGCAAGCCTGCCCAAGGTCAAGTCGGTCATTCGCAGTGTTAGCCGCGAATGGTCGGCACAGCTACTGGAAGATGTGCTGTTGCTGGATTCGCCGCACGTTATCAAGAGTTGTGTGGATCTGGCCCTGCGCAATGCCGGATTTGGCCGCTATCTGCGCCCGGGCAAGTCCAGTGCCATTGCCCATGCCGAAAGGGCCCTTTCGTGAAGGCGTATAGCCAATTGGTCCTATATAGGGTGTGTACTCTAAAACTGGCTGCTAATGTTGAAAACAATAGCCAACCGCACCCGCATGGGGATATTGAATGACGGCAACCACAACAGCGATTAAGCCCGAACCTCGTATCGGCCTGGCCCTCGGCGGCGGTGGCCCGTTGGGAGGTATCTACGAAATCGGGGCATTGCGCGCGCTCGATGAGGCGCTGGAAGGCCTTGATTTCAATAATATTGATGTTTACGTCGGCGTGAACGCGGGCTCCTTTGTTGCGGCCAATCTGGCCAACCAGATGACCACCGCCCAGTTGTGTCGGATTTTTGTGCGCAATGAAGCGGAAGTGCACCCCTTCCATCCGGAAGTATTCTATCGCCCGGCGTTCCGGGAACTGGGCAGTCGCTTGCTGGCGGTTCCGGGTCTGGTGACGACGGCTGTGCGACGGTTCGTAAATAACCCTTATGACCAGAGCTTGCTGGAAGCGCTGACGATTCTTGCGCAGGCTGCGCCTGCGGGCCTTTTCGATAACGAAGGCCTGCACGAGTATCTGCAGCGGGCCTTTACCATGCTTGGTCGCACCAACGATTTCCGGCAGCTTAAGCGCAGTCTTTATATTGTTGCGGCGGATGTGGAAAGCACTGAGGCGGTCTGCTTTGGTGCCCCCGGTTTTGATCACGTGCCCATATCAAAAGCGATTCAGGCGAGTACCTCGTCTCCGGGCATCTATGTTCCGGTCACTATCGACGGGCGTTACTACGTGGACGGTACTCTGAGAAAGGGGTTGCATGCCTCCGTGGCGTTTGAGGACGGTGCGGATCTGGTTTTCGCGGTCAATCCACAGGTTCCCATTGATGCGAGCTCAGCTGTGCGAGCCGGTACCATGGGGCCGGGTGATCTGACCCGGTCGGGTATGCCAAACCTGCTGTCCCAGATGTTCCGCACTATGGTGTACTCCCGAATGCAATCGGGCATTGCGCAGTACACCCGGGATTACCCGGACAAGGATATTCTGCTGTTCGAGCCGACCCGCGATGATGCCAAGCTGTTCTTCTCCAATGTGTTCAGTTTCCAGTCCCGCCGGATGGTGTGTGAGCATGCCTACCAGATGACGCGGCGTGATCTGCTGAACCGTGCGGATGAGTTGGAGCCTAAACTTGCGAAGTATGGTATTCGTCTGCGTCGGGATCGACTAGAAGACGAGCAGCGCACCATCAGTACCAGCCTGTACGGTGAGATGCTGCCCCTTTATGTGGCAAAAGGCCGTAAGAAACGGGCTCAGAAAGGAAAGTTGGCAACCGGCTTTGATAATGTGTCGGAGCTGTTCAGTAAGGCCTTGTAGGGGGCGCGAAGAACGCGCGCCCCAATAGGATACGTTCGGGCCTTCCTGCCCTTGCGGGTCACAGGATATAGCGGCTCAGATCTTCGTCTTCAGCCAACTCACCCAGTTTTTCGTCCACAAACGCCGCGGTAACCTCGAAGCTGTCGGTGACCTGATCACCTGCCTCGTAAGACAGACTCTCCAGCAGTCGTTCCAGCACAGTATGCAGGCGTCTTGCACCGATATTTTCCGTGGTTTCGTTGACCTTGTAGGCGACTTCCGCAATACGGGCAATGGCCTCCTCTGTGAAGGTCAGTTTGACACCCTCGGTGCCCATCAGGGCCTCGTACTGCTGTACCAGAGAGGCATCTGGCTCCGTGAGGATGCGTTTGAAGTCATCCGGGGTCAGTGCCTGCAGCTCAACACGGATCGGCAGGCGGCCCTGTAATTCCGGGATCAGGTCAGACGGCTTCGACAGGTGAAACGCGCCGGACGCGATAAACAGGATGTGATCCGTTCGTACGGAGCCATACTTGGTGCTGACGGTGCTGCCTTCGATCAGGGGCAGTAGGTCCCGTTGCACACCTTCCCGGGAAACATCGGATGAGGTGTTCTCGGAGCGCTTGGCCACCTTGTCGATTTCGTCGATGAAGACGATGCCATTCTGCTCGACGGTCTGGATGGCTTTCTGCTTGATTTCCTCTTCATTGACCAGTTTGGCGGCTTCCTCGTCGCGAACGTGCTTCATGGCGTCAGCGACCTTCATCTTGCGGGTCTTGCGTTTATCAGAGGACATGCTCGAGAACATGTTCTGTAGCTGGCTGGTCATCTCCTCCATGCCTGGAGGTGCCATGATTTCAACGCCGGCGCCGCTGTTACGCAGGTCGATTTCGATTTCCTTGTCGTCCAGCTCGCCCTCGCGCAGTTTCTTGCGGAACAGCTGGCGGGTGGAAGAGTCTTCGGTTTTCTGGCTGTCTTCCTTGAAGTCCCGGGGTGGCGGGATCAGGGCATCCAGAATGCGTTCCTCGGCGGCGTCCATGGCGCGATGCTCGTGGCGCTTCATTTCCTTCTCGCGCAGCATCTTGATGGCCATGTCCGCCAGGTCACGGATAATGGACTCGACGTCCCGGCCCACATAGCCCACTTCGGTAAACTTGGTCGCTTCCACTTTCAGAAAGGGGGCGTCGGCCAGTTTGGCAAGACGGCGTGCGATTTCAGTTTTACCCACACCGGTGGGGCCGATCATAAGGATGTTTTTTGGTGTGATCTCTTCGCGCAGACCACTGTCCAGCTGCATCCTGCGCCAGCGGTTGCGCAGGGCGATGGCTACGGAACGCTTGGCCTCTTCCTGGCCCACGATGTGTTTGTTGAGCTCGTGGACAATCTCATGGGGGGTCATTGCAGACATGCTAGCTCCGGATCAATCGTTGGCTGAGAGCACTTCGAGGGTGCGATTGTGGTTGGTGTAGATGCAGATGTCGGCCGCGATATCCAGGCCCTTCTCCACAATCTCGTTGGCTTTCAGGTCAGTGTTTTCCAACAGGGCTCTTGCGGAAGCCTGTGCAAACGGACCGCCGGAGCCGATCGCGATCAATCCCTGTTCTGGTTCGATAACATCGCCGTTGCCGGTAATGATGAGGGATGCGGTTTTGTCGGCAACGGCCAGCAGGGCCTCCAGCCGGCGGAGAGCTCGGTCCGTTCGCCAGTCTTTGGCCAGTTCGACAGCGGCGCGGGTAAGGTTGCCCTGGTGTTTCTCGAGTTGGGCTTCAAAACGCTCGAACAGGGTGAATGCGTCGGCGGTACCACCCGCAAAACCGGCCAGCACCTTGTCGTTATAGAGCCGGCGAACCTTGCGGGCATTGCCCTTCATTACGGTATTGCCGAGGGAGACCTGGCCGTCGCCACCCATGGCAACTTCATCGTCACGCCTGACAGAGAGTATGGTAGTCATTCTGGCTCCATTTGCCTGATAGAAAACGGTATTCAGCAGTTATGGAGGCGAGGGGGCGGTTTTCAAGGGCGGGAGGAAAGAGAGTCGGGAGGGCAGCTCAGCCCTCCTTGGGAATCTTCCTGACCAGAGGCTGAATGTTGAGATTGACCAGCTTGTCGATAGCCGCATTCATCTGGCTGCGAGAGGTGAAGGGGCCTACATTGACGCGGTACCAGATGCTTCCGCTGTCGAGGTCGATGCGTTTGACCTTTGCACGGAGGCCCTGGAACGCGATTTCGGCCCGCTGCCTCTCTGCATCTTGCTGTTGTCGGAAAGAGCCCGTCTGCACCAGGTAATCAAACGTTTGCTGTCCTGGCCCAGGGGTATATTCCTCGACCTCGGGAGGAACCACCTCCGAGTCAGGAAGCATGTCGTAAAAGCGAAAGCCGGGTTTTTCTTTTGCGGCGGTTTCCGAAGGCTTCTCCTTTACCGCAGGTGGTTCGGCTGTTGTGGCTTTTTCACCCTGGCGAGGCTCGGATGTAGGAAGTGAGTTGAGATAGGCAATAAAGCCGATAAAACCACCCACGGCTGCCAGTGACAGAATCCACTTCAATGACAAGCCGCCCCGCTGTGACTTGGCCGCAGCAGGGCGTTTTGGGGACTGCTTTTGTTTACGCGCAGGCCTCGCGGATTTTGTTGATGTTGCCGGTTTGCTGGCCGTTCTTGATTTGCGGGCATAGTCTCGGGACATGGCCGGGTTAGTTCCTGTTGCGTGCCTGAATATTCAGATCATGAAGCCTGACTTGCTACATTTCGTCGGGAGCGCTCACGCCAAGCAGATCGAGACCATTGGCAATCACCTGCCGCACGGCAAGATACAGGGAAACGCGAGCGTCCCGGACAGCAGTATCCTCGATCAGAACTTTGTGGGCGTTGTAGTAGGTGTGGAACTGCCCGGCAAGATCCCTGAGATAGTGCGTCAGGTGATGTGGTTCCCGCAATTTGGCTGAACTTTCTATAAGCTCGGGGTACTTGGCCAACTGGTTAGCGAGATCCTTTTCCTCGTCGAGCGTCAGTAAGGACAGATCTCCCACGCACTCGTTCAGGCCGCGCTCAACCCCTTCCTCTTTCAGTTTTCTGAGCACACTGCAAATACGTGCATGGGCATACTGAATGTAATAGACCGGGTTTTCATTGGTCTGGGAGCGGGCCAGATCGATATCGAAAGTCAACTGGGAGTCGACTCTGCGAGCCGCAAGGAAAAAACGGGTGGCGTCGCGGCCCACTTCGTCGATCAGGTCACGGACCGTCACGTAACTGCCTGCGCGCTTGGAAATCTTCACTTCCTGCCCGGACCGGGTCACCATCACCATCTGGTGAAGCACGTAATCTGGCCAATCCTGGGGGATGTCGGCGTTCAGTGCTTGCAGGCCGGCACGAACCCGTGTGACGGTGGAGTGGTGGTCGGCACCCTGCTCATTGATAACCGTGGTGAAACCCCGTTGCCACTTGTTCAGGTGGTAGGCCACGTCCGGCAGGAAATAGGTATAGCCGCCATCCTTCTTGCGCATCACGCGGTCTTTGTCGTCGCCGAATTCGGTGGTTTTCAGCCACATGGCGCCGTCGTGTTCGTAGGTATAGCCGTTTTCCTGCAGGCGCTCGACGGTTTCCTCTACCTTGCCATCTTCGTACAGCGATGACTCGAGGAAATACACGTCGAACTCCACGCCAAAAGCTTTCAGGTCCAGGTCCTGCTCACGACGCAGGTAGGCAACCGCAAACTCCTGGATGGCTTGTTGATCGTCCGGATCGGCTTTACCGGTGACTTCCCGGTCGTCCGCGGTAACGGTTTCGCCGGCGAGATAGGCATTGGCCACATCGGTGATGTAGTCACCGCGGTAGCCATCGGCCGGCCAGTTTTCGTCGTCCGGTGTCAGCCCTTTCACCCGTGACTGCACTGAAAGCGCCAGATTGCTGATCTGCGCGCCTGCATCGTTGTAGTAAAACTCGCGGGTGACTTCGTAACCATTGGCTTCCAGCAAACGACTCAGGCAGTCGCCAATAGCCGCACCACGGCCATGGCCCACGTGCAGGGGGCCGGTGGGGTTGGCGGAGACAAACTCCACCTGGACCTTCTCGCCCTTGCCGTTGTTGTTACGACCGTACTGCCCGGCGTTGTCGAGAATGGTGTTAACCACCTCAAAGGCACTGGCCGTGCTCATGAAAAAGTTGATAAAGCCGGGGCCTGCAATCTCAACTTTCTCGACAGCGCTGCTGTCCGGCAACCGTTCCACCAATGCCTCTGCCAGCTTTCGTGGCGGGCAACCCGCCGCCTTCGATGCGACCAGAGCAATATTGCAGGCGTAGTCACCGTGAGATTTGTCCTTGGTGTTGCCTACCTGTGGTGTGAAGGTCTGATCTGCTGGCAAGGTGCCTTCAGATTGCAGGGTCGCCAGCGCAGACTGGAGCAGTTCGGATACGGTCTCTTTCATGCTGTCGGATGACTCGATATACGGAGAGTGGGTTACGGGGCGGGACGCCCTCTGAAACTGAAGAGACGTATTATCAAGGAAAGGGTGGAGGGACTCAAATATGATTGTGGCTCTGGGGCCCGGCCCAGCTTTCAGTCAAGCCTGGGCCCCAGAGTGGCTGTGTCTTCTTAATTGGTGAAGTCGTCTACCGAACAGTCCTGTGCTACGCCATATAGGCCCTCAGTGCCGCCGGGAGGCGAAATGTCGGTGTTACTGAGATCGCTAGCAAGGCATGAAAGGTAGAACCTGGATGTTTCAACACTCTCCGATCCGCCTACGCGAACAGTCGCCGTCAGTTCTATCTGTACCCAGTTACAATGGCTTTGTGGGTAGAGAAGAGAGAAGCTGGCGGAGCCATCACTGGCAGACGTGATTGATGATGAGCTAGTGGCTGCAGAGTTGGTGGGCTCAAGTTTTTCGCTCCCATTGACATCTTCGCCGGGGTCGAGCTGACCATTTTGATTTGTGTCCTCTGCCTCACAAAACTGTGGGTCTGAAGGGGACAGTACCCAGTTGTCGTCAGTTGAGACGGCATATGATCCTTTCCGATAACCAACCGGCAGCGCACTCAATTCGATGTTGGCGTTTTCGACCGGTGCACCATTGGCATCTGTCACGATTGCAACATATTCTTTCACGTATCGAACGGAGTCAGGCTCTTCAATTTCATTGCCGGTGCCGATAGCCAGTCGAAGTGCTTGCCGGGCTACTGTCAGTGTTACAGTATCTGAAATAGATCCATCCACTACAGCTTCAATTTCTACGCCATCTCTACCGCTGGTGTTTGATCCTGCGGTATAGATTGTGGAAGCACGGCCCTGAGAGTCAGTTACGTCGAGGCTAGAGCTTAGGTTGCCCCCGCTTCCGTCTTCAAGGATGCGGAAGCTGATTTCCTGATTTTTTACCAAGTTGTTAGATGCATCGCGAATTACAGCGATAATCTCGCTGGTTTCCCCCAGATCAAGCTGGGTTTTCGATGCTTGAAGATTTATCGAGTCCGGCGTGTTGGCGATAAATTCAAATGAAAGGTCAGCAGAAAGGCCGGAGTTTGGGTCTGTTGCCGTTACGGTAGTCGTCCCAGAGTTGGTTGAGGTAATGCCAATGCTCGCCTCTCCACCGCTGGTGGTTACAAGGCCAGTTGGTGGGTTGAGAGTGCCTCGTGTGGCGGAGAACTGTACTTGAGTTCCGTCAGCTACAGGATTTCCATCTACCTGCCATTCAATTGTGACTTGTTGCTCAACTCCTAGGTCTACTTCGGTAGCCGTATCGGGGGCCGTGAATGCGAAGCTGTCTCCCGCAATGACCACATTCTGCGTAGCAGAAACCTGACTGCTACCGCTATAGGCTGAGGCTGTAATGGTTGCAGTGCCTCCGGTGTTGCCGCCGGACAGTTGCACGTCAACTGAGCCATTGCTGGAGGATGTCAGGTTGGATGCAGACAGGGTGCCCCGATTGGTTGAAAGGGCTATCGGTTGTCCAGAAATGCCGCTGCCATCTGCGTCTGCTAGCGTCACTCTGTAATTGGCTGAGCCGCCGAGAGAAATAGACGAGGGACCTGAGATTGAAATCGAAGTGCCCGATATTTCGACGTTGAGTGATCGGGAGACGCTTCCTGCCTGCGCGGTCACAGTCACTGTTCTGTTTCTTGGGTCACTGTCGGTCGTTAGGGTTGCGGATGCGACGCCAGCCTGATCGGTGATTTGTTGGGTTACCTCCAGAGTTCCGCCGTTATTAGCACTGAAACTCACTGGAACATCCTGCAGAAGAATGCCGTTCGAGTCTTTGATTCGCGCGGTAATGCTTGAGCTGGCGTTGGTGGATGTGTCCAGACGAACCGGGTTGGCTATGAGTTCAACGGTGCCGACATCAGCATCCTCTGAAGGTGTCGTGGGGTCGCCGCTTCCGCCGCTTCCATCAGGTGAGCCGGCGAGCGGGCTAGAATTATCGTCGCCACCGCAGGCCGTCAATATTAGCGCTAAAAATATAGCGCACGCACGTGCAAGGAGTTTCCCTGACATTATCATTTTCTCCAGTTCCCGTTACAGCAAAGGCCAGTTCGAAGCACATTCCCTGCTTGAAATGCGCAAGTTTAAGTATTTTCACAAGTTTGATTATTAGTTTGCTGAAAATCATAGCACAGGATGCGTCTATGCAATGTTGATCGGTATTCATTTTTGAAAAACTTTGTAATCTGATGCGTGGCTTCAGTAAAGGGGAGGTGAGTAAGTTAACCGGTTTCCTGCGGGTCTACGTCAATGGCCCATTTTAGTCCGGCTGGAAGCCGGCTCTGGTCCAGCGTTTCACACAGAACGCCGAGCGTGTGGTTGAGGTACTTTCGATTACTGCAAAGCAGAACCAGTTGAGCTCTAAGGCGATCAGCGCGGCGAGCAATCAGCGCGGGCAGGGGGCCCCAGATCTCTATCTGCTGGTAGCGGGCTTGTTGTTTTATGGTGTCCAGTAACTGCAGGCTTTTTTCCATCGTCTCAGCCTCTGCCCTGAAAATCGCCATTGCACGAAAGGGGGGGAGTTGCCCCGTTTCGCGTTCCGTGAGCAGTTGATCGGCAACGGGGAGATAGTGCCCCTCGGCCAGGGAGTGCAGCAGGGGGTGGTCGCTATGGCAAGTCTGAACCAGTACCTCGCCAGACTTTTTCCCTCGGCCGGCCCGTCCGCTCACTTGCAGTAGGGTCTGGATCAGCTGTTCCGGAGCCCGGAAGTCCACGCTGAACAGTCCGCCATCGGCATTGACGACAATCACCAGCGTCACGTTCGGGAAGTCATGGCCTTTGGCCAGCATTTGTGTACCAACCAAGATGCAAGGGCGCCCACTGTTTACTTTTTCGAGGATGCCCTGGATGCTGCCTTTGCGCTGGGTGCTATCCCGGTCGACCCGCACAACAGGCGTGTCTGGGAACTGTGAGGTTAGAATGTCCTCGGTGCGTTCAGTGCCCTGGCCGACGGGCTTGAACGCCTCGCCGTCACATTTGGGGCAGTGGTCTGTTGCGGCGGTCTGGAAGTCGCAGTGGTGGCAGCGCATGGCCCGGTCGCGGCGGTGGTAAGTCAAGCGTGTGTCGCAGTGGGGGCACTCCACCATATGGCCGCAGTCGAAACACATCATGACCGGAGCGAATCCTCTCCGATTCACGAATACCAACGCCTGTTGCCCATTGCTGAGGCATTTCTCGATGGCTTGCAGGGCAGGGCGGGAAAGGCCACCTTCCAAGGGGCGGCTGCGGATATCCAGCAATTTGATGGTTGGGGGTCTGGCGTTTCCGGCCCTTTCTTCGAGTCGGATCAGGGCGTATTTGCCAGACAGGGCATTGTGGTATGACTCCATGGAGGGTGTCGCCGAGCCGAGGATGACGGGGCAATTGTTCAGGTGGGCGCGATAGACCGCGGTGTCCCTGCCGGAATAGCGGAACCCTTCCCCCTGTTTATAGGAGCTGTCGTGTTCCTCATCCACGACGATGGTTTTCAGATCGGTAAAGGGGAGCAATACCGCTGAGCGAGTGCCGATCAGGATGACCGGCTCGCCATTGCGGATTCTCAGCCAGGTCGAGAGCCGCTCGCTGTCTTTTAGAGCCGAGTGCCATACTGCGATACGTGGTCCGAAATAGAACTGGAAGCGGGCTACGGTCTGCGGTGTCAGATTGATCTCAGGTACCAGGACGAGCGCCTGGTGCCGGTCGTCCAGGTGAGTCTTCAGGTAATGAAGGTAGAGCTCGGTCTTCCCGCTGCCTGTAATGCCAAATAGGAGCGCTGTCGCGAAACCGTTGTCCGGCGATGGAAGTTGGTTGGCGGCTTCTTGTTGGGCTGGAGACAGCACGGGGATACGATTCCGGGTTTCCTCTGTTACGCCATCTGGGGTGGGTGGCGTGATCTCGCGGATCAGTTCTTTTTCCTGAAGGCTTCGGATTTGCGACTGCGTGAAACCGGCCCGCACAATCTGCTTGCTGCCTGCGCCGCCGGGTTGGCGGTTTAGCCACGCCAGCAGTTCTCTCTGTCGTGTTGCGTTGCCGGGCAGCAGCGCAGGATCGCCGCAGGCTTGCCAGTAGGGATCGGCATTCTCCACGGCAGGTCTGCCGCGACGGAGCGCTGGTGGTAGTGCGGTAAAAAGGCACTCTCCTAGTGGGTGCTGATAGTAATCAGATGCCCAGCTAAGAAGGCGAAAGGTTTCCGGGGGCAGTGCTGGCCACGCCTCGGCAGCGGACCGGACGGGTTTAAGGGTGATGCCCTCCGGTGGTTTTGCGTCTGTTTCGACCACCAGCCCGGTAGCCGATTGACGTCCGAAGGGGACCGTTACACGCTGGCCTGGTTGCAGTGCAATGTGATCTGGCACCAGATAATCGAACAGCCGCCGGATAGGGCGGTTCAATGCTATACGCGCAGTTCGGGGCACATGTGGCTCCATGGCGATGAAGGTGTCACGGTATCTGCCTATCCTTTTAAGGAGCTGAAAACCGGCGTGTCCCGTGTCGGGCGGGATGATATGACGGTCCGGGGCTTGCCTGATACCGCATTTGCAAGTAAGATTCGCGGTCTGTTTCCGGCAGGGCATGATTGTGCCCCGTCTTCTCAATTGATTCAAACATGCGGTGCCCGACACCCGGATTGCTATGAAAACCAGGCAGTCCCGTGATCTGGTAGCGGCATGACCGATAGAGGTTCGCCATGAAAGAAGGTATTCACCCCAAGTATGCCGAGATTACCGCTACCTGTTCCTGCGGTAATGTTCTCAAGACACGTTCCACGTTCACTCAGGACCTGACTCTGGATGTATGCTCCCAGTGTCACCCGTTCTACACAGGCAAGCAAAAAGTGATGGATACCGGTGGCCGTATCGACCGTTTCCAGAAGCGTTTCGGTGGTCGCATCGGTGGCAAGAAAGCCTGATTCGAATGTTGATAATGAAAAAAGCGCCTTGCGAGGCGCTTTTTTTGTATCTGCAGGCTCGTCCTGAAGGGCGCGTCTGATGCGAATGTATACGCAAAAAGCCGTATTGACTGATTAGCGAGTGGTCAAACTGGCCTTGTCTGATGCAGTCCTTCGCGCCATAATGTCGCGCTCCGCTGGGCAAGGCCCGGTGGCTTATTACCTCTTAAACGTGACAAACGGAACAGTGGCAATGTCTCAAGATCTGAAAGAAGCAGCCCTTGAATACCACGCCAAGCCGCGGCCTGGTAAGCTGAGTGTGGAAATCACCAAGCCCACCAAGACCTCCCGCGACCTTTCGCTGGCGTACAGCCCCGGGGTTGCCGAGCCGGTCCGCGAGATCGCTAAGGACCCCGAGAACGCATACAAATATACCGCCAAGGGTAACCTGGTAGCCGTGATTTCAGACGGCACTGCAATCCTCGGTCTGGGTAACCTCGGTCCGCTGGCGAGCAAGCCGGTTATGGAAGGCAAAGGCGTACTGTTCAAGCGCTTTGCTGGAATTGATGTGTTCGATATCGAAGTCAATTCCGAAAGCCCCCAGGCATTCATTGAAACGGTCGAGCGTATTGCTGATACCTTCGGCGGTATCAATCTTGAGGACATTAAGGCCCCTGAGTGCTTTGAAATCGAACGCGCGCTGATCGAAAAGTGCAGTGTACCCATCTTCCATGATGACCAGCATGGCACCGCGATCGTAACAGCTGCGGGCATGATCAATGCCCTGGAGTTGCAGGGTAAGAAAATCGATGAAGCCAAAGTGGTTTGCCTCGGAGCTGGCGCAGCGGCTATCGCTTGCATGAAGCTGCTGATCAGCTGTGGCGTTCGGTCCGAAAACATCTACATGCTGGACCGCAAGGGTGTGATTCATTCCGGTCGCGATGACCTGAACCAGTACAAGGCAATGTTTGCCAACGAGACCGACAAGCGTACGCTTGATGACGCTATGGACGGTGCCGATGTATTTCTTGGTCTGTCCGGCCCGGATCTGTTGAGTGCTGAGCAGCTAAAACTCATGGCGCCGAATCCGATTGTGTTCGCCTGTTCCAATCCGGATCCTGAGATCAGTCCTGAAGTGGCATTGGCTACTCGTGATGATCTGATCATGGCTACGGGCCGCTCGGACTACCCGAACCAGGTGAACAACGTGCTTGGCTTCCCGTTCATTTTCCGTGGTGCTCTGGACGTGAGGGCGACCGCGATCAACGAAGAAATGAAAGTGGCGGCGGTTCATGCGATTCGCGAGTTGGCGAAAGAGCCGGTTCCGCAGGAAATCTGTGAAGCCTATGACGTTGCAAGTTTCGAGTTTGGGCGGGAGTACATCATTCCCAAGCCGATGGACGTGCGCCTGCTGGAAGTTGTTCCGGCGGCAGTCGCACGCGCGGCGGTTGACTCAGGCGTTGCTCGTAACGGCTACCCGGCCCATTATCCACTGAAATCGATGGACGATATCATCTGATATAGCCCAATCGAGTTTCGGAAACAAAAAAACCGGCGATTGTTGAATCGCCGGTTTTTTTGTCGGTGGAATTCCCCGTCCAGCTTGCTGGTGTCAGAAGATCTGTCTCGACAGGTCATCGCTGCTGCCATTGTTACTGCCACCCGATGAATCATCTTGTGGGTCAAGTGGTGGCGGGGCATCTTCCTCGCGGAATATTTCGAACATGGCGCCTTCTTGTCCCGGTCTTGCACGCCGGCCTGTTTCAGGGTCGATGCGGATGTTAACGATGCCATTGGGTCTCGCCATCAATGACGATGGCTCGCCATTTAGTGCCACTTTCATGTAATCAAGCCAGACGGGCAGGGCAGTGCTGGCGCCGAACTCTCGGCGGCCAAGAGGTTGTGGTTGATCAAAGCCAACCCATACTGTGGTGGCTACGTCATGGTTGAAGCCGCCGAACCAGGTGTCTCTCTGTTCATTGGTGGTGCCGGTTTTGCCGCTGATGTCATCCCGTCCCAGGGCCTGAGCGCGTCGGCCGGTGCCTCGTCTGATTACATCCCGCATCATGGAATGCAGGATGTATACCGAGCGTTCATCGGCCAGACGCCTGGCAATGCGAACTTCTTTCTCGTCGTCGGAGTTGTTCTCCTGTTTCTCTGTGCAGTTTTCATCGCAGAGTTTGACGTCCGGTGCTTCGAAGATTGTTTCGTTGTTGATGTCCGAAATCTGGCTGATGAGGTAGGGCTCGACATCGTAGCCGCCGTTGGCGATTACTGCGAACCCTCGGGCCAGGTCCATTGGTGTCAGAAGTCCGCTGCCCAATGAGAGTGACAGGTCTTTTTGCATGTCTTCCGTGGGGATCTGAAGCTGCTCAAGGTAGTCTATGGTGTTCTGGATGCCCAGGTCCCGAAGCAAGCGTACTGACACCAGGTTGCGGGACCGGTACAGGGCTTCTCTCAGGCGAGTAGGGCCGTAAAACTGTCCTGATGAGTTCTGGGGGCGCCATGTGGTCTCCAGTTCGGAGTCGTCAAACACTATAGGTGCATCGTTGTAGATGGTTGCGGGTGTCATGCCGCTTTCAAGCGCACTCAGGTACAGGAATGGCTTGAAGGTTGAGCCTGGCTGCCTTCTCGCCTGGGTGGCGCGATTGTATTTGTTCTGGCTGAAGCTGTATCCGCCGGCGAGTGCTTCAATGGCGCCGGTTTTTGCGTCAAGGGAGATTAGTGCGCCCTGCACCTCGGGTACCTGGGAGAGGGCAACGCGCCTGACGTCGGCGATATCCAGGGCTTGCTGTTCATCGCTTTGCTCCTGGGTGTCAGATTCATTTGGCTGCTCTGGGGTCATCACCACCATGGGCTTTACATAAACGATGTCACCCACAGTGACCACGTCAGATGGCTTTTCTGGTTCGGGCCCGGTCAGGTTTTCGGTTTTGTATCGTTTGGCCCAGGTCATTGTGGAGAATGCCATTACGGACTCGCCAAGCTGGCGGGCGTAAAGATCAACTTCGCTGTCTTTGTCTCTTACCCGGGTTACAACTGCAGGCACGAGTTCGGCTACGCGGGGGTAATTCGCCATCAGGTTGCCGAGGTTGTCCGGTTTCAGCTGATCTTCATCCACCTGTCCAATGGGGCCGCGAAAGCCATGCCGCCGGTCATACGCTTCCAGTCCGGCCCTGAGTGCCCTGGTCGCCTCCTGCTGTTTCTCGCTCTCGACAGTCAGTCTGACTTCGTAGCCGTCGGTGTAGGCGGCATCGCCAAACCGCCGGACCAGCTCAGCCCGGGCCATTTCCGCAACGTGGTCCGCATCAACTTCAGTGGACGGTGCGTTAAAACTTGCAGTCAGCGGAGCGTTGGTCGCCAGTTCATAGGCATCGTTGGTGATGTATTGAAGGTCGCGCATGCGACCGAGTATCCAGTCACGACGGATCTGTGCCCGTTCGGGGTTTGCCAGGGGATTATAGGCTGAGGGAGCTTTTGGTAGCCCGGCAAGCATGGCCATTTCTGCCAGAGAAAGCTCGGTCACGGGTTTGTCGTAATAAACCTGGGCGGCGGCGGCAATGCCGTAAGCTCGATTGCCCAGGTAAATTTTGTTGAGATAGAGCTCCATGATGCGGTTTTTGTCCAGTTCACGCTCGATCTGAAGAGCCAGAAGTATCTCGTTGAACTTGCGAATAAACGTCCGATCGCGTGACAAAAAGTAATTTTTTGCAACCTGCATTGTGATGGTACTGCCGCCGGACTGGATCTCGCCGGTGGAGACCAGTTCGATGGCAGCCCGCATCAGGCCTTTAAAGTCGACCCCGAAGTGTTCGTAAAAACGGGCGTCCTCCGCTGCCATAAAGGCATGTAACTGAATTGTAGGGATCTGTTCTATTGTGACCGGTGCCCTTCTCTTTTCACCGAATTCTGCTATTAATTTGTCGTCTGCGCTGTAGACCCTCAATGGGGTCTGCAACTTGATGTCCAGGAGTTGCTCAACAGGAGGCAATCCGGGGCGGAGATATAGGTAAAATCCTGACGCCACGATTGTGGCGAGACTGAGTCCAGTGAGAAAGAGCCATGCAAACAGGCGAGATGTACGCAACAAATGAGACATTTTTTTCTGACAACTGTTGGATATAGGTCTATCATTTGAGAAATTGCTTTAGGAAGGGCTAGCCGCTTCCCGGGTGCAATGCTTCTCAATTAAAGAAGAACGAGCATTGTAGACGGAAAACTAAAGAAATTCTCTTAAATAAAAAACACATATGAAAGAACTCCGTCGGGAGTTTTCATAACCCGGTGCATGTAACCAGGTATAGGGTGAGCGCGTGTTCGGATTGTTAGGAAAAAAATCCAGTTCGGTGCTGGGCGTGGATATCAGTTCCAGCTCGGTCAAGTTACTGGAACTATCGAAGCAGGGCGACCGTTACAAGGTCGAGAGCTACGCAGTGGAGCCGCTACCGGCCAATGCTGTGGTAGAGAAAAACATCACGGATGTCGAGGCGGTGGGCGAAGTGCTCAAACGTGTCGCGTCCAAATCACGTACGAGCGTCAAGCAGGTGGCTGTGGCCGTCTCCGGTTCCGCCGTTATTACCAAGCTGATCCAGATGGACGGTGGTCTTAACGAGTTTGAGATGGAAGACCAGATCACGCTCGAGGCCGATCAGTATATTCCCTATCCGTTGGATGAAGTGGCAATCGACTTCGAGGTTCAGGGGCCCTCTGAGGCTAACCCGGATCAGGTCGATGTACTTCTGGCTGCGTGTCGCAAAGAAAACGTCGATATTCGGGAAGACGCTCTGGAGATTGCTTCCTTGACCACCAAGATTGTGGACGTCGAAGCATACGCACTCGAGCGGGCATACGCCCTCATCGAGCCTCAGCTTGATTCCCAGGGTGAAGAACTCGTTGTGGCGATCGTCGATATCGGCGCAACCATGACCACACTGAGCGTGTTGGCTGAAGGCAAGACGGTTTACACTCGCGAGCAGATTTTCGGGGGGAAACAACTCACCGAGGAAATTCAGCGTCGTTATGGTCTGTCCCTTGAAGAGGCCGGCCTTGCCAAGAAGCAGGGTGGCCTCCCCGATGACTACGACTCCGAAGTGCTGACGCCTTTCCGGGAAGCGGTAGTTCAGCAGGTTGCGAGGGCGCTGCAGTTCTTCTTCGGCGCAAGCCAGTACAATGCGGTTGACTACGTAGTTCTGGCTGGCGGCACGGCATCTATCCAGGGGCTGACAGAAATGGTCGAGGAAAAAACGGGCACACCCACGCTGGTTGCAAATCCGTTCGCGGACATGGCAGTGGGATCAAGGGTGAATGCGTCTTCGCTGAGCAATGATGCGCCTTCACTCATGATTGCCTGTGGGCTGGCAATGAGGAGCTTTGACTGATGGCAAAGATTAACCTCAGACCCTGGCGCGAAGAACTCCGGGCGGAGAAGCAAAAACAGTTTGTGGTGATGATTCTGGGGGCGGCCTTTATTGCTGCTGGTCTGACCTTTCTCTGGAAAACCGATATGGATAACCGTATTGCCTACCAGGAATCCAGGAACGCCTACATCGAGACCGCGACCAAACAGCTGGATAAGCAGATCAAGGAGATTGAAAACCTTAAACGCAAGCGTGATGAGCTTCTTTCGCGGATGCAGGTTATTCAGGATCTCCAGGGTAAGCGTCCGATTATCGTGCGGGTCTTTGATGAGTTGGTTCGTACGCTGCCGGACGGGCTTTTCTACACTAGCCTTACCAAAAAGAGTGAGCGGGTTGAGATTGTTGGGATGTCGGAATCCAACAGTCGGATTTCAGCGCTGATGAGGCGTTTTGAGGAATCTGACTGGTTCACTGATCCCAATCTGTCAAATGTGTCTGCTGCCGATAACCAACGTGCCGGGTACAGTCAGTTCAATCTTTCGGTAAAGCAGCAAACACCAGAGCCCGAAGGGGGGGATAAGTAATGAGCCTCGCGGACTCACTGAAAAACCTCAATGAATTCGATATTAACGACTTGGATGTCAATAATGCCGGCATCTGGCCTGCGCCAGTCAAGGCCATCGTGGCGATCATCATCTTTGGCCTGATTCTCGGCGGTGGTTATTGGTTCTTCATCAAGGACCAATACGCTCAACTGGAGCGAGTCGAAAAGACGGAGCAGGAGTTACGGAAACGCTATGAAGACAAGGCATACCAAGTAGCAAATCTGGAAGTGTTCAAGGCGCAAATGGAAGAAATGGAAGAGACCTTCGGGGCACTGGTACGTCAGTTGCCGAGTGAAACCGAGGTGCCAGGACTTCTTGAAGATATCACCAACACAGCGTTGGGCAGCGGTCTTGAGCTTCAAGAGGTTAAGTTGCAAGGCGAGCAGCGGCGCGACTTTTATGCAGAGCTACCGATCAATATTCGGGTTACAGGCTCCTATCATGAATTGGCGACGTTTGTGAGCAGTGTGGCAAGTCTGCCTCGCATCGTGACGTTGCACGACCTAACGATAACACCAACAGGCGGTGATGGAGAGCAGCTGAATATGCAGGTTCTTGCACGTACCTACCGCTACCGGGCTGGAGAATGAGCATGGCGAGACAGCATGCAATAAAAGCCTGGATGAGTATTTGTCTGGTATCTTTCCTGACTGCGTGCTCCCAGGGAAGTGGTTTTTCCGATCTTGACAAGTTTATGGCGGACACTCGAGCTAAGCCTCGGGGGCATGTCGAACCCTTGCCAGAGTTCAAGGCGTATGAGGCTTTCAGCTATTCGGCAGCGGATCGCAGAGCGCCCTTCGAACCGCCGATTGATATCCAGCTCACAATGGTTGATCAGGAACCGGAAAGCGATATCGAGCCGGATCTGGATCGGCCGAGAGAGGTTCTCGAAAATTTCGATTTGAAGGAACTCTCTATGGTAGGCACTTTAAGTGACGCATCCGGGAGCCTTTTTGCCCTGATCAAGGACGGTATGGGCGGCATTCATAGGGTGCGCACCGGAAACTATGTAGGGCAGAATTACGGCCGGATTATTGGCGTCAATGAAACCCGGGTTGAACTGATTGAAATCGTTCCCAATGGCCGGGGCGGGTGGGTCGAGCGTCCACGCTCGCTGTCGCTGGATGAGAATGAGGGCTAAGGGAGCGGCATTATGATTATTGAAAGAAACATGCATGAACAAAAAAGTTTGGGGTCGAGGCTAGCGATGTTCAGAAAACTCAATGTATACGTCGGCGTGATTGCTTTTGGGTTGTTATCCGGCCTGGCCAATGCGGTCACGCTGGAAGACGTGTCGTTTTCGTCGCTGTCCGGGGATCGGGTCGAGGTGACGCTGGCGTTTGACGGCCAGCCACCAGAACCGACCGGGTACACGATCGAGCGACCTGCCAGAATCGCAGTGGACCTCCGGGACACGACCAGCGGTCTCGACAGTCGCAACATCTCGCTCGGGGGAGGTAACGCCCAGAGCATGACGGTTGTCGAAACCAAGGATCGCACTCGCCTGATCTTCAACCTGGCAGAGCTGGCTCCCTATGAGACGGTGCGTACCCAGAACAGCCTGGTCGTCACAATCGGCAGTCAGGGTAGTGGTGTCGCAGCGTCAGGCTCGACTTCTTCCTCTACACCGATGACTACTGCATCGGGAGGACAGTCGGTCTCATCGGCAGGCAACGACCTGGCGGGAGTCGATTTTAGGCGTGGGCAGAATGGCGAAGGACGCGTGATTGTAGATCTGGGTAGTGCCAATGCATCCGTGGATCTGTCCGAGCTCGGGGGCAAGATTCGCTTGACGATGGACGGTACCAGTGTGCCGGACAATCTTCGTCGCCGCCTTGATGTTACCGATTTCGCGACACCGGTAACCCGGGTTGATACCTACACGGAAGATGGTAATGCGGTTGTGGAAATTCGTCCGGAAGGCAACTACGACTACATTGCCTACCAGTCCGGTTCGCAGTTTACCGTCAGCGTGGAAAGGCTGACAGAAGAGGAAGCTGAGTCTCGTCGAGAGGAGAAGTTCCCGTACACCGGCGACAAGCTCTCTCTCAACTTCCAGGACATCGAAGTTCGTTCGGTATTGCAGTTGATTGCCGACTTTACTGGTCTGAACCTTGTTGCCAGCGATACGGTCAGTGGCAGCATCACGCTGCGTTTGCAGAATGTGCCCTGGGACCAGGCTCTGGACCTGATCCTTAAGACCAAGGGATTGGACAAGCGTCAGATTGGTAACGTACTGCTGGTTGCTCCGGCCGATGAAATCGCCGCCCGTGAAAAGCTTGAGCTGGAGACGTCCAAGCAGATCGCTGAGCTCGCACCGGTTCGCCTGGATATCATTCAGGTGAATTACGCCAAGGCTGCCGATGTCGTTGAACTGATTAGGGCGGATGAAGAACTTATCTCCTCTCGGGGATTCGTCTCTTCAGATGCGCGTACCAACACGATCAGTGTTCGTGAAACTTCGGAAAAGCTTGATGAAATTCGCCGCCTGGTTTCGACCTGGGATGTTCCTGTTCGTCAGGTTTCCATTGAGGCTCGAATTGTAAGAGCGCAAACCAACGTTGCCGAAAATCTCGGTGTTCGTTGGGGTGGTGCCGCCTACGATGTCAGTGGTGATAACGTTTTCTCAGTGGGTGGTTCGCAGAACGCGGTTGAGGAGGCGCGTCAAGCCGCTGGTGGTACCAACAACACGATCACCTTCCCGGACGCTCTGGCGGTAGATTTGGGTGTCACCGGCCAAGGTGCTTCCTCATTTGCCATCGGCTTGGGCAGTGATGATTTTCTTGTGGACCTGGAACTCTCTGCACTGGAGAGTGACGGACAGGCGGAAGTTGTTTCCCAGCCCCGCGTTGTTACTGCCGATCGCCAGACCGCCAAGATTAAGTCCGGTGAGGAGATCCCTTATCAAGAGGCTTCTTCCAGCGGTGCGACGTCAGTATCTTTCAAGGAAGCGGCGTTGGCTCTTGAAGTAACCCCTCAGATCACCCCGGATGACAAAATCATCATGGATCTGGTGGTTAATCAGGACTCCCGTGGTGAAGTGACCGCTGGTATTCCTGCCATCAACACTAATGAGGTAACCACTCAGGTGTTGGTTGGAAATGGCGAAACCGTCGTTCTGGGCGGTATTTTCCAGTCAGAGGTTACGACGACGACTACCAAGACTCCGTTCCTGGGTGATATTCCCTACCTCGGCCGCCTCTTCAAGCGCACTGAGCATGTTGATGAGCGTAGCGAACTGTTGATCTTCATCACACCGAAGATCATCAAGAGCGACCTGATTCAGTAATCGGGTTGCCTCCGAAAAAAAACCGCCGTGTTCCGCACGGCGGTTTTTTTGTTGGTTCATTTCCTGAAACTTATGGAAAACGTTACCCTGTGATATTCTCACGCGCCGGAATGTAGATGAGCGGAAGTTATGTCCTTGCCAAAACGAGTTGTCCTGGTCGGCCCAATGGGTGCGGGAAAAAGCACAATTGGTCGCATGCTGGCCAAAGAGCTGGGCTATCGCTTTCTCGATTCCGATCGAATTATTGAAGAGCGGTGCGGCGCCAATATTCCCTGGATCTTCGACGTAGAAGGGGAAGACGGCTTTCGGCATCGTGAAACGGCCATGTTGGCTGAACTGTCGGAATATCCACAGACAGTGCTGGCGACGGGCGGTGGCGCGGTGATGAAAGAAGAGAATCACGCGCATCTTAAACGCGATTCCGTCGTGGTGTACCTGAAAACCTCGATTGAGCAGCAAGTTGAAAGAACGAGGCGGGATCGCAATCGTCCCCTGTTGCAGAATGACGACCCCGAGGCGGTCCTTAGAAATCTGTTTGCCGTGCGGGACCCTATCTATTCGCTCTTGGCCGATGTCGTCATGTTTACTGACCGCAAGAGCCCCAGGCTGGTCGTACGGCAATTGGTGAACCGGATTAATCCGAGGACACCTCGCCACAAAAGGCAAATACGTAAGGAAGGCAGAAATCATGCGTGACTCACTGCGGGAGTTGACGGTTGAGCTGGGCGATCGAAGTTACCCAATCGTTATCGGTCAGGGGCTGCTGGGTAGCTATGATCTGAGTCCCTTTGTCTCTGGTTCACAAGTCATGATCGTCACCAACGAAACGGTTGCGCCCTTGTATCTTGAGTCAGCCCGAGCCTGTTTCCCTGGAAAGCAGGTAGATACGGTTGTGCTTCCAGACGGTGAAAAATACAAGGATTGGCAGACGCTAAACCGTATCTTCGACGGTTTGCTGGGGAAGCGTCACTCCCGCAAAACCACGCTGGTTGCTTTGGGGGGTGGCGTGGTTGGGGATATGACCGGGTTTGCCGCCGCTTCCTACCAGCGTGGTGTCTCTTTTATCCAGATCCCGACGACATTGTTGTCGCAGGTGGACTCCTCGGTCGGAGGAAAGACCGGTATCAATCACCCGTTGGGCAAGAATATGATCGGTGCCTTCCACCAACCGGAAGTTGTACTGATCGATACCGACAGTCTGAGGAGCCTTTCTCCAAGGGAGGTGTCTGCTGGCCTTGCGGAAGTTATCAAGTATGGCCTGATTCGGGACACCGATTTTCTGGCCTGGCTTGAGAAAGAAATTACGTCGCTCATTGATCTGGAAACAACAGCCCTGGTGGAAGCTATCTATCGCTCATGCGCCTGCAAGGCGGACGTTGTAGCAAAAGATGAAAGAGAAGGTGGTTTACGGGCAATACTCAACCTTGGGCACACGTTTGGTCATGCCATTGAGACCTTCGCTGGATACGGCAACTGGCTGCACGGCGAGGCTGTTGGTACTGGCATGATGATGGCTGCGGATCTTTCCTTGCGCCAGGGCATGATAACCGAAGAGGATCGTGCCAGGGTTGTGCGCATTATCGAGAGAGCCAAGCTTCCGGCGCTTGCACCCACGGGGATGTCTCCCGATGATTTTCTGCGATTGATGGCAGTCGACAAGAAGAATGTGGATGGTTCGTTGCGCTTGGTCCTCCTTCGCAGGCTCGGGGATGCTGTGGTGACGGATGCGGTGGATAGGCGAGAACTGGATGCCACGCTTCGGGGCTTTTGTAGAGAAGTCTGAACAGGTATTGATCTGGGATAAAGCAGGGAATGACGGTGAACAACGAAGGACTCAATAGTCATGACGGTGGTGGTTTGTTTCCGCGACTCCAGGAGCGTTATGGGTTAAGGGCCGATCCGTTGGATATGGAAACACCCTTCTTTCCGGATGCCTCTCGCCACCACGCCCTGGAAACGCTTCGTCACCTCTGTGGTTTTGGTGACCTCGCTTTGCTTCTCACTGGTGATGTGGGGGCGGGCAAAAGTCGGTTGCTTGCGGAACTGGTGAGAAGTGAGTCTTCCCGTCTGGATTTTCATCGGGTACCAGCTGCGGCGCTGACGAGTACTCAGGCGCTGTCACGGGCGCTGCTCGGTATTGCGCACAAGGGGTTGAATCCTGGCGAGGGTGCGCGTGACGCCATTTACGGCTTTTTCCGATGGTCTGAAATCAGGGCTCGGAAGGGGCAGCGGATGGTCCTGCTGATCGATGATGCGGATCGTGCACCCACCGAGCTACTGAGATTGTTGTTTTCTGCTTTTGAAGCCGCAGATCGATCTGCGGCGGCGGTTCCTGTGTTCAGTGGCAGCGGGCGGTTGATTGAGATGCTTGGGTTGTCAGGGGACGGTGCCGGCGTGCATCAGGTTCATCTTCGCCCACTGACAAAAGAAGAAGTCGCCGCTTATCTCGAGCCCCGAATTCACCGAGCTGGTGGTAAGCCCAAGGAGTTGCTGTCGCCAGGGAAATTGTCACAATTACACAGTTTGAGTCAGGGGAGTTTTTCCCGTCTCAAGCGTGTAACACCAGCCGTATGGTTGGATATGGCATCGACCGGAGGTGGCGCCAAGCGGACGTTTTCGATGCCGATTAATCTGCGTTGGCCCGCGCTGGCCTTGGTCATACTCGCTGGTTCCTGGTGGCTTGTATCGCAGCAGTATGACGACTCTGTTGCAAGGGAGCAGTCAGAACCTGAGCCGGAAACCGTACGCAAAAGCATCACCATCGGCCCTGACAGCCCGGATATTGAACCGATTGAGACCGATGTAGAGTTGTCGGAACCGGTCGTCGAGACCAAGTTGCCCAGCGTGGAAGAATCTGATCAGGCTGTTCCAGAGCCAGAGCCAGAGCCAGAGCCAGAGCCAGAGCCAGAGCCAGAGCCAGAGCCAGAGCCAGAGCCAGAGCCAGAGCCAGAGCCAGAGCCAGAGCCAGAGCCAGA
>Ga0315339_1000688_pt1 | contig 38199 bp, 32 predicted proteins | sample ASW17metaG_FD_204514 | JGI IMG/M metagenome (GOLD analysis project Ga0315339, IMG submission 204514) | Ammonia-oxidizing marine archaeal communities from Pacific Ocean, United States - ASW #17 | ecosystem: Environmental > Aquatic > Marine > Oceanic | place: USA: California | collected 2016-12-05 | reverse complement strand
TGCCATTCTCGCGTTCTTTCGCGAAACAATCCCAAAAGAATGGAAAAACTTCCGCGACAAGGTGTCAGACAACTTTCGTATCACAACCCATGATAATTTTCGGGTTTTGGCGTAGGCACGGTATAGTCTCGGTATTATTCCCGTAGCCCTGACGGGGGTTGGAGCGCTTTTCGCTTTCCTGTCGAGATTCTCTGAGGCGGCAAAATAGACGCAGTGCATTTTTTGATGACGGTGCGCGAGCGTGTTCGGTTTCAGACCGTCCCGCCCATCCATCGCTTATACTCGGCCCATGGGCCGCCCTGAGGATGGTTGGCGAGCGCTTTGTTGACCCGATGATGATCGTCGCTCCCACAGTCCAGAGAATCGTCGAGGGAGCGGCGGTGCACTTTGGTCCAAGAATAAGAGAGCAACACCGCAAATTGGACAAGGAGCATCCAACCAAGTTCAGTCATTGTTTTGCCAAGAATAGTTCTAGACGCGGGCAGCGCTGACTTGTGTCTCAATTGTGGATTTGCAAATTCGGTCCGGCCAAAGCTGACCTTTTCCGTGATTTTTTCGACCTTGGCAAAATCGCGATGTCAGGGTGAGGGCTCTAAGTCATTGAATTATAAGTGGTCGGAGTGGCAGGATTCGAACCTACGACCCCCTGCTCCCGAAGCAGGTGCGCTACCAGGCTGCGCTACACTCCGTAACCGTGGCGGAGCCGTCTTATAGCGGCGGCTTCCTCGACCGGCAAGATCGAAGGTGTCGCCTATCCGGCGCCATCTCACGCCGTTGCGGGCGATTGGCGAAGCCTATATAGGGGCGACGCTGGACGAACGCAAAAAGGGGTCGCGTGAAGTCCAATGTTGGGGCGTGGCCAAGCGGTTAAGGCAACGGGTTTTGATCCCGTGATCCCAGGTTCGATCCCTGGCGCCCCAGCCAACACTAAGTCATTGATATTGCAGGTATATTTTGAATTTTTGGTAGCTTGAAAATTGCCCCGTAGTCCCCGTAGGTTGGGCTGAGAATGCCATCCAGCTGCGGCTTCGTGAGACCGGTAGGGTGCCGCGAATTGGCGACTGGCTGAGCCAAAGTCTCTTACGCCAATTTTGGTGGTGCCCCTGATGAGATTTTGGAAGGAGCCGGAGAGCCTTATTCAGCCGCCGCCGGGCGCGGCGGCGAGAAGCAGCGGCTCATTTTAGGAAAGGATTGGCCTCAGGTGATCCCGAGGAGCGAGAGCTGGTCTTTCCATAAGTTGGGCAGCTTGGTTCGCAGGGACAATCGCTTTGCCGTCAGTTGGGGCGGATGGCGATTGGTCAGAACTGCCTTTACGACATCGGGGGCGAGAAAGCCGAGCCTTATCATGCGGCAGAAGTAGGGGCGGCCGACGCCGGATTCCCGTGCCAGGTCGCTCATCGTGCAGCCCTGAGTCGCGAACATCATCTCCCGATAGCGATGCGCCTGGACAAGGAGCCTCAGCATGCCGCGGTCCGGCGTTCCCCGCGTCTCGCTATTCGGGCTATCGATCATAAACCTGTTCTCGATACCCGCCCGTTTCAGCCTGGCCAGGACGACAAGATCGAGCATCGGCTCGGGCCCTGTTTCTGCTTGATCGGTCATCATTGGCTGGTAGCTGGGGTAGGTGATTGCCGGAACCTGGCACGGCTTCACCTGGATTTTCACGCTCTCGCGGTGGATTTCGATCCGCGCAATCAGGCTCTGCAGGATCCGACGTTTGTCAGGCGGTTCCAGCTCCCGCCAGCGCCCAGCCAGATCTACCACCTGCGTGACGATCGAGCGCCGCTCGTTAACGTCCTCGATCAACGGTGCGATTGCGTCAAAGACTGCTGCCTCCTCGCAGAGGAAGCTGGTGATACGGTCGGCCACTAACTGCTCGATGTCACCCGCTGGGATCCTTCGACCTGCGTCCGATCCCTTTGGTCTCCCGCGCCTGATGAGTGACTGGCTGACATAGTAGCGATAACGCCGTCCTTTCTTGTTGGCGTGCGTTGGTATCATCCGCTCGCCGATGTGATCGTAGATCAGGCCGACCAGGAGGCTGGGCTCCGGGACATGGGCACCGGTTTGCCGTTCAACGCGATTGTCCGCGAGCTTCTTCTGAACCGTGTTCCAGAGCGCTTCATCGACGATCGCTTTGTGCTCACCCGGATAGCTGTTGCTCTTGTGGACGATCTCGCCACGATAGATCCGGTTCTGCAACATCAGATAGAGCGCCCCGCGCGATAGCCGATGGCCACCTTTTTGGCGCCCGTGCTTGTCCATGCGGATCTTGCTGACGATGCCGTCCCGGTCGAGTTCCTTCATGAGCGCGCGCACCGAGCCCAGTTCGGCATAACGGCGATAGATTGCGCGAACCGTTTCCGCCTCCGGCTGGTTGACGACCAGCTTCCTGTCATCGACATCATAGCCAAGCGATGGGAAGCCGCCCATCCACATCCCGCGCTTTTTCGAAGCGGCGATCTTGTCGCGGATTCGCTCCCCCGCGACCTCGCGTTCGAACTGGGCAAAAGACAGCAGCATGTTGAGGGTCAGCCGCCCCATCGAGGTCGTTGTATTGAACTGCTGGGTCACGGAGACGAAAGCCGCACCACTCGTGTCAAACACCTCGACGATCTTGGCGAAATCGCTCAGGGATCGTGTCAGGCGGTCGACCTTGTAGACCATTACCGTGTCGATACGACCTTTCTTAATGTCGACCAGAAGCCGCTTGAGCGCCGGCCGTTCCATGGTGGCACCGGAGATGCCGCCGTCGTCATACATCTCCGGTAGCGCCGTCCAGCCCTCGTGTTTCTGGCTGAGGACATAGGCCTCGCAGGCATCGCGCTGGGCGTCGAGCGAGTTGAAGTCCTGCTCGAGTCCCTCTTCGGACGACTTGCGGGTGTATATCGCACATCGATTCACTATCGCCTTGGCGCGCCCGGAGATTGCCCTCTCACGCATCTCGAACCTCCTCAACACTGGCCTCAGAGCCAACCTCCTCCGGCGCCTTTGTTTTGGCCAGCAGTCCGAAGAAGCGCGGGCCGGACCAGTGGGCACCACTGATCTCGCGAGCGATCGCGGACAGCGATCGCCAGCGCTGCCCGCGCCATTGAAATCCGTCTTCAAGCACCAGGACGTCATGGGTCTGACCCTGCCATTCGCGGATCAGCCTGACGCCGGGCTTGAGTCGAACCGCCCGAACCTTCGCCAAGTCGCCATCCTCATCCATTGACTTTGCCAGTTCAGCCAGCCGGCGCTTCGCGGCAGCACTGAGGCCGCCATCGACCCGCTCCTGCAGTTTCCAGGCGACAGCTAGCTCCAGCAGATGCCGACCAATTCCCTTGGGCGGATCTGCTCGATAAAGCCGCCGCCACTCGGTGCGAAGATCGACGACCGCCATCTCCGGGAGCGCTGCCAGTCTGGCAGCCAGGTCCGCGGCGGAGGCTGCACGTTTCGCCGGCACTTCCCGTGACATGGCGCTCATTTTCTCCCCGCGGCGTTGGAGCTGTCATGGCGCTCAGGTGCGGCAGGTTTTGTAGTTTCGCCCCTCTCGGCGATCGCCAGAAACCTTTTGCGCCTCGTCGATTTTGGGTTTCCAAAGTTCCGCAATCGAATCCGGAACGCGCAAGCTTGTTCATGTAGTCTTCGCTTGAAGCCCTTCGGTTGGGACGACCTGAACATCTCCCGCCAGTTTGCCACCAACTCGGCGCCGGAGAGATCGGTCGCCCGGCCGATCTCCTGGTCGATCTCCTGGTCGATCTTCGACCTCTTGTCTCCGGTCATGCCGCGACATCCGTGGCGATGCGGTAGCGTCGGATGCCATTGCCGTCTTTCTCGCTGACAACTGCCAAACCCATTTTCTTCTTGACGGTTCCCGATAGGAAGCCGCGGACGCTGTGCGCTTGCCAGCCGGTCGCCGTCGAGAGATCAACGATCGTGGTGCCGTTCGCTCGCCGGAGTAGTGCAATGACCTGGTTGGTTTTTGTCGTCGGGGCGGCGGTCAACTTTTTGCCGTTCGCACGGACCGCAGTCGGTTTCTGCGGACTTGCCGACTTCCGGGCGCGGTTGCCGGATTTAGGCTTCTTGTTTGGTGTATCGATCGCCGTAACTGTCATCGCAGCCTCCTATGGTGTTTGCCGCGCTGGATCATTCCGGCGCCGCTACCACCACAAGTCCGGAACCGGACCGGACGGAGAGGCGAGTGCTACGGGCAAGTCGATGTGGCTGTTTTCGATTGCTGGGTCAGCCTGACCTGACGACACCATGAACGCTTGCTACGCTCGGGAAGTCCAGTCGTTTCAGTTGCGGTGTTTTCGAAGTTCGCGAGAACGATCAAAGCTTGAATTGGCGATGATCGTTGCGGCTTCCGCTATGATCGCGACGTCCCGCGCAGCTGCCTGAAGACGCTGCCCATAATCGGCAAGCTGCGATGGCGAGAGCCGCGGTGATTGCCCGGCGCCAGCCGCTTCGGCCATGTCCTCGATCATCGCGGTTGCGGCTGCAAAAAGGTGGTTTGCAAGCTCTCGATGATCGTCGTCCATGACAGGCTGCGACCTCGATGGCCTCGATCAGCTGGTACCGCAGCAAACTGCGCAAAGACGACGCGAGCATCCCGACCGACCGCGAAGCGCGTGAGAGAAACTAGGGCAACTGCCGTGTGGGCTGACCCGGATTGCCCGAAGCCAGGCCTATGGGGGAACGGCCGCCGCGGATCATCTTCTATCGGTGCCAGCAGATCGGCAGGCGGTGTCAGAGCAAATTGGCTTGAGCCGGGGCGGGGAGTTCCGTAGCCTCCCGCGATACGCAATCGATTCCGATATTTTAACAGTTCGCCCGAGGTGATCCGCCTCGCGGTGATGATGTATGTCCGCTTTCCACTGTCGCTTCGAAACGTCGAGGATCTGCTCCACGAGCGCGGCATCGACATCAGCCATGAGACAGTGCGGTTCTGGTGGAATCGCTTCGGCCCGAAGTTCGCGGCTGAGATCAGGAAACGGCGTGTATGCCAGTGGCGCGGCTATCGCCAATGGCGCTGGCACCTGGACGAAGTGTTTGTAAAGATCAATGGCGAGACACATTACCTGTGGCGGGCGGTGGATCACGAAGGCGAAGTGCTCGAAGTCTTCGCCACTAAGCGCCGGGATCGCAATGCAGCCCTTAAGTTTCTGAAGCGGACGATGAAACGCTACGGCCGGCCTCAGACAATTGTGACAGACTGCCTTCGCTCATACCGGGCTGCGATGAAGATCATCGGAATTGCCCCCTCCCATGAATGCGGACGCTGGCTCAACAATCGGGCGGAAAACTCACATCAACCGTTCCGACGACGAGAGGGAGCGATGGCGAGGTTCAGGGACGTGAAGACCCTCCAGAAATTCGCTTCCGTCCACGCCTCGATCCACAATCATTTTAACCACGACCGCCATCTCAACCGCCGCGACATCTTCAAGAAGAACCGCTCCGCCGCGTTGGCCGAGTGGCGCCAATTGGCGGCCTGACGGTTTCAGATTTGCGCATTCACACGTTGGTTGTCATTGCTCTGACAAAGCCTGCGATCGCGCTATCGCAGCTCAAACACAGCGCGTAGTCGCGGCGCAGCCGTGTAGTACCTGGCCCATATTCCCTCCTAACTGTGATCGCATATCAGAACGCGATCACACTGTGGGACTAAACATCTCGAGCTCGACGCATAGATGCGGTTCTGGGCACGAGCTGGGTTCACCGGGAACTTGCGCCGTTTTACAGCGCCCACGGCCGGCCCATAAATGTTCCATTCTTGGAAACGCTAGGGCACTTAGCAACTCCCTAATAAATAAGTGCATTTGTCCAAATCTCTTGATGATCAAACCTGCGTGGATGTCCCAACGCGACGTTTTTGGTGAACAAAATATATTGATTTTTACGCGGTGATACGTCAAATTGGTCGGCGTTTAGCAGGAAACGGTACAGTATTGGTATATTTTCGGGCAAAATTTGGCTAGGCCAATCCAAAACGCTGCCTCGGCTCGTGGAGCCGCAACACATCAAGAGCAACCTGAATAGTGGAATAACAACAAGGAGGAAAAAATGAGTATGTTACAAATTGTACTTGCAGCTGGGGCTACATCATTGATAGTCGCCGGCTCTGTTGGAGGAGCCGCTGCACAGGAGACCGTCAATATCGGATTTCTCGGCGCGCTGTCAGGACCTGACGCGGGCTGGGGGTTGCCTGGACTGACGGGCAACGAGATGTTCGTAGATCGCGTGAACGCGGAAGGCGGGCTGGATGTCTGCGGAACTCCCTACCTGCTGAACATGATCGCGTTCGATGACGAGGCAACTGGTTCTAAAGCTCTCCAAGGCGCAAAACAACTTGTCCTTGAACACGATGTGAAATTCATAAGCGCCATCGGGGGCAACCCGGCCGACGCTACGCATCCGTTCCTGACACAGAGTGAGGTTGTCTACGCAAGCCTAATCTCGACTGATATCAAACCTGATCGACCCTATCTGATCGCAGGCGGCGATGTCACGCCGCGCATCGACATGATGCGTCCGTGGTATCACAAGCAGCGTAATCCGGAGCTGCAGCGTTGGGCTGTTCTTTCGCAGGACGACAGCATCGGTCTGACGTCGCAAGCATGGGAAGTCGGCTCGGCGCTCGCTGATGGTTGGGACGTGGTCTATGATCAGCACTATTCGCTCGATACCGTCGACTTTGCGCCGATTGTAACGGCCGTTCTGGCCACTGATCCCGATGTCGTCAGCCTCAACCTGTCCTATCCCGACTTCGTCGTAGGCATTCTGGAACAGCTTCATTCGCAAGGCTACGAGGGCGAGGTTTCGGCCAACTATCTTGACTCAGAATCGATCCTGACGAAGGTTCCGGCCGAATTCATCGAAGGGGCCGTGGACAGCTTTCCGCTTTTTGATGACCCGCATTGGGGCACAGATTCTGTCCAGCAAAAGTTCTTCGATGATTGGACAGCGCGTTACGGACCGGGTGGCCCGGATGATGTGAAGCGCGGTATCACCGGCATCGACTGGGACCACGTTATCATGTTGGAGATCTGGGCGCAGGGCGTACAGACGGCCTGTTCCTTCAAAGCCGAAGAAGTAGTCGCGGCACTGCGAAATGCGGACGAGGTCGACACGCTCTTGGGCAAAGGCCACTTCACCGGCGCTGAGATGTGGGGCATCGACAACATGGTTTCAACGCCAGTGCCAATCAATGAGCATCGCTCTGGTGTAAAACGTGTCCAGGCTGTCGCTGACTTTGCAGAATGGTTCGAACCGCGGAAGGCGCAAATCATCGAGCACGTGCGTTCTAAAGGCATGATGTTCGACCAACGATAAAACCGCGTCGCACTTTTGGGGCCAGGCATCATCGCTTTTGATGCCTGGCCCCTTCACGCTGGGCAGCTGATCCAACTTCAATACAGAAAGTGAAGACGCTATGGGTGTCGATACAATAGTCCAGACATTTGCGAATGCCCTGGTGTTGGGGTCCATATACGCAATGGTTGCGGTTGGTTTGGCCATTGCTTTTGGCGTGATGCAAATGGCAAACTTTGCCCACGGTGAATTGTTCATGGCCGGTTCTTATGTTGTGTTCGCACTGTACACGCTGGTCGGGATTCCATTTCTGATAGCCGTTATCCTAGCGTTTCCGATCGTGGCGGCGATTGGAATGGTATTCGAGCGATCGATCTTCAGGCCGACCCGAGGCAATGTTCTCGCCGGATTCATGGCAACAGCTGGTGCCGGATTCATACTGCAGGTTCTTGTCGGCCAGCAATGGGGTGTCGGCTTGATGCGAACAATTCAGACGCCGTATCCCGGCAGCACAGAAATTCTTGGCGCTGCGATTTCTTATCAGCGCCTGCTAATTTTCCCTGCAACGGTCGTCATGGTCGGTGGCCTTTGGTATTTTCTAACTCGGGTCAAGCAAGGAAAAGCGCTGAGAGCCTGTGCGCAAGATCCGGAAGCTGCGGTATTGCAGGGAATTGGTCTTAACAAGATGACGGGGCTTGCGATGTTGTTGTCTGGCGGTTTTGCCGGGGTTGGCGGTGCCTTGATGGCGCCGATCATACCCGTGACACCATACATGGGGCACACCTATGCCGTCACAGCCTTTATCATTGTGATCGTTGGCGGGATGGCCAGTATCGAAGGCGCCGTCATCGCCGCATTCATTTTGGGGTTCATCCACACGATCGTGTCCACAATGTACGATTCAGTAACAGCAACAATGGTTGGAGTTTTCTTCATGGCTCTGGTTTTGATCTTAAAACCAACAGGATTGATGGGTCGTGTCAAAGTTTAACCCCTCCACTCACCTGCTTGTCGGCTCTCTTGTCGTCATCGTCTTTTTTATCCTGGCGCCGAACCTTGTCTCGGCCTACCGGCTGGAATTGCTGACGATCTTCCTGATCAACGTCATTCTGGCGCAAAGCTACCGGCTTATGGCAACCACTGGGGACTGGACACTGTGCCACTATATCCTCATGGGCGTTGGAGCCTACGCGACCGGTATTTTGGCTAAGATGGCCGGGTTGCCTTTCTATGTCGTCATGCCAATGGCCTGTATTGTCACAGCATTCGTGAGCCTGCTTTTCGCAATACCGTTGTCGCGTACCTTGGGATTTGCATTCTTCATTGCTTCTTTTGCGATGGGTGAATTCGTGCGGCACGTTTGGCTCAAGTTTCATTATCCATTCGGTGGTGCGCGCGGCATCAACGGCATTCCCAAGCATGAGATCGGCCAGGGCGGCGAATGGTATTTCATCAACTTTTGGGATTCACGGAATTTCTACTATTTTGCACTTGTTTTCACGATTCTAACTCTTGTGATCTTGTTTCGGATCGACCGGTCCCGTCTGGGGAACGCCTGGAAATCGATCTATACTGACCGGGAACTAAGCGAAAGCATCGGCATCGACGTTTCGAAATCGAGGGTCATAGTGTTTTGTGTGTCCGGCTTCTTTGCCGGATTGGCTGGATCCTTGCTCGCCTACCAGATCGGCTCTATCGACCCGCAAAACTTCGGAATGGTCGAAATGGTCTACCTGATCATCTGGTGCGTCGTCGGCGGGGTCAAAACCTACTGGGGGCCCTTGATTGGGGTTCTGTCGATGTCTGTCGTCTTTGAACTTACACGACCACTCGCCGAGTGGCGGCCAGCATTGTTTGGGTTGATCCTGATCTTGTTCCTGGTGCTTCTGCCTGGCGGTCTGGAAACACTGCCAACGCGAATTCGAGAGATGCTAAACAAGACAAGCAAGCAGCGGGAGGCCGGATGATGCCGTTTTTCTCGGTCGAAAACCTGACAAAGAAATTCGGCGGTTTGATCGCGAATAACAATATCAGCATGGATGTCGAACAGGGCGAGATACGCGGCGTTATCGGCCCCAATGGCGCAGGCAAGACCACATTCTTCAACCTGGTCAGTGGGTTTTATCGTCCGACGTCAGGCAAGGTGTCCTTCAAAGGGAACACAATATCGGGCTTGCCCACCAACAAAATCGCACGCTTGGGCGCCGTACGGACGTTTCAGCGAGCGGCGCTGTTCTCGGACTTCACGGTGCTGGAGAATGTCTCGATTGCCCAGCACCTGAAAACAAACTCAAGCTTGCTCAACGCAATTTTTGGCCATGACAATCATCGCGAGGTCGACAGTTTGGAGCGCGCGGAGGAAATCATCGAATTTCTTGGTATCGAGCGAGACCGCGACACAATGGCCGCCAACCTGTCGCATGGACTTCAACGACAGCTTGGCGTGGCTATGGCGCTTGCGACCGAGCCTGAACTTCTGATGCTGGATGAACCCGTTGCTGGAATGAACTCGGGCGAGAAGGCGATTATGGTCGGTATGATCCAGAAGATACGCGACAAATGGGGAGTGACCGTCCTTTTGGTCGAGCACGACATGCGAACTGTGATGAACCTGTGCGAGAAAATTACAGTACTGGATTTTGGTCAGAAACTCGCAGAAGGGTCGCCAGATGACATCCGATCCAATCCAGAGGTGGTAGAAGCGTATTTGGGGGCCGACGACAGTGTTACTTGAACTTAGGAATACTTCAGTCTTCTACGGCAAGGTAAGGGCGACAAGTTCGGTTTCCATATTGGTTCCCCAGGGACAGATCGTCACCCTGATCGGTTCAAACGGTGCGGGCAAGAGCACGACATTACGGATGATTTCGGGGCTTGTGCACCCTCAGGAAGGCGACGTTCTTTTCGAAGGTCAGTCTATTCTGGGGCTGCCACCTGAGAAAATCACAGGGATCGGCATTGCCCATGTTCCCGAAGGTCGTCGCGTCTTTCCCCAAATGACCGTGATGGAAAACCTCGAAATGGGTGCCTATCTGCGCTCCGAGAGCAAGGAAATGGCGCAGAACCTGGACCTTGTCTTCTCGCATTTTCCGCGACTGAAGGAACGCGTTGGCCAATATGCCGGAACTATGTCCGGAGGCGAACAGCAGATGCTGGCGATGGGACGCGCGCTTATGTCCAATCCCAAGTTGATTCTGATGGACGAACCGACATTGGGCCTGTCTCCGATTATGTGCCAGGAGATTGCCGGCATCATCAAGAAAATCAACGGCAATGGTCGCACCATTGTTCTTGTCGAGCAGAATGCACGGCTCGCCCTTGCCTTGGCTCATTGCGGATATGTTATGGATACTGGTGAAGTGGTCATAGAAGGAGCAGCTGACAAACTCCGGGAAGACGGTGACATTCAAAAAACCTACCTTGGACTTGGCTGAACAAGGATAGTTTTGACCTTTCCGCCTAGTTGTCAGTGCCACTGCGTTACAGAGTTCGAATTTTGCATTTTCACGCTTGAACGAGCCCAAACGTTGGCACGGCGTTGTCATCTATGGACGCCCCCCGGATTGCAAGTGGCTTTTTGGTGATCTGCAGCGGGTATATGGTTTGCAGTCATCTATCCGGCCTCTCGATGCGGCATCGTCTCTTGCCGCGGGCCCTGATGGAATCCGAGGATCGACGCCCCATCACGTTGACGAGCTCAAAGCTCTGACAACACCTCGGGTTTCGCCGATCCCGGTCACCCTGTTTCGCCATCACATCATCATCACCCTCGCAATAACGTTCATTTCGCCGTCCGTTATGTGGTGACCCGAGATTCGGCCCGGAAGGTTTCACCCCGGCTAAGCAGCGCCCACACAACACGGGCCGTCTTGTTGGCCATCGCCACCACAACGACATTGGTCGGTCGGCGCGCAAGCAGGGCTTCCTGCCATGCCGTACGCGTCTCCTTTTTGCGCCTGGACCACAGCAGAACGGTTCTCGCACCGTGAACCAGAAGCTTTCTCAGATAACCGTCTCCGCGCTTCGATATTCGCCCGAGCCGTTCCTTGCCGCCGCTGGAGTACTGTCTTGGAACCAGCCCAAGCCAAGCTGCAAGTTGACGCCCAGAGTGGAACTGCGATGCATCACCGATTGTCGCGACAAGGGCCGTGGCTGTTATAACGCCGACGCCGGGATCGTCTCAAGCTGGCGGCTTGCCTCATTGGCGCGGTGCCAGGCCATCAGTTTCTTCTCAAGGCCAGCGATTTGTGCCTGAGCCGTCCGAAGCTGGCCGACGAGTGACACAAGGGCCTCGTGCGCCTGTGCCGGAAGACGCTCGTCTTCGCGATCTTCGATCATCCCGATCAGCTCCGCTACCTTGGACGCGCCTTGCGCAACGACAATGCCAAACTCACCACAATGACCGCGCAGCGCATTGATCAACATGGTCCGCTGATCTCAGGGGGAAATCGATACCTGGCATAGGAGATTCTGTGCATCCAACGATCCTACCGTGCCGCCAGAGACAGATCACGCTGTTTACGTTACAGCTCCCTCACGACAGTCCTTCGATCAGGCCATCTTGCGAAATGCCAATCGTTTCTGAGGCGGGAACCCGCGGCAACCCTGGCATAGTCATGATGGTGCCGGTGACAACAACAATGAACCCCGCGCCGGCGGCCAGCCTGACTTCGCGGATTTGAACAGTGTGGTTGGTGGGTGCGCCCAGGCGCGCCGGATCGGTGGTGAAGGAAGATTGAGTTTTGGCGATACAGACGGGGAAGTGTCCGTAGCCGGCTTTATCCCAGTCATGGAGCTGCCGACGGACCGTCGTATCGGCAGCGACCTGTTCGGCGCGATAGATACGGGTGGCGACTGCGGAGACCTTTTCAAACAATGGCATGTCGTCGGGGTAGAGCGGGGCGAATTGCGAGGCCCCGGTGTCGGCAATCTCGGCAACCCGCCGCGCCAAATCCTCCAGACCAGCGGAGCCGTCCGCCCAGTGGCGGCAGAGATAGGCCTCTTCACCACAGCTGGCGACAAACTCCTTGATTACGTCGATTTCGGCGTCGGTATCGGCGCTGAAGTGATTGATCGCTACCACCGCAGGAACCCCGAACTGCCGGACGTTCTCAATGTGACGGCCAAGATTGGCGCATCCCTTGCGCAGCGCCTCGAGATTCTCCGCATCGAGATCTGTCGCGGCTACACCGCCCTGTAGCTTCAAGGCGCGGCAGGTCGCCACAATGACAGCGACGTCCGGTTTCAAACCGGCGCTTCGGCATTTGATGTTGAAGAACTTCTCGGCACCGAGATCAGCACCGAAGCCGGCTTCCGTCACGACATAATCGGCCAGCTTGAGGGCGGTCGTGGTCGCAATCACCGAATTGCAGCCATGAGCAATATTGGCGAACGGGCCGCCATGGACGAAGGCCGGCGAGTGCTCGAGAGTCTGGACCAGATTGGGCTGCATGGCCTGCTGCAGCAGGACTGTCATAGCGCCGTCGGCCTTCAGTTCGCGGCAGGTAACCGGCGAGCGGTCCCGCCGATAGGCCACGACAATATCGCCAAGCCGACGTTGAAGATCCTTCAGATCGTTTGCCAGGCACAGAATTGCCATGACCTCGGAAGCCACGGTGATGTCGAATCCGGTTTCGCGGGGAAAGCCATTGGCGACCCCGCCAAGAGCGCAAGTCACCTGCCGTAGGGCGCGGTCATTAAGGTCTACCACCCGGCGCCACGTGACCCGGCGCTGATCGATCTCAAGGCTGTTGCCCCAATAGATGTGATTATCGATCGTCGCCGACAGAAGATTGTGGGCGGTGGTAATGGCGTGGAAATCGCCGGTAAAATGAAGGTTGATATCTTCCATTGGAATGACCTGCGAGAGGCCACCGCCGGCAGCGCCACCCTTCATGCCGAAGCAGGGGCCGAGCGAGGGTTCGCGGACGCAGATTGCAGCCTTGCGGCCGATCCGGTTGAGGCCGTCGCCGAGCCCCACGGTGGTCGTGGTTTTGCCTTCTCCTGCCTTGGTCGGATTGATCGCGGTTACCAGAATCAATCTTCCGTCTTGCCGCCCCTGGAGGCCGGCGATGAACTCAGCGGAAATCTTGGCCTTGTCGTGGCCATAGGGATGGAGATGCTCATCAGGAATACCAAGAGCTGCACCGATTTCGGTGATCGGGCGCGGGGTTACGCTGCGGGATATCTCGATATCGGTCTTCATAGGTTTGCTTCCGCTTGTCAAAGGGTGTCGCGGTACTCGTGAGCACCGGATTTTTTGCGTGGATTTTTTCTAAATTTCAGAGCATGAAGTCTTCCCATTTGGCTTATCGTTTACGTGCACAGAAGCCGGAACGTGTTCTTGCACCCAATCTTCACCAGAATCAGGATTGCCATGACAAATATTGACGGAAAAGCAATGGCGGCCAGCGTCATTGAACGGGTCACCACCGAGACTGCCCAACTGATAGCTGAAACCGGCGTGATCCCCGGACTGAGCGTTGTGATTGTCGGCGATGACCCGGCCAGCAAAGTTTATGTGGCGTCGAAGGAGCGCAGGGCGCAGGAGTGCGGGTTCAACGCCGAGACGGTCGTCCTGTCGCCTACCGTCAGCGAGGAAGAACTGATTGCGCAGGTCGACCGGCTGAACAACAACACGACCGTTCACGGCGTTCTGGTGCAGCTCCCGCTGCCCGATACTCTTGACGAGCGCCTGGTCACCCAACGGATTGCCGCGGCTAAGGATGTCGACGGTCTCAACTTCATCAATGTCGGCATGCTGACCGCCGGCTACGCGGAAGATACGCTGGTACCGTGCACGCCGGCAGGCGCCATGCTCATGATTTCTTCGGTGCTCGGAGACGACCTTAGTGGCAAAACGGCTATCGTCATCGGGCGCTCCAACATTGTCGGTAAGCCGATTGCAAGTCTCCTGCTCAAGGCCAACGCCACCGTCACGGCGGCCCACTCGCGCACCCCCGATCTCGCCGGTCTCAGCCGTCAGGCCGACATAGTGGTCGCCGCAGTCGGGCGTCCGCAGATGGTGAAGGGTGACTGGATCAAGCCGGGCGCGGTGGTGATCGACGTAGGAATCAATCGGATTCCGGCGCCGGAGCGCGGGGACGGCAAATCGCGGCTGGTTGGTGATGTCGACTTCGAAGGCGTTAGCGAGATTGCCGCAGCCATTACGCCGGTACCCGGAGGCGTCGGCCCTATGACAATCGCTATGCTGATGGCCAACACGTTGCGCGCGGCATGGCTTCAGGTAGGCGCATAGGTCCGGCTGAGGCAACATTTCCTGGATGACCTTCAGGATTGCAGAGGCCATATGTCGGTACCACCGTCGAGAGAAAGTAACAGGGTGGTGACAGTGAAGCCGACGCCGGGAAACAATTCCTCTGGCCTCACAATCAGACACAACGAAATGTTCGGCGTCGTAAATTAGCCGATGCCGTGACCATGATCGTTGCAATTGTTCTGCTGAGTTATAGGACATGCAAAACCGAGGTCTCAACAGCCTCAAGGAACGATTGGGCCGATGATGCCGGTGACATAAGAATGTAAGAATTGGTGTCTTCGCGAAAAATGATGACACCCAAATGCTCCATCGTCGTGCGCGCAACTGACCCGACCGGAAATACAGTTTCGTGAAGATCGAGCGGGCAAATCCGCTCTAGTGACTGATGGCAACGTTCGCCCTTGAGCGCCAGCAGTGCCCAGCTGTCGGATTGGTCGGTGTAGTAGCCGGCGTTACCGAGATTGTCCGACACTATGTCGACGGCACGATCGCCATCGTAGATGAACATCAAAAACGATTGTCCCGGTTGCAGCCCGAGAAAACGCGACTCATCAATGGCCGAGGCGGTCGAACGCCCAACAACTGGCAGGTTAACCCCATAGAATTTTCGCACCGCGGCCGCCAGCACCTCCTCACCTCCAAGCGGTGTGGCGATAGAAACCAGCGCGTGATCGGCCAACTCACTGAGAGTGACAACCTCAAAGTCTCTGCTATAGCCGCCGAACGCCGACCTACTCCGAAGGACGAAATCATGCATGCAATCGTTCCCCGTCGGGATCCACAAAATGCGGCGAAGAAATCTCGACCTGCACCGTTTCGTTAGAGAGTGGGTTGGCCGCGATCACGATCTCGCCAAAGCGCTCGTGCCCTCGGCTGATAAACCCGAGCCCGATCGCATGACCGAGCGTCGGCGAGAATGCCACCGAGGACATCCACCCTTCGTCGTGATCCATGTCAATCGGTTGTCCCTTACCGAAAAAATGCGATCCTGCGGTGAGATCATCTTGATCATCCACCGGCCGGAATCCCACCAAGGATAACCCATCGTCGCGATTGAGACCTGGGCGCTCACTCAACTTGTTTCCAATGCAATCCTTTTTCTTGGACACCATCCGCCCCATACCGAGATCACGAGCAGTGGTCTGACCGGCCAACTCGCTTCCGGCAGCGTGCCCCTTCTCGATACGCATGACTCCCAGCGCTTCAGTACCGTAGGCGGTAGCGTTGAACTCCTCGCCAGCCGAGACGAGCGTCCGGATCATCGAGTCGCCATACCGGGTTGGTACCGCGATTTCGTATGCCAATTCGCCGGAGAATGAGATTCGAAAAAGGCGCGCGGGTGTGCCGCCGCACACTGTGACCTCCCTGCAAGCCATGAACGGAAATGATTCATTCGAAATGTCGAACAGGGGATCTATAATTTTTTGAAGGAGCGCCCGCGAATTCGGGCCCGCGATGGCGTATTGAGCCCACTGTTCAGTGGCCGAGATAAGGTGCGCATCGAAATCGGGCCACAGACATTGTCGGCAAAACTCCATATGTCTGAACACATTTACGGCGTTCGCAGTTGTGGTCGTCATAACAAAGTGATTCTCGGCCAACCGCGCCGTAGTGCCGTCATCCATAGCGATGCCATCTTCGCGTAACATCAGACCGTATCGCGTTTTGCCCACGGCCAGCTTGCCGAAGGCGTTAGCGTATATTTTGTTGAGGAACTCGGCCGCATCACGACCTTGAATGTCAATTTTTCCAAGCGTCGTTACGTCGCAAATGCCCACAGATCCACGTGCAGTCGTAACTTCACGATCGACGCTCTGACGCCAATGATTTTCATTCTCCGCCGGAAACCATTGAGCCCGCAGCCACATGCCAGTTTCGACGAAAACCGCACCCTGCTCCTCCGCCCATCTGTGACTTGGCGTTAGCCGGACAGGGCGAAATGCTTTGCCGCGCGAGCGACCCGCGAGAGCGCCGATGGGCACCGGTGTATACGGTGGTCTGAATTTAGTCGTGCCGACACTGCCGATCGTTTGCCCCAGGCATTCGGCCATCACGGCAAGTCCCAGCACATTCGCCAGCTTGCCTTGGTCAGTGCCCATGCCAAGAGTGGTGTATCGCTTGAGGTGCTCGACTGACTGGAAGCCCTCCTGATGCGCAAGCTTCACATCTTTCACAGTCACGTCATTCTGCATATCGACCCAAGCGCGACCACGGCTTTTCTCGACGCGCCAGAATGCAGTAATGCCGTGGACTTCGTCATCAGCTTTTGGAACCGGAGCGGTGCTCGGTGTTCGGCCGAGGTCCGCGACGACAGCGTTCGCTTCGGCATGGCCGGTGCGAAGCGCCGACGCCAGGGTCAAGTGGCCGTCAGCTGCCCCGGCAACACTCATGCCCGGCGGAAGTGACTCGCAGGGCACGAACGCCGCAATTTCATCTCGCCAGATTGGACTTGCACCTTGGTGGCTGGTGAGGTGTACATTCGGGTTCCAGCCTCCGGAGACGGCTAAACAGTCAACGGTTATGGTTTGTCCGGTGGATAACGTGATCGCTCGCAGACCGCGCCGACCACGAGTACCGACGACAGTAGCTCCCATTACTTTCTTGATCCCATGTGGCGCAACGGCGTCTGACCTCGGCCGGGTATCAATTACCGCTGTAACGTCGACGCCTTTGGCAATGAGATCAGTCGCGCAACGCCATCCGTCGTCGTTATTAGTGAAGACGGCCACGCGCCGGCCCGGCGTCGCTCCCCAACGGTTGACATAAGCTCTGACGGAACCGGCGAGCATGATCGCCGGCCGATCGTTATTGGCGAAGCCAATCGGGCGCTCTGTGGCGCCAGCACAAACGATCGCTCGTTTCGAATAGATACGCCAGAGTACTTGCCTGGGTTTGTCACCGCTCGTGTGTTTGTGATCGGTCAGCCGTTCCAGGGCACCGTAAATCCCGTGGTCGAATGCACCGAAGACTGTGGTACGCGGCATGACCCGCACGTTCTTCATGGCCAAGAGCTCGTCATTTGCGAGAGCTGCCCAATCGCGCCCGGGCATTCCGGCAACTTCGTAAGTCTCGGCGTTGAGTCGCCCACCGATCAGAAAGTCTTCGTCCGCCACTATAACGCGCAATCCGGCTCGGCCGGCCGCTAGGGCGGCGGCCAATCCAGCTGGCCCTGCTCCTATGATCAGCAGGTCACAGTGAAGGAAGCCCTTGTCGTAAATATCCGGGTCCCGTTCTGAGGACAGCCGGCCGAGGCCGGCGGAACTTCGAATGAATGGCTCGTAAACTTTCTCCCAAAGGCTCTTTGGCCACATGAATGTCTTGTAGTAGAAGCCTGCCGCTAGGAATGGTGAAAGAAAGTCTGTCGCCGCCATGAAATCGAATGCGAGTGAACCGCGATGGTTCTGGCTCGTCGCCTCAAGACCGTCGAACAATTCCGCCGTCGTCGCCCGACTGTTGGGCTCACTGTGTCTACCACTGTGCAATTGCACGAGTGCGTTGGGCTCCTCTGAACCCGCGGTAAAAACTCCGCGCGGGCGGTGATATTTAAACGAGCGGGCAACCAGACGAACACCGTTGGCGACAAGTGCGGACGCAAGCGTGTCGCCTGGATGACCTCCGAAAAGTCGACCGTTAAACGTAAAACCCAGGGTGCGGCTAACGTCAATTAGCCCCCCCACAACCCGATTGATTTGGCGACTGGTACTCTTATCGTTGTGAGAAAGCCCGACTCGTCGGCTCGCCATTCGGCGGTCGAATGTGTCGCTATCGCTCACCGGTTTCGGCCCCGGGATAACGCAATTTCGCGAGCAAGCTTCACTTCGGTGATCTGATTGGTAACCGTGTCGCGTGTGACAACCAGCCAAGAGCGATCACCCTGTTCGTGGAACCAGAGTTCGCTGTGTTCACCGGCAGGATTGGTGCGCATGTAAACGTAATCGTGGAATAGTTCGACGGCGTTTTCTTCCTGCCAATCAGGCCGATCAATCAGCGACGCATCGCCGAAGTATACGAATTCTGCGGCGTCACGTGGTCCCAGCAGTGGATGGTCGATTATCACGACACGCTGTCCTCAATGCAGGTTCGGCTGCGCGCCGACACCTTTTTCGTCGATCATCGAACCATGGCGGAAGCGATCCAGTCGGAACGCTGAGGCCGTCGGGTGCGGCTCGTTTTTTGCGATCAGATGTGCGTAACAAAGCCCTGATGCCGGTGTTGCCTTGAATCCGCCGTAGCACCAGCCGCCGTTGAAGTAGAGACCTTCGATCGGAGTCTTGTCGATGAATGGCGAACCGTCCATCGACATATCCACCACACCTCCCCACATTCGAAGGACACGCGCCCGACCGATCATCGGCATGATTGCCATCCCGCCCTCGCATACGTCTTCGACTGCAGGCAAGCCGCCTCGGGAGGCATAAGAATTATATCCGTCAATATCGCCGCCGAAAACAATCCCGCCCTTGTCCGACTGCGACACGTAGAAATGCCCGGCGCCAAAAGTGATCACACCTGGTAGGCATGGCTTCAGTCCTTCGGTAACAAAAGCCTGCAACACGTGACTCTCGATCGGTAGTCGCTGCCCGGCCATCGCCATTACCGTGCTCGATGCACCAGCGACACAAACGGCGACTTTCCTTGCTCCGATTGAGCCGCGCGTTGTTTCCACCCCCTTACAAATTCCGTTCTCAACTCGGATACCAGTGACCTCACAATTCTGGATGATGTCGACTCCACGCTCATTGGCGCTTCGCGCAAATCCCCAAGCGACCGCGTCGTGGCGAACGGTGCCACCACGTGTCTGATAGAGACCACCTTTGATCGGAAAGCGTGCCTGGTCGAAGTCGAGAAAAGGCCACAGTCTGCGAACACCTTCCTTATCAAGCAGTACGGCGTCCGCACCAGCGAGTCGCATCGCGTTGCCGCGGCGCACGAAAGCGTCACGTTGCGGGTCGGAATGGTACAGGTTCAGAATTCCGCGCTGCGAGACCATGACATTGAAATTCAAAACCTGTTCCAGGTCCTCCCACAATTTCATCGATAGCTCGTAAAATGGCTCATTGCCGGGCAGCATATAGTTGGAGCGAATGATTGTTGTATTGCGCCCAACGTTTCCAGATCCCAGCCAGCTCTTTTCGAGCACCGCCACGTTGGTGAGTCCAAACTCGCTGGCCAGGTAGTGGGCGGTTGCCAAACCGTGCCCGCCGCCGCCGATGACGACGATATCGTAGTCAGACCTCGGGTCCGGTTCGCGCCAAACGCGCGGCCAACCTGTGTTGCCCTTGAGGCCTTCCAGAAAAAGCTTTAGCGCTGAATACCGCATAGCCACTTCGACGGTTTTGTAGAATGAGTTGATATCACCATCGAATGGTGCGATTGACTTTCGTTGGATAGACGATAACTTTCCAGAAATGGACAAAACAGCTCTGCCAGCGTCTGTCAGTCGGGTTGGCCTAGTACTGATCGACGGGTTTGCTCTGATGTCGTATGCGGCCACCGTGGAGCCCTTGCGCGCCGCAAATTTGTTAGCCGAACGACCGCTCTACGAAGTAAGCCATTTGCCGGTTTCCGGAATACGCGCTGTTAGCTCCGGGGGGGTAGAAATACCCGCGTCGGCCGAAATCAACGAACAGATTGAGCTCGATATCGTCATTGTCATCGCGGGTGGCGATCCTGGCCGATTCGAAGATCCCAGAATTTTACAATGGCTGCGCCTTATGGCTAGGCGCGGAGTGATCGTCGGCGGTGTGTCCGGGGGACCTGTTGTCCTTGCCCGTGCCGGAATCATGGAGAACCGCCGCATGACTGTGCACTGGGAGCACGCCCCTGTGCTAGACGAGTATTTCCCCACGCTAATAGTCGAGCGCACACTATACGTAATAGACCGCGACCGGCTTACTTGTGGCGGTGGCACTGCGCCACTTGACTTGATGCACGCGCTGATCGCACGCCAGCACGGCTCTAACTTTGCAAGACGAGTCAGTGACTGGTTCCTTCACACGGAGATTCGTCCCTCAGGCGGCCCTCAGCGGGCCGGGTTAGCTGAGCGCTACCGCATAACAAGTGCACCAATGGTCAACGCCATTGAATTGATGGAAACCCATATTGCAGATCCACTTGACTTGGATTCCATTGCGCGCTTGACCGGAATCGGAAAACGCCAACTCAACCGTCTGTTCAAAGAGAAATTGGCTGTCAGCACCATGTCATTTTATCGTAATGTTCGCCTTGAAAAGGCCCGCACACTGCTCGCCCAATCGACTTTGCCGGTTACAGAAATTGCGTTGGTGACCGGATTTGCCAACTCCGCCCATTTCTCTCATGCTTACAAAGTTCGATACGGCGAACCGCCGGCCGCGTTCAGGCGCAAACTTTTGAACACCTTTGGCCCCGCATCGTCGAGGGACGGCAAATGAGCTTTTTCCAATGAAGGTTCTCGTTCTCCAGCATGAGCGGATTCTTCATCCGGGCATCTTTCGCGGATTTTTGGAGGAAGACGGCCACACCTGGACGGTCGCGCACGTTAGTGAGGGTGGGTCACTACCCAGCTTGCAGGGCTATGACGCCGTTTGGGCCCTGGGAGGGTCCATGAATGTTTGGGAAGAGGACTCCCATCCGTGGCTTCGCGCTGAAAAGGCGCTTATTCGCGAAGCGGTCGAAGAACGCGGGTTGCCGTTTCTCGGGGTCTGTCTTGGTCATCAGTTGCTTGCCGAGGCGCTAGGTGGTCAGTGCGCGCGGTCCGATGAGTCTGAAATCGGCCTCATGGACGTGCAACTGACCGAAGACGGGGCGCAGAGCGTGTTTTTGGACGGCCTGCCCGATGTATTTCCATGCTTTCAGTGGCACACTGCCGAAATTCGGAGCCTGCCGAGCGGCGCTTCTTGCCTAGCCACCTCGCCAAACTGTCTGGTACAGGCGATGCAGTGGGGAACGCGCGCTTATTCTGTGCAATTCCACATGGAAATCGAAGCGGAGACTATAGATAGCTGGGCGCTGATCCCGGAATACCGTAGCGAACTGGAAGACGAACTCGGCGTCGACGCCGTGTCGGTTGTCGGCAATGCCTGCACGCGGCACATGAAACTATTGAATGCATCTGCAGAACGCATCTACATCAATTGGCTACAATGTTCGGCTCAGATTTGAGGTGTGTTCAAGCGGCGGCTGCGCGTGTCAGCGATAGCCGCGCCGTTGAAAGATGTTCCTTCATGAGGGCGGCAGCCTGATCCGGTTCCCGTGACCGGATTGCATGCAGGATCTTTCGATGCTGATCGTTGTACTGAACAATGATAGATTCGTTTAATGTCAATCTGCGCATCAGCGACCATTGGTCATGATTTCGCACGCCGTTGATCTGCCGCACTATCGAGTTGAGAAGCCCATTGCCCGTGCTTTTCGCCAACAATCCGTGAAACTCTGCATCGGCATCTGAGAACAATGTCGGATTGCCGGCACTTGCGTCCATTATGTCGATTTGCGCTTCCATCCGATCGAAGTCCTGTCGGCCTCCACGCAGTACCGCGAGCCGGCAAATGTGTGGTTCGAGCGCGAATCGAGCGTCGATGAGTTCGAGTGGTCCCGCATCGGCAACTGCGGAATTCGTTTCATCGAGGGCTTGAGGCGCTACGTAACTACCGCTACCGGGCCGGATGTCCAACATTCCGTCGGTCGCGAGCATACTGAGTGCTTCGCGGATCGTCCCTCGCGCAACGCTGAACTGATCGGCAAGCAGCCGTTCTGCAGGCAGCCGGTCCTGCGCCGAGTATCGACCGGCAAGGATCTCTTGTCTTAGCGCGCTAGCGATTTCAGCGGAGCCAAACCGGCTTGTTTCCTTTTCGTCCATTCACCCTCCATCAACCCAAAACTATACCAATATTACCTGTATTAGGTCAATTGCTTTACTTTTGGATTAGAATAGGTTGCTTTTTGGTGGCGGTCATTCTAATTTTTTGGTCGAGACGAGACAATCCCTAGCACAAGGCTGGCCACAAATGGCGATTCCTGATCACGCCGATTTTGTCATTGTCGGGGCGGGCATCCATGGATTGTCTTGCGCCTGGCGATTGGCCGAGCGTCTTCGCGAAGCAGGCGAGGAGGTCGAGGGACGCGTCGTTGTGATCGACAAATCGGGCGTCGCGTCTGGTGCCTCCGGAATCGCCTGCGGCGTTGTACGCAATAACTATTTCCAGCCCGCAATGCGCAATCTGATGGCACACTCCGTTGGTGTTTGGGAAAGCGACCCCGAAGCGTTCAGCTACCATCCGGTTGGCTACATGCAGATCTCTTGCGAGGCCATGCGTCGTGATGTCGAACAGATCCACGCCGAACAAAAAGAGATCGGCTACGATAGCATTTTCGTTGAAGGAGCGAATGCGTCGACTAGCTATATGCGCGGTTACTTCGACGACTGGCAGGCACAAGGTATCACTTCGGTTCTCCATGAAAAGCGAGGTGGTTATGCCAACGCCCCGGCGTCGATCCACGGCCTTGCAGTCAAGGCGGTGGAGGCTGGTGCGCGTCTGATTACTGGGGTCGAAGTGAAGGGTTTCGTGCGCGAAAGCGGCTCACCCGCGATCAAGGCCGTCGAGACAACTCAGGGCACATTGAGTTGCGGGCGTTTAATCCTCGGTGTCGGCCCTTGGGTGCGTGACTTCTGGGACATGCTCGACCTTCCCAAATCGATAAGCCTCCGCGACCGGGAGAGCAACATTGCCGAGGAGGTCGACATGTGGCGATTCTGGCAGCTTGAGGAGGGTGTGCTGCAGGTGGATCCGGCAATGCTGCTAACCAATGACGGCAAACTGCCGCCGGTAGTCCATGTGGATAGCGATGCGCCGCTCATCTCAGAAGAGGATGGCAGCCTGATCACCGATCAGATGTGGGGCATCTACTACAAGCCGGATTGGCACTTTGGCGGAGTACAAGGTGGCGCAGCGCCCTACAAAGTGGAAACGCCGGTCGATGAGGTCGCGATCGATCCCTATGGTCCCGCAAGTCCTCAGTTTGTCACCGGGGACAAATTTCCGGTCATGTGGGTTTCCGCGCTTGCCCATTGTCATCGACGATTTATGGGACAACTCCACCAATTTCGTCATGACCCGTCCGGCGGGATTGGCTGTTTTACCCCCGACAACTTTCCAGTATTCGATCACTTCCATGAGAACGCGACCGTCATCGCGGATTCCAATCACGGTTACAAGATGATCGGCGTTGGCCGCCTCATTGCCGATGAAGTGGCAGGCGAGGAGCAGGAACTTTTGCGGCCATTTCGCTTCAATCGGTTCGAAAGAGGTGACGTCCATCCTACATCCAACAGCCCGTTCCCGTGGAGCTAATAATGACCACCGTCGTAGATCGGAAATCGATCACGATCGAGCATCAGGTGAGAAGAAATGGATATTGAAGCATTTGTCGACGCCCCCGGGCGAGGCGATTTGGTCAGTGAAGTCCGGAAGAAAATCGACGAACTCGGCATTGAATACCTGTATCTGCAGTTCGTTTCGATAACCGGCCGCATTTGTGGCAAAGGCATCCCGGCTGATCATTGGGAGAGCATCGCCGAAAAGGGTTTTCAGCTGGTCTATGGCGCAACGGTAAACCTCTTCGTGAATCGCCACGGCGACTATCTGGGCTATGGACCGGAATCAGCCGAGCTCGTCGGCATTCCTGAACCGGACACCTTTTGTCAGCTGCCGTGGGACAAACGGGTGGCGCGGCTCTGGTGTACGCTGTTCCGCAACCGGGAGGAGCGCGAAGAACCTGGCGCTTTCCTGACGTCAGATTGCCGCGGCAATTTGCGGCGCATCCACGATGCTTTTCAATCCAAGCATGACGGGTTGCAGTTGCGGGCCGGCACTGAGCCGGAGATGATGTGGCTCAAGAAAGACGCGGATGGAAAGCCGGATGGCGGCTTTTCCAACCCGTATTGCTACCACATCGATCAGTTTGAAAGTTTGCGCCCGGTTTACATGAAGGTCATTGAATATTGTCGGGCAATGGGACTCGACATTATTCAAGGCGATCACGAAGATGCACCCGGGCAACTGGAGCTCAACTTCGCATTCGATGATGCCTTGCGCAACGCCGACCGGCTGACGACCTACCGGCAGATATGCGCCCAGGTCGCGCGAGAATTCGGCCTAATCGCGTGTTTTATGTCGAAGCCCTTCATGGGAGTGTCGGCGTCAGGGTGCCACCACAATGTCTCACTGTGGAAAGGTGGTGGGGACGAGGAAAAGATCCTTGGACAAGAGCCTCGCGCCGCCATGGACGAGGTGTTTAGATATCGTACCGGCGGCGACAATGCCTTCATGCCGGAAGGCGACGACCCGCAGATGCCCGGCGAGATCGGTCAGTTCGCCATCGGCGGTATCGTCAAGCACCTCGATGCGCTGACAGCGATCGGGTGTTCAACGATCAACTCTTACCGGCGGCTTTGGGATACTGGCTTCTGGGCACCGGTATTTAAGGATTGGGGGTTCCAGAATCGGACGACGGGATTGCGCATTTCAGCGCCGGGTAGGTTCGAGTTCCGCTCAGTGGACTCAATGGTCAACCCGCATCTGATGGCATCGACGCTCATACAAGCAATGGACGACGGTATCAGCAACAAGATTCCCTGCGGAAAACCCGAGGAACGCAACATCTATGTAGCGATTGAAGAAGGAAAGCAGGTGCAAAGGCTCCCAACCACCCTTGCTTTGGCGCTAGAGGCGTTGAAGCAGGACGAGGTCATCCGGTCCGGTTTGCCTGGCGAAATGTACCGCCTCTACCATGAGTACAAGACCGATGAGTGGGAGCGTTTCATGCACACTGTCACCGAGTGGGATCAGGAAACTTACCTGGACTGCCTTCCTTAGAGGAGACGGCAGCGGTAAGTCGACGGTATCGAAGACGACTGAGGGGGATACACAAATGTGCGGAATTGCTGGCCTTATCCATCGTGATGGTCGCTCCGATGTTGGCGCGGAGATGACGGCGATGCTGCAAGCACTGCGGCACCGGGGCCCTGACTCGACTGGATTCGCAGTCTATGCCGAGCCAAAGCCTGATGACTACGTCATGAGAATCAAGGTTGCAGAGCGCCAAGATGTCGACAACGGCAACGGCATCATGGATCGCATTGCTGAGCGGATCGGTATGCTTGAGCAGCGGCTGGAGGTTCATGGTGCAACGGTCAAGGATCGCAACCAGGCAACCGCCTATGCTTTGCGCTACGTCATCGGTCACGACGGTGACACTCAAGCGATGGCTACGCACATCGAGGAAATCGATGGTGTTGAGATTCTTTCGTTAGGCAGTGGTCTTGAATTGATCAAGGATCTAGGGGACGCGAGCGAAGTTGCGGCCACGTATGGTCTATCGGGTTTTGAGGGTACGCACGCGATTGGCCACACCCGCATGGCGACGGAATCCGACGTCGATATCCGTTCCGCGCATCCGTACTGGGCGTTTCCGTACAAGGATATTTCTGTCGTCCACAACGGACAAATTACAAACTATTGGACAATGCGCCGCGAGATGGAGCGCAGAGGTCAACGGTTCATGTCCAATTGCGACTCGGAGCTTCTAGCCGTTTACACAGCCTACAATCTTGCCAATGGCGACAACCTCGATACCAGCCTTCGGCGTTCGATTTCGGAGATTGACGGTGTGTTCACATATCTTGTCGCGACCAGAGACGAGCTTGGCATGGCGAAGGACACCATGGCCGCCAAACCGCTCGTCCTATACGAAAGCGACGATCTAATCGCCCTGGCGTCCGAAGAAGTCGCCATTCGGGCGATCCTTCCCGACGAAATCGATACATACGATCCGTATGACGAGGAGACTCGCGTGTGGCAGACGTAACCGACAATCCGGGCGCTTCCCAAGCGGAGCGTGCCCAAGGTCTAGGGATGACCACGGAACAGCTTTCCGGCCGCTCCATGTTTGTGGAGTTTCAACCAGGCGAGGCCGAGCGGTTCACATATCCCTGGGCGCCTGACATCGACTACAACAAGCGTGCTGAACTCGACGCCGACAATATGACGGCCACAGAGGCAAACATCGCTATTCGCGATCTAATGGCGGAGGGTTATGGCTCCATTGTCATAAAGAACCCGCGCGGAAAACACTCAATCGCCGTCGCAATTCTCAGCCGCGCCAATATCACTGTTGAGGGGTCGCTCGGGTACTTCGCAGTGGGTCTGATCGACGGTCCGAATGTCCGCATTAATGGGCGGGTCGGTTGGTCCTGCGGTGAGAACATGATGGCCGGGACCATCGTGGTTGAGAAGAACGCCGGGTCGACCTTCGGGGCGGCAATCCGGGGCGGAGATATCGTTTGCCGAGGGTCAGTCGGGTCACGCACCGGGATCGACATGAAGGGTGGAACGATAATCGTCGGCGGCGATACCGGGGCGCTTTCGGGATTCATGATGCAGCGCGGCCGCATTATTGTCTGTGGGAGTTCTGGCAAGAACCTCGGCGATTCCATGTATGACGGGACAATCTACGTCGGCGGAGAAGTTCATTCGCTTGGAGTTGACGCAGTTCGCGAAACGTTGACCGATCGCGATCAGGCGTTTCTCGCTCGCAAGCTCGGGCAGTATGACTTATTGCCGGAAGGCGGGGTCGCTCATTTTTCTAAAGTCGTGGCAGGTAAGCAACTCTGGAACTACGACAATCTCGAGCCAGCCGAGAAAAAGCTCATTCTCTAGACACGTCGGAAGGCAAAAGGACATGGACCAGATCCGGAAGAAGCCAATAGGCCGCGACGTCCATCGACTAGGCGACTCGTTCGTATTTCCTCCCAGTGTCATTGATGACATTCACATAAAGTCAGAACTCGGTCGCTACCGAATGCGAGGGTTCTCGTTGTTCAAGAAAATCCCGCACTGGGACGATTTAACTTTTCTCCCGGGAACGCTGACTCGTTTTGTCATTGAAGGGTACCGAGAGAAATGTGAGACGAAAACCGTCATCGGCCCCCGCGCAAAATATCCGCTCGATCTCGATATTCCGGTCTACATAACCGGCATGAGCTTCGGGGCCCTCTCTTACGAAGCCAAGACTGCGCTCGCCCGCGGTGCGACGATGGCGGGTACCGCCACTTGTTCCGGCGAAGGCGGCATGATCCCCGACGAGCGTCGTTATTCGACCAAATGGTTCTATCAATGCATCCAGTCGCGTTACGGATTCAATCCCCATCACCTTATGCTCGCCGATGCCTGCGAGTTCTTTATCGGTCAGGGCTGCAAGGTCGGGCTAGGCGGCCATCTGATGGGCCAGAAAGTCACTGATCAAGTTGCGGAGATGCGGTCGCTCCCGGCTGGAATCGACCAACGTTCGCCAGCCCGGCATCCCGACTGGTTGGGGCCTGACGATCTTGCGCTGAAGATCCTTGAGATCCGGGAAGCGACCGACTGGCAAATCCCGATCCAGCTAAAAATCGGTGCGGCCCGGGTATATGACGATGTGCGAATGGCGGTGAAGTGCGATCCCGATTCTATCTACATTGACGGGATGGAAGGCGGTACAGGAGCAGGACCGCATCTTGCAACCGAAGACACAGGCGTTCCGGGAATCGCGGCGATTCGACAAGCCCGGAAAGCTATCGATGATTTGGGCAAGCGCGGCGAGATTACGCTGATCTACGCCGGCGGCATTCGCAATGGAGCCGACGTTGCAAAGGCAATCGCACTTGGCGCCGAGGCTGTCGCAATCGGTCATTCCGCGTTGATGGCGCTGAATTGCAACAAGGATATTCCTGAGGCGAATTTCGAAGAGGAAGTGGGGGTCCCGCCGGGATATTGTTATCACTGCCACACCGGGCGCTGTCCCGTCGGCGTCGCCACCCAGGACGAAGAACTGCGATCTCGGCTGGATCCAGACGATGCGGCGGAACGCGTTTTCAACTTTCTCCACACCTTGACAATCGAGGCGCAAATGTTTGCCCGTGCGTGCGGCAAGACCAACATTCACTCATTGGAGCCCGAAGACTTGGCAGCGCTTTCCATGGAAGCATCGGCGATGGCTGGAGTGCCGCTTGCGGGTACCAACTATACGGTTGGCGTTGACGACTACCACCACCTGTGACCGAGAGCGCTATGACAAACCCAAAGTCTGCTGATCCGAACATCAACGATAACGACCAGACTCCACAAGCTGCAGAAGGGCTTTCAAGCGAGCGCGAGAAGGAGATCGGGCAACATATCGGATACCGGTACGACGTAAATTTAGTGCCCGACTACGAACGGCTGACGTCGTTCCTCAAGAAATACATCGAGTTCATGGGATGGGAAGATCTCAACTGGCTTGAGGATGTTCATATGGGGTACGAGGACAGCCATGCCGCCGTTTTCGATCGCAACATCAACGGATGGGTACGGGTCCCGGCTTCGATCAGCCTGCCTGACAACCAGCAAGATCGGGATATGATGGCACGCGAGTTGTTGATCAAGTTCCAAATGTCTGATCGCAACCCATTGGTAAGTTTGAGAAAAGCCTACACAAAATTCTAGCTGTCAGGAGCGAGAAATTGGACGCCGTCTTTGACGATAAATTAGTATCGCCTGAACTCAGTGTCGGCGCAGGTTTCGCCGGTCGCACCAAGGTCTGTTTCCATCCAAACGAGCTTTGGCCGGCAACGTTATGAACGCAATTTCGGCGTCGTTTGGGCAACGTTCGTCTTCCGAGCCAACCAAGTCAGCGTTTCTTGCTTGGCAGTGCCGCGCTCGCCAGATTGTCATGCGCGAGAACGGCGGGCGTCCAGATGCCGCTGTGACTCCAGAATTGACGCTCTATGGTGAGTCCGTGCCATTCCGCCGTATTGTCACGGTTTTGCCCAGGCGACAGGAATTCTCGAAAACGCCAGAAATCCGACACTTGGTTCAGCAAACTCCAGATCCGCGGCAGCGTCATGACAAAGCGATCGAATTCTTTTCCGAAGCCTACTACCAGAACTCGCGGGAATTCTCCGGCCTCCTGACGGCGACTTTTTCGCCGATTTCCTCTAGCGCGAAGACAATAGAATCCGCTGCGCGATGCGTGCTGATGTTCGATGCCTATGGTCACCGTTTCGATCTCGACTGTGCGGTCCGGCGGCTTGGTCACAGCGACCACGCTTACGATGCAACCCGGTGGCACAACTTGCTTTTCAATCCCAACCTCGATCCGCAAATTATTGTGTTGGGTTTTGAGTTCGACCGGCAGGTGAACACCGCTGAACCGGACATCGCAAGGAAACAGAAACCAAGATCAGGACAGGTCGCAGACGGATATGGAGCGGAAGGACGTCGCGTAGACTCGGTTACTGGCCAATGAAGATTTGTGGAAGCCGGCTACCGATCAGCAAGCAACAAAAGTCTGTGTCTCCCCTGTCGCACAGGACGAATTGGAGCAATGACAATCCGATGGAAGAAACGGTCCTCGGTTGAAATTCCGTCCTCGGAGTTAATAAATTGCTGATGGCTCTTGTATTTGACCACTTTATCGTGCGGTGGATGACGTATCGAAACCTTACGCTAGGATTGGCTTGATGGTTGTTCGCCCGATATTTGAAACACCTTACGAACGAGCCGGCGTTATCGCGCCGGGGCTTCCGATTCTACCGCACGGCGTGGAGCGCCATCCGGTGCCGGGCGGAGGCTCGCGCGCGGTAAAAATCGATCGAGGCGATGAAATCTCGGTGCTCGATCGCCAAGGGCTCCAGCCCGTGGAGCTGGTATTTTTTGCGCCAGATGGAACGTGTGATCCAAGCCTCATCGGTGCCAAAGGTGCGGGTGCGCCAACTGGCTTGAGGCGGGCGCTGGTAGCGGATACGTCAGGACAGCGGGTTCTCGAAACGCTGGCATCCGCTGGCTTCGATCTCGGGCGGGCAGAGGCGGCTCGCGCCTTCGGCGAAGGGTCACGCGCTGGCGATATGGCGACATTTCACGCAGACAGTGACGGTCTTCTGATCGTGTGCGCCACGGGATCGCCAATGTTGCCGTTTGAACAGAACGCTGCGACCGAGGTGATTCTATACATACGGCGTGCCAACCCCGGTATAGGCAAGGGCGGCCGCGCGCCGCCGGATCCGCTCGCGGATCCTCTGACGGACTTCAACATCCAACCGGGTGAAGCGAAGGCCTACGAAGTTCGCCAGGGCCAGTACATTCAGATTGTCGACGTTCAGGGTCAAGAGTGCTCCGACTTCCAAGCCTTCGTGGCCCAAGCACTCGACAACGGATTGGAAATGAGCATCGATCCGACGACCACCCGAACGCTCATGGGTTCGCTTTACCCGGAGCCCGGGCTTTACTCCAAATATTGGTCAGTTGACCAAGAACCGCTCGTCGAGATCATTCAGGACACCTGCGGGCGGCACGACACTTTCGGTCTGGCGTGCTCGGCGCGCTACTACGAGGACATGGGCTACCCGGGTCATGTTAATTGTTCGGAGAATATCAACGCTGAACTAGCGAGTTATGGTGTCCGGGCGCGGGCAGGCTGGCCGGCAATCAACTTCTTTTTCAACACGATGCTGGACCAGACCAACGCCATCGGCATGGACGATTCCTGGTCGCGACCAGGCGACCACATATTGCTGCGAGCTCTGACGGACCTGGTAGCGGTATCGACTAGCTGCCCTTGTGATGTCGACGCGGCCAACGGATGGAACCCAACCGACATTCAGGTGCGCGTGTATCGCGAGAACGAGAACTTCAACAGATCTATTGGATGGCGGAAATCCCCGGAGGCGGATGTGGAGGATACCAAAAAGACCGGCTTTCACGACTGTTTCGCGCGCCATACGCGCGAGTTTGTAGAATACAATGGCTACTGGCTACCAAATCAAATGACTGATCATGGTGCAATCGCCGAGTATTGGGGCTGCCGGGAGAAAGCAGCCATCATGGATCTATCCCCACTTAGAAAATATGAGGTGACGGGTCCGGACGCCGAGGCGCTGCTCCAGCGTTGCGTGACGCGCAATATGAAGAAATTGTCGGTGGGTCAGGTGGTCTATACAGCCATGTGCTACGAGCACGGCGGGATGATCGACGATGGGACTGTGTTCCGTCTGGCCGACAACAATTTTCGTTGGATTGGAGGCAACGACGATTCCGGTCTTTGGTTGCGCCAGCAGGCCGATGCCAGCGGCATGAATGTTTGGGTGCGCTCCTCAACAGAGCAGCTTTGCAATGTCGCAGTGCAGGGTCGGCGCGCAAGGGAGATTCTAGCCAAAGTTTTCTGGACGCCTCCAAGCCAGCCGACGATCGAAGAGTTGCAATGGTTTCGATTCACGATAACTCGGCTTCGTGATTTCAAAGGTCCGTCGTCTGTGGTCAGTCGGACCGGCTATTCGGGAGAACTTGGCTACGAAATCTTCTGCCATCCCAAAGATGCGGAGGAAATATTCAACGCCGTCTGGGAGGCTGGTGAGCCGCTGGGTATTGTTCCGCTCGGGCTTGCTGCGCTTGACATGCTCAGGATCGAGGCAGGGCTTGTTTTCGCCGGATATGAATTCTGCGACCAGACCAATCCCATTGAGGCCGGGATCGGCTTTACCGTGCCATTGAAGTCCAAGGAGGATGATTTTATTGGCCGCGCCGCGATTGAAGAACGCAAAGTGAATCCACAACGCAAGCTTGTTGGCCTCGACATCGAAGGGGGTACGGTGCCCATTTCTGGCGACAGCCTTCGCGTTGGAAAGGCACAGGTTGGGCAAATCACGTCCGCTATGAAGTCACCAGTTCTCGGGAAGGTTATTGCGCTGGCTCGACTTGATGTAACTCATGCGGAGCCGGGGTCGCTAATCGAAGTCGGCCAGATGGACGGTCATCAGAAACGGTTACGGGCGACCGTCACTACGTTTCCGCATTTCGATCCAACGAAGGAGCGTGTCAAGGGGCATTACGAGTGAGGCTTTTCGCACCACCGCATCCGCGGTCGGCCGCATTTTCTGATTGGATTCGGCAGCACAGCGGCGGGTAGCTCCGAATTCCCTAAAGTGCCCAGACTTTGTTTTCCGGCTCAGCGGGCACGAGAGCCCGCACCAAGCACTGGGTTGCGCTTCACACTGGGCCGATCGGCAGCGCTGGGGCAATGCTCCGGGTGGTTCGAATGGAGCCTCGAAGATCAGCCTTACGCTTTTCAGGCCAAGCCCAGATCAGCGTTGCGCTTCGCCGCCCATGTGTGGATCAAGTGATCCACTGCTAGGCCGATAAACGCCACACACAAGCCCAGCATAAGCCCATTGCCAATGCCGTGTTTGTCCGACAGCGCCTTGAGGATCAACTGGCCCAAATCGTCCGTCCCGATCATGGCCCCGATGATCACCATAAACAACGCGAATATCACCGTCTGATTGACCCCCAGCATAATGTGCGGAAAGGCCAGTGGAAGATCAATCTTGATCCATCGCTGCAACGTGCTGACGCCTGACATCAGTCCCGCATCCCTGAGAGACGGTGGCACACCGCGGATCCCCTCGACCGTGTACCGCGTGGCTGGAATTGTCGCATATACGATCACCGCAATCAGTACCGAGGTATCGGTGACGCCAAACAGCATGATCACCGGGATCAAATAGATGAACGAAGGGAACGTCTGGAACGCATCGCAGACCAGCAGAACCGATTTCGAGGCAACCTCGTTCTGGGCCGCCAGCGATCCGACCGTCAGACCGATCGTCACCGAGACGATGACCGCGAAGGACGTCATGTAGGCAGTGATCAGCGCCCGGTCCCACCAGGGTGTCAGGGCGATGAACAGAATGAAGGCGCCAACGACCAATGCAGTTCGCCATCTGCCGACGATCCAGCCGACGCCCATCACTAACAGGAAGGTCGCGCTGACCGGCATGCCAAGGTAGGCGGCTTTCATCGGCTGCAGGATGTTTACGATCAGGCCCCGATTGAACCCCTGCAGGCCCTGATACCAATTGTCGACCATCCAATCGACACCCGCCTGCCAAAAGTGCTCGGTCGTGAGGCCTTTGTTGCGCGGGATCAGGTAAAGGTAGTTCGCCCCCTGCGTGAAGATCAAAGAGCCGACGTAGGCAAGCAAGATACCAGCTACGAATATCGCCAGGAAGATCAGGCTGAACCTGTGCCGCTCGGCCCAATTGAGGTCGGCGAAGTAGTCTGTCGGCTTGTTAGCCCAGGCGAGCGATAGTTTGTCCAGCACGACGGCGATCAGTACGATGCAGATGCCCAATTCCAGCGCCTGCCCAATGCGCAACTGGTTCAGCGCCAGCAGTAGGTTGAAGCCCAGCCCCTTCGCCCCGATGAAGGAGGCGATAACCGCCATTGCAAGACATTGCATGATCACTTGGTTCACGCCGATCAGGATGTCACGCCGGGCTGTCGGGATCAGCACATTGACTAGCGTCTGTCGGTTGTTGCAGCCGCTCATCGCGCCTGCCTCGACCACTTCAACTGGGACATTCTTCAGTCCAAGAATTGTCAGCCGGATCATCGGCGGCGTTGCAAAAACGATTGTGGCAATAGCGCCAGCATGATCGCCGACCCCGAAAAACACCGTAATCGGAACCAGGTAGGAGAAATGAGGCATCGTCTGTGCGACATTCAGAAGTGGCATCAAAGCCGCCTCGACCGCGCGGATCTTATACGCAAGAACGCCCAGAAAAAGCCCAAGCACGATCGAAACCGGGGCTGCGACTAGAACGAAAGACAGCGTCTCCATCGCCGGTTCCCACTGACCAAAGACTGCGATGTACGTTGTTGCGAGCCCGGCCAGCAGCGCCAAGTCACCACCCTTCAGCGAATATCCAAGCAGAACTGTACCTGCCGCCACCACGGTCCATGGTAAAGCTGGCCAGACAACCCATTTGTTCTCCTGCGCGAAATCCCAGCTGGTGAAAGCAACGATAGTCTTGACGCCGCCCAGTAGAATCTCACGGATCAGTTCAATGCAAAACAGCACCGCCCGGGAGAAGCCACGGGTCACCTCGCGCAGCAGGGCCGTGGTTTCATAGTCGTCGAGATCGGGGTCATAGACCTCGATCGGCAACCATTCAAACATCAGGTACTCGGCGAAGTTGCTGATTCCGGCCGGCAGTTCACCAAGCAATGCAGGCAACCGCCATAGGACGTTTGCCTCATTCGGAGCGATCAATTGATAAAGCAGCAGAAATGCGACCAGCAGGAGGGCAAACTGAACCAACTTGGGTCGGTTCCTGAGTGTGTCCAGCGTGGGCATCAGCCGCCGATTCGGGTGACATCGGCGTCACCGAACAACAGGTCTAGTAGTTTCGAGGCGTGAATCGACCCGATTGTCGTACCCTTGGCATCGACCACCGCAACCGGTTTTTGCTCGCGCAGAATTGCCGCCGCGACCTCCTCGATGATTACATCGCCAGATACCTTCAAGTCGGCGTATTCAGCGCCGGACTTGACCGGGTCCATGACCGAGGCGATTTTTAACACCTTTTCGCGCGGCACTTCTTCGGTAAATTTGCGGACGTATTCTGTTGCCGGGTTCAGCACGATATTCGCCGGAGTATCCAACTGCTCGATCACGCCATCTTTCATAATGGCAATCCGATCGGCCAGTCGCAGAGCTTCGCTGAAATCATGTGTCACGAACAGGATTGTCTTATGCAATACCCCTTGAAGGCGCAGGAATTCGTCCTGCATTTCTTTGCGGATCAAAGGGTCGAGCGCTGAGAATGGTTCGTCGAGGAACCAGATGTCAGGTTCGACCGCTAGCGACCGGGCGATCCCGACGCGCTGTTGCTGGCCGCCGGACAAATGCCGCGGGAAGTTATTCTCGCGCCCTATTAGGCCGACGAGTTCGATCATTTCGACCGCTCGTTTGATGCTGTCGGCAGTGCTTTGCCCTTTGACCTGCAACGGGAAGGCGATGTTCTCGAGCACAGTCTTATGCGGCAATAGGGCAAAGCTTTGGAACACCATGCCCATTTTGTTCCGGCGGAGTTGAATCAGTTGTTTGCTGTTCATCGCCAGCAGATCTTCGCCGTCGATATAAATCTCGCCCGCTGTGGTTTCGGTCAGACGCGAAATACAGCGCAGCAACGTGGACTTGCCCGACCCCGACAGGCCCATAACCACCAGCATCTCGCCACGGTGAACCTGGAAGGTGGCGTTGCATACGCCCACGATGCAGCCCGCGTCCTGAAACGCCTTAGCGTCGACATGGCCGTTTGCGGCCTGAAGGAGCTTCTTAGCGTTATCGCCGAAAATCTTATAGACCGAGCGGCACTCGATTACCGGTTTGCCTGTCCTATCGGCTTGACCTTCCGAAGGCATAATCCGCGTCCCCGTCGCATCTGTCGTCGCGTTGAACCGCGATGGTCGTTGCCTACAAACGCTATCTTAAACGGTGTTTGAAGAGTCTTGGCAACGCCCCTGCGATATGGCGACTACCGTACCCCCCGCCGAATTGCCAGTGGCAATGCGGCGAGGGGCTTGTTCAAATGCGCGAGCCTTACGCAGGCTGACGTCAAGCACCGATCACTCGGTGAATGGCTTCCAAGTCGCCTCATTGTCGGCCAGCCATTTGACGGCGGCGTCCTGATGGCTCATCCCGTCGATATCGACCAGGGCGGCCATCTGGCCGATTTCCTGCGACGTGAACGACAACTTTGAGTACATCTTGTAAGCTTTCGGGTGCGTCTTCGGGAATTTGTAGTTCGCTGCCTTCTTCAGCCAGCCCTTTGGAGATCCACAACTGCCGTCTCCGCCGTCATCCACCCGGCAACCGTCTTCGTAGGGTGGAAATTCGATGAAGGCGAAGCCGTCGGCATCGGTGAAGTTCGGGGTCCAATTAAACGTGATGATCCCGCGACCTTCTTTCTTGGCGGACGCCAGTTCGGCCCAGATTGCGTCCGCCGATCCGGCAAACTTCACAGTGTAAGTGTCGCCCAGCCCAAGCGCGTCAAGCCGTACCGGCATCAAGTCTCCGTGCCAGCTTTGCGGGCCCTCCAACCAGCGGCCTTTGCCTTCGCTGTCTGCGGTTGCAAACACTTCGGGGCAATCTTTCAGGGCTTCCCAGCTGGGCAGGCCGGGGCAGAGGTTGTCGTCGATCACATATTGCGGAACGCCCATTTCCTCGAGGGTCGATGCGGCATGGGTGCCAGCGTCGATCACGCCGCCTTTTTCCATCGCGTTATAGAACGATGCGCCAAAGGTTGACTGCCAAACTTCGTGCGAAATAGTTACATCATCATTGCGGATCGCCTCGTACACCGCCTGGGTGTCGGCAGGGACGTATTCAACATTGTTGCCCATACCTTCGAAGATTCCGCCGATCACGTAGGCCATCACCACTTGGCTAGACCAGTTGTGTGTCGGGATGACGATCGGTTTGCTGGAGTCTTGCGCCATCGCCGCCATTGGGGCAGTTGCAAACAGACCAACTGCAATTGTTGTGGCAAACTTTTTCATTCTTGTTCTCCCATTTCTGCGACAACATCTGCCGCGTTCAGTTGAGGCTTGTGCCCCGAATTGACACGCTTGCTATGCGTGTCGTTGATTTTTTGAACCATGTTGTCGTCAGTGTGCCTCGGCTCGTAAGGCATTCTCCAGATGGGCTCGAAGCTAAGCATTTAGGTGTCCAGGTAGAGAGCACTGTTGAACACCGGGTTGCGCGCCATTGTGGCCTGCTGCAGGCGATTGTGCGGGCCAGCCTCCAGATCTTGCCGTCGAAGTCGAACCGTTGGGCATATGGCTCGAACGTCAGGATGCTGCGTTTTGCGTCGCGGAGCGACGCGGCCCCAGCCGAACTGGGCGTGACGGTCACGTCGCGCATGCTCTCGCTGGAAATTTTCACGTAGATGATTGGATGAGCGCTCAACCCTTCGGGATGGCTTTTCCGGATGTTGACCGAACGCGCCATTAGGCAGCGCTTTGGGACCTGAAAATAATTGCGACGCACGACACCACAAACAATGCTGGGGGCGCATGCGGCTTTTTTGGGATTGTCGAGCACTACAATATGCTCATCCACATTTTCCGCGGCAAAAAGCAAACGCTCAGACTGACGCCAGACGGTCAATAGACCGAAGACACCGGCGCCCACGATCACAAGTCCACTTGTTCCGGAAATGCCATTTACGTTCTCTCCAGTCGGTCGTCGGACTTCCAGGCTGGCGGCACGTTGTTCTGGCAGTCATCATTTGCGAAACAAATTCAGAAATCAACCTTTTCTGTACCAATATGCAAAGTTCGGCTATCAATTTCGTAATTTGGTATATTATTGGATCAAAATTTCTGGATAGCTGATGATATTGGATACCAAATCGCTTCTAGGCGCAGTTGATAACGCAGCACTTCGCCCATGCTCTAGGTAGCCGCGAAGCGGAGAACATTAATGGAGCAATTACTTCCGAGTTGTGCGTGGATTGATGCCCAGTCGCCTAGTGTAGGAACGCTGTTGCCCGCGGGATATCTCGAACAGGTGCTGTCATCTATGGACCCCCCCCGATTGCAAGTTGCTTTTTGGTGATCTGCAGCGGGTATAGGGTTTGCAGTCATCTATCCGGCCTCTCGGTGCAGCATATTCTTTTGCCGCGGGCCCTGATGGAATCCGAGGATCGACGCCCCATCACGTTGACGAGCTCAAAGCTCTGACAACACCTCGGGTTTCGCCGATCCCGGTCACCCTGTTTCGCCATC
>Ga0315339_1000687_pt1 | contig 38202 bp, 37 predicted proteins | sample ASW17metaG_FD_204514 | JGI IMG/M metagenome (GOLD analysis project Ga0315339, IMG submission 204514) | Ammonia-oxidizing marine archaeal communities from Pacific Ocean, United States - ASW #17 | ecosystem: Environmental > Aquatic > Marine > Oceanic | place: USA: California | collected 2016-12-05 | reverse complement strand
TAAGTCACATTATGAGGTTTATGCTCGCGATACGACGATTCACTAGATCAGATCGGGCTGACGGCTGCACGAAGCTATACTGGGGGTAACTTTGGGGTAGGTGCTCGGGAGAGACCCTATTAAATATAGCAAAAACAATAGGTTAAACTGTTGTTTTGAATCCTGCTGCCCCCACCATTCTCATATCCCAGTCTTGTCGATCGAAGCAGACACTTTATCTACCTACTCACAGTCGATAGGCCATAAGGGGCGTTTCCTACGCCGGTCACCGTGCCAACGACGCTGCGCGATACAAGATCGATCACGTACACGTGACCGATCTCCTGGGAGAACGGTTGCAAACCGAGTCCCCCGCTAATCACGGCGTACCTACCATCGGACGTAATCGCCGAGCCCCTCGGGCTCGCGGGTTGTCCATCTGTTCGGAAGAGCGGTATGCGAGCGACTTCCGCATCGGGATCGCCGGAAATGGCTAATTCGAGATTCATGATGGATACGTTGTTGGCAAGGGCGTTTGGAAGGATCACTTCCTGACCGTCTGGGGTGACGGAAGGGATCATAGGAAGTGTCGGCTCCAAGGGATCCTCCGTGCCAACTAGGATCTGAGCGACAACGGTGTCGCCGGCACCCGACGCAGCCCGGTCGACATCGATAATGGAGATCGTGTTGCCCACTGAGTTGTCCTTTTGGCTTCTTCCTCCGGCCACGATGATGTGACGACCGTTCGGAGTGACCGTCATGCCCCATGCGGCGGTGTGGCCAGGAATACGCCTTATCTCTGCGCGACGGTCTCCCTCCAATGCGCGGGCAAGGTCGATCACCGACACATCATCCGTGCCCCCATTCGCGGTAAACACATAGGAGTTGCCATTGCTGGCACGGCCTAAAGCTAATCCGTTCGGGTCGGGGAAACAGCCCCAACCGGGATCCGGGGAGAGTGTGGCAACATTTCGCGGTGGTCCATAGGGCGAGACATAAGGTACCGGGTAGTCACAGTCGAAATCTGGTGAGCCCAACGCCAACTCCACGGTTCCGCGTAGGCTGCCAGTCCGACGGTCTACGAAAGTGATGCGATTCCCGCCGTCCTCGGTCAGGTTATTCTCGGCATTTGAGATGACGAGCATGTCTGGGAGGAGCGCCACCCCGATCGCTCCGAATCCACCGGAGTCCAGGTGTCGCTGCAGTGCTTTAGGGGTTCTATCATTCTGTGGGTCGAGGACGGCATCCACATCGAGCACTGCGATTTGACCACGGCCGCCGTGTTGCATGAACTCCGCGTTGTCGATGCTGCCGTGGTGATTCACCACATAGACCGTGCCACCGTCCTCACTCACAATGAGGTTGGCAGGATCGCCGAGTAGCCGACCGTCCAGCCGGTCCAGTGCTACTTTGCTGCGACTGATAATTGCGTTTGCCGTATTGTCATTCGCCGGTTCGATTGCGTCGGCTAGGGAGATTGCGTACAGGTAGGGAAGTCGCCGACCCGCCGCCAGGATGTAGGTCTGCTCCTCTTCAACCTCCTGCGCGCCGCCTGGTGTTGCGAGAAGGCTTGCGAGCAATAAGACTCTGCCTCCGAAAAATGAACGCCTTGAATTCAATGTCCAGCTCCCTTTGAATGTCCGTTTACAACCCCCGATTTAGCAAGACCTACTGCACCCAGGGCGTCTTGCGAGGACCCATGCCCTCGAATCGGAACTTCTGAATGCGCTTCCCTTCATATGTCTCGGTAATATATAGATCGCCATTCGAGTCTGCGGCGATGTTGTGTGCCCCATAGAACTGGCCTGCCCATCGACCCGCTTGCCCGAATGCACTGACAACCTCGAGCGTGTCACGTATCAGCACCCGTACCTCCTGGTTCGTTCCATCGGGGACCAGTAGATAGGTTTGCTCAGCGTCGTTCGAAAAGGCGATGTCCCACACGGAGCCGCTTCCGAGCGTTTCTTTCGCCAGGAATGCTTCTTGTACGAAGGTTCCGTCCTTTCGAAACACCTGGATGCGGTCGTTGGTGCGGTCGCAAACGTACACCAGTCCGTCGTTGGCAATGCGTACACAGTGAGTGATGCGAAATTCGGGGGGCGATGGCCCATTTGGATCGTACTGACTGGGGGCATTCTCGTGCTGGACCGCCCCGCTGAAGGGGCTGGGTAAGTGCTCGCCTGCAGCCTCAAAGTAAGTGTCATCGGGTCTGTTGCCGAATGCACCCCAGTGCCTTTTGTAAGCACCGCTCTCGGCATCGAAAACGATTACGCGGTGGTTCACGTAACCGTCGGCGACATAGAGTTCCGTGGTGGCGTGGTCTATAACCATATGGGCGGCGGCGCCAAGGTTCTCTGTGTCGTTGCTCCCGCCATTCTGCCCCTTCTGTCCGATCTGCATTACGAACTCGCCGTTGCGGGTGAACTTCAGGATCTGCGCATCTTCTGCACCGCCACCGCCTAGCCAAACGTGGTTGTCCACGTCAACGTGAATACCGTGCTCTAGATCGGGCCAGTCGTAGCCATTGCCCGGGCCGCCCCAGGCGGAAACCACGTTCCCCTCGGGATCAAACTCGATTACGGGAGGAGCAGCGCGCCAGATGGCTCTTGTCTCGTTGGGTTGTAGCGTGGCAGGACGATGAACGATCCACACGTGATCCCTTGAATCAACTGCCACCCCAACCACAGCTCCAACCAGCCAGCGGTTCGGCAGCGGCTTCGGCCAAGCCGGGTCGACCTGGTACAAGGGAGCTTGGTCTTGAGGTTGAGCGACAACTTCGGTGGTTGCGCTGAGGATGCTGACGATTGCGAACGCTAGGAGCGATCGACCAACGGAATGATTTATGCGCACTGTTCCTCCTTTTCAAGCATCAGGCCGGTCTCTGAATGCAGGGAGAGTGGATTCAGGTAGCGATAGCTATCTTACTCCACATGGCCTGCACTGAAGACTGGTTTTTGAGCTAGCATGCAGTGGTTTTCCCATACTCTGAATCCAGATGAGCAATCAAAAAGACCCGGGTTTTGCGCAGGCACTGGCGTGCTTCGGTGGAGTCATCTGCATCGTGATCCTTGGGTTACTTTGGTTTGGGATCAATCTGCATGTTCTGTTGATCATGGGAATTGTGTGGGCGAGTGCTCATGCGATTTCGCTGGGTTTCGAGTTTGGTTCTTTGAAGACGGCGATGAGCTCCGGCATTGAGAAGGGCCTGGGTGCGATCTACATTTTCTTTCTGATCGGACTCCTGATTGCCGCATTGATAGAAGGCGGTACGGTTGGCAGTCTCATCTATTACGGCGTGGATCTACTGCATCCCGGTGTTTTTCTTCCCGCCGGTTTAATTCTGTGTAGCCTGATGTCGCTAGCAACGGGGACGGCATGGGGAACAATCGGCACCATTGGTGTAGTTCTCATGGGTCTTGGTGGCGTGTTGGGTATTCCGTTACCGCTCGTCGCTGGGATGGTGATCTCCGGCGCGAGTTTCGGGGACAAGATGTCGCCGGTCTCCGATACCACGAATCTGGCGGCGATGAGCGCGGAGGCTGATCTCTACGCACATATAAAATCGATGCTCTACACCACTGCACCAGCCTATGTGATTGCCTTGATCGCGTTTACTGCAGTGGGGTTTCAATACGCCGATCAGACTCTGTCCGTGGAGGAGCTCGTTGAGCTTAAGACTCACTTATCGAACCAATTCTCGATTGGGATTATTCCTCTCGTGCCGTTATTCGTACTTTTGGTCTTAGCGTTGAGGCGAGTCCCGGCGGAACCGAGCATGCTGGGGAGCATCGTGGCGGCGGTCATTATTGCCGTTAGCCTGCAGAACAGAGATTGGGTAGACGTTTTGAATAGTCTACAGGGTGGTTACGTTTCCGATACCGGTGTCGAGCGCATCGATGAGCTCCTCACTCGAGGCGGGATCCAGAGCATGATGTGGACGATGTCACTGGCACTCATCGCTTTGGCACTGGGCGGTCTTCTTGACAAGGCTGGTTTCGTGCGCGTGCTTCTTAGCGGCGTGTTGGCGCGCATCAAGCGTTCGGCGAGTCTCGTGACGACGACTATCAGCTCAGGTGTCATCCTCAACATGAGTATGGGGGAGGGGTACCTGTCTATCATTTTCGGTGGACAGATTTTTCGAGAATCGTTTAAGGCCGACGGGATGGAGAAGCACATGCTGTCGCGTTGTCTGGAGGAGGGCGCCACGCTCAGCACGTCGTTGATTCCGTGGACGACATCAGGAGCCTTCTGCATGGGCGCGCTCGGCATATCGGCATTGGATTATGCGCCGTGGGCCTTCTTCAATTACATCAATCCCCTGTTGTCCATTATCCTCGCTTATATGGGTTTCGGTATTTTCAAGCGAGCGACCAGTGAGAGTTAACGGGATTCCTGTCATCGACGTTTCCCCGCTCGAGTCCGGTTCGGTGGCAGCTCTGGGGAAAGTCGCTGAGGAATTGTGTCTGGCGGCGCGTACGGTGGGATTTTTTTACATCGAGAATCACGGGGTAGGGCAGGATCAACTCGATGCAGTTGTCGAAATTGCGCGCGAATTCTTCGATGCGTCGGAGGAGAAGAAAAGTACCGTATCGATCTCCCCGTTTCACCGGGGTTGGCTCTCGATGGGCGAAGCTAAAATGTACGGCAGCGCTGAAGCGGACTTGAAGGAAAGTTTCATCTGGGGGTTAGACATCCCAGCAGACGACCCGGACTTCCTCGCTGGAGGTCGTTTATTGGCTCCGAACCGGTGGCCTAAGTTTTTGCCGGGGATGCGCGAGACTCTCATGGACTATTTCGATGCGGCGCAGGCCTGCGGGACGCGACTTCTGCGGGCGCTCGCGACGGGGCTCGAGATTGACCCCGAGCTCTTTCTAAGGGAGTTTGACAAACCCGTTTCCAGGGGGTCACTCATCTACTATCCATCCGATCTGTCGCGCCTCCGACAGGAGGAGTACGGTGCGGCTCCGCACACTGATTACGGCACCATGACTTTGCTGTACCAGGATCAGGTAGGAGGGCTTCAAATCAGAGGGCGAGACGGTGCCTGGGTGGACGCAACACCGATCGAAGGTACCTATGTCGTCAATATCGGCGATTTGTTGGCGAGGTGGAGTAACGATCGCTTCGAATCCACCGCTCACAGAGTGCTGGGCTCCGGCGGTCGGGCGAGATACTCCGTGGGTCTGTTCCTCGATCCGAACTGGGACGCTACCGTGCGTCCGGTCACGGAGGACGGCGAGGCTGCCAAGTACGGGGCCGTTGGCTGCGCGGAATACATCATGGATCGGTACGACGAGGCGTTCGCCTACCGCAGGGATGGGTTGGTCGGCAGTGGGAGCTGAGAAAAAATCATCGGCCCGGAAGCGGGGCGAGAGAAGTCCATTGCTGCGGCCCGAGTGGGGTTACGTCGAGAAATTCGATATGGACGATTTTCGGAGCGATGACTGGGCTTTGATGAACCGTCAAAGGGCCGATTACCTGAAGGAGGAGCAACCGAGGCAGGTGCTAGATATGCTAAAAGCTTCTCGTGACGCATCGACCTTCGGTTATGCAATCAACAACTATGAACATTGTCTTCAGACCGCGACCCTACTCCATGAGGACGGTTACGATGAGGAAGATGTCGTCACGGGCCTCTTGCACGATATTGGGTTCATCGTCTGTCCCGATAATCATGGCAGATTCGCCGCGGATCTCCTGCGCACGCATATCTCCGAGAAGAACGTTTGGATGCTCGAACATCACGAGATTTTTCAGCGTGTGCACCTGCACGGCTTTTACGAGCAGGATGATCCGAATTTCATCAATGAGAGGCAGCGGTGGCGAGGCCACAAGTGGTATGAGTGGACAGTTGAGTTCGTTGAGCGATACGACATCGTCGCTATCGATCCAGACAAAGAGAACTTGCCATTGGAGTTTTTCGAACCGATGGTCGAACGAGTTTTTGTCCGGACCGAGGAAGTCGGTTAGATATTTACCTGGAAGAGGTTTGAGATGATTGCCTGGATCGAAACAATCGCGCCGGATGAGGCTGCGGGCGTGTTGACCGATGCATACGCGGCCGCCAAGACACCTCACGGTACGATAGATAACGTAATGCGCGCACACTCCCTGCGCCCGCACACCATGATGGGCCACATTGCGCTTTACAAGGCTGCTCTGCATCATCCGGACAACGTTTTGCCGGAGTGGTTTCTCGAAGCTGTGGGAACTTATACCAGCATCTTGAACGGTTGCGACTATAGTCTCGCACATCATTCCCACAACGCTCGAACGCTTCTGGGCGGCGGCGAGAAAGGCGAAGCAGCGATCGCTTCTCTTAAGGAACGCGCGCCCGAAAGAACCTTCAGCGGAAAGTATCTAGTCCTTCTCCGATACGTAGAGAAACTGACTACGACTCCGGCCGAAATGAATCAAAGCGATATCGAGACGCTTCGCGATGCGGGTGTGGGCGACGGGGAGATACTCGAAACGAACCAGGTCTGTGGTTATTTCAACTACGTCAACAGGCACCTGAACGGCCTCGGTGTTTCCACCGACGGAGACGTAATAGGTCGATAGACTGAAAGCGTAGGTGTCTAGGCGTGAACCACCGCCGGCAGCCTGGATCGGCTGCCGGCAGCTTGAGTCGATATGTGGGCCAGTCCGTGGCCCTTCCAGCCCTACCGGGCCGCGGTCGTGCCCTCAGCACCGGTTCGGAACTGCAACCGCACTACCTTGTTCGTCCGGTTGTACGGTGCCCAGACGGTCGGTGGGCTCGTTCGGTTGTCCACCTGAACGTGGCGGATCTCGGTGCCTAGCGTGGGCAGCCGATACTCCGTGAACCGTTCCGTCTCGGGATCGAACTTCGTGAGTGCGTCATGGTTCATCGTGTTGATCCAGACGTTGCCTTCCCCGTCCACCGCTGTCGCGTAAGGCGAGGCGTACTGCGTGGGCAGGTCATACGCGGTGACCTCATTGGTCTGCGTGTCGATGCGAGCCAGCTGGTCGGCTGTGTACAACGCCGTCCACAGGACGTCGGCATTCGGATCGGCCGCGTTGCGCCGCGGTGCCCGGTGGTGGGGTGGCGCGAAATTCTGGCTCGCGCGAATGGTCCGTCGTCGCTCCCAATCGACCTCGGTGATCTCCGGGAGTTCCTGCGGGTCAAAATAGACCGCGGTCATTTCGTTAGTATCAGTGTCTAGCTTGACGACTCGATCGAGCCCCGGTTGGGTGAACCAAGGGTTGTCGTCGCGATCAACGCTGACCCCGTAAGTGCCCCAGTTGCCGCAGTCCGTTCCGCACACCAGGTCGGTTTCAACCGGGGGTGCCTCGAAATGGGTGTACTCGCCGGTGGCCGGATCCATCGTGATTAGGCCGTTTGAGGAGACAGCCCAAGGATGTCCTTGGGAGTCGACGTCGAGCGTCCCACCGACCCTAGCGGTCATGTCAGCCGGGCGCTCAAACAGCGTGAGTTCGTCCGTCTCGGCATCAAGCATGACGAACTCACCTTCACCCGTTGCCCAGACCTTGTCGCTGTCATCGACCACGACGCTGTGGGTGCCGACTGTCTTTGCTCCAGGTGCGACCACGACACTGTGGGTGCCGACCGTCTTCTCTCCATGCGCGATGGCGTAGTTGGTGACCTCGCCGGTCAGTGGGTTCAGCTTCCCTAAGGTTCGTTCTGGCACCATGTCGTCGGCCATCCAGACATTGCCTTCTGAGTCTACCCAAACGTCGTGGGCAGCCCGCCCGATGTACCGCGAAGGTGTGCCCATCGACCAGTCGCTACCGTTGTCGAAGTGGTTGGGTTGGTCGGTGCGCGGCAGGTCGTACTCGGTGATGACGACCTGGAGCGATTCCCCGGTTGGGCGCGGTAGCAGCTTGGGCGTTAGTTCGGTGGCGCCGCGGGTACGTCCGAGGTATGCCGCCAACTCATCGCGGTAGGCGAGAGCCATGCCGTTGCCTGGCCGCTCTACGGTGGGGCCAAAAGCGGGTGGGGGCACGCCCGAGCTCGGGAAGACCGACATCAGGTCGACCAAGAGGCCCCATCCACGCTCATCCCAGCGATTCTGTAAGGGATAGGCAGCGGTGTGGCACCCGGTACAATTGGTTTTAAAGGATCGCACCATCCGCTTGTCAGCGGCTGTGCTCTGGGGCAGGCTGGCCAGGTACTCGACCCCGGACATCTGCAATACGATCTCGTGCGCATCTTCGAGAGTTGTTAGCTCGAAGTCGCTCTCCACTCCGGCGTTCGACAATGCGGTCGCAGCTCGGCCGGCCTCAAAGCCCTTGGCCTGTGCCCAGACGGCGTACTGCCCGGTGTCGAGCGACGGGAAGTAGTAATAACCCTCGCTATCCGTAAAGACCGAAGTTGTGAAGCTCTGGTCCGACTCGCGGGCCGAGACTATCACGCCTTCCATTGGGCTCCCGTCGGCATCCGTGACCGTGCCCGAAATGACATCCGCATTAGCGACTTGATCAGGTGTGATCCACAAGCCCGCTAAGACCATGAGGGCTCCTAGCGCCGGTACCAGTGTTTTGAGTTTTAACACAGCACTCTCCTTGAGATTAGAGCGACTTAAGATAGGTCAGTAACTCCTCGAACTCTTCAGGGTTAAAGCTGTACCGGAACCCCGGCATCTGCAGAGAACCCTGTTGAATGTACGCTCGCACGAACGCTTCTCGCTCGGGCGACGTGTCAGCAAGTACGCCAGTTAGCGACACCGCCATGGGCTCATACGTATTGTCCTTGACGATACGTCCCATGTGGCAAATCGAGCATCGCTGATAGAACCAGGCCTCCCCCCGTTCTACCTGCGTTAAGCCGGCCCCAGGCCCCTGTGCGTAGCTGAACCCGGCGCCTAAGGCCACCAGTCCAAAGCCTATCACGATTGCGCGTGTGACCGTCATGACATCCCCTTTATTCTTCATTGTTTTCCAGTCTCATCCGTTGGCTTTCTGCTGACCCATTTCCATGCACACAGCCAACCTTACCAGCGGCTTTTCCGAAAGTCGTGGGGAGCGCCCAGCATGACTTCTACGGCGTTATTCCCTTCGTGGACCGCGCTCTCCCAATGCTCGTAGTCTTCCCTGCGCCCATGGTTGACCAGCATCGTCCAAGGCCTTGTATATACCCTGGGGTCTGTGATCGTGACCAAGTAGTCAATCCGGTCTGGGCTAACAAAGGTCCACCGTTCCTCCAGGGTCATGGTGTCGCTAGTGAAATTCCCCACGATATCGAACCAGGTGTGCCCATTGAAGTTGGTTACATCGACGACCAGCGTATTGCCTTCCCAGTGGCCTCGCGAATCCCCATTCCAGAGTTTGATGTCTGATCCGATATGTGGACTTCCATCGATCGGAATCACGCGATACTGGTGGTTGTACTCATTCATCATGATCACTTGGTCCGGCGTTTGCAGAACCTGCATCGCTCCGCGGTAGTTGATACGCGGCAGGCCGTCCATTTGTCCTCGGGTGACCGGATCAATGAGATCGATTGTTGAGGGGGGGCCGTTGTGCTCGTCAAAGTGGAGGTCGGCTAGTTCAGCCGCCCACGGTTGGTACGGAATCATCCCGTCCGGCGGGTCGATGATCGGTCGCCCAACCGCTTCTTCCTGCCCCGTAATTCTGATGTGCACCGCGCGGTCAGCTGACCCTTCCTGAATGCTATAGGTCGTGATGCGGTTGGCTTGACTCCAATGGCCTCGGATGTCCGGCTGGCCATCCGGCGTTCGCGGTGGCTCCCAGGTGTGCGCTTCCGGTGGTGTCGGTATAGGTGGTTGGCCAGCAGCTGGGCCTGACACCAGTGGGAACATTACTACTACTGTGATGGTTGCAATAACCGAACTCGAATACCGAGTGCTCACCGTATAGCCTCCTTTTGCGTCTGGGGCGGCCTTAGCCCGTGAAGGCGGCCTGCCCAACTATATTTCTTGTGTATCGCGTTCTCTCACTCGATGGCCTGGAAGAGATCGTCGAAGGAATGGCATTCGTACTCCAACAGGCGAAAATTCTCATCCTGACGACGGTAAAAGAGCAGGCTCATCGTCCACGGGCGCGTGAAGACCTCCGGGTCCTCCACCGTGACCTCGTACTTAATCGTGTTGCCGTCGAGGAACGAGTAGCGCTCGACCAGATGCAAGGCGTCACTATGGAAGTTACCAGCCTGATCGAACCAGGTCCGATCGTTAAAGTGGGTGACGTCGACCACCAGCGTATCGTCTTCCCAGTGCCCTCGCGAGTCTCCCATCCACCAGGGGATATGGCCCTCTGGGTGCGGGGTTCCATCCATGAAGATATGTCGAATGGCATGGACATATTCGAAAAGGACTGCCGTGTGAGTTGCACTTTGAACAATCTGGAAGGGGAAGGGCATGTACATGATGCGCGGCACGCCCGGCAGATAGCACTGGCGATTCGGATCTAAGGTCTCGCGGTTTTCGGAGTTCTCCTGCTTTTGTGCCAGTGCCCAAGGCTGGTAAGGGATCTCGTTGCCTTCGACAACGCCTTGTCCGGCAGGTACGTCGAAATCCGCGTGGTGATCCTGGATGTTCCATGCCGCGGCGCTTATGACCTGCCAAAATCCCGAGAAGTCAGGTCTGCCGTCCGCTCCGCGGGGCACTGTTTGCCCTTGGGCCGCCGGAACAAGGGCAATGGCTGCCACCAGCACCGTAAGAGATTTAGTCCAATTGGCAATCCAATTGGCAATTAGATGCGTCACCTACGCCTCCGTCTTCTACTGCCAGCGCCCGCACCGTTGCAACCGGTAGAGCATGCGGCTGGGTCCAATCCCAGGTGCTCAGTAACGGGCGGCCTGTGTTCAGAAAGAGACAATGCTACTATCAGCCCCCTCCGATTAGCTCCGATCATAGGGGAAAACGATCATGTACAACAAGAAATTGGTGGTTCACGGTGCGGCGTTCTTTTGTCTGTTTTTCGCAGGCTTTATTCAAGCACAGCCGCCTAGCGGGCCGATGTCCTTTTTTGTCACAAGCCAGGGTTCGGGTAACGGTGCCGACCTGGGAGGTCTAGAGGGGGCGGATGAGATCTGCCAGAACCTAGCAGAAAGCGTTGATCAGGGGCACCTGACCTGGCGTGCGTATCTGAGTACCCAGGGTGATAACGCCGTCAACGCTAGGGACAGGATCGGTCCCGGTCCTTGGTTTAACGCCAATGGCTATCGGGTTGGCGCGGATTTGGACGGGCTCCATAATCTCAGCCACCGCGTTAGTGCTGAGACAGCCCTCGATGAGCGCGGACGCGTCATTCCAGGGTCGTTTGCCGTGCCGAACCGACATGACGTTCTTACTGGTTCAACGTCCGACGGTATGGCCTATCCGTCGGGTGAAGACATGACCTGCAGCAACTGGACGAGCAGCAACGATGACGGTAAGGCTCGAGTCGGTCATCATGACTTTGCCGCTTGGGCATCCACTCATGACTCCAGAGGTTGCAGTCCGGATGCGCTGATCAGTTCGGGCGGCGATGGATTGCTTTACTGCTTTGCCGTGAGCCAATAGTTTCGCGGGAAAACGCCGTCTATTGATCTTGGGGGAGGGTAGAGGTAGCTCGACTTGTCTCGGGCAATCTCGCCGTGCCGGGGCGTGGAATTTCTACACCCTACCCCCCTTACTTAGCTGCGCCTGGAAGCGTAAGATAGCCGCTATCAATGAGGAGGGGTTAATGAAAACCAATATCGATATCCAAAAACTCATAGTAATGTCAATGACTTCGCTGTTCCTTGTTATTGGGACAAACGTCAGTGCCCAGGTGGCGCTCGACAACGATGACATTGGTGGTGTTGTGACCAGCACAGACGGCCCAGAGGCGGGCGTGTGGGTCATCGCTGAAACAGACGATTTCGACACCTTTTACGCCAAGATCGTTGTGACCGACGATCAGGGTCGCTATGTCGTGCCGGATCTGCCCGATGCGGACTATCAGGTCTGGGTCCGAGGCTATGGTCTCGCGGACTCCGAGCTAACATCCGCCAATCCCGGCGACACGGTGAATCTGGATGCGATCGTCGCACCCAGCGCCGCGGTCGCAGCGGAGGTCTACCCGGCCATTTCCTGGTACGCAATGATGCACCTGCCCACCGACGAGGAGCTTGCGGGCTTAGACGGCGGGATGAACTACTACCTTGATAAAATGAAGACCAATGGCTGTGTTACCTGTCATCAGATGGGGAACCTGTCCACGCGGACCATTTCCGAGAAGTTGGGTGAGTTTGATAATTCCGAACAGGCGTGGATTCGCCGTGTTCAGTCTGGTCAGGCTGGTGCCACCATGTTGAACCGGCTCGCCGCAGATCTGCAGGGCATACCCTTCAAGTACCTTGCCGATTGGACCGACCGTATCGCGGCGGGTGAGCTGCCGACCTTCGTCCCCGATCGGCCCCAAGGGCTGGAGCGCAACGTTGTGGCGACGGTGAGAGACTGGGCGTCCCCGAGGGCGTACATGCATGATCTGTCCTCTACCGATCGGCGCAATCCCACGGTGAATGCGTACGGAGATATCTACGGTTCACCGGAGAACTCCACGGATAACTTCCCAATCCTTGATCCTGTGAACAACACAGACACAGCGTTCATGGCTACGGTTATGGATGAGAACACACCGTCAGCCGGTGACGTCGCTGCCGTTCAGCCCTCGGTTTTCTGGGGTACTGATCGCATCTGGACGAGCCAGGCAAACACCCACAACCCGATGTTGGATCAGGATGGACGCGTTTGGTACACCGCTCGCGTCCGAGCGCCGAATACCCCGGCCTTCTGCCAAGAGGGATCCGATCACCCCTCTGCACAGGCGTTCCCGACTGCGCGTACTGGCCGAAATCTGGCACTGCGCGACCCGGCAAACGGCGAATACATAATGATCGACACTTGCTACTCCACTCACCATCTGCAGTTCGGTTATGACGATAACAACACGCTGTGGACCAGTGGTGGGGGCGAGGTTCTTGGTTGGTTGGACTCCAAGATGTTCCTTGAGACGGGCGATGCGCAAGCCTCTCAGGGCTGGACACCGGCGATTCTTGATACCAACGGTAACGGCAAACGCGACGCGTACGTGGAGCCTGGCAACCCCATAAATCCGGCCATGGACACGCGGATTGTTCCCGGTTATTACGCAGTCATGCCGAACCCAGCGGACGACTCTATCTGGGGCTCGAAGCTTGCCTACCCCGGTTCTGTGGTCCGAGTGGTTCCGGGCGATAACCCAACCGAGACTGCTCTGGCCGAGCAGTTCAACGTGCCGCTGCCCGGATTCGGGATTCGTGGCGCTGACATCGATAGCCAAGGCGTGGTTTGGGGCTCGCTGGCAAGCGGACACCTAGGCGCGTTCGATCGCAACAAGTGCACGGGACCGTTGAATGGACCCGAAGCGACTGGAGATCACTGCCCCGAGGGTTGGTCTCTGTACCGCTATCCAGGTCCCGGCTTCCAAGGCCTTGAGGAGTACAGCATCGAATCGAGCTACTACAGCTGGGTCGATCAGCACAACACCGCAGGGCTCGGGGAAGATGTCCCTATGTCCACAGGTAACCTCTATGACGGCGTGCATGCTCTAGTGGACGACGAGTTCGTAACGATGAGAATCCCCTATCCCCTCGGCTTCTACACCAAGGGCTTCGATGGTCGTATCGACGACCCGGACGCCGGTTGGAAGGGCCGTGGGCTTTGGGTGTCCGAGGGTGATCGCAATCCATTCTGGCATGCGCACGATGCCGTCGGGAGCGCAGGGTCGGCTAGGCCGCTCGTCGTGCACTTCCAGACACGTCCGGACCCACTAGCGAAGTAAAGCGGGAATTCCCGCTCTAAGCGGATCCCAGTAACGTCCTCCTTCCCTAATGCAGGGGGGGAGGACGTTTTCTTTTGCCAACCTGAGATTGCCGGGACTCCTGCGGGGTCCCAGTCTCGTCTTCCCCCTTTTGGCTTTGACAGTGCTTACTCGGCGTTGTCCAAACCTTTGAAAACGTTTAGCTATCTCCTTTTGGGATCGGGCTGGTCTGCGGATTCCAGTCCATCCAGTGAATTGGGGGAGAGGGCTTGATCCAGTCAAGGTAAACTGTGGCTGATAGGGGCTCTACACTACAGGTGACTAGGCCGCAGTTTCTGGTGAGGAGGAACTCATGTACGCGAAAAAAATAACTGTCCTGTTTGGTGCCACGGTTTGTTTGGCTGGTGGTGCGCTTGCCCAGATCAACGATCCGATTCCCACAGCGGTGGAGAACCAAGGGCTGCGTGTGGAAATTACAGAGCTTGCGAGGTTTCCTGATACGCGTGGGTTGCACCCCGAAACCGATCCGGACCTGGTGCCCGCTTATGCTCGAGTGAATTACGTTCGGGATTTGCCGGACGGTCGACGTTTTGCCAACGACATACGCGGATTGTTATACGAGCTCGACGAGGACAATCAGACTTCCGTCTATCTGAATATTGCGAACCATTTCCCGAACACCTATTACCTGGGTCTTGTGAGCGGCTTAATTGGCTTTGAGTTTCACCCGGAGTTTGCTGATAACGGGTTGTTTTATACCGTTCATGGCGAGTGGGCAGACGGGAATGCTGGGGTGCTGGACTTCATCCCGCCGAGTTACACCGTAGAGGATGTCACCTTCCACAACGTTATTAACGAATGGCGTGCGGCTGATCCTGGCGCAGGTGCGTTCGAGGGCACGCGGCGCGAGCTCTTTCGGGCTGGTCACGTTGTGGACAATTTCTATCATCCGTTTAGTTTTGTTGGGTTCAATCCGACGTCTGAGCCTGGCGATCCGGATTATGGCCTCCTGTACACGAGCGGAAGCGATCTGGGCTTTAGCAATGGCGGTGGTCCGAACGGCGAGAACGCGAGTGCGCTCGGCCGGCTCGACTCTGTGGTGGGTGCCCTTTTGCGCATAGATCCACGTAGTCCTTCCGAGTCGGGTGGCACAAAGGGACTCGGAGACTACACGATTCCCCCAATCAACCTCTTCGCTTCTGACGATGACCCCAATACGCTAGGCGAAATTTTCGCTTATGGTTTCCGGAACGTTCACAGACTGTCTTGGGATCGTAGCGACGGCACCCTGTTTGGGTCCGAAATCGGTAATAGCCACATCGAGGAGATCAATATCATCCATGAGGGTGGCAACTATGGCTGGTTCGATCGAGAAGGGTTTTACGACAACGGAGTCGATATCCCCGGCGGCAGTATGCTGGTGGTCTATCCCTTGCCGTTGGATATTCTGGACGGACGTACCGAAGATGGCTACCTCTACCCGGTCGCGCTTTACGATCACGACGAGGGTTGGGCCGTCGCGCCGGGGTTCGTGTATCGGGGCAGTGTTGCTGCGCTGGCAGGTAAGTTTGTGTTTGGTGACATTCAGAACGGGCGTCTTTTCGTGGCCGACGTGGCCGAGCTGAAGGCGGCCGATGATGGAATTCCAGGGACCGTCGCCGCAATAGAAGAGGTCCAGCTCTATGTGCGCGACGCCGCGGGCGTTGCCAGAGATGTGACCTTGTGGGGGCTCGTGGAAGAGACGATGGGCACGACAGTCACGCGAGCGGATCTGATTCTTAGCGAAACCCTTGATGGGGAACTTTTAGTCACGTCAAGGCAGGATGGAACCATGCGCACACTGATCGGCGGGGCTGAGTGACGCAAGAATCTTAATGGCCAGGTTGGGGGAGAGTTTGGTGATGAAATTGGAATCGGCGACGACTATTTTCGCAATAGCACTTCTGGCAGTTATCGCTGGGCCGACAAAGGCCCATCATTCTGAAGCAGCTCAATTTGACCCGGATGATCCGATCAGCGTTGAGGGTGCTGTTGTAAAGGTCGAGTGGGCGAATCCACACATTTGGTATTACGTTGACGTGACGGATGAAAGCGGTGAGGTCACAACTTGGGGTTTTTCGGGGCTGCCCCCGGGTGTTCTCCAAAGGAGAGGCGTCACAAGAAACACGTTAAGTGTCGGCGACGTGGTTCGAGTCATAGGTAATCGGGCGCGGGATGGATCGAACAACGCAAGCGGTTACCGAGTTACGTTCGCAGACGGGCGGAGCGTTTTTACCGGTTCGAGCGAGCTGGTTGCGCCGCAACCTTAGCTGGGGGAGCGGCCGGAGTGAATCCGAGCCGCGGAGGTGCATGGTGATGAAGAGGTACTGGTCATTGGCTTTTCGCACGTTTGGTGCGTTGTCTATTTCTCTCGTGTTGGTGTCCAAGACGGCCGCGGCTCAGGAACATATACCGATTTGGCGTTGGGTGCCTGGCTACGAGAGTTTGGATCCACTGGATGAAGACGGCAACGTGGTTCCGCGTGCCGAGACACCGAGGGCGTCGGATGGCAAGCCGGATTTCACCGGTGTGTGGGCTGGACCGGGATTTACCCACGAGGTGGGCCCGTACGATACTGATCCCGCGCTTCCAGCGTTTCTAGCAAGCCTTGATCCCTCCCTTTTTCCTCCGTTTCAGCCCGGAGGCCAGGAGTTCATGTATCGGGAGAACGTCGGGGATGTTCGCATAGATGATCCAGTAGCCTTGTGCTTTCCGGACGGAATGCCGAGGGAAGCTTTTACCTTCTACCCCCAGCAGTGGGTTCAGACGCCACTTCACATAGTTATCGTTAACGAATTCATGCACTGGCCGCGTGTTATTCCGCTGGGACCGCCTAACCGTCCCCACGATGCGGATGTGGAGTTGACGTATATGGGGGACTCCATCGGCTGGTGGGATGGCGATACGCTGGTCATCGACACAATCGGATTGAGGGAGTGGCAGTTTGACTCTGCTCGCGATCCAAGCCGGTGGCATAGCGATCAATTACATTTGATCGAGCGCTTTACGTATACGGATTCCATGACGGTGTCATACGAATTCACTTTCGAAGACCCGACGATATGGACGCGTCCGTGGGCCCAGCAGTTTCAAATGAAGTTGCACCCAACCTGGAAGCTCCTCGAGTTCGTGTGCCTGGAGAACGATCGTTGCTCGGGTGGCAATTGTACGCCGGCCGATGTGCAGCTCGATTAAGACGGAGGCTCGGTCGATGAGAATACAAAAACTTTCGTGTCTCTCAGTAGGTCTCTTCTCGCTAACTTTGTTGGCCGGAGTCGTATCAGCGCAGGTTTCGGACAACGACACTTTACGCGAGGTGCTTACGCCGACCGGCACTCTGCGTGCCGCCTTTCTTGGTCGAAATCCCGTGCAGGTTAGGGTTGATCCACAGACCGGGGAAGTCACGGGTCCAGCTGTGGATGTGGCCAGGCAGATCGGGGGCAGAATGGGAGTCGAGGTCACCATACAGCCCCTGTCTGGCGTACCGGCTGTGATCGAAGCCGTGAGGGAGGGTTCGGCCGACATCGGGTTCATTGCTCACGACACCACGCGGGCGCAGCGGGTCGCCTTCACTCAGGCCTATATCTACGGCCACAACAGCTATATCGTGCGTACGGATTCGGCTATCGAGGCTCCTGAGCAGGCCGATCGCGAGGGTACACGGATCGCGGCCATATCGGGCAATGCTGTGGACCTTTATTTGGATCGTGCACTTAGGAGCGCTGAACTCGTTTCTCTGGCTCGAGGAACTCCGGATATGGAAGCAGCCGGCATGCTCCTAGCAGGTGAAATTGACGCCTATGCCGCAAACAAACAGCGTCTGGCAGTCGTGGTGGAGAGTGAGCCTCGCGTTCGCGTCCTAGAGGGCAGCGTCTTGCCGGTGGAGCAGTCGATAGTGGTTTCTTTCGAGAATGAGGCTGTCGTGCCTCAGTTGGACCTTATTGTCGATGAGCTGCGCAGTTCCCGGGTTCTGCAGCAGATCGTTGAGCGATACAATATTGCGGGCGTAGAAGCCGCTCCGCGGGCTAGGCGCTAGAATTGAGCGTTGAGTGAGGCGCGGGTTACACCCATTCCAATGCCGAAGGCATTGTAAGCTTTAGATGACAAGTTAAGAAAAGAACAGGATCACTAATTTTTGCTCGTCTGATCAGATGAGTGCCCCACAAAACCTATTTAGGGAGAAGGCTAGATGAAGGTCTTGGGCCATGTTTCGAGTCGTAGAAAATTTTTAGAAGCCATTGGAGTAGCGGCGGGAGTGCTGATGGTTAAGCCCACAACGTGGGCACAAGGGCGTAAGGAAGTTTGGATCGCGGGTAAACGAATTAAGACCGTTGATATTCATGCGCACGCGTCGATCAAGGATGTTGAAGCAGTCATCAGTGGCACGAGCCTCGATAGGCAGATTGGTGGGCCTAGACTTCTCGAACCTTCACGTTTGGCAATGATGGACGAATGGGGTATTGATGTTTCGGTTATAAGTGCCAATCAATATTGGTGGTATCGAACTGATGATCGATCGCTGGCAGCTGAAATCGTTCGGGTTCAAGACGAAGGATTTTCAGCATGGTGTAATGAATATCCTGATCGCTTTGTTGCCCTTACATCTGTTGCAATGCAGTTCCCAGATCTTGCTGCAGAGCAACTTGACTACGCGGTCAATGAGCTTGGGTTTAAGGGCGCTTCAATGGGTGGTCACGTAAATGGAAACGTGCCCGCAGGTCCGGAGTACGATGTGTTTTGGGCAAAGGCCGAAGAACTAGATGTACCAATATTCGTTCACCCAAATGGCTCGGATAACATAATTCAAGAGGGAGCATTAGATTTTGCTGGTGATCTAGGAAATATTATAGGCAACCCTCTTGAAACTACGTTTTTCATATCACGGCTAATACTCGATGGAACTTTAGACCGCTTTCCTGGCTTGAAAATATGTGGAGCTCACGGTGGCGGGTACTTACCATCTTACTTTGGCCGCACGGATGTAGCTTGTGATGCGGCTGGTGGCCCTTCGATCAACGCCCAAGGCGAGTTCATCGGAAATGCGCCTATTCAAGCTGATAATTGTCGCAACCAAAAACCTCCTAGAGAGTACTTAAGAACCCAAATATTCGCTGACTCGATGGTGTTTTCTGACGAGGGTCTACGACATCTTGTTGCGGAGATGGGGCCTACTCAGGTTGTTTACGGAACCGATATGCCTTTGGGCTGGCCAGATACGATGGATCTGATTATCAATTCACCCTATCTCAATAACGCTGAGAAGGAAGCGATTCTTGGCGGTAATTTGATTCGATTGCTGCGAATAGATCGGGATATTTGAGTTTTAGATTGATGCGTAAGTCGAAGCTTCTATCGAAGCGATGGATAGAGCGGGGAAGGTTTGTTTGAGAGTAGGGGAGGGGATTGCCCTTTAGGTCTCTAGATAATTGACCAAGGACAAAAACCATAAAGAGTGTAAAGATCTGATATCTATAGGGTTATGAGCTTTCAGCTCAAGGGGCACCTTTTGCCCCACACTCAGGTATCCCCGGCGGCTTCCTCCAGTGCAGTCGTCCGAGCGCGAGCGCAGTCCACGATCATGGACCAGTAGCGCTGCGCCTGGTCCTGTTCGTACAACAACGGGTTAGGGCCGTCCGGGTTGTTGCGTATCGTTTCCATGTCCGTGAGCGTGTCTTGGTAGATGCCGGGATGGGTGTTCAACAAGCCCCGGACGTTCATGGGCTTTGCCATATTATTGAAGACGTGTTCGAGCGCATCGAATGCTTCTCGGTCCGGCGATTGAATCGCGCCACCGTGCAACAACACCATGGTTTGCTCACCGTGCCACGTCACGGGAATGAACATCGCGAGGGTGCCCGCCGAGTGGCCTGGCGAGATGGCGAAATGCAGGGTCGTGTCGCCCAGTGTGACCGTGCTGCCATCGATGATGTCGAAATCCCGGTTCGCTAACGGACGCTCAGGGCGTTGAGCTGGCAGCGTTAAATCCCAGTCCGGTTTGCCCATACCTACTTGCGCCCCGTAGGTGCGTTGTAGGTAGTTGGCGCCGCCAGTATGGTCGGTCTGGCCGGGATGCCCGTGGGACAACACGATGTATTTGATCTGTGTGGGGTCAAGGCCCGCCTTCTCCATACTGGGCACAAGAATGTCCCGTGCCTCTTCGGTATTGTTGAGAGTGTCGAGCAGGATTAGGCCGTCGCTCGTTGTAACGACGAATGCCCCCTGGGACGTGGGGCCGACGTACCACATGTTGTCGAATACCTTCGTTGGTTCGACAGTGTAGTTTTCGATCGGGGGTAATCCAGCCTGTGCCCTAGACAACGCGGCGCGCTGTGGCCCAGTGTTGGTGCAGGTGTTGCCGTACTCCCACTGAAGGTCGTTGCCTACCAAATCACGGGCTCCCTGAACGAGTCGTTGGGCTTCTTCAGAGGCCCCGAACTGCTCTTCAGTAGGGAACAGCACGCGTCGATTAGCATTCTGAGCGCCCGCCGACGCTTGGAGGATCAGCACCGCACCGACGGTGATTACCATTGTAGGAACGAGTCTCGTTAACATGGTTCTCTCCTCGGGTGGGCCGACGTTGGGGTCAGGCCGTCATCACTGAATGCAATTTCCTTCGATTCCGCAGTAGAAGAACCCGTCATCAGCGGGTCTTGATGCATGGCCGTCCCAGTCTTTTATAGTCCCGTCTCTGCCCTGGAGGAACCCCATAAGACAGCCCTGGCCACCGTCCCTTAGGGGATGGCAACGCACCTTGATGGAATCACCGGGACCGATGTAGTCATAGTCAACACCCAGTCTCTCGAGCCCACCTCGGTTGGTGGCTTCCAGAGCCCATTCGCTCGTCTCACCGTTTTCGTCCGTGACTTCCACGAACACCCAGGAATGGGGGTTGATTAAAGTTACTTCTGCGACGACACCCTCTAGGTCGATAAAGTCGGGGCTATAGTTGCCATGTGAGTGGTGAGCCCAGGTCGGCAACGCTAGAGCGCCAATCGCGACGAGACTCAAGAATCGAAACGACATGCTCATTCTCCTAAAAGACTTCTAAAAATGATATCAAACGGGCCTCGCCGGTTAACGTGTTCGGGCAGGCCGCGGGGCCGAGTTGTGGTAGTAGCGCTCATAACGAATGCGTGTTCCTGTTTCGTCCAGGAACGCTAGTGACTGCTGAAAAAGTTCCGCTCCCCGTACCCCCTCAGGTGTTGTAGCTTCGAGGATATACAGGCGATCGTCGTGTAGGTAGAGAGAAGCGAAGGTACGAGATAGATCGGGGTTGGTGAACTGCAGTTGCAGACCTTCCACGAGATCTGTGAAGTTCCACATGAAATGGGTCAGCTCGGCATCACGCTGCAGGAATTGAAAGGCCCCGTAAACCATTGAACCCTGTACGTCGACTCTCGAGTAGCCGATACCGGTGCTAGCTCCCCCGCCCAGACAAGTCTCGGCTCCCTGGGGGCAGTGTGCGACACGCTCACTGTTGATTCTGTCTGCCTCTTCGCCCCGAAGAATGACCCGGTAGTCGACCACTGTCATAGAATAGTTGCCTCGGGCACCGTCGACGCCATAACGATTGGTTGGGATGTTCGCGCCGTACTCTGATATCCACTCAACCTCCGAGGCAGTCGGCTCACCAGGGAAATTAACGAAGAAACCCTCATCCACGTTGGAATATTCGATCCACTGCGCGAACGATGGTCCGGACAACAACAGCATCAATGTGATTGAGAGTGGACGAGTCAGGTTTCGCATTTTTTTTCCTTCAGCTGGTACTCGCGGTTCCGATATCGTCTGATACGGTCTCCGCCAATAGCGTTTTCCCAATTCTACCGAGTTATAAGGTGCCGGGTAGTCATCCGGCGCAATCAATGTCGAGCGTAGCTCCTAATAAAGCTTTCCCACCCCTAGTTTCTATCACATGGGAAGTGCTCGTTTCTAGCCTATCCCATCAGTTTAGACTATTTCTAAACAGTGCCAAACCGTGGCAGATCGATAGCATTGCCGATGGGGTGGGGCGACTGACAGGGCGCTCGCTTACCTGGGAGAACCTCTAAGTCTGCTGACTCCGGTGTTCGAGTGTTTACGTTTAGGGATCTGAGAAGCCTGAATAAATTGGACAAAAAACACTTGCACTTGGGTCCCTACATGCGCGCTCAGGCCGCGGGGCCGAGTTGTGGTAGTAGCGCTCATAACGAATGCGTATTCCTTCCGGATCCAGAAACCCTAGTGATTGTTGGAACACTTCCGCCCCCCGTACCCCCTCAGGGGTTGTGGCTTCGAGGATGTAAAGGCGATCGTCGTGCAGGTAGAGAGAAGCGTAGGTGCGAGATTGATCGGGGTTGGTGAGCGTGATCTGCAGACCTTCCACGAGATCTGTGAAGTTCCACGTGAAATAGTCCACCTCGGCATCGCGCTGCATGATTTGCCAGGCTCCGTAAACCATCGAACCCTGCATGTCGACTCTCCAGTAGCCGATGCCAGTACCCATACCTGCCCCGCCCAGACAGGTCTCGGCTCCTTCGGGGCAGTGTGCGACACGCGCGGCTCTAATGCTTTGCGCATCGTCCCCCCTGCTAATGAACCGGTAGTCGACTACTGTCACAGAATAGCTGCCCCGGGCGCTGTCGACGCTATACCGACGTGCTGGGATGGTGGCGTCGTATTCTGATATCCATTCAATCTCCTCGGCGTTTGGCTCACCAGGGAAATTGACGAGGAAACCCTCTTCCACGTTGGGATACTCGATCCACTGCGCGAACAATGGCCCCGACAACAACAAGATTAATGTGGCTGATAGCGAACGAGTCAGTTTTCGCATTTTTCCTTCCCTTCGGGTGTTACTTGCGGCTTTAGCATCGTCTGATCCAGCCTTTACCAATATCGTTTTCTCGATTCTACCGAGTTATTGGGGGTGCCGGGCGGTAATCCGGTGAAATCGAGGTCAGGTTCAGTGCTCATAAAAACTGCCCACTGGCGTTGTCATGCGGGGAATAGCCACTCTAAACCTGCCTAGATCGTTTAGATTTGTTCTAAACAGCGTCAAGGCGTGGCAAATCGGTAGAATTAGCTGTGAGGCTGGTTGGCCGAGCTGTCGCTCGCTTATCTGGGGACGACACTAAGCCGGCTCTGGCCCAAGCTTTAACAGAACAATCAGGAGGTCCCATGAAAGATGAACTAAAGCCTTGGCGTCTTGGACTCGTGGCCGTCGGAATAGCCCTTTCCGCCGGGCCGCTCGCAGCTCAGGATCTGGAGAAATTTTCCATTACCGGCGAGGCTGCTCAGAGAGCTAAGACGCGTGATGAGATTTCCCTCGACACGGCCCGTAGGATTGCGGATCACTGTTTCCAGCAAGCGGCCGATCGGAATCTAGGGACCAGTATCTTCGTGCTCAGTCCCTCGGGACACATCGTGTATGCACTTCGCGCGGACGGGCAGACCCCGATCGCGGTGGAGACCGCGCTGCTGAAGGCTAAGACGGCACTTTTTCTGCGCGGTTCCACGCATGCTCGGATGAATTCGATGATGCAGGATCCCTGGAGGGACGCACGATTGCGGCCGCTGCAGGCGGAATTCGATTTATTTTGGAATTCTGGAGGCCTTCCGATCGTCGTGGACGATGTCTTGATCGGCGCGATTGGTGCAGGTGGCATGGCGCCTTCGGCGGAGTGGAGCGACGAAATCTGCTTGCATAACGCGCTGATCGACGTCCTCGGCCCACAGCCGCCTCTGGCACCGTTTTTGGAGTGACGCCGGTTTCAAAGCCTCGAATGGTGCGACGAAGTGTTTGTATCAGTCTTGCTCCGAGTCTTGACCCTGTAAACACAGCTTGACCGAGGACGTACACCCTTTGAGGGAGACGCGGGTGATTGAGCAATGAGTTTCCTGGTATGGCTCGAGCAGACCGGATTGAGTGTCTGGATACGAGAGGCACAGACGCTGTGGGCGTTTCCGTTCGTACTGTTTCTCCACACGCTAGGTCTCGGAGTGGTCGGAGGTCTGAGTGTTGCGTTGAATCTCTGGATTCTCGGTTTCGCCAGCCGCCATAGCGCAACGCCGCTTCGCTCATTGTTTCCCTTTATCTGGGTTGGTTTTGCCATCAACCTGTTGTCAGGGGTCCTGCTGCTCGTCGCCTACCCAACGAAAGCGCTCACCGACCCGGTGTTTTATCTCAAGATTGCTTTGATCGTCGCTGCGCTGTTTCACCTGGAGTGGCTTCGTCGGTCCGTGCTGGCCGGCCTGGGGCACGGTCAATCGTTAGAGGTCGGTGCAGGTATCCGTGCTCTTTCCGTGGCTTCAATCCTGCTCTGGGCGGGCGCTGTGCTGACGGGGCGGCTGCTCGCTTATACCTACAACTACATGACGGCAGCAGCTTTGCTTGCAGGGTAGCGAAATGGAGGCACTGATCGAATGGATCCTTACGACGCCACCTTCACGGTTCGTTAACGGTTACCGTTGGGCCTGGCCGATAGCGGAGTCCATTCATTTCATGGGGCTCGTCCTAATGGTAGGGACGGTGAGCATGTTCGACCTACGCGTGCTCGGTGTAGGAAAAGGCATATCACCGATTGCGATTCACCGGCTCGTGCCGCTTGGATTGATTGGTTTCGTCGTTTCCGTATGCACCGGAATTCTCTTCATTTCCGGAGCACCAGATCAGTACTTTTACAATGTGGCGTTCCATTTCAAGGTGCTGTTTCTTGCGCTCATGGGATTAAACGTGGCGTTTTTCTATTCTGTGCCGTTCCGTTCCCTGAGGTCGGTCGGTGCCTTCGAAGATCCACCGCCGACTGCCAAGAGCGCTGCCGCGCTCTCGTTACTGTTCATGGTTGGCGTCATGTGCTGCGGCCGGATGCTCACGTTCTTCCGGCCGAGTTTCTGAAGGGCGTACCGTCCTTGGCGCTCTATCTGACGCTGCAAGGACGTCGAGTAGGACTTGCTCCGCTTACTACTGGTTCGAACCCGCCCCGCTGTCTCCGACCGAGAATCCGAGTGGGTAAGCGTCCTGGTATACGCCGCCTGAGTCTTCACCGCCGGGGCCATCCCGGTTCGGTTCTCGATACCGGTACATCTTGTCCCAGATTGATATAACGTTCGGTCGAAGCCAGATATCGATATTCCCATAGTCGGAGAAGTCGTCCATCGTGACGCGTTCGAGTATCTGCTCGATTGTGGCGCCGGCCATCATTTCTTCGAGTACGCGATCTCTGAGAGCGAGGACATAGTCACGGTACTCCAATAAGCTCTCCTGATTGGTGGCTCCCCAGTGTCCCGGAATAACAATCTCGACGTCATCAAGCTTTCCAAGCACGCCGAGCGTCTCGATGAGATTGTCAATATCGGCATCCCGAAAATCGGGCAGTGCCAACGATCTCTCCGCACGCGCAATATCCGGCGCTATCAGAACCCCTTCTTCTGGAAAATGAACCTGAATCAGGTTATTGCTGTGCGTAGGACCGAGGTAGTACAAGACAATCTTCTTGCCGCCGAGATGAATCTCCATCTCCTCGTCGAAGACAACGTCGGGCACGGACGTATTGCGGCCTTCTCTCACAATGTGCTGTCTCGTAAGGACGTGAGATACAGTCACGGCAGTGTCGTCGAACACATGTAGATCGCAGATGTGATCTTCGTGATCGTGGCTCAGGATGACGTATTTCACGGGCACGTCGTAGAGCCGACCCAATTCCTGCTTCAGCCAGGTCGGATCTCCTGCGCCCCGACAAGTGCCGTCAACAACGATAAGGCCTTCATCGGTAACGATCACGTTGCTGTTTGCTGCACCCGGCCGATGGACCGCGCGAAACACGCTTTCTGAGATCTGCTCGAGTCGGGGCGTTTCGCCATCCGATTCCTGAGCATTCGAGACCTGCGACAACGCAACGAGCGAAATCAACAGGCTGAAACTGAAGAGATTCTTGTTCCTGGTTTTATCCACGATTCATTCGGTTATCGCGGCACCAGCCCGGTGAACAGGAGCCTCTGGTATCCCGAACCGGTCGCGGCGATGTAGATATTCCCTTCGGAGTCCGTCTGGATCTGATGCCCGGGCCCGATCACGCCGTCGCCTTCGATTGTCGTGAGTACCTCTAGCGTTTGACGATCGAATACCCTGATGCCGCTACCTCCACCGACGTACAGGAATTGCTGCTCGGGGTCTGGCGATAGGGCCAAATTCCGGGCGAACAGCGCGTCAGGCCATACGATTTGATCGATGAACTCGCCTGCGAGTGTGAAGACTTGCACGCGCCTGTTCTCACGATCGGCTACGTAGACTATGCCATCGTTCGATATCCGAATGGCGTGGACGATGCTGAATTGCTGAGGCCCGGGACCCGGTTGGACGTCGACCGGCACATTCGGGCAGTCGTCCTGATCCACCGGCGCATTGGAGAACGCGCCCCACATGCGTTTGAACTCCCCACTATCGGCATCGTAAACGGCGACGCGATGGTTCCCGTAGCCGTCGGCGACAAAGATTTCATTAGTCGGTTGGTGCACGAAGGCGTCGGCGGGCTCGTGAAGGTTTTCGCCGTCTGCGTTTCCGCGGCTCATGTTGGCGCGCCCAATCTGCATCACGAATTCGCCGTCCAGCGTGAACTTGAGTAGTTGATCATCGAAAAGCGGCTCGAGCCCTGGGAGATTTCGGGCGGGGCAGTTGTTACCACCAAGCCAGGCGTGGTCCTGATAGTCGATGTGAAGCCCATGCTCGCGTTGCGGCCACTCGTAACCTTCTCCGTCACCGCCCCAGGCGTTGAGAAATTGCCCTTCGCTGTCGAACCCGATCACTGCTGGTGCGGCCATATGGGCTTCTTCCGGCGGAAGTGTCCGGGGTCGGTGAAGCAGCCAAGCGTTGCCGGCGGCATCTATTGCTACGCTCGACACGTCTCCGAGCCTCCATTGCTCCGGTACCTGCGGCCAATCCGGGTCAACGCGAAATGTTGGGATGACGTTGACGGACTGAGCCGAGGCTTCTTGCTGATAATCCACGCCCGCGATAATGACCAGGCTCATTACGACGGTAAGGACCGAAAACTTGCGCTTCATGTTATTTCTCCCATGCCGGCGATGCTTAAGACTAATCAAGCTCGCGTGTCGGCTTCTTTTTATTTATCGGTTCCGCTTTTTTTGCCTTTACTGCAGCTGCGGGTCGGCCGGTATCATTCGAGGTCACTGGCGATGGACGTAATACCCATCTCTGCACACTCGGTGTCGGCCACTTGGCCGCCTTGTGCCCCCGAGACCCCAACTCCGCCTAGCGGTAGTTCACCCATCATGATGGGCGCGCCTCCGCCGAGTGGCACCACGTTGCTCAGCTCACGCTGACCGCTGGCTTCGGAGTCGCCTGCGGTCCTGTCTCGAAACGCGATCGAGTTTAGCCGGAACGTTCGCGCTGTATAGGCTTTGCGGAATGCGAGCTCCCAGTTGTGGGGGGATGCAGTATCGGCCCGCACCTGCATCACGGGCTGACCGGCTCGGTCCACGACTGCGATGGTCACAGTCACAAGATTCCCGGGGAGACTGCATTCGGCGATGATCGTATCGATGATCTTTCTGGCTTGAGCTACCGAGACGTTCGGCTGCATTAGCACCTGCGCGTGAACTTGAGACCCGAACGCGCCGGTCAAAACGAGTAGAGACCCCAGTGCAGCCAAACGAAGAGCAGACCTTGAACCGCTTCTGCGAAATAACATCGTAGCCCCCTAAGTTCTTTCGAGTTATTAGATTAGAGTCGAATTCTAACTCTTCCCGCGGGTAGGCGCAGGCAGAATATGGATTCGGTATTCCGAGCGTGACAGAGCGGAGAGATTTGGAGCCGTGACCTGGAAGTATTCTCAGCCGCGCACGTTGGGGTCGACGATGTGCTCGGCGTCTCGTTCATCACAAGGCGTATCACCGAAGAAAAAAGCCTCCGGGTCTGAATTGAGTCGACTCTCGATGGGATCTGTCGTCCAGGGCTCAAGGAGCATGGTGTCGTCCACCGTAGCCTCCCAATGCAGGGTATTGCCCTCGCGACGGATACGCTCAGTGACGGTCATATCCCAGCTGTGGATATAGCCCGTCCAGCCCAGCCAGCTCTCGTCGTTGAACCCTACCGACTCGATGACCAGCGTGTCTCCCTCCCAATAGCCGATTGAATAGCCCAGCCAGCTCGTGTCGGCGATCTGTAGGGGATGGTGTTCGCGGCCGTCTGTCGGGATGATGCGGTAGGCTACCGGGCCGTAATTGACGCGTAAATCGTACAGAAAGACGAGTTCTGTAGGTGTTTGCACGATCTTGTGAGGCGGGCCGATTCGCGGCACGCTACCCGGTCGACAGTTAAAGACAGGATCGTCCGTGAGACCGTTCCAATCCAGGTCCTGTATGGTCTCCCAATACTCAGGTTTGTAGAGCGGCTTGTTTACGTGGGCCCGTTGCAAAACCGCGAAGTCCTTCTCGAAATTTGCGATATCGTTATCCCGGGACGGGAGATTCAGGGCAATATTTCCTTCTGCGTCTGTGCCGGCCGTCACGCCCGCGCCTGCGCTGAACCAGAATCCCGTGAAATCCGGCTGCCCATCGACGGTGCGTGGGGTCTCCTGGGTCATAGCCATAGAGGGTGCGGTTAGGCTGAGCAAGAGAATCATCGTCCGATGTGCTGGGAATGACTCTCTAGTCATGTTAGTTGTCCTCGATGTGCTGCGTAGTCTCGCTGAAATCCGCTTTGCGGATTAGCCCGTGTACGCCCTTGGTTCGGTCGACGACTTGGGAGATTTCGAAGTCGCTTGCAGCACTCAGATAAGCGTAGGCAACCGCGCGGTCTACCCCGAGCGTTAGCGAGAGAAACTCGATGCCTTCGCGGACCGCCTGCTTCATTGCTTCGTTTAGGTCAGGATCAAGTCCGATGGGAATCCAGTATTCTGCCGTTTCGCCGAACGGCTGGGTAAAAGGGCTACCGCCCGGAATCCCCGGATCGCTCGCCGGAAGCAGGGTGAGGCGAAGGGTCGCTCGAAGTGGCGCCTCCAGCGCCGTCAGGGCCACCTCCCCATCGCCCTGGGCGTAATGCGGGTCGCCGGTGTAAAAGAATGCGCCCGGTACCTGAATAGGTAGGTACAACGTCGAGCCGACACCGAGCTCGTTGATATCTAGATTCCCGCCATACGCTGCCGGTGGGATTGAATTCACGGTCCCGCCCGTGTCCGGCGCAACCCCCATGATCCCCATGAAGGGGGCGATGAGGAATCGAATTTCTTCGCCGTTCTGGTTGTGAAGAATCGAGTAGTGTTCGCCGTCGACCTCCTCGATCTCGGTAAAGACCGACACATTGTTGTACAGCTCCGGTTGCTGAACGCTCGCACCACTAGTCGGCCCACTGTTCTCCGGAAACTCACCGGGCAGCGCACCCTTTCCATGACGGTTAGAGATAACCCCATAGGGCGCGCGTGGGAGGAGGGCGAGCACTTCAATTTTGAGAACATCGCCGGGCTGAGCACCTTCTATCGCGACTGGCCCGGTCACTACGTGCGGACCGTCCGCGTCGAAGTCGTGATCTAGGGCGGAGGCGGCAATCGTTCGGGCGTCATCGAGTACTTCGTTCGGCGCAACACCATGGCGAGAGAAGAATTCTACGGGGTTGCGTCCCTGGTCTTCGAGGATGCCCTCGTGGGAAACGCTATCAAATATGACGATGGCGCCGGAAGGAACGCTCAGCACTGGCTCCGCGTTGCGATTGGGCAGCGAGCCCCAGAGCACGGTGTCGATCGTCGAGGGAATGTAGAAACTGCCGTCGGGTAGCTCGCCCGGTTCTGAACCGAGCGGCTGATACACGTCGCCTTGTGGATTGTCTTGCGCGTGAACGTTTACCCCCAGGGTCAGGGTCGCCAAGCATGGAATTACTTTGTTCAGAAACTTCATCCGAGCCACTAACCGGCAGACCCATGGCTAGTCAACGGCTGGCCGTTTCGTAGTGGATTGATCAAATTTCTTACCTCTCTGTTTCTTCTTCTTGATATTCTGCTGCCCGGACTCGCGCACCACTCATGACATTGATGATTCCGTAGTTCTGCTCGTGGCAAGCGAACTCCCACAACCCCGGCGGCTCCATCATGGGCCAGGGGATCTCCACGGTCCAAGGTGCTACCCACGTGGTGGGGTCGGTCAAGGTGGCTTCGTAGAGCAGTGTGTCGTTCGCGACCCGGGTGAAACGCTCCATCAGATGAAGGTCGCCGGCTGTCGCGCGGAATCGCCTCTTGTCATGAAAGTTCGTGGTCTCGACGACGAGCGTTTCCCCCTCCCAATGGCCGCGGGAGGCGCCCAGCCAGTTCTGAATGTTCTCCGGGACGGATGGCCGTCCGTCCAGGGGAATGACACGCACGTCGCTACTGGCTTGCGTGATGAGAATGACGTGGTCCGGTGTCTGAATCATCTGGGACTCGCCGATCTGCTGGACAAAAGGAATTCTAGGAGGGCCTGCTCCGATGATGCAGCGTTCGTAGGTATCCCGGGTTTCGATCGTATAGCCCCGCAGCTGCGCTTGGCGCCTAGCCTCACCCTCGGTCGTGTACGCCGGCATCTTCCCGTCCGGAGGATCGACGATTAGGGCCGTTCGGCGGTTTGGTCTAATCGGGCTTTGCCAGTTGTCCATGCCGAATTCTGTCCAGTCGTAATGCACCGTGGCTGGATCGACGGAGGCGTCCCGAAGAACGCGTCGCTGGTGTGCTTCGATGGATTCTTGCGGTGTATACAAAGGGCTTCCTGCTAGCTCGTCGGGCCGTTCCAGTGGCGTGTAGGTTACGCTCAACCAATAGCCTGACAGGTCAGGATCGCCCCAGGAGGTACGTGGCCCATTCTCGCGAGGACGCTCAGGGTCCCACACACTCTCGAGCGCGTTCGCGAGCGACTCCTGCACCTCAGTCTCGAAGTAAGCGAAAGTGGATTCGGACGTTTGCGGAGAGGCCGCCCGAGCCGCTTCCAGTGTGTCCTGGGACCGCTGGTTTACTAGTGCTGATGGTGGGGCCGACTCCGACTGGGCAAAAGAGGGGGCCGCAGTCACCCCAATCGCCATCACGCTGACCGTTAGTCCGGTCAATAATCTCGTGTACCTTATTTGCATCAAAAGGCCCTCCTTGCCGAAGGCATATCGTTTCAAGTCAGCCAGGGGAATTGCATCATCCCCCACCGATCCTGATATCCGGAGTGTGCAGGTATCTATAGTTAAAAGTTTCACCGTCTTCGTTCAATAACTCCAAAGACTGCTGAAAGATCGTGGGCGGTGGTCTACCCGCCGGCGACGTTGCTTCTACTATGTAGAGACGCAGGTCGTGAAGATAAATTCCTGCATATGTGCGGGATTGATTCGCGTTCGTGATCTGCAGCTGGTGCCCATCCACGCGCTGAATATAGTGAAAGGCGTCGTAGGTGACCTCGCCACCCCGCCTGCGGATGTTCCACGCTGCATAGGCAATCGAGCCGAGTACATCGACCGACCAGTAGATGGAGCCATCGTCGGCAGAGGTTTTGTTGGTTCGCTCGGAATGGATCCTTTGGGCATCGCTGTAGTCGACCACCGTTAACGAGTAACGGGTAGGGTCGTCTTCATAGGTGTAGACTCGCGCCGGATATTCCACACCGTATTCCGAAGGGTATGAGATCTCCTCGACCTCGGGCTGACCCGGACCGAACATCCTGAAACGGTCTTCCATGCTCACGAATTCGGTCCAGTCCTGCGCAAATGACAACCACGAAAAGGACAGTGCGGATGCGGAGAGAATGAATCGTCGTATGAGCATGACAGATCTCTATACTTGTGAGGTCGGCAGCGCTCTGGGGGATCGGGTGTGCGGTGTGGACACCGAGCACGAGCGTCGCTGCTTCAACGCAGTGATAACGCGACGTCTCTGCATCTTTTTCGACCTCCCCCGCGCCGGGATGGCTGTCTCCACCGGCGAAACCTAATTCTACTCCTGTTTGCCGACAGATCGTCTCAATCGATCCTGAACGGTAAAGGGCAGGTAACACAGGAGACAGGTAACGATGACCAGCACAGCCAGCCCGAGGATGTACCACGGCCAGGGCCCCATATAGTCGAGCGGCGAGGACCGAAAGGGCTTGCGTACCAGATAGAGGTAATTGGAGCCGAGGAGCAGGTTGACGGGGAGAATCGCGAGGGCGTAAGCGGCCGTGGCCCCGACGGCGATCCCGACGGATTTGGGTCTTGGGCGGAAACCGAAAACGAACGTGGCGTACGTCACCCCTCCCAGGGCCAGGCCGTGGCCTGCGAAGAAGGCCAGGAAAAGCGGGTGCGGGAACCCATCCTGGAGGTCAGGCGTCAGGAGGGCGGCTACTACACCACCGATTCCCCAGAAATAGACGACCTCATACACCCGGAAGCTGCGTAGCCAAAGCATGAGAACGCCGAGTGCGACGGAGGCACCGCACAGGTGTAGCGGTAGGCTCTCTTGGAGGGGGAAGTTGTAAACGCTCGAACGAATGATGGGGCTGGCAACAAGATAGCTCGCCATACACAGCGCTAGTACTTTGGCCAGGATTTCCTTGAGCTTATCGTCGGCCAGCTGCCGTACCAGAAGCGGTAAAAGGACCGCTAGGCCGATCGTGATGCCGCTTGAGAGCCAGTGCTGAAACCCGAAGAGCTCGAAAACCGTCATGGTGCTGGGGAGGAAATCCGGGGTTCCCATTATCGCCCATAGAGACTGTGAAACCCGAACGGGGGCACCCCAAGATGATGGGGGCTCTAGGCACGACCGCGGTCAGAGACCGGTTGTCCAGTGGGGCAGGGAGGGCGCCCGGCGGTGCGAGCCCCTAGCTCCCACGCTGGTGAGCGCGTTCGCCGGCTCGGCGTAGCCTGGGGGTTACATCATCCGGCTGATGATCTTGTCGCTCTGTTCCTTTGAGATGCCCAGGGGGCGGCTGCTTATGCCGCCTCCTTCCTTAAGGATGGGTTCGGCCTCGTCAAGTGAGGGTCGGTCTTTAACATGCAGGAACAGCCCAGTGTAGATGGTGTCACCCCAGAGCATTGCCTTCTCACAGGCGCTCTTCCAGTCGCTAGTGTCGTGCTCCTCGTCCTCGAGTTTTTTCACCCGCGTCTTGAAGAACTGGACGGTGTTGTCGTGATTAAACGTGATGCAGGGGCTGAAGACGCTGATCAGCGCGAAGCCCCTATGCTCGATGGCCTGTTGCATCAGCATCGACATATGCTTCGTGTCGGAGCTGAACGCTCTGGCGACGAAAGTTGCACCGTTCATGATGGCTGAGGTGATCGGGTTGAACGGAAACTCAACGCTGCCATGAGGTGAGCTCTTCGTCTTCATGTCCAGTGAGCTGGTGGGAGACAACTGCCCGGTCGTGAGTCCGTAGATCTCATTGTCCATGACGATATAGGTCAGATCGACGTTGCGACGTGCGGTATGGGTAAAGTGGTTACCACCGATGCCGTAGCCGTCTCCATCTCCTCCGGTGACAAATACGTTCAACTCGTGGTTCGCCATTTTGGCACCGGTAGCGACTGCCAATGACCGTCCATGCAGAGTGTGCATGCCATAGGAATTGAAGTAACCGGGGAAGTTCGACGAGCAGCCGATGCCGCTGATGGTGAGGATTTCATGGGGTTTCAGGCCCATGTCGGCGCAAGCCTTTCGCAGGCTGTTGAGCACGCCGAAATCACCACAGCCGGGACACCAGTCTGGGTCGACCTTGCCTTTGAAGTCATTCGCCGTCTGCGGATTGAAAGCGAGCTGTCGAGTGTCTATGCCATCCATTACGGGATCCTCTAAACCATGATTTCCTGATACGGGACAGAGTGATTTGTCTTACCGGCGACCTGTTCCAGCACCGCATCGACGATGTGATGTGGCATGAACGGCTCGCCATCATATTTGCGTATATGTCCGTCGATGTTGAGACCTGTCTCACTGCGCAGATAACGGTCGAACTGCCCGGAGTAATTGTTCTCTACGATGATCGTGCGCTTGGCGTTGTTAACGATGTCAATGACGGCTTCGGCGTGGAAGGGAACGATCCAACGGATTGGCAGATGGTTCACAGAGACGCCTTGTTCGTTCAGAAGCTCCAGCGCCTCCTTGATCACGCCGTAGGTCGAGCCCCAGCCGATCAGTGTTACGTCGGCGTCCGACGGTCCTTCGAGCTCGGGCGGTGCGATCTGTTCAACCACGTTCGCAATCTTACGTGCCCGCTTCTCGACCATGCGGCGACGCTTGTGCGGGTTGGTGTATTCATCGCTGATGAGCACGCCGTCCTGGTCATGCTCATCCGTCGCGACGACATGCTGGTGGCCCTCGAGGCCCGGTAGGGCACGGGGCGAGACGCCGCTTTCGGTAATCTCGTAGCGGAGATACTCGCCGTTTGGCTCGCCACTGCTAATGAGATCGCCGCGATCGATCTCGGGCTGGAGATCGATGTCATCGGGGTCGGCGCTGAAGGTGCCCTCGGAGATCAGGAGATCGGTGATGACGATGCCGGGGCATTGATTCTGGTCACAGAGGTTGAAGATTTCGGGGACGCACTTGAAGGCATCCAGAGCATCGGTGGGGGCTACGATCAAACGTTCGAAGTCGCCTTGGCTGGCACCAAGTACCTGCCAGAGATCACCCTGCTCTGTCTTCGTCGGTACGCCAGTGGAGGGTCCCGCCCGCATCACGTTGATGAATACCACAGGGATCTCCATCATTGCCGCCGCGCCCACGGCCTCAGTCATCAACGCGAAGCCGCCCCCGGACGTAGCGGTCATGGAGCGGGCGCCCACATGGGCTGCCCCGATGGCCATGTTGGCGACTGCAATCTCGTCCTCGCCTTGGCGAACCATAATCTCGAGCTCTCGCGCATTCTGCGCCATCCAATGCAGGACGCCAGTCGAGGGGCTCATAGGGTAGGCTGTGTAGAACTTTACACCTGCGGCTGCGCCACCCATGGCCAGGGCGTCGTTGCCGGTCCAAAGCGCGAGCGGCTTGGCCCCGCTAGCCAACGGTTCGGAGTAGGATTCGAAGTTCTCTTTGGCGTAGTCGTATCCGGCGCGAGCCGCGCTGGCATTTTCCTCGACGACGGCGTCACCCTTGCGACCGAATTGAAGTTTCAGTGCGTTCTCTAAAACGTCGAACTCGAGGCCCAGCAGAGAATTGATGGCCCCGAGCGCGATGGTGTTTTGTATGACTTTGTTACGGCTCTTGTTTGCGAGTTCCTTGATGGGCATCGGGCAGAGCTGGACACCCTCTGGCAACTCACCTGGCTTAATCTTGTCGCTGTTGAAGATGACTCGCCCGCCGGCACCCATGAGACAGAGGTGGCGGTCCATAGTGTCCTGATTGAGACACAGCAACAGGTCTAAAGAATCGCCGTGGGTGTAGATCTTCTGATCGCTGATCCGCATCGTGAGGAAAATATGTCCGCCACGCACGATGGATTGATAGGCGTTATAAGCATTCAGCCAAAGTCCTCGGCGCGTGAATGTTCGTGCAAGGATATTGCCGGGGGTGGCAATGCCCTGACCGGCTGCGCCACCGATGGCAAGCGCGAAATCGAATTGCCCTGAGCTCATTATGCGGAGTGCTCCTCTTCTAGCACGGCGGCCGGCATACCCCTATCGCCGTCAGTCGCGCTAAAATGTTGTTCACTGCGGGAAAAAACCGGCTTTCGGGGGCGTATCTTATACTGTCGTCCTATCGGCGGCGAACTTAGACTCATTCTAAGGTAACCAGTATGCTGGTTCTCCGCGAAAGATCGGTAAAATATCGTAAACAACAGCGCAGGGGCTAAAATGGGATCCTTGATCAGTATCGGAAGCAGTTATGTCATTCAATCAGCTCCCGCCAGAGGTCATTCGAACATGACTCTCAGGCTCGCATTGACGTTGGCGGCGACATCGCTCTTCGCCCAGTCTTGTAACGCTCAGGCGCCCGGGCCAGAGGTTGGCGCGACCATCGATGCCACCGCGCTCGCGCTCGGCACGATTAGGGGCGTTGGTCGTAGAATGGATTCGATCAATACCCTTCAATTCTCGGGTAGCGGGACGGCGAATGTGCCGATGGCCGACGGGGAGTGGATGAGCTATGAAATTTCTGAGGCTACGGTAGGTCTCAGTTACTCCATCCCCGCGAGGCGCTTGGATATGACTCGCACCGGGTCTGATGGCGTTGAGGAACGAGTTGTCCATGTCGTTCGTGGTGATCGTGCCTGGGACGAGAGGCTGCCGGGGGTCGATCCCTCGGACGCCGCTGCCGGAGCGGTCTCCGAGCGCTTAGCCCATATCATTCTGACGCCCCACGGCTTCATTACCGCGGTGGTGCAGAATCCAGATGCCGTGAGTACCGGCATTGACGGTGGCCAGACGACGTTAACGGTCGAGATTGACGGGTCAGCAGTGACCGCCACGCTTGATGAAAATTCTCGGCCCTCGACTGTCGAAATGACGGTCGACCATCCTACCCTAGGCCAGACCCAGCTCGAGGCTGACTACTCGGAATACGTTGACTGGCCGATCCTAGACGTTTATTTTCCTTCCCGTATCGTCCACCGACTGGGTGGTGAGACTACTTTGGATATGACCGTCACGGACTTTTACCAGAACCCCTATGTGGTGTTTCCAACGCCTGAACAGTTGAGTGGGAGCTCGCAATGAAGACACTTTTGAGACCTTCAGTATTCGTATGCATTTCTATTATTCTTGGCGCGTCGGTTGCTGCCGCTCACCACGCGGTGCAGGCGCAGTTCGATGTCAACGACGTACAGACCTTCACCGGCACTATGACCGAGGTGGAGTTGATTAACCCGCACCCGTATTTCCACCTGGATGTGGAAACCCCGGGTGGAGAGGTCGTTAACTGGTCCATCGAGTCGGTGGCGCTGAATGCGCTGCGACGGATGGGGCTGCTCAAGCAGCTACAGGTCGGGCTGGACTACACAGTGGAGTACAACCCGGCTCGCAACGGCGAAAGGGTCGGTCTCATGACGGCGATTACGCTGCCGAACGGCAATCGACTCCTGATGCGGAGCCAGGAGTAATAGCGCAGCTGTTCCAGAGCTCGCAGTAGTCGGTGATTAGAGAGGGTAACTGACAATGACTAGACCGTTTAGTTTGGCCGGCGGTGCGGCAATCGCGCTACTCGCTGTATATATTTCCCATGTCCCGACAACCCAGGCGCAGGATACGCCGCGAATGGGCGATGGGCGACCGGATTTCTCGGGGTATTGGATACCACCTAATCGTATAAATCGGATCTTCGATGAAAGTGGGGACGTTGTTCTAAACCTCGGGGGTCGGGATAACGATATAGGGAATTTTGAGAAGGACTCCGCTGTTCTGCAGCGCGCTCACACGAACAAGCCACTCTATAAGCCGGAGCACTGGCCTACCATCCAAGATCTTGACTGGAATGGTCTGTTGGATGATCCGGTCTTCATTTGTAAGCCGGCGGGTGTACCGCGAATGGGACCGCCTGGGAAGATCGTGCAGACCCCCACCGAGCTCATATTCATGTACGAGGGCACACAGTCTCCCTATCGCGTCATCCCGACTGATGGGCGTGAGCACCATCCCCTGCAGATTGCTGACACAAGCTGGCTTGGCTATTCGATTGGTCATTGGGAAGGCGACACACTAGTGATTGAGACTGTCGGCTTTAACGATGAGAGTTGGTTGGGCTGGACGGGCTATATCCACAGCTGGGACATGACCGTCACTGAGCGCATGCGCCGCGAGGGCGATACCTTGCACTGGGAGGCCACTGTGCATGACACCATGTTACTGGAGCCGTGGACGCTGAACCCGGTTAGGCGGGTGGTCAACTCCGATCCGGAAGCCTTCTTTTTCGGTCCGATCCCTTGCGAGGAACGGGACGCCGAGGGAATCGTCGACCAAAACGTACGAGGCTGATCAAATCCGCAAGCTTTAGAGCCCCTGAATTGCTCGCTGGACGTTCCCTTCTGCCTGCTCGAGATATTCGATAAACGCGCTCGGGTCATCGATGAAGGGATGCGGGGCAGACGATCCACGATCCAGCATCTCCTGGTGCATTCCACCCGCGCCCGCCGTCCCAGGCGGGTGCGTTGGCAACCGAACCTGTACCGGCGGTGACTGCGCGGCCAAAAGCTGAAACCGGCGTATGTTCCCAAGGACGGTCTGGTTTTCCCAGAAATCGTTGCGCGCACCCCCGCCGCCGAAGATCACAGCACGGTACTCGTCCGCACCGTCCCGTACGGTGAACTCCATCGAGAGCCCCCCCTCGGTGTGTCCGGGCGTGATGTAGAAGCGCATGGTCTGATCGCCCAGTTCCAGCGTGTCGCCGTCTTGGATGACCATGTCCACGTCCGCAACCTCCATCTCGAATTCGTTGCCGATGTCGGTCTGAGCCCGCTTCCAATCCCCTGCGGTCAAGCCAACCGTCGCACCGAAGTTTGCCTTGTAGTGGGCATGGC
>Ga0315339_1000686_pt1 | contig 38204 bp, 27 predicted proteins | sample ASW17metaG_FD_204514 | JGI IMG/M metagenome (GOLD analysis project Ga0315339, IMG submission 204514) | Ammonia-oxidizing marine archaeal communities from Pacific Ocean, United States - ASW #17 | ecosystem: Environmental > Aquatic > Marine > Oceanic | place: USA: California | collected 2016-12-05 | reverse complement strand
TCATCGTGGGTGCTCCGATGAAGGTGGCGACGAAGCGGTTAGCCGGATGTTCATAGACCTCCATGGGTGAGCCGACCTGCTGGATCCGTCCCTCGTGCATCACGACAACTCGATCCCCGAGGGTCATGGCTTCTTCCTGGTCGTGGGTCACGTAGATGGAGGTCGTTCCAACACGACGGTGCAGTGTCTTCAGTTCTGCACGCATCTGGGTTCGCAACTTCGCATCGAGATTGCTCAAGGGCTCATCAAAGAGGAAGACCTGCGGTTCACGCACGATGGCCCTGCCCAGGGCAACTCGCTGCTGCTGGCCGCCACTCATGGTGGCCGGCTTGCGGTCCAGGAGTTCACGGATGCCCAGTTGGCCTGCGACCTCCTCGACCCTGGCACGGCGTTGATCCCGGGGAAGCTTGCGGATCTTCAGGGCGAACTCCATGTTCTTCCTCGCCGTCATGTGCGGATAGAGCGCATAGTTCTGGAAGACCATGGCGATATCTCGGTTCTTGGGCTGCACCGAGTTGACGACATTTCCGCCGATGGAGATGGTTCCATTCGTGATGGTCTCAAGACCGGCCACCATGCGAAGCATCGTCGACTTGCCGCAGCCCGATGGCCCGACGAGGACGAGAAACTCCCCGTCTACCACGTCCAGGGAGCAGTCATCGACCGCCCGGGTCCCGCCGGGGTACGTCTTGCCGACCGAGTTCAATTGGACAGATGCCATGCTGATGCATGGTACCGGCAGGGCAGTACCATGCGGTCATGCCCGACCAGTTGGGACGCACTGTTTCCATCGTCGTACTCTGCCTCGCAGCCGCTGTTGCGATCGGATTCGTGACGTTCGGGCCACGTCCAGGAACATCTGAACATGGTGATCGGATCGTCCTGAACTACTGGGAAAAGTGGACCGGTACGGAAGCCCAGGCCATGCAGCAGGTGGTCGATGCCTTCAACGAGTCCCAGGACCGCATTCACGTCAACTACCTGACGATGTCCAGCATCGATGAGAAGGCGATGCTGGCCATCGCAGGGGGAGCACCGCCGGATGTGCTTGGACTCTGGAGTTTCAACCTTCCGTTCTACGCCCAGGCCGAAGCCATACTGCCCCTTGACCTTCCGGACATCGTGGCGGAGACCTATGCGCCGGCGGTTCGACCGCTGGTCTTCGACGGTGATCAACAACTGGCCGGGGTCAACACCTGTTCGTCCGTGGCGTTGTACGTGAACCTGGCGCACCTTGATCGAGCCGGCCTGGATTACAGGAACGGGGGACCACCCCGGACGCTCGAACAGTTCGACGCGATGATTCCCCACCTGACCATCTACGACGAAGATGGCAACGTTGAGCAGGCGGGTTTCCTGCACATGGATCCCGGGTGGTGGCATTGGTGCTGGCCGGGCTATTTCGGCGGGCAGCTCTACGACGTTGAGACCGATGTCGCGACCATCGACTCTCCCGAGAACATCGCGGCCTTCACGTGGTTCCAGCAGGGGCAGCGTCGCTATGGCCTTGACCAGTTGCGACGATTCCAATCGGCCCCGACCGACAACCCGAGCCCGTACCGAAACTTCCTGACAGGCCGCCTGTCCATGACCATCCAGGGTCCGTGGCTTGCGCGGGTGATCGCCGAACGTGCACCGGATCTGCAGTGGGCCGCTTGGCCGCTTCCAGGACCAGCCGGTGAACCAGGCGCGCCAGCGGGTCCGATCGAGTGCGACATCCTTGTGGTGCCGAAGGGAGCTCCGCATCCGGAGGAGGCCATGGAGTTCATCGCCTTCACCCAGCGGCAGGACATGGTCGAACTGGTCAGCGCTCTGCATGCCAAGCCATCACCATTGATGGAGGTCTCCCCGGAGTTCTACTTCAACCACCTCAATACCTCCATCAAAGTTCACGAAGCAATCCTCCACAGTCCCAACGCGTTCGGAACTCCCGCGGTGGCTACGTGGCCCGAGATGAACGCAGCCCTGGACGCGGGAATTGACCGGATCTGGAATGGAGACGAGGACGTCGCAGCCGTGTTGGCTGATGTGCAGGCAGAGGTCAATGGCCAACTGGAGCGGGCTCGTGTTCGCAGGGAGCGTCGTGGCCAGGAACGATTCGGGGTGTGTCCATGAAGCGCTTCAGGACACTCACTGGACTGGCGTGGATCTCGCCCTGGCTGCTGGGCTTTGCCTGTTTCACCATGCTGCCCCTTGCGATGGGCATGTGGTATTCCTTCACCGACTGGACATTGCTGGAACCGGCCATTCCCATCGGGATGGACAACTACCAACGGCTGCTCGGTGACGAGGTCGTGCATATCGCCACCTGGAATACGCTTCTCTACCTGGTGATTTCGATTCCATTGTTGACGGTCGCATCGATCGCCATGGCGGTACTGCTTTCGAAACCAGCCCGCTTCCAGGCATTCTGGAGAGTCGCGGTCTTTGCTCCGTCGGTCCTGCCGCTGGTGGCGCTGGCGACCATCTTCAAGCTGATGTACGACGCGGAACTGGGAGCGATGAACAAGGGACTGTCATACGTCGGGATCGACGGTCCCAACTGGTTCGGGACCGAGGCCTGGGCGATGACGGCGATCATTCTCATGAACCTGTGGGTCGTGGGCCCGGCGATGGTGATCTACCTGGCGGCCCTGCGCGACGTGCCGCGTGATCTCAACGAGGCTGCGTCGCTCGACGGAGTCTCGTGGTGGGGGCGCCTGGTGAATGTCACGCTCCCCATGATCTCCCCGGTGATCCTCTTCAACGTGATCATCGGGTTCATCAACGCCGCCCAGGTATTCGTGGTGCCCTACATCATGACCGGAGGTGGTCCCAATCGCGGCACCTACTTCTGGTCGATGTACGTATACGACGCCGCGTTCAAGTACGGCGACATGGGCTATGCCAGCACGCTGGGTGTTGTGCAGTTCGCAGCCATTCTCCTCCTGACCCTCGGCCTGCTCCTGGTGGGCCGTCGGTATGTCTACTACAGGGGTGGTATGACATGATCGAACCGGGAATGAAGCCCAATGGACCTGCACGGATGGTGACCTGGCTGTTGCTGGCCTTGTGCGCCGCCATTGCGCTCTTCCCAGTGCTGTACATGGCGATCCTCTCGATGCAGCCCGCTGCACAGGCCATGAATGCCGATGGGGGGCTTGTCCCCGGTTCGCTGGCCGATACGGCGGCCAACTACTCGGCCGTGGTCAATGATGATGCCATCAACTTCCCGCTCTACTTCCGCAATACGCTGCTGATCGCGATGCTTGCCGTTGCCGGAGTCGTGTGCTCCAGCGCGATTGCCGCCTACGGGTTCGCCCGGGTGCGATGGCGGGGCAGGCAGCCACTGTTCATCGTCATGCTTGCCACGATGATGGTTCCGTTCCCGGTGGTGATGGTGCCGTTGTTCGTGCTTTTTCGTGAGCTCGACTGGATCGGGACCTTCCTGCCCCTGTGGGTACCGGCCTGGTTCGGAAGCGCCTTCAGCATCTTCCTGCTTCGGCAGTTCTACATGACCATTCCCCGTGAACTGGATGATGCTGCGAGGATCGATGGCTGTGGACACGTGGGCATCTTCCTGCGGATCATCCTGCCGCTGTCGCTTCCGGCCCTGCTCGTGGTCGGGCTGCTGCACTTCATGTACGTCTGGAACGACTTCCTCGGGCCGCTGGTGTTCCTGACGCACCGCGACCAGTACACGTTGGCACTTGGTCTTGAACTCTACATGTCGAGGCTCGGGACGACGCCCTGGAACCTGGTGATGGCGGCCAGCACCATCATGGTTGCGCCGGTCCTGCTGCTGTTCCTGTTCGCGCAGCGATCCTTCCTGGAAGGAATCTCGACGACCGGGTTGAAGGGGTAGGGCAGCGGGGGATCAGCGAACCGCATCGCTCAGGTGATCGAGGCCATCATCCTGCTGGTCACTGCCAGGATCCTGCTTGTCACCATCATCTGTGTTGGTACGGGCATATTCCGCGGCCAGGGGAACCAGTTCCTGGTAGATCTTCATGTGCATCAGGTCGACCTCGGTCCAGAGATCCTCGATGTCAGCCTCTGAGAGATTCCACCAGTTATCGTGGTAATTCCGGACGTAGACATAGGCATCCCAGAGACCGATGCTCGCTACGCGGTGGTAGCCATCCTCGTTCTGCCAACGAGCTTCAAGGGCGGGTCGGGCCTGGTCCCTGATGAGTTCTTCCATCGTGTGAAAATGCCTGTAGCCACCGATGTCCGGATCCTGGAAACGCGGACTCATCTGGACGTGGACGGGGACGCGTCCCTCGACCATCTCGATGCACTTTTCGATATGCGCCTGGATCCGCTCTTCGTCGCCTGCTCCGGGATTGTTCTCGTAGGTGTCGGGGAAGATGACATCACTTTCCACGAGCAGCCGCCTGATGGAGGGGCCGTTGTAGGTGTGGTGCGTCTGTGCCTTCTTCGGGAGGCCCCAGTATCCGAACCTGGCATTGGGACGAAGTTCACGGGCGTACTCAAGCCCCTGGATATAGAAGTCGATGATCACATCCATTTCATCCTGGGAACCTACCCAGTTCATCATGGTCCACCACTCGCCCTCCATGTCAAGACAGACGGGGCCGTTGTAGTCGTAGGGGATGTTGTCATCGAGCCAGTTCTCGAATTGCTCGAGGTCTGATGCGGTGTATTCACGATCGGCATTCCAGTCGACTCCACCTCCGTAGACATAGGGCAGGACATCAACGCCATTCTTGCTGTTCCAGTTGCGTGTTCGCCAACCCTGGTCCAGTTCGATGGCAAGCCGAACCCGCTCGGCCTGTCGTGAATAGAAGTCGTAGTAGATGCTGTCGAGCGCGACGGGATCGGGTCCGAGCACGATGGTGCCCATCGGTCCTGGATCATCCGTATTACCCTCGTCGTCTCCAATGGGGGGCTCCATCGTGGCATTCCAGTTGCCAATGACGATCATCAGGTCCTCGATGCCGGTGCGGTTGCTCTTATCGAGGTCGGTGGGACAGTCCTCGGGCGGATCCGGGCATATTTCCTGGAAGTGTCCAATGATGGCAAGGACATCAATGATGTTCACGATGTAGTCGGTATTGACATCACCCCTGAGCATGTCCGGTTCAGTTGGTTCTTCCGGATCATCAACGAGGGAACCAATTCGATTCTGGATCTGCATTCCAGGTGTCTGTTTCGGGGTTCCCTTGGGAATATCGATCCCGATGTTCAGATCCGGGTCCTTGCCAGTGTCCCGCACGAATCCTTCCGGGGGTGCTTCGTTTGGATCTATGTCGACGGAGTAGTCGTCGAAGGCACGTTGGCGAGCGTCCTGCGTCTTGCAGCCGGTGATGGCAATGCTTGACAGAAGGAAGAGCAAGATTACCAGTGGGATCAGGCGTTTCACATCAAGTCTCTTGGTCAGGGTCCTGGGTGATTCCAGGCCTCAAGAATACAGGGTATGTCCCGTCAGGGAACATCAATCTTCAAGGATGGATCTGGCGGAAGACTGGGGAGACCGATTCACATGGCTTGTCCCATGCCTGCGACACGCCGCCAGGAACTGATCTGGCCAAGGTGGAATGGGATATGCCCGACGAGCATGAACGCAGCCCCACCGCCCATTGTCGGGAAGTGTTCTGCGAACCATTTTCCTTCACTGGACCGTGCCATGACCGATTCATCGCAGGACTCGACGAAGTCGGCGACGGTGTTGATCCGCTCATTGAAGGCGGCGATGGCATCGGCCTTCGCAGGGTAGAGGGAGGCATCGTCCGAGCACTCGACACCCATTTCGTAGAGCTTCTCTTCGCCCTCGCCCAGTTCGATTTCGCCACCGAGCATCTGCATGCAGCTGCCGGCGTAGTAGGCGCAGTGCCCGAGCACGAAGGCCGGGTGGTTGATCGACGTGCCGAGGCGGTCGGCGAATTTCGCTTCGTCGATATCGTTCACCAGCATACCCGCCAGTCCGATCATGAATCGTGTTGGTCCGACAATGGCCTCGGTGGTACTGGAAGTCGTGCTTGTCATGCTTCTCTCCTTCTCCATGTGGTTCAATGCTTCAAAATCAATGTTCTTCCTGGAACTGCTCCTCGTGCAGGATATCACCTGCAGCATTTCGGAACGAGGCGGACAGGACGAGGGTTTCATCTTCGTTCCGCGATGCATCAAGCAGCAGGAAACTGTTGATCTCGCCACGGCTCCATCGAAGCCCCGGGTGGGGGGCATCGGCCGCCTTGATCAGGTGCTCGTGGACGGGGCTGGTGACGAACTCGATGAGTTCGAATCCCAGTTGCTCCTTCGTTCCGTGGCTGATGCATCGCGACCAGTGGACGTCACCAGCGACGAGGATCACGTTGCGAAGTTCAACGGCTTCAAGCATGCCGAGCAGGCGTTCGTATTCAAGTGGATACCTGCCCCAGCAGTCGGTCTTGCCGGGGCGGACCGCGTCATTGAAGACCATGCCGCAGGCGATCACCTTGAAGGGGGCTGTCGAGGAACGCAGTGAATGTTCCAGCCACTTCCACTGCGAATCGCCCAGCAATGTCGGGTCTTCCTCGCTTCCTTCCGTCCGGGCGAACCACCGGGTATCCAGGATGAAGACCTCGACGGGGCCCTGCCTGAACTTCGTGTAGATGCCATCATCGCCCTCGCCGAAACTCGGGTTGGGCCGATGTTCCATGAAGGCCTGCCGGCTGTTCTCCTTCCCCTCGAGATTGCCATCCGTATCGTTGCTGCCGATGTCATGGTCATCCCAGGTCGAGTAGACCGGAACATGGGCAGCCAGTTGTTTGAACCCGTCAGCCGCTGCAAACTCCCTGTAACGTCTCCGCTGCGTTTCTAGGTTGGTCGTGTCGATGTAGGGCGTATCACCAAGCAGGACCAGTGCCGAGATGTCTTCGTCTGCCATTCGTTTCCACACGGTGGCTGATCCAGGTGCCTCCTTGGCGCAGGATCCGAAGGCGATGCGTGCCTCGTCGCCGTTGGCAGGGAGGGTCGTGAAGTCCATGGTCGTGCCGTGAAAGTCATCGATCTTCAACCGGTAGTTCGTCTCTGGTTCAAGTCCCTCAATCGCGACTCGAACACTCCCGTCACTGCTTGACGGTGATTCGACCTGGAGGCTGCTCGTTGATCCAGTGTCCAGGTCGAGAAGTGTCATCGAAACCGGGTCAGGTCCATCAAGCCGGATCCATGCGGCGGCGCCGTTGGATCGAAGATCTCCGAGCACCGGTCCACCGATGACGCGAGGGCCGCCAAGCGGCTTGATCTGGACCTTCCTGAAATCAACCGGGTGACTTTCTCCCTGCAGCGCGATCCAGCCACGATCGAGCAGGCCGGATGCCTCGATGGCCCGTACATCGGGGTCGGTCTCGTCGTATTGAGGTTGCTCGTACTCCATGACGAGTGTTCCATTGATGAAGTGTTTTACGCTGCCGTGCCCATCGACCTCGAACTCCGCCGTGACCCACCGGTCACCATGCATCGTCTCCGAGGAGGAGTTGATGCAGTGCCTGGCATCGAGTCGTTCATCCAGTACGACATGCGTTCCGGGCGTGCAGAGGTTGCCCGTCGTCCGGTCACCGGCCCCGATGCCTCCAAGGAACTGCCCCTCGATGGAGACGGGAAATCCCTGGTTAAGACCCATCGAGGCCGGGTCCTGGCAATGCAGCATGGCCCCGCTGTTGCGGAAGGCCCAGCCGGGTGCACCGATCATCTGGCCACCATGAAAGCGGTACTCCACGCGAAGTCGGTAGCGGGAGAAGGGTTGATCGTGGAAGAGGTGGAGGAATCGACCGTTGAACTCCCCCTCGTAGTCCTCGTAGCCGATGCGGATCATCCCATCCTCGACGCGAACGGTGTTGTATGGATCTTCACCAAGGGGATGCCCGACGATCTTCGGCGTCCAGCCATCCAGGGTGGTTCCATTGAACAGTGGGATCCATCCCTCGTCTGCAGCAGGTGTGGCAGGGGCAGCCACGATCGTCCAGGCAAGCAGCAGGGTTGCAGTCAGGCTCATGCTTTCTCCTGCGTGCATGCTACCTCAATGGAGGATCCCCAATGGACTGGCAGTGCGGATCCCATCAGCAGCAAACCCACCTAAATCAAGTAGGATGTTTACAACAAAGTGGGAGAAGAAATCCATGAATGATTCACGACGCTATTCCTTCAGAGAACTCTTTGGTGCGGGATGGTCCGTCTTCAGGCACAACTACGGTCTGTGCCTGGGCATTACAGTCATCTTCCTGGTTGTCTACATCCTGCTGGCTGTCCTCAGTACCGCTTTCGTGGTCTCGATCGTATTCGATGAAGGCAGCACTTCGGGGATCATCGTGAACGGTCTCTTGGGACTCTTCATGTCCAGTGTGATCATATTCCCACTGGGTGCATACCTTGGTTTCTGGCTGGTGCAGCGGGTCCGGAAAGGCGAGCGATCGCAGCGTGGACGCTACGGCACCATCGTGGTTCTCTCGTTTCTCATGGCCGTCTGCTTCCTGCCGACCCAGATCGCTCAAGGGCTCGGTGATCCTACCGGGATGGCCCAGTTGCGCATGATGCCCACCATGTTCAAGGCCGGCTTTGATCGGGGGATGGCGAAGAACACGCTCGACGCTGCGAAGAAGGCTGACTTCGACGGATTCGATCGCGATGTCCTGCAGAAGAAATACGACGAAGCGAATGCCAGGTTCAAAGAGGCAGAGGGTCGAATGCAGGAATTGCAGACCGAGGGAAATCCCGGCATGCAGTTACTCGCCGGGCTCCTTGCCTTGATCGCCATGATCTTCGTCTACTTCTGGGGACCATGGGCCATGAAGGCGGCTCTTGATCCACTGGAGGAGGCTGCCAGCACGGGGCAGGCCCTTGCTCGTGGGCGGGAGTTGGCTCGAAATGGGGGCCCATGGAACATCTGGTGGGTTCCAACCGTGTTCACCATCATCATGGTTGCCTCCATCTGCGCCTGTTGCCTCCCCTTCGTATTCTTCGGTTTACCCCTGGCCTTTGCCATGGCACCGGGTATGTACATGTGCCTGCGTGGTGAAATGGACAGTACGCCTGCTGCAGCTTGAACCGTCCTCGTTTGGCGAGTTGATGCTCGCAAGGACTCCAGGAGGTCATGAGGCATGTCGAACAAGCCGGAAAGCAAGTTCAACTCCATCGTCACGAGTCTTGCGACGATTGCGACGCTCGTCATCGTGATCATCGGGGGCTGGGGTGCGGGTTGGAACGGCTGGAAGCCCATCACCATCGCGATCGTCTGGATCGTCGCATCCATGGTGAAGGTCATGGCCCGGAAGGACTCCCCGCCGAGCGAGGAATGAACTGCTCAGTTCCCGGTGGTCGTCTTCTCGAAGGCATCCCAGAATGACCGGCTCCGGCCTGCATAGAGTTCAGCCATCGCGGCGGCGATCCGTGCAGGGTCGTGGAATTGAACCGTAAACTCCCGGGAAGCCTTCCCGAGTTGTTCCCGTTGAGCAGCGTCATCCTTCAGGTCGCGGAGCACATCGACGAGGTTCTCACCATCTGCGCGGACCAGGGGCAGCGCCGAGGCGAAACTGGGGGGAGTCAAGGCAAGATCTGCTTCATTGATCCAGCAGATCGTCGGGATGGCTCGAGCCATTGCTTCAACTGCAAATGCCCCGTACCAGCCGATCCTGAACTGGTCGATGACGACATCGGCCTGGTCCAGTTCCCGCAGCACATCCTCGTGGGAGATTCCCTCAAGCATTCGCCAGTCGTATTCCTCCTCGCCAAGCGCCTTCCGTGCATTGACGACATGCTCCGATCCCTTCACGCCTCGGCTTGTCGGGGCGTGCACGACGCGAAGTCGTTTGGAAGGCTCACGTGCCGTTGGCTGGTGCAGGGATGGATCGACCGAGCAGTAGGGAAGGAACTGGGCACCCTCGACATGCCGGAGCAGGTCCGGGTTCAGGCAGAAGAGTTGTTCACACCATTTCGTTGCACGGTCGACGAATCGTTTTCGACATGACTCACTGATCCGACCACGCATTGTTCGAGCTCGTTCAGGGAAGAGCACGGATTGGGGGCGAATGTCACCTCCCTGGAATGTCATGAAGAGCCGTGCCCCTCTTCGCCTCCACAGGGGCAGATCCAGGCCCATGCCATAGCGGTTCAGGCAGGATTGCCCACCATTGAAGTGGACCAGGTTGTACTGTCCCGCCAGACGCCTCCCCGCACGGCATCGAGCCATGGCACGTTGAAGGGGGCCGGCATTCGATGGGCATAGAAACTCGTCAGCCTGGTAGCCCATGGAGTACTGCACGTCGGAGATGCAGGTGCTGTCGAGCCCGATCGACCGCTCTGCTGCCGCAAGTGCCGGGGGATTGCCACCGATGGTCGTTGGAAAGTGGAGGACGTTCATGGTGTCTGCCGCATCCGGTTCTTCACGGTGTGCTCCGGGCACATCATGAGACGCTTGATGCAGCCTCGTTGATCGTGCGTGCTACGCCATCAAGTTCACTGGTCCACTGGCCTGGAAGAAATGCTTCAAGCCGACTGGTCTGGGCGATGAAATCACCTTCACGCATGGAGTCGGTAACTTCAAATACCGGCTCGATACCAAGCGCTGTACCGGCAGCTTTGGCAATCGACCGAATGGAAGCAGCAGTGGGAGGCGCGATGTTCAGAATATCCGGCATCGGCGTGCCTTCCCCGGCCAACGCGGCCATGTCGGCCAGCCGGGTGGCGACGTCATCCGCCAGGGCGATGCTTATGCGCAGTCCAAGGGTTTCTTCCTCACCTTGGACAGGCGAGAGGCTGACGGCTTGACCGGTTTGTACCCGATCGATGATGCCGGGGACGGCCCGGTTTTCCTGCCCGGGACCGTAGACCGTGAAGAAGCGGCCAGAGGTTGCATTCCCCGGATAGAGGGCGACCAGGTCCTCGGCTGCCAACTTGCTTGCAGCATATGGATCAGTACGGCGTGTCGGGGCTTCTTCATCCAGTGGTTCGAGGGAAGGAACGTAGACGGAGCCGGTCGATGCCAGGAAGAGCCAGCCGACATCGGCGGCCGCGGCGGCTTCGACAACCTTCGCCGTGCCAAGAACATTCACGCCCCAGAGGTGGGGGGCCTGCTCGGGAAACTGGCGATAGTGAGGAGACTGCGACAGGATGAAGGTCGCATCACACCCGGACAAGTCAGGGGGGGGATCGGTCATGCAGTCCCATTGCCTGAACTGGAGGTCCTGGTCATCTCCAGCCGGGGGTGCTACATCAAGCCCGATCACGGACCAGCCACGACGCGTACATTCACGCACCAGGTGCGTTCCGATGAATCCGCTGGAACCTGTAATTGCTATCTGCATGGCTACCTCGCTGTCTCCAGTGTAGCCGGAGGGGTACCCAGGGCCGATTCCGCCCGGTCGGCGATGATCTCGGCGATGGCAAGCGATGCCGTTGCGGCAGGGCTCGGGGCGTTGATGACATGGACGAAGGGGCCTTCCTGCTGGATGAGGAAGTCATCCACCAGGTCGCCATTGCGAGCAAGGGCCTGGGCGCGGTTTCCGGCTTGGGCGGGCATGATGTCCTTTTCACTGATGTCCGGGACCAGCCGCTGCAGTGATCGGGTGAAGCGAGACTTGCTCCAGGATCGAAGGAGCTCGGCGCAGCCCATCCGCCAATGCCTGGCAACGAGTCGGTGCAGGCCCGGCCACGCCAGTGCATCGCAGGCGTCTCGGAAGTTGAATGATGCGCGACCATATCCCTCCCGGGCAAGGGAGAGCACGGCATTGGGGCCGCACTCGACACCTCCGTCGATCATGCGTGTGAAATGTACGCCGAGAAATGGAAAGGCCGGGTCGGGGACGGGGTAGATCAGGTTCCGACACAGGTGCCGGGCTTCCGGCCGCAACTGGTAGTAGTCACCCCTGAAGGGAATGATCCTCGCTCCAGGATCGGTTCCGCTCATGCGGGCAAGCCGATCAGACTGCAGGCCACCACAGTTGACCAGGAGCGATGTCCTGGCTTCAACCTGTCCGGCTTGGACGACGGCCTTCTTTCCATCACGACGCAACCCGCTGACTCGAGTCGATGTTCGAATCTCACCACCATTGGCGGTGATGTCCTCTGCCAGGGTGCTGCAGACAAGGGAGTAGTCGATGATGCCGGTGTCCATGACATGCAAGGCCTTCATGACGCGGGCATGGGGTTCAAGTTCCGCTGCTTCCTCGGGTCCGACCATCCGGCAATTGACGCCATTGGCAGTGCTGCGTTCATGAAGCGTGTCCAGTCGGCTGCACTCCTGTTCATCCGTGGCAATGACAAGTTTGCCGCATCGTTCAAACGGGATACCACGTTCAGAGGCAAGGCTCTCCATGAGATCCTTGCCTCTCCTGGTCAAGGTCGCCTTCATGGATCCTGGCAGGTAGTAGATGCCTGCATGCAGGACGCCCGAGTTGCGACCTGTCTGGTGGGTGGCAAGCCGGTTTTCTTTCTCCAGGACCAGGATGTTCCAGTCGGGGTGGCGCTTCGAGAGCGTCCAGGCGCTGGCGAGCCCGAGGATGCCTCCCCCGATGATGATGGCATCATGTTCATGCATTGGCTGGCGTCCCTGCAGGGTGGATCCCGAGATCTGCAAGTACATCGGTCATCACGCCCCCCAGCCATTCCAGGGAATGGTGATCCTGGACAAACGGGCGGCCCCGGGAAGCGGCATTCTCAAGCAGTTTCGGTTCAGCGAGAACCGATCGGAGGAGGGTCTCGATGGTCTCCTCGTCTGCTCGCAGGTGGGGGAGTTCACAGGCCTCGATGATGCCGGCCTCGATGTAGACCTGTTCCAGGTCCTCGCGGATGTGGCAGGCGACGGCGCGAGACGAGGCCATCGCTTCCAGTGCGAACATGGCATACCAGCCGATCACCAACTGGTCGACAACGAGATCAGCGTTCAGGATCGCTTCTCGAACCTCCTCGTTGGGTCGGTTCTGGATGACCTCCAGCGTAACGGGCAACCCTTCTTTGGAGAGTTGCTCTACGGCGTTCCTGAGAGCGGCAGTCCCCTTGACAGCAGGGTGGTTCGGGGCATGGAGTACTCGAAGTGGTCGGGTTTCATTGAACGATGCTGGGGCGGACCATGGAGCATTGGCTTGCCAATCGTTGGTATCGAGGGCGAAGTGGCCAAGAGTCAGCACATCCCGTCGGTTGAGGTAGTCGATCCAGTCACAGCCGTTGATGACCACATCGGCATGTCGTGACCAGCGATGGGCACGCGTACGGGGGCCGAAACCCTTGAGACCTGGATATTCGATTTCAAGTGCACGTCGGTACCTGGGATTGGGATTTCTTGGCCCATAGGTATTCACATCGGAACCGTAGGGCATGACGATGGTTCGAATCCCTGCGATCTTCAGAAGCAGTGGTTCAAGGCATCGGAGCACGGGGATGTCACCGAGCAGACCGCCGTGGCATGAGATTGCAAGCACCTGGAAGCGACGAATCGACCAGGCGAATCCGCACAGGCGAACCCAGAGAATTCGGGGGGGGAGGCAGGCAAGGAAGCCGGGAGGGTCTTCGATCAGGATGTGATCGAAGTTCCGGGTGATGTGGTAGGGACGGATGCAGTAGGACTCGGCCGTGAACCCGAGTTGCCGCAGTGCCTTGACGGAGAACACGTGGTTCAGGAGAGGCTGGGGTCCAAACCCGACTTGGACAGGCCGGTTCCTCATGGAGGCGAAGATCGCCACAAGGAGCAGAATCGGGGCTGCGACCAAGGTGAGACATGATCCGGCAACGATCTTCATGGCTTCGATGCCCGGGTTTCTCATGTTCCCGTCTTGGTTCCCTTGAGGAAGATAGGAGCAGCCAACAAGACATTCATACTCACAGCCGCATGCCGGTTTTTGTAGCGAGGGCTGAGTTTAAACATCCTTCTGCCCAATGATATGGATGTTCCGATTGTCCAGTGTCTCTCGTATGTCCTGGAAGCCGGCCCCGCGCAGCCATCCGGTGACCTCGGACCTCGAGTAGCAGTCGTTGATTGGTGGGCTGACGGCATCGAAGAAACCATGAACAAGTTGTGGTTCAAGGATCTTCTCGAGTAGTTCCTTCTTCTCCACTGAACTACGGCCACGAAGGGCCCATCGCATTCGCTGGTAGAGATTCAATTCTCTGAACTCCCCTGGTACCCACGCTCGAGGTTCGCCATAGAGCATCAGGAAGAGATAGCCACCGGGTGCAACAGCAGGCAGCAGGTTCAGGAACCCGGTCCAGGTATCGCCGGTGTGGTGGAGGACCCCATAGCTCCAGACGAGATCGAAAGTGTCATTGAATGGAAGCGGCTCAAGCACATTGTGCTTCAGGACGTTCACACTGCCGCCGGAGCAGGCCTCTCGAGTTTCTGCGACCCCATGATCGGAAATATCGAAAGAGGTCACCTCCGCACCAAGAGCGCAGAAGGTGGCAGACCATCGTCCGTTTCCACATCCCGCATCCAGCACCCGCTTTCCCTTGAACCAGTCACGGGAGAGTCCTGTGTATTCTTCTACTTGGTTGGAAGCATTCTTGACGAACTTGGGATCGCTGAGGAGGGCAGTTCCTTCCTTGATATCACCCCATTGGAAGTTGAACGAGTCCCGCGTGTCATTGATGAGTTGTTCAAAGCGTGGAGATTCGGCAAGCAGATGCCTCGTCAAAGTGCGCAGCTCCGATACCTCGTCAAGTAGAAAGCGAAGTATGGACTTCAGATCGTCATCGGAGCACACCGAGAAGAGGGAATCGTAGTTATCCTCGGTTTCTTCCCTGACATCAAGGTCAACGGCAGCGGTAGTGGTAGTCATTGCTTTGAACTTTCTGCGAAGGGCACGGGTTATCATCTTGCGTCGGTGAGACATTGGCGTTGTGACTCTTTATATCTGGTATTGGGTTTCGGAGCTGAATAGAGACGCCAGTCTATGTCCTAGAAGTGGCATTCTCAACAATCTTGGTCGGTCGTGAGGAGCCGGCTCCCAGTACTTGTTCGAATACATGCTTGAAACGAAGACCAACGACACTGTTGGAATGTTCTCTCCGGTACCAGTCAACTCCTTGTTCGGAGCATGTGCGATAGAAATCTGGGTCCTTGGCAAGTGAAAGGAGAGCCTCGGCTACTTCTGCGGGAGTCTTGGTGTTGAGAACAGGGGGAAGTTCCTCGAAGCACCAGCTGTGTACATCTTCATTGAGATTCAGGAGGACCGGTCGCCCAAGCATAAGTCCCTTTGGTGTCAAGGAGCCGAAGGCGCCGAGGTAGAACTGGTCGGCAACAGCATCGGTTGCCAAGATCATCTCGGCCATTCGTATATGAGGTAGGGGCTCGACCCACTTGACAAGTGAAGTCATGCCAAGTTCATCAATCATCTTCCTGGAATCTTCAAGCGAGGCGCCCCATGACACCATGACTGCACCGAATCTTGTATCGCCTCGGCTGTTTGCTTCAGCCAGGCCCTTGAGGAAGATGTCATTGCCCTTTTCAAGGCTTGGATCACGCTTCCCAGGTTCCCAGTGCTGGCGAGCTGGGTGGAAGATGATGAAATCCGCTTTGACTTCGTCTTGCAGTTGAGCACGAAGCTGCTCGGCGCAGGATGGATCAGGCAGAGTCTCATTGACTGGATGAGGCACGAAACTGTATTCAGTAATACCCAGTGGAGCAGTCGACTTGATGGCATCGCAATTCGTAAGGATGACATGATCGGCGTTCTGATACGTAGCAGAGCAGAGTCGTGCGAGCGAATCTCCCTGGAAGGGGATCCCGCGTATCGTTCCATGCTCAAAGGCGATGTAGGGCTTCTTCAAAGCCATCATCGGGTACATGCCCTCGACCCCATACCCGATGACGATATCGAAGGGTTTCAGCACGCTCTCCCATAATGGTATGGACGTGATATATGGCCTGTAATCGGAGGGAAGAAGTCCGTATTCCTGTAGCGATCGGAGTGTATATTCGGGAAGGTCGGGTTTCCTTCGGAACATCCTATTCCGCAATGTCCGGAAACGGACTGCGTAATTCTTCAAGATGGTGTTGAAATGGATATTTCCAGTTGCCATTCGACGGAGAAGAGACCGGAGTCTCTTCGCTGAATGGATCTGTCGACGCAGTTTAGTTGTATCAAGTTCCTCTGGCAGTTCCTCTGGCAGTTCCTCTGTATCAGAGGTCACTGTCGTGGAGCAAATATTGTACAACTTTTCCATGCAGTCAGGAAGTTCATCATTAATGAACCAGTGTGGTCGGACAAATCCTTTTAGTTCGATCGCGTCCCAGTTTGGATTCAACTGATCAACCTGTTCTGAAAAGTCTGCATCTTCCCACTCGGGGCATCCCATGATGTGCTTGTACCCGATGGAACATGTATAGGAGTCAATGCCGGACTCATTGAGGATCTTGCCATTGAGGTAAGCGTTATTCGCGATGTTGCCGATCATCAGTACCCGAAGTGGTCGACCAAGTTCAGTCAGTTTTGCTGTAGCAAAATTCTTAAGGGATGCTGCCTTCTTAATGGGTGCTGCCTTCTTAATGGGTGCTGCCTTCTTAGAAGTGCTAGGTGGAAGGGTGCTCGACCACAATGTTGAGTTGCTGCCCCTGAAATACCCTGGGTGTAGGACAACGAGAATTCGTGATCCATCAGGAGCATCTCCCAAGAAATCACACACCTGATGGATATTCAGGTCCCACTCGAAGATATCTCTGTGTTTGTTCGATCCGCCGATGACCCATGAGCCGCACCCAAGTGCCCATATCTGAAGGTCGACACTCCAGTCGTGACATGGATTTGCAGTCAGATACGTCTTCATCCATTCTTCACTGCGAATGTCAGCGGCGTTTCTGTCGGAAGAGAATGCTTTTGCATCGATTAAGTCGACGTTCTTTTTCAACTGAGCAAATGTTCCCTCGTACTGGAGATGGAGTTTCTCCTCATCGAGAACGCCCGTGGGGAAGCCGAAGGAGGGGCGTTCCCAGAGAACTCGCCTCTTGAAGAGTTCAGAGTTCTCAAATCCGTATACCACGATCGAGTTGTGTCCCACAGTTCCGTCAATCTGCGCCCCTTGACTTCGCAGCCACTGTATTTCGGCAGCGGTTGCATGTGCACCATCGATATTGCTGGTTGCGTGGATATGCATGGCATCGTTATGGAGGCCAATTTCACAACCGGCAACAATCATATCCCTGACAAGATGTTTGACATACGCATTTCGGATGAAGTGATCTTCAGAGTAGTGACCGTAGTATGGTGAAGTTGGCAACAGGTAGAAACTTCCTCCTATGCCGATACGCGCAAGATGACGAGCCATTCGGACAGCTGTCCAGGGGTCAGCGTCGACATCAAATCGAAGTCCAACATGGACGCCGGTATCAGGTTTTAAATGGGAAAAGTGCAGGAGGGGATGAGCGAATATTCGATCAGAGCGATCGATGCGTTCAGTTAGGAGTTGGAAATGTTCAAAGGGGACTGAATACTTGCTGTAGTTCTGCGCCATCTGACGGGTGTATGGAGCCAGATCAGTGGGTTCAAAAACCTTGACCTTGTCATGTGCCAGGGTTGGTTCAAGATCCGAAGTCATGACATGCACCAATGGAAGAAGTTGAATCTGAAGAGTTGGTCACTACACATGGGGGCCAGTCACGATTTGACAGGCACTCTTGCCACAATCCGAGTCTCGTACGGGATATCGTCATTTCCTGTTGGAACGGGGGTGATCTCTATGTTCGTGCACCCAATATCTTCGAGTGTCTTACGTGCCCTGGTTGGTGACAGGTCATTGTAAAAGCAGGAATGATCGGGATTCCATGTGTATTGGTGCTCTTGAAGATTGGGGAACCACCCCCGGTAGCAGGTCGCGTAGATCCAGCCCTTCGACCAGCGAGCCACGGCTCCCAGGTATTCGTCCATGTCGTAGCAGTTGTCTATCGTGCCTTGGGAATAGGCTAGGTCGAAGAGTTCATCGGGGTTGGAGACCATGAAATCTTCTGCAACATAACTGTGGAGGGGATTGTCGTTGTTGTTGTTGCACCACTCGATATTGGTTGTGGAGAGATCGACTCCCATGTAACGCCGGTCAGAGAATGTTTCGCGGTACCCAACGCCCAGGCCGCAGCCCAGGTCGACGCATGAACGGATCTCAGGGTGTTCCTGAATCCAATGGAGCAGGTCTTCATGGACCTGCCTTCGCCCATTGTACATCCACTCGTACCAATCAAGGTCACCACCCTTATCCTGCCAGACCTGTCCGAATTGCACCGGACGCCAGCGAGTAGCGTGAGACTCCCAGTACCCGAGACGGGTCATCATCGACCCAGCCAGTTCTTCGAAGGCATCTCGTGTATCACTGTCCCAGAACTCCCAACTTGGATAGGGGTCAGTATTAGGTGTTTGACGATCCTCGAGCGAGTTGATCCTCGAGCCGAGCATTTTAGTCAAGGCGCTCTCAGGAGGTGACGAAAGTGAAAGAAATGGAAACAGGTCATGGATCTGTTCATGCTTTTTGAGATCGACTCGTCTCCACTGATCCTCAGGGAGTCTTGACAGAGCATCCAGGTAGATCTCGTGCGTCCTTACCCAATACCACGAACACATCTGGGCTCTGCTGAATTCCGACCATCTCGTATAGACGTCATCCATGGGGCTCGGCCTGCATCGGGAATAGTCTGACAGGTCATTGCAGGCCAGGAGGTTGGCTGCGGCTGAGATTGCTTCTGAAGAAAGCGTCCCAGCATCGGTGCATTCCCGGTAGATCGTTCCGAATTTGGCATTATGCCAATCGATCATGGAGCGGACTACTTCACGACCATCGCGAATCAAGTGAATGAAACGGGCTTTAAGTTCCTGGCTGATTTCAGCGATGAAGGGGCCGTAGGTGACATGTTTCTCGCCATAGATCTCATATAACTCTTGGCTCTCATGGACACGTGGAACAAGAGTTGACTGAATGAGGTTTGTCCTTGCAACTGCATCAAGGCGACCATCCATGGCCAATCGCGTTTCGTAGTTGAAGTTTGGTGCAGGTTCAACAGCACAGTGGCCATTCTCTGCTTGGTCAAGTATCCTGGCCAGCGCCGTGGACCCACTGCGAGCAGTACAAAGTATGCAATATGGTGGTATGGACATTGCCTTTTCCGCCAATTGTCCTGCTCTGTGTTGACTATTGAGCAACGGATACCGTGGAGTAAGTCAGTCTATTGAGTTCGTGCAGTGGGTATTGTACCTGATGAAGGCCAATAGTCATCCATCCCTGTTTCAGGAGGAAGTTCCATACCCCTTCGCAGCCAGATCGATGTTCAGTATGGATTCAAGTTCCCGATTGCTGTCCTTGAATAGACCTGAGAACATAGGCCTGGGCTCATCCTCGGGTAGGGAATCACACTCGAGTTGAGTGACCCAAGGAGCATATATCCTTCTTGTGTGGGGGTGTACGCTTGAGTTGAAGACAGCCTGTAGTGTGGTTCTAGTAGCCTTCCTTCTTCGGGGCATTCCGTCTCCAGTCTGATGGTATATCGTTACACTTGCTCGCATGGACCCCTTGTATCTCACCATTGATATCGACTGGGCACCTGATTTCATGATCCAGGGCATGGCCGATGTGTTGGTTGAATATGGAATGCGAGCAACATGGTTTGTAACGCATGACACCCCTCTCCTCGGCGATTTGTCCGCTGAGCCACTTTTTGAACTCGGAATTCACCCGAATATTGCAGCGAGTTCAACCCAGGGCGGCGATGAGCGAGAGATATTTGGTCGTCTGATGGAACTGGTTCCCGATGCAGTATGCGTGCGAACGCATGGAAACGTGCAATCGACGAATCTCACAATCAGAATGTCTCGGGATTACAAAATGAGGGTTGATGCTTCGTATTTCCTCCCTCGAGAGCCGGTCAAGCCTCACTATGTTCGTTGGGTAGAGACAGAAATTCTTCGAGTGCCATACGACTGGGAGGATGCATACGAGGCCAGCCAAAGTGATTCCGAATGGTCCTTGGATGAGGGGCATCTTGCCAAGCCTGGAATGCATGTGATCAATTTTCATCCTGTGCATTGGTATCTGAATACCCAGGATTATCGAACATACGCCAGGGCGAAGGATCTCGGGCCAGTACAGGCTTGGACCCCAGGTTTGATCGCTGACCTGATTGCAGCTGGCCAGGGGCCGCGCGAGTTTCTTACCCGACTTTCCATAGATGGTGCGACGAGGAGCAGAAAGTTGTGTGACCTTCTTGTGACAAGCGGAGTTTGATGCCGTGCCCAAGCATTCGAGTATTCTTGAGTTGACCAATACATTGAGCGTGATTGATGGCATCTATTATCCGCAGGGAGATATCCCCTCTGATGCGTCATCCTTTCTTGAAGGCGGTGGTTGTAAACAGAGAATCAGGTCTCTTTCTCCAAGAAGTGCTGGGTACTACGATTGGAAGATGTACGAGTTGTGGATCAAGGAACTGCTCGATTCACTCCCTGCGAATGCTGTTGTTGTTGATGCCGGGTGTGGAGATGGAAGGGCGTCTCACTGGATATTGCATAACTATCCAAACCTTCATGTAGTTGCAATTGATACGAACTATGAGGATCTCCATCGATTGTTGTCGGATCTTCAGCCAACGATGCGTGATCGTTTGACACCAATCTGTATCTCAGTATCTGAACTGGACATGCTTGGTCGAATTGCTGATGCCCTGCTCTGTCTAGAAGTGCTGAACGTAATGGATGTTCCTGCTGGAGGATACTCGGGAATAGCCTCTTGCCTGAAGATAGGTGGAGTGGCAGTAGTTAGCACCATTGCTGCTGAATCTTATGTTGTTCACGCCCTCTTGAATCATGACTTTGAGCAGGTTCAGCGGCTGCTTCATGAGGGGGTATATGTCGATTCTGTTCGTGGCCAGAACACGCATGAGTTTGTAGTACAGTTTTTAACTCGCAGTCAAAGAAACGACATGAGATCTATGTTTGGACTTGAACTCCTAAGAGCAGACAGTGTTTCTGGAGTTGCAGCCCTGTTGATTCATTCAATGAATGATGCAGAAGCAGATTTAGAGAAGGCTGCAGTCATTCTCGATGTTGACTCCTGGAGGCATCTCAACATACCAAGGGTAGATGTTGAATGGCTCAGTTGCAGTGACAGTTCTATATGACTATGCCTTGGTAACAGTTCTATTGTTGAGGGCAGCAGGCATCTTGGGTTCGCAAAAGCAATTTCTGGTTTGGATGTTGTAGATGAGTCATGGAGTATGCATAGTCAAATAACTTACCTTGAATCAATCATCCCATCGTGCAAGGAGGTGCGCTCTGGATGAACTTGTCCTTCTAGCAGGCGTTCTATTCGCAGGTCTCTGTGCCAGGCTGCCATTCCTTGGTCTGCCCAGTTCAGATGAGTGGGTTCACTATGCCTATATGGAGCGATTGAAGGCTGGCCGGCGGTCATGGAAACTGCTTCATTTTGAGGTCCCAACATCAGTCTTTGTCGGAATAGATGGCTATCCGATCCTGCTTCATCTGCTCTTGTCTTTTCTCCCCCGCACTTGGTGGGGAATGACTGGGCGGCTGTTGAATGCTACCTACGATCTGGGTACTGCAATACTTCTCTACGTATTTGCTACGTTGGTATTCCCCCAGGAGCACGTTGCAGGTATCCCAATATCTATCGTGGCTGTAGTCCTGTTTCTCTTTTCGCCACTGCTCTATCCATCTACGAGCCGACTTCGAGGCATTAATGCACGAACGTTCAGTTTGCCTCTCGTTACTGCATACTTGATCTTTGCCTACATGTATCTGCAGGTAGAAGCTCCTGATGAGTTCCTACCTGGGTGGACTTGGCTGCTGTCGATGCTGTTCATGGGAATCGTCTTGTTTGCTGCGTCATTGTTTGCCGTCCAGGTCATGTTCATCTTCATGTTTGTCCTTGCAGCCTGGTATGGAGAGCCCATTCTGGCACTGATGCCGCTTCTATCTCTCTTGTGCTGTTTTCCCCGCGTCTTGCAAATCAGGCCCATGCTGGGAATGCATTTACACTTCAAAATCTGGTACATGAGGAATTATAAGAAAGGAACGAGTGCCTCGATTCGAACACCGTTCTCTGCCTTTATGAAGTTTTGGGCAAATCGAAGGCATGTCCACTATTGGTTCATCTATCTGACAATCCAGAGTTCTGTCGCCATTCTTCTTATTGGGATGCCGGAGATCGTCTGGGTGTTGTTCAAGAGCCCGGAATTATTGCAAGAAGGTAGCTCACCTCCAATCCTCTTTGGCATGGCCATCCTGTCTGCTGGACTTGTGGCATTCATTCTTACGTCCTTGCCGTATTTGTGTTCCTTAGGGCAGGCTGAGCGATACATGGAGTATTCACTCCCATTCGTTTCTCTCATAGTCGCTTCATTACTTGCGCAGTTGCCTCTTGAACAGGGTGCTGGGTGGTTATTGCTACTCCTTTTGATTCGTATAGCTGGCTGTGCACTCAATCTATTTCAACCGAACGCAGGGCAGGCACTCACTAATCCAATCCAGGTTACAGCTGATTTGGCAGCGCTCTGTCAATGGATTACGAAGAACTCTGCAGAGGCGCGGATTCTCACGGTTCCGGTCAAGATCTGTTACGTCTTTGGATTTCTCGTGTACCGCGGCTATTTGCCGATGAGCGTGAAATACTACTACCGATTGATCCTGCGGCCTGGAGAGCGTGGGTACGAGTACTTTGAACGCGATATTACCGCGGACGATGGATCCGGTTCAGAGTTTATTATTGCTAGAAGTCCAGGTGAGATGTCACGTGAGTACGGTTTGACTCACGTCTTGTTTGAAAAGAGGTGGATACAATCGCTTCCAGCAAGTTCCCAATACCGGCCTCTTGCTGAAGACTCTTCAAGGATTGTGTACGAGAACAGTACATACCTGGTGGTCCAGATTGATCCAGAGATGGGGGAGTATCGGCTTGATTAATTATGTGCTTCGAGTGGCTGATCATGCAGTTGAGTGATTGAGCGTTGTATTGAACGATTACTGAAGATCTATACGCCCTCGTATTTCGCAGTGAGATACACACCGGGATTCTCTAAGAAATACTTATTGATGCTCTGCCGTAATCCCAAAGTGCCCATTGATTCAATGTAGCCGCCTGTACGTGGTAGCCGGAATCGTACGGTTGAAAAACCTGCCTCCCAAAGCTCCTCCTCAATGACAAAGGGGTCTGTTGGAGTTCTGCACAGGTTCCCATTCATAGGATTAACAGGCACACATTGAAGATTGTTTTCGATAAATGGCGAGATGCATCGTATTCCTGTCTTCAAGTACAACTTGACGGCAGAGACGATTTCATCCTGTTCCATATAGCACGTGTTACGTGTTAGTTCCTCTACCGACGTACTGTCAAGATCTGAGAACGTGGAGGCAATGAATTCCATTCTCATCTCGTAGAGGATGCCTTGAGGGGCCTCTGGGGTTCCTTCTCCGATCTCGACGAGTCTGTAGTGAGTCAAGATATTCTCAGCTGTCGGAGGATGGTGTGGGTTGGCGCTGTCATTCAAAAGGAGAATGCCACCTGGTTTCAGGACACGTGTACAATTCTTGAAGAGGCCAGAGGAGGCTCTCTTATTGAGATTTGCATACAGGCCCATGCAGGTTATCCAGTCAAAGGTGTTGTCATCAAATGGAAGTCCATCTAAGGGGTTGACAACAAACTGCATGTCTTTGATGCCGGTCTGGCTGCTCCAAATAGTGGCACCCTCAATAAGACTTGGGACTACGTCGCAACAAGTAATGCGACCAGCGCCAAGTTGCTTCATGATTACCGTTCTTAGCCCGAGAGAGCAACCAAGGTCGAGCCCGTGAGATGAGGCCAGATTTGGGATTCGATAGGTATGCCCAAGTACATTCAGAAAACTGCTGTAATAGTCCTGTGGTTTGCATACATGTTCCAGCTCCCTTCTGAGACTAGCATGTTCTCCAGGATCAACATGTTTAAGAAACGCTGCTAGTTTCAAAGCTCCCTGGTCAGAGAGTGATTTGAGTTCTTCAGAAGTTGCATTGGCCAATGCAGGCATATCAAGTCCGTATGTCCCAAGAGGTGTATGGATATGCGTGTTGTTTGCCTTAGTTTCCGCCACAGTTGCATTCTCTTTGGTGAGGGAGTTGGAGAAAAGTTGAGCACTGTCGTCTGTTTAGAACGATTGCTCCTGAGTTGATGCATGGTTTGAAAGTGGACTTACCCTCGTCCTGCACCATGCAAGAATCGTTTTAAGACACTTTTTACCTTAGTTGGTAATGTTCGTTTCAAAACACTCTGGATATTCGTCGATTGATACTGCTGCTCAGCTGTGTGATGTTCGCCGCCACAACTTGCGGTGAGAAACACACCCGGTGCTTCTGAAAAGTACTTTTTGAGGTTGTGCGGTTGGATATTGTTGCCACTGCCGGGTGTAGGTGTATGTGTCCGAAATACTACGGAACTAAAGCCCGCATCGAGCAGTTCCTTCTCAATGACAAAGGGGTCTGTCGGCGTTCTGCATGGATTTCCTGTAAGAGGTTGAACAGGCACAAGTTGAAGATTATTATCGATGAATGGGGAGGAAGGCTTTGTTCCTGTCTTCAGGTACAACTCGACCACAGAGATGATTTCATCGCATTCCATATAGCACGTATTGCGTGCAAGTTCCTCTAGCGTGGTAGTTTCAAGATCTGAAAACTTCGAGGCAATGAACTTTTTCCGAACCTCGTAGCACATTCCCTGGGGGGCCTCTTGGGTTCCTTCTCCGATCTCGACGAGTCTGTAGTGAGTCAAGATATTCTCAGCTGTCGGAGGATGGTGTGGGTTGGCGCTGTCATTCAAAAGGAGAAGGCCGCCTGGTTTCAGGACACGTGCACAGTTCTCGAAAAGACCGGCGATGGACCTCTTATTGAGGTTCCCATAGAGGCTCATGCAGGTTATCCAGTCAAAGGTGTTGTCATCAAATGGGAGTCCGTCTGAGGAGTTGACAATAAACTGCATGTCTTTTATATCCGTCTGGTTTCCCCAAATAGTGGCGCCCTCAATGAGACTTGGGACTGCGTCGCAACAAGTAATGCGACCAGCGCCAAGTTGCTTCATGATCACCGTCCTTAGTCCGAAAGAGCATCCAAGGTCGAGCCCGTGAGATGAGGCCAGATTTGGTATTCGATAGGCATGCCCAAGCGCGTTCAGAAAATTGCCGTGGTAGATCTGTGGTTTGCAGACATGTTCCAGTTCAAGCCTGAGTGAAGCGTGTTCTCCAGGATCAACATGTTTAAGAAAGGATGCTAGTTTCAGAGCTCCCTGGTCAGAGAGTGATTTGATCTCGTCATGAGTGGCATTGCCCAAAGCAGACACATCAGAGGAGGAAAGAACAAGTTGATCCATTGGCACTGTCTTGAGTGATGTTTGCATATTCCATACCTTCTGTTTGGTTCCATAGAACGCAGGGATGTTTTCGCTAAGTAGATTCTTTAAGCTACGTGCGAGGTTCAGGAAGTCCTGAGTATCAAACCCAACTGATGAGTATCTTGCTTCTCCGTCATTATCATTGATGGATTGAGTTGAAGCAAGGGAGATCGGTTCGAGCAGCGTAGCCTCCATCTCACGAAGTAAATCTAATACTTTGTGACCAAGAGAAGCTGAGGCATCAATATCATCAATTAGTGGCAGAATTGGTATTCCATCCTTGGACAACCTCTTGAGTAGATGGATGGCATTGTTACGTTCAACTCCTTTAGAATCGACAGAAGAGAAAACGTTGTTGTCAAGATGCAGAATCCATACATTTGGCTGTCGCTCTGTCAACTGAAGATCCAATGCGTATTCATAAAATGAAGCATCTGCATCAATCGTCGCGTACTTTCTTGTGGATATCTTCATCCGGTCTTCGATTAGGTAGAGCTTTCGTAACCAGCCCTGGACTTGTTGGGATACTTGAGTCCGTGAAGAGTCAAAAAGGCTTCCGCCAAGGATTGCAATTTGTCTTCGGTGTGTTTCTTCTTCCGGATATGGTTCGTAGTCGATGAAGCCATGGATATTCGTGTGGTTTACAACTTCCATCAGAGTCTCATTGTCAGCGACAAATCGTTCTACATTCATCTTCTGCCCGTCCCTAATCTTGGCGGAAGATTCTGGTAGCAGGTTCGTAGTGAGTGGAGGTGTGTCTCGTAGCATCTGCTCCTGTTGACGTTCATCCGAGATGCGGGCTTGCATGTGTACTGGATGAATCATGATGCATACGTGATCGACAGATTCGTTGCTAACTGTTCTCTTGAGCAAGTTCATCAAGCCTGGAATGGAGGAAATGTCTTCCCTCCTTTGAGTTTGATTTCGTGTTAGGCAGCGGCACCACCCATTGTCACGTATTGCAAAATACGTATCATGAGTCCGACAAAATTCCAGTACATACTCAATGGGGACATCCTGCAGTGATAATGCATGCCGTGGCATGGTTGCGCCGTCGAAGTGAATCGGCCCCCTGAGGTTTAGATCAAAGTTAGAAGCATCGACGTTGATGCTGGGGTCCATGTACTCTTTGAATATTTCAGCTTGCATTCCTCCTTGCACAGAGCGGGATGAATGGCCGACGCCCCCTCGTATGTTAAGTCCCTGGTTTCGGAGCCAGTGTGTTTCCTCCCGGATGCTCTGAGCACCGTCCATGAGCATTTGACGATAGACGCCGTATGGGTAGTAATGCAGCCCGATCTCGTGTCCAAGATCCTGGATCTGCTTGTAGAGAGGGATCATGTTTTTATAGCGATTTATGCACTTCTTCCGGTAGATTCTTTCGCCTCCGGTTTGCCTGAAGTAATCGCTGTAATACAGCGCTGCAGGAAGGATATAGAAAGTGCCTTTGAGTCCCAGGGCGTGTTCTATCTTTGCCATCTGTAGTGCTGTTTCGATATCTCCATCAACATCGTGCCGGATGAGAAGGGGTATCTTCTGGGTATTCGTACTGTCCCAATGAGCATATTCGTACCCAGTAACACTAACCAGTTCAGGTTGGCTAGAGAGTTCTTTGCACAGCCATTGGAGTTCAGTTATCTCGTATGAAATAGTCTTGTCAGATCGGGGTCCCTTGGTTGTATCGGGCCCCAAGCCATGGTGGTACTGGGTATGTATTGGGTCAAGGATCTCCCCCAGATCAATGTCAGCGTCAACGACGTTGTATGATTGAAACTGGCTGATGAACTCACTCATGACTGAAAGTCCTGATGTGGGTACTCCGATGTATTTGGATAACTGGCATTACAAGAAAGGTACCTTGTGCGTGGATGTGCTATCTGGTACATGTGCCAACCAATTGCCAACTTATGATTTAATTCGTCGGTATACGGATCGAAGATATGCAACAACTGAGGATCGAAATCGGTGGCATGCTTTCTTTGCCTCAAGCAACTTGGCAGGGTGCAGATCGCTGTCAGTTGCAATCTTGTTCCGCTGATATCCCCAGTCAGCATTGACCTTGCCGCATATGACATCAAAATGAGCCAGATCATCGTCAGAGAGCTGATCTCGCCATCGTTCATCAAGCACAGGTCTGCCCTGGCGTTCAAGTCCGCTTGCAAACTGGGCTTCGTAGTACTCGCGGCTTTCAAAGTTGGGAATAGGAAGTCCCAGGTGAAGTTTCATGAGGGCGAACATGCCTTGGTTTCCACTGATCGGATGGTGGTCAAAGTTCCAGTATTGAAGAGCATCCTTGGAATAGGTCATGCCGAGAAAGGCTGACAGGCGGGCAAGTTGAGGCAACGGTTCGGTTGCTAGATCCTCGTAACGAAGATCGAGGATGCCATCTTCATGCTTTCCAAACCCCATCCATTGTGCGGCCGGTGCATACCATTCAAGTGCTTTTAAATACCCTGTTCCCATTTTACGTTCATAACTTGCAGTCACTGCTCTGCCGTCCCTGGCAACTCGAATCACTTTATTTGAAACTCGTGGGTCATCTAGGTCCTGTATCAATTCATGTGCTCCAGGATTGTTGATGACGATGAACTTCTTGCCGGATGTTCGGGCGAGTTGGACATAGAAGTTTTCGTCTGGATCAAAGTTGCGGCAAAATTGAGGCCAGAACTCACATGTGCTGCCGTGTACAAGACAGAGATCCTGAGGTCTATCTTTCCATAGTTCAAAGAACCGATCCGGAGGACCTAGGAAAAAGCAGTCTGGATGGCTTGACAAGACGCCGCAGATCCAGGTCGTGCCTGTGTAACTGATCGACTTGATGTTGATGATCGTGGCAACTGGGGGGTCTTGTTGTTTTGGTGTAGAAGCAGGAGACTTAGTAAGTGCTTTAGGTGAAGCACGGAATGAATCGATGTCTACAAGTTTACGGAGTTGTTCACTTACGAGTATGGAGTCGAATGCAGTATTGTTCGATGCTGTTGTCTCAGCAGTTCCAGTTACACCATTCAGTTCCAGTTCGTCAGCCAGTTGCATGAACTGCTCTGGGGTCAAGGCAGGTGGGCTGTTGGGGGCTTTCTCGCTTCTGGGTTCCAAAAGCAGGACAGGTGTACCTCCGCGTGAGACAACGAGTTCTGCACATGTATGCAGGCACGCCTTGAGATATGAAAATGATTCACCAGTTTGTCCTCGGGTTGAAGGTGTTTCTCTTAGCCGCCGCTTGAGTTTATTCACGCGTACAGTGTCTGTATCTGGTTGCCACTCTAGAAACATGCTTCCCGTACATTTCCTGTCTGGAAGAGGCCAGTCATCAGGCCAAAGGCCTTGAAGATCAGGGTCGACGCCCAGGAGGACAATTGGCGGACAGTTGTCACGGGTCAGGTGGTCAAGCCATGCGTAATACCTTGAAGGTGCCATGTGGGGGAATCCGGCAGATCGCACCAGAAGTCTGTTGCTTGGATTGCCTGCATTCAGTTCGTTTTCGAGGGAGCATCCAAGATGGTCATAGACCATGCGTTCGGGAGGTGACAGTGTCTCTCCGCCGAGGATCAGGATATGAATCGACTCCCCGGTTTCATGCTCCTTGTCAATGAACCCCAGGGTGTTTGCATGATTGCAGGACTGTGAAACCTGTTCATCATTCTTCTTATCATTCTGAGATACTGCTACGACTGAACCTGGATCCCACGTAACCCAGCCTAGTTTAGAGTTGGACTTCATGCGACTTACATCAGCTTGCATGAATGGTGGCTCATGAATATTAAGTCGTGCACCGTAATAGCAGGGGTGCGTTGTGAAGACGACTCCATCCCCAGGCCGAAGTTTGTCTAGTGCATCATCAAGTGTCGCATAATCCCGTATGCCGGTTCTGAGTCCTCTGTCAGTAGGAGATAACTTTGTATTCCATGTCTGGCTTATCTTCCCATGACCGACTTCAGCCATGATCCCCAGATAACCGGGTACCGCATATGTGTCGTGTGTTTCATACTTGATCCCCAGTTCCTCCATGTCAAGAACATGAAGTGGTGCCCATTTTCCGTTATGCGTGACTTCAGAAACATCGACAATCTCCGCATTAGTGCCGCAAGGCATATGGTGATTCCTAAGGCGTGACTTGAAGATCTCGTAGTTCTGTGCTCCATAGATCGATGTGTGATTGTGTGCGGCAGTTCCAACGATCCTTAGGCCCTGTTGACGAAGCCATTCAAGCTCTTCGCAAAGTCCCTGTGCTCCATCGATGTTCCAGTTCTGGTAGATGTGCAGCGGATCTATATGCAAGCCAACTTCATGCCCGAGTTCCTGAAGGGAAAGATACAACTCGGCCATTTCTTCATGACGATGAAAAACGCCCTTTTTAACATAGCCGTAGTATGGTGCAGTGTGCAGCACGTAATGTGTCGTTGATATCCCAAGCTCATTTTCAACTTCGGCCATCTTGTGCGAGGCGACGATGTCGCCATCAATATCGTGCCGAATCGCGACTCGAACTATGTTCGAGCTGGGGCCGCTCTCTATGAATTCTTCCATTGTCATGAATACCACATTCGGTATCTGGGAAAGCCGATGGAGAAGCTTCTTGTATTCAAAGAGTGGAGCTATGACGCATTTGATATTGCCAGGGCCAGTTGAAAAATCGGAGGAATAGCATAGGTGTAGACTTTGATTGACTCTAGACAACAGCACTTCAAGAGAAGTGTGGTCAGAAGATGTCTTGTATGGTTTGATCTTCGGTTTCATTGAACTGTATCAATCTGTTGTGTGGCTTAATATAGGCTGCTGAGCACATCTTCTTCTATGTCATCGCTCCCCTCGAGAATATCCCCAATAATTCGGTCGCCAAGTTTCTTGCCAGATACAGGTTTTTCCAGGGATCCATTTTGCTCGAGTAGAACCCATGTAAATTGATTGCACGTTGCAGTTGTGCCGTCTGTAACCCAGATGCTCATGCAGCAGTGCTCTTCGAGAAGTTCCGTGAGGGTTTCCAGGCACTTGCTTGAAGCGGATGCCCGGAGGTGGCAACTGATGAGAATGGCTCTTGCCCCATTCAAGCAGCATTGTCTTACAAGAAGAAGCAGTCGATGTTCGAGTGTTAACTTGTTCCATGCACTCTCGGAATCTAATAGGAGATCATCGATATCTCCTCCGAATCCCATCTCATCAAGCCAGTGAATAGATTTGGCATCGATCATGCTGATGGGGAGTTGCGCACTTCGGCCAAGCAAGGCGTATTCGTTGTAGTTGATTAATCTGATCCCGGAAGCGGTGCCAAATGCCTCAAGAATCTCAGGTATGAACAGCCGGTTTAGTTGCGTTGAACATTCGACTAGGTAGTCGCAAGATTCTGCCGATCTGGTTGTATATTCCCCGACCTCTTCCGGGAGATCACCTTGTTGCTTGTTGTCGAGTACAAACCAATTGAGGATGGAGTAGTAGTGTTGGACAATACTATAGAACCTGACCAGAGATACAGTCTGAGAAGTCAATGAAGTCATCTGCCCTGCCGCTCTCAACATCGCAAACAGGTAGACGATCAGAATGCTCCACTCAAGATTCCCATCAATGGCACCCTTGCCCAGGACGATGATTACTACGACCATGCCCATGGCTCTCAAGAGCGAAGCGAGCAGCACATTCCGATCTGTTGACAACAGAAATGTGTCATACAGGTCGTTGGAATATTTGAAACTACTCATGAGTTCTGCATCGTCTTCAGAGGCGCTGTCTTGGTATGGCAGGACAAGCATGTTTCGATGGCCAACTTCTTTGCTGGTCATCATTGCGAAATCCCGCAATCCACTTTGGTAAAAGGTCTCGGAAGACGACTTGACCCTCTGGTTCAGGGCAAAAAAGATTGGCAGCCCGAGAAGGATCAAAGCGCATACATACAGCGTGGCTTCCCAATCAAGATAAAAGAGCGCCGCAAAGTATGTAACACTGAACAGGAACGTCTGTATGAGGGATACGATGATCTCAATGGCAACACCGAGTATCCGGGGATCTCGGTTCAAAGCCATGGAGTACATGATGCCTTTCTGTGCAGAGTCAACAGATGTGTCTACCGGTATCTGGCTAGCCAGTTTGATGGCATCTTCAAATGTTCTCTCATTGACTCGTCGTCCCAGTTTTCGTGCGGTCACCCCTCCTGCGTAGATAAGTAATGCATTGAAGGTAAAGAAGAACCCCATCAGCAATCCAAAGAGGGCCACCATGGTCAAGGTGCCGCCGCTGAGGTTGTCGTCGATCAATGGTATTCCGGTATTAAAGTCGTGATTCAGATACTTGGCGGCCACAGCGATGGTGCCAAGGAGTCCAATTTGAGTCAACGTTCCCAGAAAGCCAATAAAGATGGCCAGCACCAGTCGTACACGATCTGTTGAGATCGTCGTGCGAAGCAGTTGCCGATAGGCGCTTGCGAAATTCCTCGTGGCAACCCACATGGTCAGGACGTTCCTGGTTCAGGAATGGATTTGGTTGTATTCATCTGCAGGTGAGTCACTGGCTTATTCGTACTATTTGGAGTACGCGTGCTCCTGGATCGAGGTGGATGGCCGACTTGTCTTGCCATCAGCAAAGTGACGCTGGATCCATTCGACGCTCAGGAGCGACCAGATCAGCAGCCTGTGGTTCCGTTGTCCCTCGAAGTGCTGGTCAAGACAGGAGCGTATGAAATCCTGGTCGAACCACGGTCGGTCAAGCGTCTGCTTGTCCAGCAGGATCGACTTGATGTAGTCCATGGAAGGTCCCCTGTACCAGTTGGCATCAGGCGGTGAGAAGCCCTGCTTTCGCTGCGTCACGAACTCGTGGGGAAGGAGGGATTCCATCGCCTGGCGAAGCACCTTCTTGCCACCGGAACTCTCGATGTGTCCATGCTCCTGGTGCGTCAACTCGGAGGGGTCGATCTTGACCGAGGCGGGAAGGCTCCAGCTTAGGTCGGCCAACGCGTTGTCGAGGAACGGTACACGCGTTTCAAGTGAGTGGGCCATCGAGATGTGGTCGTCGGTCACCAGGAGGCCGTTGAGGAATGTTCGGAACTCGAATTCAAGGGTCCGGCGGATTCGGTTGAGGACCTGCTGTTCAGGGGTTGCGCCGGGATCTCCCTTCCTGCAGTCGGCCATGACGGTGTCGAAGCTCTCTCGTCCGCTTTCGAGCATTGGGCGCATGTCGCCGGCAAACAGGTTTGCCAATTCATCATGCGGAAGCAGTCGATGCCAGGCATGGAACAGTGCATCTTCGTAGGTGGTCTCGTCTGGGGCGGTCAACCCGGGTCGGTACCGCCAGGGATAGCCGGCGAAGAGTTCATCGCCACCGGTGCCGGCAAGGCAGACCTTGACGAACTTGCTGGAGAGTTTCGCGACGTACCAGTTCTGGTGACACATGCCCACTCGAGGATCATCCATGTGCCACGTAATCTGTTCCATGGCAGCGGGCATGTCGCCGGCATGGAGAACGACCGCGTAATGCTCGGTCTGGAGCAGGTAGGAGAGTTGCTCGGCGAGTGCTCGTTCATCAAAGCCCTGCTCGATGCCATTGACATTCGTCAGGTCGAAGCCACCCGTGAAGGTGTGCAGCCTGGGGATGCTGCGACCGGCTGCGGCGACGATCGAGCCGCTGTCCATGCCGCCCGAGAGGTAGGAACCGACCGGTACATCACTGACCAGTTGACGGGTGACTGCGTCCTGGAATGCCGTCGCGACGCGTGGCGATTCGGCGTCGATTGTTGTTCCGTTCTCAGCAGAATCGGGGAACCCATCGAAGTAGCGCTTGATGTCCGGATCGGTGCTTGTCCCAGGCTTGAACCGGAGGAAGTGACCCGCAGGGAGCAGTTCAACCTGTTCCCAGATGGTCCTGGAGCCGAGTGTATTCTGGAAGGTGCAGTACTCGATGAGTCCCTCGGGGCGGATGGCAGCAGGAACAAGGCCCGAGGCGAAGAGCGCCTTGGCTTCGGAGGCGAATGCCAGATGATCCGCGGTGACCGCGAAGTAGACTGGCTTGACGCCGAAACGATCTCGCACGATGAACAGTTCATTCTCGATGCGGTCGTAGATTGCGAAGGCGAACATGCCATCGAAGCGGCTGATGCAGCCAGGGCCCTCGCGTTCCCAGAGTCGAAGGATGACTTCTGTATCCGTTGTCGTTTGAAAGATGGCTCCGTCCAGTTCAAGTTCGGCCCGGAGTTCCTGGAAGTTGTAGACCTCGCCGTTGTGGACGATCCAGTATCGGCGGTCACGACCATTCATTGGTTGGTGACCACGGAAACTCAGGTCGAGAATCGACAGCCGGCGATGTGCCAGTCCGACAGAGAAGGGCTCCGTGTCAAGTATCTGCTTGGAGTACTCGTCACCAAGGACGGGAAGATGCTCGTTGGAATGCCTGAAGCCCGGGTCTGTGAACTCGGCCCAGAATCCACCGGACCCGTTGCGGTCCGGCTGGAGCATGGCGAAGCCGGCGTCATCCGGTCCACGGTGCGCGAGCGTATCGGCCATGGGCTTCAGTGCCCAGGGATCGATGGGAGCCGCGCCGCGGCTTGCAATGCCGGCAATGCCACACATGTCAGGCGGACTCCACTCCGCCAACAGCGAGCTTCTTTGCTTCGAGGGCTTCGCGGTCGACATTACGCCACTCGATGAGGCTGCGCATGCCTTCTTCCAGGTCGATGGTCCATTCGAAGCCCAGGTCTGCAGTCGCCTTCTTCGGGCATCCAATCCGGTTCGTCACGAAGGTGAGCCCTTCAGGCTCGTACTGGATCTCCTGGTCGCTGTCGGTCAGTTCAAGGAGCAGTTCCGTGAGTTCCTTGATGGATGTTCCGATACCACGACCGACATTGTAGTTCTCACCAGTGGCATCGGCCTGCATGGCCAGAACGTTCGAACGTGCAACATCGGTCACGTGGACGAAGTCGTACTTCTGTGATCCGTCGCCGAAGACCAGCGGGGGTTCGGATTGCTCGATCCGGTCGAGAATCTTGTGCATGACGGCGATGTAGGCTCCCTTGTAGTCCTGGCGTGGCCCGTAGACATTCATGTATCGAAGGCCGACCCAGTCGAGTTCGTACCGGCTGCCAAGGCTCTTGAAGATGTGTTCTCCAGCGATCTTGGAGGCACCATAGAAGGTGAAGTTGTTGTAGGCATGGTCCTCGGTCATGGGGATTTCGAGGGCATCGCCATAGACGGATGCCGAGGAGGAGTAGACGACTCGCTTGACCCCTGTCTTGATGGCCGCCATGGCGACATTGTGCGTACCCCTGATATTCACATCGAAGGCTGTATCCGGGTACTCGTGGCACTGGAGAATCCAGAGAGCCGCTAGGTGGAAGACGCCGTCGCAGCCTTCCATCGCTCGCTCGAGCACATCCCGCTGGAGGATATCCCCTCCATGGGGTGAGATGCTCACGCGGGAGTCCAGGAGGGCCTCCTTGAGATTGTCCATGGTTCCACGGAAGAAGTTGTCGAAGACGACGATTTCGCCGACATCGGTCTTGAGCAACTCGTCCACGACGTGGCTGCCGATGAGGCCGGCGCCACCGATGACCATTACCTTCTTGCCAGCAAGATCCACGATTCAACTCCCTGAGTAAATGCCTGTAATCGGCGGAGTATAGCCACCAAGGGGTGTTTTTTCGCCACTGATTTGCCCTGACCCGTGTTCAAGGGTCATCAGGCCACGTGGAAAATGAATGCCTGCTCAACTGCCCCAGTCGGCAAGCACCCGCAGCAGGTCCTCGACACCCACTTGGCCGTCAGCGTCAAGGTCGGCCTGGCAGCCTTGGCATGGTCCCCAGTCGGAGATCACTGCCAGAAGGTCGCTGATGTCCACGCTTCCGTTGCCATCGACATCTCCAAGTGGAACATAGGTGGCGATGTGTGTGGTCCTTGCAAAGGAGTGCATGAAGCCCTCCTTGGTATCCATGGCCTGGTGTGTGGAAAACATGGTGACTCGCCACCGGCCGGCCGGCATGGCAAGTACATCGACGCCATTGAAGCTGATCGGGTCGATGTACGAACTTGCTCCACGGTCGATGATGGGGGGGCTGTGGTCATCAGGTCCGCCTATGTCACCCAGCCGCTTGATCTCGAGGTTCACCGTTCCAAGGCCTGCTGCAAATACGAACCAGGAGACATGAACCCGCAGATCCTCCTCGGTTGCAAGGTCCATGGATGCCTGAATGTCGTGGCGACTGAAGGCGGATACGGCGTCGTTGCCTATGGCCTCTCCCCAGCCGTTGATCTTCGTGGTAAATCCATCTTCGCGAAGTTCAACCCTGGTCTCTGCAACTGCGAGGCTGTCGATGGTGCCTTCAATGCAGATGGCCTCGTCGTAGACACCGTCAAGAAACTCCGGAAGGCCGAAGTAGATGGAGTTCGACTCCAGGCATACGGGATCAACCGATGATCCGAGAAGAGATATGACGTAGGTATTGCCACCGCCTGAGAGCCCCTCGAGCCCGTATCCCAGCACGACAGTAAGAAGTGCAGTGGTCAACATTCCTGCATTATAAGGAACAAGAGGCTCACTTCCTGCATAAAACAAGGGTTCAATGCAAGGTCAAGCATCGATATCGTCGATTCTGGACCTATAGTAGACCCAGTGACCATGATTCCTACACGCTTCATCCTGGCCATAGTCCTCTGCGTCGGCTTCCTCCTGCCCTCAATGCAGGTTGCCGCCGAGCCTGTTGCAGAACAAGCAGTTTCATGCTGCGGAGAGACCTGTTGCTGCAGCCCTGGTTACTGCCCATGTGTAGTCGAGGATACGCCGGTATCTACGTCGCCTGCACAGGCACTTCCATCTCAGCGAATCGATGAGTACCAACCCGCTCCCAGGGTTCCACTTCCAGTGGCAACCCGGAAACCACATGCAGCACGACCGCTCGTGTCCTTGCCCGTCGCCAGGCCGACCCGTGGCCGTGAACTCCTGCTTCGCAAGTCAGTTCTCCTGACCTGATTGACGTCTCCCATGGGGGAGGTGTGCGCTCAGCGACCACCGCCCAGGACGTGATCAACAATCAGACTCATGACAGGAGATGACAATGCGATATTCAATACTGCTTATTTTGACAATGGCGATTGCCGGTTGCGGCGAGAAGACGACCTCGTTCAATGACGAACCAATCGAGGCTTCGGCCGCGACGATCCGTGCCGACGGGCTCATGTGCCCCAAGTGTGCCAACAATGTCACGCTGCAACTGGAGAAGATCCAGGGTGTCGAGGACATCAGGGTCAACATGAACCTCGGGACCATCCGTGTGAAACTCACCGGTGACCACCATCCATCCGAAGCAGAGCTGGCCCAGGCCATCGAGGATGGTGGCTTTACCTTTCGAAGCGTGAAGGAAGGGGACCAATGAACAGGATCCTCGTTCTCTTCGCTCTCCTGGCCATGGCAAGTCCTGTCATTGCGCAGCAGGCAACCAATACCATTGCGCCGACCCAGCCCGGCAAGGGACAGTGGGTGGTTCGCTCCGTCGTGAATCACTATGAGTTCAAGTCAACCGACGAAGATCCTCGCAGCGGCTCTCAGACCTGGTGGACCAACCATGTCTCCTATGGACTTACCGGCGACATGTCGGCGATGTTTCATTTCTCGGAGATCTGGGACAACCTTGGCGATGAGAATCACTCCGGCCTGAGTGATGCCATATTGACCTTCAAGTGGCGATGTTTCCAATTGGACACGGGGCCGGTGGACTCGCTTCGGATCGGCATCTTCGGTGGACTGGAACTACCCACCGGGAGTGATGCCTTCAGCAGCAATGAAACGAGCCCCTTCATCGGAGCATCCATCATGTCGATCCAGGGTCGACATGGCATCGGCCAGTCGGTCTCCTTCCTTGCAACCCAGGGACATCGATTTGACCCGGTACTTGCCGGTGACACGAATGCAAACCTGCTCAAGTTCGACACGGCGTATCTCTTTCGCCTGTCGCCGGAGGTCTACGGCGATACGTTGGAGGGTGCCTGGTACACAGGCTGCGAGTTCAACGGTCGTTGGGAGAGCAACAGTGATCTCCTGCTCATGCTGTCGCCGACACTGCTCTACGAGTCGCCGTTCTGGGCAGCCGAATTGAGTGTCGGGATCCCGGTGTACGAGCGGGTGACGGACCGGCCGAAACTCGAGGTGGTTGTCCGGGTCGGGGTACGCTTCCTGTTCTGAGGTGGTTTACTTCGGAGCCTCGGCCTCGATGAAGACCCGCTTGATGTCAGGATGGGCAGCGAGGATGTCATGCGTCAACTTCTCGATGGTTGACTCGACATCTCCAGCGGGAACCGAGTCGTCGAAGTCGACACTCAGGTTCAGCAGGATGTCATGGGGTCCCATGTGCAGCGTGATGACCTCGTTGACAGCAATGATTGCCTGCATTCCAGCAGCGCGGTTTCGTACATCCTCGACAAGTGCCGGGTCCGCCCCCTCACCGATCAGAAGCGACTTGGTTCGTATTGCCAGCCACACTGCCGTACCAGCGAGGATCAGCCCGATGCCGATGGACGCGATGCCGTCGAAGACTGGTTGATCAAGCACCTGGCTGAGGGTCAGGCCGATTGCTGCAACGAGCAGGCCGAGCATGGCGGCCGTGTCTTCAAAGAGCACGACGAATGTCGTTGGATCCTTTGAAGCAGCGACAGCAGCAGTGATGGAGCGGCTGCCCTGCATTCGGCGGAAGGCGCGATAGGCCATGCACCAGGCAACGCCCTCGAAGATCATTGCGGCTCCGAGAACGACGTAGTTGACCAACGGGCTGGTGACCGGGGAGGGGTGCATGACCCTGTGCACACCTTCGTAGATGGAGATGCCCGAGCCCAGCGCGAAGATGAGGATGGCGACCACGAAGGACCAGAAGTAGATCTCCTTGCCGTGTCCGAGGGGATGCTGTTCATCGGCTGGCAGCTCCGCTCGTCGCA
>Ga0315339_1000685_pt1 | contig 38268 bp, 40 predicted proteins | sample ASW17metaG_FD_204514 | JGI IMG/M metagenome (GOLD analysis project Ga0315339, IMG submission 204514) | Ammonia-oxidizing marine archaeal communities from Pacific Ocean, United States - ASW #17 | ecosystem: Environmental > Aquatic > Marine > Oceanic | place: USA: California | collected 2016-12-05 | reverse complement strand
TCACTTGTGACTCTAGTTTCACTTGTGGCTCTAGTTTCACTTGTGGCTCTAGTTTCACTTGTGGCTCTAGTTTCACTTGTGGCTCTAGTTTCATTTGTGGCTCTAGTTTCATTTGTGGCTCTAGTTTCACTTGTGGCTCTAGTTTCACTTGTGGCTCTAGTTTGACTTGTGGCTCTAGTTTCACTTGTGGCTCTAGTTTCACTTGTGGCTCTATTGGCGCCCTAGTAGATAATTCGACTGCCGGCTTTTGTGCCTGCACCTGGCCTGTGTTAAAACCCATACCGAGCACTGGCGCTTGAACAGTTTGAGGCGATGACGGTGTTACGGTAGTAGTAGAGGCGGTGGCATCTAGCACCAATTTAGCCACGGCGGGATCAATACCCAGTTGCTGAGACAAGCTGTATAATTGTTGTTCACTCACTTTAATCGGGGCTGCGGTTTGCCGTCCCACTTCAGCTGTTCCACTGACCAGTGTATTGATCGGCATGTCAGTCGCAGGTTGTAGCTGAGTGATAAAGCTCAAGTCATCTATTTGATCTTGCTGTTCGGCTGTAAGGCTTGCCAAAGTTTGGCTCTGCACTTGCTGCTGGTGCAGCGTAGTCATTGCCACAAGCGGCAACGCATTGCCACTCGGCAGACTGTTGCCGCCTAATTTAGGTTCGCTGAGGCTGGTTTTTTGATCACCCAAAACCTGCTCAAACAAGCCCGCTGGCGCGGCTTTTTTGGTGGCTGAGGGTAAGCCTGCCCCAGTGGGGGCGGTTGCCTTAAGCAAATTTAGCAAATCTATTTGGGCCATTGTAATGAGCCTGCGCCAGTGTCGGTTAATCGTCAAACCAGCCCCAACCGGAGCCAATTAGGTCCTTTCGTTAGAAAAAACCCAGTATTCATTACTTAAATGCAAGAATCGGACCAGAGTTATTTTGACACTATGACTTAGTATTCCTATGAGAAAAAATGGCATCCATTTGCTTGTTATCGAGGGCTTTATTGGCCGCCAACTGCTCCACTTGGGCTTTTTGAGTGAGTTTGTCGCTCATGCGAGATTTTTGCAAGCGTTGCATAGTTTCTGCCTGTGCATGCTGCAATTGAAGCTCTAGCCCTTGGCGTTGGCGTAACTGATCCACTTCCATCTGCATCAACTGCTGCAAGAACTTACGCGTACGCAACAGCTTGTCTGTGGTACAGGATTGTTGCTGAAACTGCAGTAGATCTTGCTGATAATCCTGTTGATATTGCTTAACCTGAACTACCGAGGCATCAATATCGTCAATCATTTGCCTAATTTTTAATTCGCCTGCTAAGGCTTGCTCATATTGTTGGTGCTGAATTTTACCTAAATTGGTAAAGCGTTCAATTTTATTAGCCGCCATGATACAACTCCTATATTTGCTGCAATCGCAGCATTAACAAGGTTAAGGCATGGCCTGCAGGGTTTCTGATTGTTGGAATTCGTGTTGCGGCGGTTGCGCTAATACTTGTAAATGATCAACGCTAGCAGCCAAATCACACGACTCATGCATTCCTTGCTGCAAGAATCGGTCCATGTCTAACTTTTTGTCCAAGGCCTGATCTAACACTATATTTTTTCCAGCTTGATATGCGCCCACGGTAATCAAGTCCTGGTTTTCCGCATAACTACTCAACCATTGACGTAATTGCTGACCAGCTTGTTTCTGCCCCAAGCCCTGTAATGCCGGCGCTAATCGGCTAATCGACTGATTAACATCAATAGCCGGATAATGCCCCGCACCCGCTAAATCGCGACTCAAGACAAGATGACCATCCAGCACCGAGCGGGCTGCATCTACGATAGGGTCTTGTTGGTCATCGCCTTCTGCTAATACCGTGTAGAACGCCGTAATGGCACCTTGATTGGCACTGTGACCATTACCAGCACGCTCCATCAAATTAGGAATTAAGGTAAACACAGACGGGGTATAACCTTTGGTGGTGGGTGGCTCACCAATAGCCAACCCGATTTCTCGTTGTGCCTGTGCCACCCTAGAGATCGAATCCATCAGCAATAAAACCGAGCGCCCCTGATCTCTAAAATATTCGGCAATAGTGGTGGCAAGGCGAGCCGCGTGTAATCGGGTGACCGGCGACGTATCACCAGGTGCCGCCACTACCACCGACCGAGACAAACCTTCTTCACCCAAAGAGTCCAGCACAAATTCTTGCACCTCACGGCCGCGCTCACCAATCAGACCGATAACAATAACGTCGGCCTGAGTAAATCGCGTCATCATACCCATCAACACACTCTTACCTACGCCCGATCCCGCCATTAGGCCTAAACGTTGGCCGCAACCTACTGTCAGCAGCGCATTAATGCTACGCACACCCACATCTAACGGTTGATCAATAGGTCTGCGCATCAGCGGGTTAATGGGCTCACCTCGGATATTACGGTATTCGTCGGCGACGATAGGCGGCCCACCATCCAATGGCTGGCCCATGCCATCAAGCACCCGCCCCAGCATGGACGGACTCATGGCCGTATTGTTCGACCGCGTTTGCGGCTTTACCTTAAATCCAGCGGCAATGCCTTGCACGCTGCCAAAAGGCATGAGTAATAATTTGTCATCGCCAAATCCCACCACTTCTGCGGTTAATACCTGGCCTTGCGGTCCAATAATGTCGCAATAGGAGCCCACCGGCGCATTGACGCCAGAGGCTTCTAGGGTGAGGCCCACAACTCGCGTAAGCACACCTTGCGACTGGGGTTTGGGCAATTGCACTTGCGACAAGGTTTGCGCCAATTTGTCGGCTAAGCTACTCATCGACCGGCTCTTGCTGCTCGTCGGTTTGGGGTTCATCAGCTGGTGATTCTAGTTCTGGCTCAACGACCGCGTCAGCGTGTTCAACGGACACAGCTTCTGCTTCTATCTGAGGATCTGGTCCTGGTTGAGGCTCTGGTTGTAGCTGATGCTCTAGATCCATTAAGTCCAATGGTGTAACAACTGCGTCATCCACAAAACCTAAGGCTTGTTGCGACAACTGAGCTAACCGATCTTGCACTAGGTCTTCCACCCAACTGCCTTGTTGTTCAACCTTCACACTACCGATGCCGACCTCATTATTAGGTCGTAAGGTAACTTGCTCTGGTAACTTATTAGCGGCTTGCAAACGCTCGAATTCCGCCGGGTTGAGGTGCACCTGTATGCTGCTTTGAGATTGATGTAATTGCTCCATATTTAACCGCACCAACCGTTCAATGGCCTGAGTCGATAAACTTAACTCGCCCCTCACCAACTGTTTAGCCATATGTAAGGCCAGCGCTTGCATGGGTTGAAGTAGCTCATCACTCAAGGTATTAGTCACCGCCGCCAAGCTAGTTAAGGCTTGTTGCAACTCCAGATCACGCTGCTGCATCAGTTCTTGAGCTTGCTGCTGGCCTGCGGCCTGGCCTTTAATTTCACCTTCAGACTGACCTAATGAAAGGCCTTTTTCGTAGCCTTCTTCATAACCAGCGTCGTAACCCTCGGCATGGCCAGGGGTCGTCATCGACGCTGTTGTAGTCTCTGCCTCTGTGTCACCAAAGCCATCACCAGCGATGGATGAAAAACCAGCACCTGCGGCTTCATGAGGTGCTGCAAACACCTGCCAATCTTCATTTTTGGCTTGTACTTGGCTCATTACCGACACCTCGGCCGTCGCAAAGTTACCCGACGCTGGAGCGCGAGTAGGGGAGGTTAAAGAGAAGAATGGTGCAAACTCCACCCCCGCACCAGACAAGGGCGTGTTCCAGGCCTGGTACTCGTTTGCCAGGCCTTGCTTCACCACGCGATCAGACAAAGTCTGCTCCGCCACCTAGCATCATCTCGCCGGCGTCAGATAAACGTCTTGCAGTACGTAAAATATCCTTCTGCGCTTCTTCAACTTCACTGATCCGCATGGGGCCTTTGGCTTCCATGTCATCCAAGAATAGCTCGCCAGCGCGCTTCGACATATTCTCCAAGAATTTGTCTTTAACCAGATCATCAGCGCCCTTCAGAGCCACCATGAGCAAATCGGTTTCAATGTTACGAATAAGCACCTGAATACTCCGAGCATCCACCCCTTCAAGGTTATCAAAGACAAACATATTGTCTTGGATACGGCCGGTGAGGTCTTCATCACGTTCCATCAAATTACCCATAATCTGAGTTTCCATCTCAGACTTGGTAAAGTTCATAATTTTAGCCGCCTGGGTCACACCACCCACGTTGGAGGACTTCACCGCAGAATTACTGGAGAACTGTTTTTGCATGATGGTTTCAAGTTCTTCCAAGGCTTCAGGTTGAATGGTTTCTAACTGCGCCACGCGCATGATGATTTCTGGGCGTAATTCTTCAGGTAAAAAGTGTAATACGTCGGCTGCCAATTCGTGTTCCAAGAAAGACACAATAATTGAGATGATTTGCGGGTGTTCGCCACGAATCATCTCGGCGATGGAGCGTGAGTCCATCCAATTTAGAATATCTAAGCCGCGACTCGCCCGTGTAGGGATAATACGGTTGAGTACACTGGCGGCTTTGTCTTCACCCAAGGCCTTAGTAAGCACTCGCTGTACATAATCGCTGGTGCCCATCGACAGGTTAGTTTGTTGCTTCATGGTAAGTACAAACTCATCCAGCACTAGGTCTACCGCTCCTTGTGATACGTTAGCCACCGACACCATAGCCGCACCCAAATGCTGCACTTCACGGGGTGGTAAATGACTGATGACGTTGGCCGCCTCTTCTTCACCCAGCACCATCATTATAATGGCGGTTTTTTGGGTGTTGGAGAGGGTTTTAAACTCTTCGTCGTCCTTCAAATCCATGGTGGGTTCTACATTTTGTTTTTTATTAGCCATACAATTTTCTCATGCCTCGACGGGTTATGGTTGCTATAACCCACCTTAAAGGTCTTGCTTAACCCAAGTGCTCATCACACCTGCTACACGCTTAGAGTCTTCTGTTACTAACATGCGCATCAGTGCCACTTTATCATCATAACTGTTGGCCGTGTCGAGCATATCCATGGAAATATTCGATTTCTTCGGTCTCATGCGAGCCTTCATCTCTTCAATGGTTTCGCCTTCAATTCTGGGTTCAGCCTCTAGCGGGGCTGGGGGCATTTGGTTACCGTTGGCATCAACACTGCCCTCTAGGGCGGATTCGGCTACTACAACCTTAGGGCTTACCAAGTTTTTAATGACTGGTCTCAGTACTACCAAGATAAATACCAAGGCTAAAATGGCTAACAAAATTTGGCGTATCAGGTCTTGTACCCAAGTTTGTTCCCACACGGGCACGTCTGGGATCACCATTTCTGGTTGAAACGCCATGCCAATCACGGTGACGTTATCGCCCCGTTGATCGTCAAAGCCCACCGCCGTTTTAACTAAACTTTGGAACTGCGCCACTTGCTCCGCGGTAAGGGTTTGCCGAACTTCATCACCCGCTTCGTTAACCGTGAGAGGCTCATCAATCACCACCGAAATGCTTAATCGTTTAAGCTCTCCCGTGGCCAATTTAGTGTGTTGAATCGTACGGTCGATCTCGTAATTTCGGGTACGGTTGAGGGCCCCGGTTGTATCGCTGGTTGCAAGACCGCTGGTCGCAACAGGTAAAGTCTCCGATTGATTTTCTGCCAATACTGGGTCTTTAGGCGGCTCGTTAGATAAGCTACCCGGCACACCTTCGCCAGACACACCATTTTTATTGCCCTCGCCTTGCGACAACTGCTCACTGCGAATAGAAATGGTATTCGGGTTAAAATTCTCTTGCGTCATTTCTTGTACCGTAAAGTCCATGTCGGCATTCACTTCGGCACGTAACTTATTGGCACCCACCAAGGGGCCCAACAACGACTGAATACGTTGCTGGTACATCTTTTCTAATTTATTACGATAGCTTAACTGCTTATCGCTCATGCCTAAACCACTCATGTCTTGGTCGTCTGCCAACAAATTACCAAACTGGTCCACTACTGACACGTTGCTGGCTTGTAAATATGGCACGCTAGAAGCCACCATGTGCACTACGGCCTGAGCTTGTGCGTCTGACAAACGACGGCCTTGGGCTAAGGTTAAAATAACCGAAGCCGTAGGCTCCACACGATTACGTACAAATACCGACTGTTTAGGCACGGCTAAATGCACACGGGCATGTTGCACCGCTTGAATACTACTAATGGAATGGGCCAACTCTTCTTCAATGGCGAGTTGGTAACGTTTTTGCTCAATAAACTGACTTGTGCCCATGGACTGCTGGTCGCGGATCATGGCAAACCCGTCGTTGGCCGTGGCTGGGATACCCTGACTTGCCAACACCATTTTTGCCTCATGGTATTGATCACTGGGCACACTCACAGAGCCACTGGCAGCGTCTATTTCTACTGGCATACCGGCTTTTTGTAGGCTCTCATAGGCCGCGGCTTGGTCGACACTGCTCATGCCCGGAAATAAAGGTCGATAACTGGCCTTATTGATTTGCATAAATACCATCACCATCACCAACAAGGCAAATATAGAAACTGCCAAAGGCAAGGTTCTACGCACCGCAGGCTGAGCTAAAAATTCGGCCCACATACCGTGTGTTGGCTGGGTAGCACCTGTGGGTAACGCCGCTGGGTTGATTGTAGTTTCGGCCATGAGATTATCCTAAATCGTGTCAGTATCTTGGGGTTTAAACGGGCATTTTCATGATGTCTTGATAGGCAGACAAGACTTTGTTTCTTACTTGCAAGGTGGCTTGATAGGCCATGGATGACTTTTGCATGCTGAGCATGACGTCGGCCAGAGGAATATCAGCGCCACGGTCATAGGCTTCAGCCATGGTTTTTGCCGTCATCTGGGTTTCGTTCACGGCCTTCAAACTGTCGGCCATGGCCGTGCCGAAACTGGATCCAGACCCAACTTCGGTAATATTGGCTATGCTCGGAGATTGCGTTTGCGACTGGCCCGCCATGATACGCATTTGGTTGATCATGCCTTGCATTGAGTTAACGTCGTTTACATTCATATTAAGTTTCTCTTTGATCAACGGGATTAGCGAGGAATTGCCAGACCAAGATCTTTCATCTTGGCTAATTTATAACGCAATGTCCGTGGACTAATACCGAGTTCTAGCGCGGCATCTTTACGGCTACCATTAAGTCGGTCTAAGGTGCTTAAAATCATTTTTTGTTCACTGTCTCGGGCCACATCAGATAGTCCCCGAGCTTGTGTCTCCGCTGTCGCAAAGCCACCGTCGGTACCCGTGGCTTGGAATACTTGATATTGCTCTTCTGGCACTTCTACGGCTACCGGCATGGCTTCCATTTGCGGTATTTGTTGCATAAAGTCATCAAGCCCATCATCCACCAGTAGATGCTCCATACCGATCACGCCACCGACAGCCAACACCAACGCGCGCTGCACCACATTTTCTAATTCGCGCACATTGCCAGGCCAAGCATAGGATTGTAAAAACTCAAGTGCCGCCGCACCAAACTTAGCGTTAACCGCCATAGCGCCCATGCTGCCACGGTGACGTTGCAACAGAAATTGAGCAATTGGCAAAATATCCTGCGGGCGATCTTTAAGAGGGAGCAGTTTCAACGGGAATACATTAATTCGGTAATAGAGGTCTTCACGAAAGCGCTGGTCCAGCACCTCCTGTTGTAAATTACGGTTGGTGGCCGCAATAATACGGGCGTCTAATTTAATCACCTCAGTGCCACCCAAACGTTTTAATTCTTTCTCTTGCAGTACCCGTAACAACTTAGCTTGCAGGGCAAACGGCAATTCGCCCACTTCATCAAGAAATAAAGTGCCACCTTGCGCTTGCTCAAACAACCCTAAGTAACGCGCATGGGCACCGGTAAAAGAGCCTTTTTCATGGCCAAAGAGCATGTCTTCAAGCATGGTTTCGGGAATAGACGCACAGTTAACAGCCACAAATTCGCCGCCTTTCCGGGGCGAAGCTTGATGAATATGGTTAGCCAATACCTCTTTACCAGCACCCGATTCGCCTCCAATCAACACGGTAACATCGGTTTGGGCTACCCGCTCAGACAAAGCCAACAACTGCTGACTACGTACATCGCGGCAAATAAAACCCTGCGGGCGCTGCTCAACCAGTTGAGTTAAATAACGTTTAAAGCGACCGGGTTCAATCGGCAAGGTAAGGGCATTTTTAGCCCCGAGAGCCATCGCATCTACAGCAGTGGCTACATCGTTAGCCTCTACCAATACCAATACGCTAGCACGCTGCAGCGCTGCAGCCAACTGGGTGAATACCACGGCTAGCGGCACTTGTAGGTTAGTGGCATTAATCACCAACAAATCCACACAGCTACGCCCCAACACCATCGCCAACTCATTAAGGTCGCGGGCCGGCAAGGCCGCCATGCCGGCACCGTTGGCCAATTCGGCCAACATGTCCAAACCGGTGTCCTGGTTGTCTAGCAGTGCGACTGTTGCGTGTGAGTGGGGCATCATTGCTTCCGTTTGTATTGGGCCTAATTAAGGCGGTCAACTATTCACAAACTTAAATGCAATTTCAGTGCCATGTATATAAAACAACACTAATCAATTGTTTTATATACGATTTATAGGGTTATTAAGATGTCTTAGAATAACAACAAAGGTTTGATCGACGGGAACCCGTCATAATTAACCAACTTCTAGAAGCTGGTATTTTTTGATTTTTTCTATCAGTGTCGTACGCCTGACACTGAGTAAATCCGACGCTTTACTCACATTACCAAAGGTTGCATTAAGCGCCTTTTGAATGAGCTGCGTTTCTACCGCAATGAGTTGCTGCTTCAAGTCACAACCCTGACTAATATCAATACCTGATACTAATACGTCGGCCAATTGCTCTGTATCCGCAGGCACGTCTGCAGCAGACATGGGCTCAAACAAACTCGGTGGCACAGGCACGGCTACTACAGGTGTCTGAGGCTGAAGGCTAAGCTCAGCCTGCCCCTCAATGGCCATCATATCCGACACCAGCATAAAGGCACTGGGCTGAATTTGCTGCAAACTAATTTCGGTATTGGGGTGCAAAATACTCATACGCTCTACTAAATTACGCAGTTCACGGCAATTGCCCTTCCACTCACGCTGCATTACCTCGTGGGCTGCAGCAGCCGATAACGACACCGGCGGTTCATCACCAAAACACAGGTCTTTGGCAAAATGATCCCATAACAACAAAATGTCTGTACCACGATCACGCAAGGGGGGCATTTGAATGGGGAATACATTGAGGCGGTAATACAAGTCTTCGCGAAAGTCTCGCTCGGCCACTTTATCGGCCAAGTTCTGGTGGGTGGCCGCTACAATACGCACATCAACCGCACGGGGCTTTTCGCTGCCCACCCGATCAATAACATGCTCTTGTAACACCCGTAGCAGTTTAACTTGCATATTGAGCGGCATTTCGCCAATTTCGTCGAGTAATAACGTGCCATGATCCGCCAGCTCAAAACGGCCTTTGTGCGCACTAGACGCCCCAGAAAAGGCGCCCTTTTCGTGGCCAAACAATTCACTTTCTAATAATTCAGCCGGAATGGCACCACAGTTAACGGGGACATAAGCAAAGTCGCTGCGGGGGGACTCTTGATGGATGGCTTGGGCAACTAACTCTTTGCCGGTACCCGATTCGCCTAAGATCAATACCGATGCATTAGACCGAGCCACCTGCTGGATCAAATGCTTCACTTGCTGCATAGGTGCTGAGTTACCCAACAGCAGGGAATCGGTAATGGACATGGGTCAGACTCTAGGGGGTAAGCCTGTCAAATTACCGACATATTCAATTTAGCGCAAGCAAAACCACCAGATAGTTTGTAACCGATTGTATCCTGACCTACCCACAGCCATTCTAATCTAACCAAACCACCGTCATCCTGACGAAGGTCAGGATCTCAGGAACCCCACTAAGATTCCGGCCTACGCCGGAATGACGTGATGCCTAATTAGCCTTCTGCATGTAATGCATATCCAGCGGAATCTTTTCCCAAGACCCACGAATATCTTTCAACATGGCCTGAACATTTTCAATAGTCTCCACATCATTTTTAAACGCGGCTCTAAACAACTCCTGCGCCATGTACTGATACAAAGAATACAAATTATCTGCCAGTTCACCACCGGTTTCCATGTCTAAACAATCTCTTAGGCCGTTGATGATACTAATAGCACGAGTGCTTTGTTTACCGCGCAGCTCGATGTTTTTATGTTGTATCGCACCCATGGTCATGCTCATGGCTTCGACAGCACCATCAAATAACATCAACACTAATTGATGGGGTGAGGCATACATGGTTTGGGCATCGTTTTTTACCTGCCCATATTGAGCTAATGCAGCAAGAGCATTCATAGGTTGCTTCCTTAAGTTATTGTTCAAGGTCACTTATCCTATCGACAGGTTTGGAACAAAATTAATAGCTGCATTACTAATTTACACAGTATTAATTATTTTTTGATGTAAATGGGAGGTTATCCAACTGCGACTCCAAGTACTTCTGAGTGGATTTCATTTCGTCCATGATTTTACTCATGGTGCTAAATTGCTTAGTGTAACGTTCTTCCACCCCGGCCATCTTCTTATCCAGAGCGGTTTGTTCTGTTGCCAAGCTAGCTTTAGTGACTAGATAACCCGCGTCACGCGTGACTACAATACCGTCATAGGCTAAGTAGCCAGTAATTTGGTTAACTATATCGCCAGCCAAACCTCGGCTATCCGTACCGTAACTAGATTGATCATTAGTATTAGCACTAAACATAAGCGTAATATCGTCATAATAAGTGGTTAAGGCCGCACCTAATGCGGCAGAATCAACCTTGAATAGACCATCCTTTTGCAATGTAATCCCGATGTCGTTAAAACTTGCCATCGATGTTCCTGGGGTAGAGCTGTCTACGGTTAGATAGTCTTTTACTTTTTCGCGTATCGCACGTATCGAAGAGTCTGCTTTAAGATCCCCACCTATGCCTGTAAGCCCTTTTATAATGCCTTCAAAGGCATTATAAGCGGTCACTAAGTTGGTTATAGCCGCCTTAGCTACGGACGTATCACGACTTACCGACAGGACCACGTCGGCTGTAGTGATCGCCATTAAATCCAACTTTAAGCCGGGTACCAAATCATCCACTTCGTTGGTTGAACGGGACACAGATAAGCCATTTACAGATACCGTGGAATCTTGGGCGGTTTGTATTTTATTGCTACTTGTGGCCAGTCCAAACACGGCATCAGTAATGGTTAGGCTATTACTCGCCCCTTGAGGGCCTTCAACCACAACCCGATATACACCAATGCTCGTTTCCACCACACGCGCGGTTACATCAGCAGTTAATGCGTTAATACCCGTCACTAAGTCATTCAAGGTGGCCGACCCAGAGGCTAAAGTCACAGTTTCTACGGTGCCGCTACCCACCTGAATTGTCACACTGGCGGCAACACTGCTATTTTGATCTGCCGTTTTACTAGAGTAGCTGGAGGTTTTAATCACATCATTTTGAGCGAGCTGGCTTACGTTGACCTTATAGGTTCCTGGCACCGATGTGCTGGCATCAAAATTGGCATACACTTGTTCTGGCGCAGAGTTACTCAAGGCAGAAAAGTTAAAGTCGCGTTTATCGTCTACTTTTTGAAACGCTGTTTGCAAGGTTTGCAAACTAGACTTGAGTTGAGCCATGCCAGAAATGCTCGCATCCACAGCCGTGGTTCGCCTGTCTATTGCGCTTTGCTTACTTGCTTTATCTGCAGCAACTAACGTAGTAACGATTTTTTTGGTGTCAAAACCGGCGCCAACACCCATCGCATTTAAATAATCTGTTTCCATATACGGCTCCGACACATGGCCAAACTTTGCCACTTGATCGTCAATTGTTAAACTCAGTAAAATATAAGCAACAATCGTGCCACCCTTAAAGATCAAAATTTGGGCAAAAAAAAAGCAGCTACTTATAAGAAGCGCTGCCTTTATGATCAAGTCCTTTGATTAAATATTAACCCCATCATTTGGTCGATATTCTGCATAGCCTTTAGTGCTTCTACACTAGGCATCTGCCGAATGAGCTCACCGGTACTCTTATTGGTGACCCTAACCACATCTTTGCCCGTTGCCGCATCCTTGCTAAATACAATGGCTTGGTTACGCGAAACCATGGCTTCGTTTAACTCGGCTATTTTAGCCTCTAACTCGTTAGATGAAATAACCGGTTCTCGGTTAATTTGAATCTTTGGAGCACTAGGCACAGGTTTTGGCTTTACCACAGTTTCGGCTTGAGCCGCGGGTTGCTGCTTAACAACCCGCTTATCAACCATATTAGGGGCCACACTGACATTATCTGCAACCGCTTCAATCGCCATTATAACCTCCTACAACTTCAATATCGCTCAACGGTTTACTTCAATAAAGAAAGCACACCCTGGCCAGAAGCATTAGCTTGGGCTAGCATCGCTGTGCCAGCTTGCTGAAGTACTTGAGCCTTAGCAAGGTTAGCTGATTCAACTGCAAAGTCGGCGTCTTCAATACGGGATTGAGCAGCGGATTGATTTTCAGCACGATTCATCAAGTTAGCAACCGTATGGTCTAAAGTGTTAGCCACCGCACCAATCGTTGACCGGTATGAATCTATGCTCGCAATAGCCGTATCGACACTGGTCATAGCAAGGTTAGCCGCAGCGGTAGACGTAAGCACTTGGGAGTTCAGAGTGGTCGAATTTGATGATGATGTAATTACGCCTTGTGAAATTGCGTCATTAGCGCTTGCTGCAGTCATAGTCAAAACCTGATCGGTGCCAGAAACAGTGATGGCGGCAGTCGCGACAGTCGACTCTCCAGCTGCGATCTGCACAGCTAATTTACTCATGGTTGTATTAGCATTTGTATCGAAAACTTGAGAATACGTGGTACCTTCAACTTCAAAAGTGAGTGTATCTCCGCTTGACACACTCGCGGTAGCAATAGTTTGCACCGACACCTCGGTACCCGCCGAAGCCAGAGTAGTCCAAGTATTCACAGAGTAATGTTCGGGCGTACCAACAGTTCCGCCAATAGCAGACGCAGCCATGTCTTGCAGTGTGATTGAAATAGTGTCGTCTGACGAATTACTATCACCCACTTGAAAGGCAACCGTTGTAGTCGCGCCGGTCACTACCGTTCCGTTGAAGTCTGTTTCATCGGAAATACGCGTTATTTCAGTCGCAAGAGCGGTAAACTCAGTATTCATTGCGGTTAAATCTGCAGTCGCGTAGGTACCGTTAGATGCTTGTACTGAAAGCTCTTTCATCCGATTAAGAATGCTGCTCACTTCTTCCAAAGCGCCTTCCGCAGTTTGTAACAATGAAATACCGTCGTTTGCGTTACGGATGCCTTGATTAAGACCAGTAACCTTGGACTCTAATTTGTGTGCAATAGCCAAGCCAGCCGCGTCATCCATGGCAGAGTTGATACGCTTGCCAGAAGACAAACGTTCCATGGAAGTTTCCATGTCGGCGCGTGAGTTTGCTAAGTGACGTTGTGCGGTTAAAGATGCTACGTTTGTTCCGATTACCATGCTCATGATAATTCTCCTAAAGTAAGTAAACCGACCCTTTTGAAACCCCTCCAGCATGGAGGTAGCTCATGGAAGGCCGGGTTGGAATAGCCTTTGGAGTAACTATCGGCGAGCTATTGAGGAACTTTAGGTTTTTTATGAGATATTTTTGGATTCTGAACCAAGTTCAGAATGACCGAGTTTTCGTCACGCTGGGGTTACTTCTTGTCATACCGGCGTATGCCGGTATCTGTGGATTCTGAATCAAGTTCAGAATGACGGAGAGGATTCAGAATAACTGAGTTTGCGTTATGCCTGCCCCCTTTGCGTCATGCTGATGTTAAAACGGCCAGAGTTTGTAAAATAACTTGGTGCCCCAACCGGCCTTGGTGGCGTCTACGTAGTCGCCGTCGCCGCTGTAGCTGATTTCTGCGTTGGCGATGCGTTTAGAAAGCACTGTATTATCTGGTTGTACGTCTTCGGAACGAATCATACCGGAAATTTGAATGTACTCATTACCATCGTTAAGCTTAATCATTTTTTCACCACGGATAATCAAGTTACCGTTAGTGAGCACTCGCACCACGGTGGCTGAAATGTCGCCGCCCAGGGTATTAGATTGCGAGGTGCTGCCGTTACCGGTGTTGTCGATGCTGGTACTGCCCATAGTGGTATCTGATGGCAATAAAAGTGCACCGGGCGTACCAAATTTTGCAATTTGACTAACCGACAAGGCGTTATTATTGGATGTACGTGACGTGACGTTACTTGCACTTTTTTGCGACATGGTTTTTTCGCGCAACATAATAGTAATAATGTCACCCACACGGTAGGCCTTGCGGTCACCAAACAGACCATCATTGATGCCACCGGAGTAGATGGAACCATCGGCTACGGTTTTTTCGATGGGCACTGGCGGCAATACCGGTGAAAAATCACTGGTCTTCACCGGCATAGGCTTGCTGGCGCAAGCGCCCAACAACACCGTAGTCAGAACTATGGTCGCCAACTTTGGCGCTTGTTCTAGGGTCTGATTATGCTTAACCATGTGAGTCACCGTTATAGGTTGTTGTTAATAAAGCGCAACATGCCGTCTGCCGCAGCGATGGCTTTGGAGTTCACTTCGTAAGCGCGCTGAGTCTCTATCATATTAACCATGGCTTCTACCACGTTAACGTTGGAGGCTTCTAACGAACCCTGCACCAAAGCACCGGCACCGTCTTGTGAGGGCACCTGCACTTGAGATTCGCCACTGGCGGCGGTCTGCACGTAGGTATTACCACCCACGGCTTGTAAACCCGCGGGGTTAATAAAGTTAGCGATTTGAATATTACCCACCATTTGCGCGGCTGGTTGATCAAAGGTTTGTACACTTACGGTGCCATCTTTACCAATAGTGATGGAACGCGCATTGTTAGGGATGGTCACTTCTGGCTGCAATAAGTTACCGTTGGCGGTCACTAACTGCCCGTTGTTGTTCAATTTAAGTGAACCGTCTCGGGTATAGCCAATGGTGCCGTCTGCCCGTAAGGTTTGTAAAAAACCGTTGCCATCAATGGCCAGGTCCAGGGCATTGTCGGTTTGCAACAAATTACCTTGACTATGGATTTTTTCCGTAGCCACAACGCGGGTACCCGTGCCTAACACTAATCCCGTAGGCGAATTAGAGTTCTGATCCATTTGTGCACCAGGCTGGCGCAAGGTTTGATAGAGCAAGTCTTCAAACACCGCTCGGTCGCGTTTAAAACCGGTGGTATTGACGTTGGCCAAGTTGTTAGCGACTACCGTCATGCGACGTTGTTGGGCATCGAGGCCAGTTTTGGCAACCCATAATGAGGAATCCATGAGACTCTCCTATTCTATAGTTAACTTAAGCGCATCGTAGAGGCACTAGCGGCATCTACTTCACGAGCATTTTTAATCATATTAACGGCCATTTCGTATTGCCGAGACAGCTGAATCATACGCACCATGGCGTCTACCGCATTAACGTTACTGCCTTCCAAGGCTTTAGGTGTAATCCTGATTTCGCCATCTAAGGGTAAATCACCTTTCTCCAACTGATACAGACCGTCTTCACGGATGAGCATGTCTTGGTCGGCCGTGTTGACCAATTTAATACGGCCTACTTGAACTTCTAGGTGGGAGCCTGGCGGGATCATGTTGACGCGGCCATCATTAGCAATGGATATATTGGTCCCTTGAGGCACCGTAATTGGGCCATCGTCACCGATCACTAGGTGACCGGTACCCGTGACTAACATGCCATTGGCAGAAACCGACAGATCGCCTCGCCGCGTATACAGCTCTTGGCCTTCTGGCCCCTGTACTACAAGCGCACCTGCATCGTTAACGTAGATGTCTAACGCCCGGCCACTGATCATCAATGCGCCTGGGTTCATGTCGACAATGTTGGTGGCTTTGGAAATAGGCATGGCGCGAGAATTGAGCGCACCGTCAACATGTACGTCGAGGGATTTAGTTTGTTCGCTAAACGACTTCTTAAAACCAGGGGTGATCACGTTAGCAATTTCGTGGGCATTGTTGGTTTGTTTGTGCTGTACGTTTTTCATGCTGTTAAGCATGGTAAATATCATCTTATCCATAGTCTGGCCTCTATACTTTTTGCCGTATAGTCACCTTATAGCACGGAGCGTGCCAATAATTTTAAGATATTGTTTTATATAATATTTTTGTACATTAAAAAGAAAAGCGGCAAAGGAATTCCGCTTAGGAAAGATGCTCCACACTGTCATGCTGGCGTACCAGAAGCTTGAGATCCTGACCTTCGTCAGGATGACCGAATTGTAGTGAACCGTCATTCCGGGGTAGGCCGGAATCTGTGCCAAAGGCCCGAAATCCTGACCTTCGTCAGGATGACTGCGGCCTAATCATTATCCTCTAATGTTGATAATCGTTTGCGTCAAACTACTTGAGGTTTCGATGGCTTTAGCGTTGGCCTGGAAGTTACGTTGAGCGGTGATTAAGTTCACCAGCTCTTCGGTTAAGTCCACGTTGGCACGTTCTAATGCACCACCTTGTATATCACCAAAGCCGTCTGATCCCGCTTCACCTAAGTCTGCCGCACCGGAGTTGGTGGTAGATACAAAGTTAGCGTTACCCACCTGCTTTAAACCGTTGGGGTTAGCAAAGTTAGCCATCATCAATTTACCTAGGGCCACCTGGGTACCGTTGGTATAGTTGGCTCGCACAACACCGCCTGAGTCAATATCTAGCCCGTCTAACTGACCCGACGGGTAACCGTCCTGAGATAGAGACAACACCGAGAATGGTGCCGAGTACTGGGTAGAGAACTTACCGTAGTCTACGCCCAAGGTTAACAAGTCAGAACCGTTGCTCGGGTCAAATGGCGAGTACTTCACACCCTCTTTTGGCGAAATCAACTTACCATAAGTGTCAAAAGTCAGCTCACCCTTGTCTAAATATATGGGCGTCCAGGCTGGTGTAGTATCCGGCTTTTGTGTGGTTTGTTTGCCTGATTGGTCAATGTACAACAAGTTACCTTCTCTGTCCTTAGCTTGGGTCACAACGGTCACCGCTGGTACTGTGCCCCGAATTTGAGATGTGGTGTCAAAACCCCAGTTAGAGTGGCCGTTAATGTTGACCGATGAGTTAGCGCCCACGGTGCCCGAGGTGACGCTAAAGAACTGCCCAGCTTGTTCAAATTTAACTTCGACGTCGTTAACCTGTCGTCCGTCTGTATGTTGAATCAAGTTAATACGATCCTGAATCGCCTGGGCGAAGGTGTGCCCTGTATAAGCGGCTGGGGGAATAACCACCGTACCGTCAACGCCGTCAATGGTTACACTGATGGTGTTATCGTTAGAGGTGACCGAGAATGTACCGGTAATATCCACACCCGCTTTGGAACCTGTTACTGCACCTGCCGTAGAGGCTAGGCCGGTACCTGTGGTATTAGCGACTTCGGTGTCGTAGGTAGCACCGATGCCTAACAAATGACTAGCGCCACCAAAAGAGGCTGTGCCACTTGGTATAGTCACAGAAATAGTAGAGGCTTCACCGGTAGTACCAGAGCGGAAACTAAACTTATGCGAGTCTTTACCATAGGTCACAACCAAACCCGTACGTTGTTGCTTGGCATCCAAGTTCAAATCACCTGCGGGCACGATTTGGCCACCATTAAACACTTCGCCCACATCCGAGAAAGCGGCCGTTGCGCTGTCTAAACCAAAGGCCACTACACCAGTTGGCGACGAGGCTTTAACACTGCCGTAGGTGGCATTGGTTGGGGTAAAGGTTAAGGCACGTGTGGTCAGATCATAACCCACCGTAATTGGTAAACCTGTCACAGCAACGCTGTCTGTACCGGTATAAGTTACGGCGTCTACTTTAGCCTGCACATTGGCCACCAGTTGCTCCCGTGTGAAGTCGGTGGTGCCTTCTTGGTACTGGTCTACCACAATGGTTAAGTCATTGGTCAAGCCGCCAACGCCCATACCTTTGTTAATATCGTTACCACTACGGTCTTGCAACTCTATGGTAACCGTACGATCCTCTGCAGCCGTAGGCATTTTATACGACCGTTCGTCACCAAACTTGGAATTAAGTTGACGCGTCATTTCCGCTGCCAGCTCGGTACCTGTGTAAGAACCCGCGGCTATGTCTATGGTTTGTGGGTCACTGCCATCCACCGAAACGCTCACAAAGTTAGTACCGTCAAAGGTACCGCCACCTTCGGTGGACCAACCTGAAGATGCGTAGGTATTGGTTTTGGTTGCATTTATGGCTGTTGCACCATCGGTAGTGGCCGTCACGGTCATGGTGGGCAATGCGGTTGCGTTAAATGCAGTCAGCGTCATGGTGCTGCCTGCGCGCTCGGCCATAAAATCACTTTGCCCGACATTTATTTTGGTCACTAATGCGTCCAACGTGGCCGTGTGGCTAGTAATAAAGTCCTGGGCATAGGTACTTGTACCGTCGCTAAAGGAAATGCCACCGCCGGTAGAGACATTGGCATCAAAACTAAAGGTATCCACCTCCCTGACTGGGGCAACAATAGAGACCTCGTTACTGTCGGTAGAACCGAAGTCGTGGCCTACGGTTGCACGGGTCATGTAACCGCCAGAAAAGGTCGCGGGTTCAGACGGTACGGTGGTGTTTTGGTCATCGTTAAAATACAAAGGGTGGGCCGCCGCCGCGTTAAAGGTAGGGTCTGTCGCCGCTGGGTTGGTACTAATCTGACCAAACTTGTTCATGTACATAGTTTCGCTCTTATCATTTTTGGCCGAAATTATAGACGGGTCTAATTCTTTGTCACCAATGAAGATTTTAGTGTCCCACTTGTTGGTAGGATCTGCCTCGGTTGCAGAACTGGTTTTTACATAATAAACCGTAGCAATGTGTGGATTACCTAAGGAGTCGTATACTGTAATAGACGTTGATTTGTTAAACGTATCACTGTCGTTACGATCAAAGCTATAGGGGTTATCCACCGTGTAGGCTGCTGATTTAGGTAAAATGGAGGCACCGGCTGGTAAGTTTAGACCTAATTCAATTTGTGACGAAGGCTGTGGCAAACCTGCGGTAGAAGGCAGTTGCAAAGACTTGGCAGAAGACAAACCAGTGGCAATTACCGAGCCGTCATCGTTCACCGGGAAGGTTTGTAAGTACTGGCCCGATGAGTCAACCACATACCGGTCGTTGTTAACACTAAACGAACCCGCTCGAGTGTATACCGTTTGGTTTGAGGTTTGGCTGGGTTTCAAGGCGAAGAAACCCTGACCGGATATAGCCAAGTCTAAGGAGTTACTGGAGAACTCAATATTACCTTGGCTAAACTGCTGGTTTACTTTCTTTAAAAGTACACCCTGACCGATGGCGCTAGAGGCGTTCTCCAACGGTGAGGTTGCAAAGATGTCACCAAACTCAGCACGGGATTTCTTAAAACCCACAGTACCTACGTTGGATACGTTGTTTGATGTGATACCTAATTGTGCTTGCGCTGCGTTTAGGCCTGTTAGTGAAGTATAGAATGACATAAGTCGATCCCCTCTATTGTTACTTTTATTTAAGTGACGCTAACAACCTATTGGCTGATACGCTTAACGTTTGAAAAACTTACATTGCCTTGCCCAGAGACGTTGAGGGTGACCTCGCTACCTTTGAGCTGAATACTTTGCACCGTGCCATACACCTGCATGGCGGGCGCTGTGGACTGACCATCCCTTATCGCGCTAGCGCTCAGGTAATAGTTAGCTTCTGGGGCGGCGCTACCATCGCCCTTAATACCGTCCCAGGTAAACTCTTGAGTGCCTGCCATTTTCGCGCCCAGCTCTAAACTGGCCATCACTTCACCAGTTTCAGACTTAATATCAACACGTACGTCGTTGGCGGCGGTAGGCAACTCTATTGTTCCACTGAGTTGGCCACCGGCCAGTTGTGCCCAGTTGCCATTAACCAGTGCTTGTTTACCAATCATAGATGCCGAATTACTCATCTGCTGACCCTGATAAATACTCACTAGGTTATCTATAGACTCTCCCATTTCGGTAATACCACTCACAGTAGAGAACTGCGCCATCTGGCCCATAAACTCTCCATTTTCCATGGGTTTCATTGGGTCTTGGTGCTGTAATTGGGTGGTGAGCAACTTTAAAAAGTCCTCCTGCCCCAGCACCGAGGTGCGTTTTATTTCTTTTTGCTGGGTCGATTCGAAACTACGTAAGTTTTCGGGTATCGCCTGGCTCACTGATGCGGTCATCATTTCCTCCTTGCTTGTATTCTTTGCATGTACTTAGTTATTACCTGCCTAACTGCAAAGTACTCATCATCATTTTTTTGGTGGCGTTCATTACTTCTACGTTGGTCTGGTAAGACCGAGACGCGTTAGTCATGTCCACCATTTCTTCAATTGAGTTCACATTGGACATAAATACGTATCCATCTCCGTTGGCTGCTGGGTTTTGTGGGTCGTAACGTTTGCTATTGGCACGTTCGGTCACGTGAATACCAGATACCGAAACACTGGCTTGAAAATCGTTATTGGTGTAGGTTTCCATCACGGTTTTAAACATCGGTTTTTTAGCTTTGTAGGCTTCTGCTTCAGAAGAACCCACCACGTCCATATTGGCCAAGTTACTGGCAGTCGTGTTCATACGTACCATTTGTGCGTTCATGGCAGAGCTTGAAATTTGTAGGGTAGTTAACATCGACATAATAGTGTCCTTTTTTTAATGGATTTTCAGAACCTTGGCTTATTCGCCACGTAACGCGCTCATGATGCCTTTAATTCGCTGGTTCAAAAATGTAGTCGTAGCCTGATAACGCATGGAATTTTCTGTGAATAAGGCGTTTTCTGTGCTAATTTCTACGGTGTTACCGTCCACCGAAGCGCTGTTGGGCATACGATATTTGACCATGCCTTCGCCTGCTAACGCTTGGCCTGCACCTATTGAAAAGTGTCGGCTATTGCTGGTACGCATATTATTAATTTCGGTGGCTGCCATGACACTGCTAAAATCCAAGTCACGGGCTTTGAAGTTTGGTGTGTCAACGTTGGCAATATTAGACGCCAGTACGGCAGTACGTTGCTCACGTAACTGCAGAGCGGTGCCATGAATGCCTAATGGATTTTGCAAGATACTCATAATCGATCGCCATTTAAGTAAACTGTTTAGGGGCTAAAAACACCCGTTACACAGTCACTAAAGCAACGATTATGCCAACTATTAAATTTCGATATAAAACAATGAGTTATAATTTATTTAAAGGAAAATACTGGCACTTATTAAACAAGCGGCAAGGCCTTGCCGCCGTTACAATCAGGCGCTGTTTGTGGCCCTGCCTTATACTGCTGGGCCTCAGCCCAAATCCGGCATTCGCAGACCAATGGCAAAGCCATGAGAGTATCTACCAGGCCATTAATCAATATGCTCTAGATCATTTGGGCGGCTCAGCCACTAGCACACAATTAGATGAACGTAGCCGTTACCCCTTGTGTAAGTCGGGTCTGGTGATAAGTCTGCCTTTCAATAATCACAAAACAATTAAGGTGGCCTGCCCTAAAAGTGTGAGCAGCAAACAACCCAAGTGGTCACTGTATCTTTCCATGAAAGTTAACACCTCTGTGATGGCTTGGCGCTTAATAACGCCCATCCCCCAGCATGGCATCATCAGGTCGTCACAGGTACAACTACAAAAACATGCGCCAAACAGCCTCAAATTTTTGGACGTGGACAGCAGCCCGGTGGGCAAGCAGGTAAAACATGGTATAGCCGCCGGCCATTGGCTTAGCAAGGATGACTTTACCGAATTACAAACCGTTTGGAAGACCTCCAGTGATTTGGCTCAAGGCATCGTGATCACCGAGCAACATCTGGAGGCTAGCCTCATTGAGCTGAAAGCAACCACAGCTAACCTGCTCACCGACAAAGCGCAGATTATTGGCCAGTTATCCAAACGTTATATTAAAGCGGGAAAGCTCCTCAACAGGGGCGATATTGAAGGCCAGCAACAGGTATTGGTGGCTAGCCAACCGCTTGCAGCAGACCGTGTGTTAATTGCAGCCGACATAGAATTACAATGGATGCCTAATCACAAATTACGCCAAGCAGGCTTTAACCAAACCAGTCAACTGGTTGGCTGGGTGACCAAACGTCACATTGCTGCGGGGGCGGCCATCACTAAAGACATGTTACGTGCAGCTTATTGGGTGGTTAAGAATAACCAAGTGAGCCTGCAAATCAACCGCTCCAACTATCAAATTACCAGCACAGCTCGGGCCTTAAGTAATGGTAATTTGGGCGACGAAATAGATGTTAAAGTGCTTCAGAGCGGCGTCATTAAAAAGGCCGTAGTGATTGGCAAAGGCCAAGTGGAACTATTGCGACAATGACATTTTATAGGCCCATACTAAATTAGCTGATTTTTAAAAAAAAAAATGCTATTTTAGACTCAAGTTTTCAGCAAACCTGCCGATAGCTACTGCGTAGTTGAAAAAAGGCAAGAGGTGCCATATGAGCGATATCAATAATCAATACCAACATGTTGCTGGCAATAAAACCAATAACACCCAAGCTAAAGCGGCGAGCCAATCTCAAGAGGTGCAGCAGCAAGCTAATGTAGCCAAAACTCAGCAAGCCACTGAGCAAGCCAAGGCGGCCCCCACTCAAGGTGCAGACCAAGCCAAATTTACGCCGGAATCACAAACCTTGTTACGCATGACTCAAGCCAGTAAAGACGTGAGTGACATCAACCAAAAGAAAGTTGACCGCATCAAGCAGGCCTTAGAAGACGGTGAGTTTCCGGTTGATGCTGCACGTGTTGCAGAAAAAATGACTAGCTTAGAAAAATTAATCCAAGGATAAACAACCATTGCTGCCTCAACTACAACAAGAATTTGATGGTCACCTCAATCAAGCCATCAGTGACGCTCAGCAATTACACAGCACCTTGGAGCTGGAATTTAAACACCTCAAAGAAAGCGACCTAGAGGCGTTCCAAGCTCTGCAAGTACGCAAACAACACGACGTACAGACCATTCAGCTGTTTGATGCCCTACGCACTCAGTTTTGCCAAAACACCAACCTCGACCCTGATGACCAAGATTTTAGCCGCCACCTTGCCAGCGAACAGCAAGCTAAATGGCTACAATTGTTGGTTTTGCTAGAAGCCTGTGACACACTACATCGCACCAGCGATATGTTCATGCGTACCAAATTAGACTCAATTTCTAAAGCCTTGGAAACGCTCGAGCTCAATAGCCCGGTAACCAGCACTAACCTCTATAACAGTTTGGGCAACGCCTTTAGCAGCAATATCGGCAGAACCCTGATTAAGGCCTAGTTGTTAGTATTGACCTATTTAAACTGCTCCGAGTGCTTTTATGACCTTTTTACAAACCCTAGCAAGCAACCCTCAAAGTATGATTGTGTTCAGCATTTTGGTGGTCGCCATGTTGGGATTGATCATTGGTTTGATCGCCCTATTGCTAGAACGCCAAGGCAATCAACAGATACAACAAAGGCTAGCCGACTTAGGCTTACAGCTGTTAGAGCAGCAAGAAGACTACAATAAATTAGAAAAACTGCAGTTTATTGGTGCCCAACGACAGCAACGTATGGACCAAGTGCTACAGGATATATACAGCCTCATCGAAAACAACAGCCAGCAGCTAGATCAACTTAAAGACCAGCCTAATGTCCATACCAGTCTAGCCTCAGACGTACCTAGCCAAAGCAACTATGAACACGCCATTCGTATGGCAAAAGAAGGCTTGACTGGCGAGCGTATTCAAGAAATTTGCGGCCTCACCGAGGGCGAGGTCAACCTTATATTGGACCTCCACCAATAGCCCCTGGCTACTTTTCATCTCCCGGCTTCATGCCCTTGAGCCAATAGGTATACACCAAGACTTCGGCCACCAAGGTATAGAGTGACCGTGGCACTTGTTCGTCTAAATCAAGCAACCCTAACAAAGCCGCCAAATCTTCGTCTTTTTGAATCGGCACGCCCGCCGCAATGGCAGCATCAATAATCTGTTGCGCAAATTCATCCTTACCTTTCGCCACCACCACTGGCACCGGATGTTTGCCGTATTCAATGGCAATGGCCTGCAACGGCTTTTTCATACGTGTACGTCCAATATGCTGTGGGGCGTATTTTCGCCATCTATTGCAACACTTAAGGCATCAACTTTAGCGTCTCGGTAAGGTCCAACACTGACTTGCTGCAAAACAATATTTTGCTGCTCTAGGGTGGCTTGCAAATGATGCTTAGAGCTATTAATTAGCGCAGTCAACCAACTGGAGTCACTCGCAAAGTGTAAATTCGCCATAGCATGTTGGCCATGTTGACTCTGAGTTAATAAGAGGTTGATTTGTAGTGCACCTAAGTCTGGACCTTCATGAGCTAAGCTAATAAACCACTGACGCTGACTGCGCTGGGCCTGACTTTGTTGCAAACTAACGGTGAGATGCTGTCGTTCAAACCATGGCATAATCCATTGATAATGAATTTGACCATTAAGTGCGGCATCCAAACTCTTAATTTGGCTAGATTGCAGAGCTTCTAATAAGGGCTTAACTTGCTGCTCAAAAGCATCCTCCAACACCAGTAACTTAAGCAACGCCTTCAAGTCATTGTGCGCTTTAGCTGGCCCTACCAAGGATGCGGATAAACTATTGGGTTTAGCTCTGTTTTCACTAAACAAACCACTCATAAGCATAGCTCTTTGTATGTCCAATGCTTTTGGTTTGATGGGCAATTGCCAAAATTCCTGTAGTAAAGCGGCAAGTGCAGGCGGCAGATGAGTCGCGGCAGATTGATGATTTAACCACTGTTGTAACGGTGCAAGGCTATTAGGCCGATACAATAAACTACGTAGAAAAGCACTTTGTTGCGCCAGCAGGGAATCGGGTAATGGGCCAGAACGTAACAGCTCTAATCTTGGTGGCTTGACCTCTGGGTCTAATACCCGAAACAACAGGCGTTCACCCAAGGTATAGGCCGCAGACGTTGCCGCAGCACTAAAGATGCTCGATGAGGTTTCCACTAATAATCGCGGCTGCAGCTGTATGACCACCCCTTCGATCACTTGGCCTTTAAATAGGGTGATAGCCGGTAGAACTGGGCCATTGCCCATGTTCACACCCGCCCGAGCCACACCACTGGATGGCGCTAAGGGCTGAGGTCCGTTGTCGATCATACCGCCTCCTTTTGCCATGCTGCTGTATTGTTTGCTAAACTGAGCCTATGAACGTTAATAACGCCACGCCTATCATGCCAGCAGTGCAGCAACCTGTGTTAAATCAGGAAGCTAAAGCGTGTGCGCAAAATGCCTTTCCCAAGCCGCCAGAAGTGGCACAACCCGCTCCTCGTTCAGAAGCACCCGATCAGAGCAAACAAAAAGCCAACTTAGAGGCTTCTGGTTGGCGCGCCAGCCAACATGCGATTGCCGCTAAGGGCCGCGACGGTTTAGACAACTACACCGACGCCCCTAACCAACGATTAGAGCAGGCTAGTGCAGCCTACAAAGCCATCGAAAAGCAGGAACAACGCGCCTCCGTAGACGCTATTGTTTAGCACCTTAGCCTTACTCGGCTACAGCCGCAATATCCAACACCACTTCTACTCTACGGTTTCGCGCTCGATCAGCAGCCGACGCATTGTCATTTAAGGCCGCAGTGTCTGCTAAACCTTCAACGGATAGCCGGTCGCGTGGAATATCCATCAAACTGGTCAACGAGTCGGCAACAGCCGCCGCACGAACGGCAGATAGGTCCCAGTTACTGGGGAACTCCCCGCCTGGAGCCACTTGCCTACTGTCCGTATGACCCGTCACTATCACTTTGCCTTTGTTACTGTTAATAGTGTCCCTTAGCGCCCGAATCATCGGCAAGGCATCTGGGTTAAGTTGCGCGCCGCCACCTGGGAAAGCACCCTTTTCAGTGAGTCGTACAATAACCTTAGTATCGTCACGTTCAACTTCTGCCAATCCTTGAGTAATAGCTTCAGACAACAATACCTGCAATTTAGCCACTTCTTGTTGCGCTTTCTGCTGCTGTTGCTCATGCAATACCTCAGCCGCTTGCTCTTGTTGCGCTTGTTGATCCAGCACTTTAATCGGTGCCTCGGTGATTTGTTGAGCGTCGGCAATTTTGGCGTACATCTCAACCGTGGCATCGGGCACAAACCCTTGCTCTGCATCATTATTGGACTCACCAGCACTGCCTGGGCCTTTGAGTTCCACCACAATCTGATCATCTTTAATCGTTACTTCTACCTGACCTTTAGCTATTTCTTCGGCCAAGGCAGTTTCTACCTTTTCTTTCTCTGCATTAACATCGTAGTCATGCTTCTTGCTTTCGGTCTTAAGCTCTAGGTCTTTTTGTGTAGTGTCGGTGGTCTGCTGCTTCACCTGATCTAGCACTGAGGTTTCCGCCACAGTGGGGCTAAACGATTGCGTCAGCATACTGGTACCCTTTGGGGGATCAGGTACTTTTACGTCCTTTTGTATACCAAAGGCGCTTTTCATGGTGCCTGCGATTTGGATGTACTTAAGGGTTTTCATCTCCGAGAAGGATAAGATTAATACGAAGAAAGCCATTAACAGGGTGGCCATATCCGCAAACGTCGCCATCCATAAAGGCGCTCCCTTTTTACAGACGGGACATTCTTCTTGTTCTTCTTCCTCTACTGGTGCAGGTGCTGCTACCTGCTCTTCTTCGGTTGCTTCTTCACCTTCTACCTCGGCAGCCGCTGCATTTTCTAATTCTTCAGCATTGTCTTCTAATTCTTCAGCATTGTCGTCAGCCATGATCGCTTCTCCTTAGTCTGCAATCAGTTAAGCTGCCGCTTCTAACTTGGCACGTACCTTAGGTGACAAGTAGCTATAGAGCATACCTTCCATCACCCGTGGATTTCCACCTTCAGAAATAAACAGCAGCGACTTGATAATGAGTTCATTATTAATCGCTTCGGCTTCGGCCCGTTGTTCAAGTTTTTGCATAATAGGAAAAGCAATCATGTTAGCAATTACTGCACCGTAAAGTGTGGTTAACAACGCGACCGCCATGGCTGGGCCAATGGATTTTGGGTCACCCATGTTAGCTAACATTTGCACCAAACCCACCAAGGTACCAATCATGCCCATGGCTGGTGCGAAGTCGCCCCAAGATTCAAAAATGGCACCACCGGCTTTAGCCCGACGAATCATCATGCCAGCTTCGGTAGCCAGAGCAGATTTAATGGCGGCACCGTCTTGGCCGTCAACTAACATGCCCATGCCTTTGTTCAGAAAGTCATTGCTCACTTCCTGCGACTCTAAAGCGATCATGCCGTCTTTACGCGCGATGGTCGCTAACTCAACTACTTTTTCGATCAAATCTTCTGGGTTATCCACCTTATTGGCAAAAGCTTTGCCAGCCAAGGCGCCGGCGCCAATAAAGTCACCTAAGGATGAGCGCATGAGAACCACAGCTAAAGAGCCCAATACTACTATAAATAAAGACGCTCCATTAACAAACATGCCCATAGGGCCACCCATAAGGATACCCGCGGCGACAATACCAAAGGAAGCTACAAAGCCAATTATCGTTGCTAAATCCATCTACCTTATCTCCAACAGCTGTGACTAATTAATTCTTGTATGGCTAAACTCGTGCCCACAAATAATAGATTTCCTATACTATCGACAATTATCGACCATGTGTAAGATTTATTTAGTCTTAATCGTCACAAAGGTCCAAACTTGTCATCAGATAATTAATATTTAAGTTAGGCTATAATGGGTCGATAGTAGCTAACATGCATGAGGTGGCTTTATGAAAATCTTTTCTTTTTTACTCATTATGAGTTGCAGTACTCTAGTACATGCCGTCATCGATAAAGCCCCAAAATGTGAAGCCTATTTTACTACACACCAAACCGATGGTAACTACCAACATCTCGGCAACGGCTTAATCGCAGATCCGTTAACGGGGCTCACCTGGTTCCGTTGTGGGGCCGGACAAACGTGGGAAGACGGTGTATGCCAAGGCGCTGCAATGCTATTGCCGTTTGAAGAGGCCTTGACCTGGGCCGAAAATGCAGAGCTGGCAGGACACAATGATTGGCGGGTGCCAGAAATAGACGAAATGACCAGCTTAGTGGAAACTGATTGCAAATCACCGTCCATTAATACTCGCGTATTTTCTGGCATTGAGCCTGAAGTCTACTGGAGTAGTGAGTCTAATTTTTGGTTACGTTCGATGGGTTGGTCGTTGTTCTTTTATCGCGGCTACTACTTTAACAAACAAGCCAAAACAGACTCTTTTCGTTTTATGTTAGTACGCGATTGATTATTTTTTGGTCACTGTGGCAGAAGGCTTAGGTGTATATCCACGGCAAGCGTGGCCATCAATACGAAGTATTTCGATCATGGGCAGTTGGCGTGATTTGATAGCAAACAACCGACACCCGCGGGGAAATTTCGCCTCCCAGGTGACATAAAAATGCTTGCATTGCATACAATGAGGCGAATTATCTGGCATTTACGTTGGCTAGGCTTAAGTATTAAGTATTAAGTATTAAGTATTAAGGGAGTTTAATTAACATGGACCAATTGTTACACACTTTTTCCAGTTTTAACCACTGGTCGCAAAGCTTGCCCATTTATTTGCAAGTATTTTTGGGTATGATGGCGTTTTTCTTAGCCTGTGCTGCAGCGGGTTTTTTAATATACGGCCTACTGTTAATCCTTCAACGGCTGAGTCATTTTCGGCCCCTGTCTAGCCTGACCGGCGTCATTGGCTTTAGCCTCACGTTGAGCCTTGGCTGGTTTATGTATATCTTCATACCGCTTGCCATTATTGCCTTAAGCAACCATGAAAATTTAAACATGGCAGTGCTAACTCAAACTATGGGCCCCTATTTTGGCGTGTTTTTACTGATTAGCTTATCGTTTGCCGACACACTCGAATCTAAAGGTCTGTGGGCCAATAAAAATCTTACGGCACCCGCTAAACTATTTAGCACATCCTTATGGGTGTTGGCGTTTGGTGTGCCAGCTATAAAAAAGCTCCATCAACTCAAGCGTCAAAAATAGGGTCTAAAGGGCGTCTATTTAGGGGGTTTTTCAACTTCAAAACCCAGCAAATCCAATTGCTCAGGGGCTGATTCAGGCACAGATTCTTGGTCGTTTGATAGTGTAGCTGCGACTTCTGGCTCAAGTAATGGCCCTTGCTCAGTCTCTAGGTCTTTGGTTAACGCTGCTTCGACGGCACGTTCAGCTTCAATGGCATCCAACTCATCAAACTTCTTTTCCTGCTCGCTACGCCTCGCGTCACGGGCACTGGAGTCCTGCTTAGGTCGCCAATATTCATCCCAATAACGATACCCCAGCACCAGCAAAAACGCCACGGCGATTAAATAACCAAACAGGTTAGTAAAGGGAATATCTTCTAACCAATGGAGTTTGTCGGCGTAAGCCATGAGCATCACCATCACCACGGCAAACATCACCACCACGCGCATGGTGCGGCAAAAAGCACAGGGCTTTTTGCCGTTGGGATCACTGTCGCTTATGCGCCGACCCATATGTATTTAACCACCGCCACTAACATAATTGATCATAATGCCCGCCGCTACGGCAGAACCAATAACGCCGGCCACGTTGGGCCCCATAGCATGCATCAGAAGGAAGTTTTGGTTATTAGCCTCTAAACCCACCTTGTTAGACACACGAGCTGCCATGGGCACCGCAGACACGCCAGCGGAGCCAATCAAAGGGTTAATACCGCCGCCCGTGAGTTTATTCATAATCTTAGCCATAATCACACCAGAAGCCGTACCAATCGCAAAGGCCACCATACCTAGGCACAAAATACCTAAGGTGGTGAAATCCAAAAACTTGTCGGCAGACAACTTAGAACCCACGGCCAAACCTAAGAAGATGGTCACCACGTTAATGAGGGCATTTTGCGTGGTGTCAGACAAACGATCCACCACACCCGATTCGCGCATCAAGTTACCAAAACAAAACATGCCCAATAGCGGTGCTGCGTCGGGCAACATAATAGCCACCAACAATAGTAGCAACAGCGGGAAAACCACCTTCTCTACTTTGCCTACCGGCCGTAGTTGCACCATTTTAATCTGGCGTTCTTTTTCGGTGGTCAGGGCACGCATGATGGGCGGCTGAATCATCGGTACTAAGGCCATGTATGAGTACGAAGCGACCGCAATGGCTCCTAACAGGTCGGGCGCTAGTTTACTGGCCACATAGATAGACGTGGGGCCGTCAGCGCCACCTATTATACCAATGGCTGCCGCATCAGCTAAGCTAAAGTCCATGATACCTAGGGCCGAGAGACCCACTGCGCCGAGTAAAGTAACAAAGATACCAAACTGGGCTGCGGCACCTAAGAACAAGGTTTTTGGGTTTGCCAATAAAGGACCAAAGTCGGTCATGGCGCCTACACCCATAAAAATAATGAGCGGAAAAGCGCCGGTTTCAATACCTACACTGTAGAACATGTAGAGGATGCCGCCTGATTCGGCTAAGCCGGCACCTGGGATGTTCGCCAGAATGCCACCAAAGCCAATAGGGATCAGCAGCAGCGGTTCAAAGTTTCGCTTAATCGCCAGATACAACAGCAACATGCCTACGGCCATCATCACCGCTTGGCCCGGCTGCATTTGGTACAGACCAGAACTGTGCCAAATGTTGAGTAACTTGTCCATGCTCGTCCGCCCTATGCCAGAGTCAACAAAGTATCACCAACGGATACTGAGTCGCCTTCTTTAACTGTAACCGAACCGATGGTACCGGCACTATGCGCACGAATTTCTGTTTCCATTTTCATAGCTTCAAGAATCAACAATACGTCTCCTTCTTGTACCGCTTGGCCGGGCACCGCATGCACCTTCCAAATGTTACCAGCCAATGGCGCAGTCACAGGCTCACCACCTGTTAAAGGCGCTGCAGCGGCCACAGCTGGCGTTGCACTCATGGCCACTTGAGCCATACCCACGGCAGAGATATCACCACCCTCTTCCACTTCAACTACGTAACTTTGGCCGTTCACACCAATGGTGTAGACCTTAGATGAACCAGCAGCAGCAGGTGCCGTAGCCGCCTGGGCCGATGCTAACGTAGGCACGGGTTCAAAGGCTTCTGGATTGTTGCGGTTCTCAAGGAACTTCAGTCCAACCTGAGGGAACAAGGCGTAGGTTAATACGTCATCCACTTCACGCTCACCGCTGGCCAGTTGAATATTCTTTTCTTGTGCTAAACCACGTAATTCCTCAGTGAGTTTATCTAACTCATCGTCCAACAAGTCTGCTGGTCGGCAAGTCACCGGCTCTGCGCCGTCCAACACACGGGTTTGCAACTCAGTATTAAACGGCGCTAATGCTGCGCCATATTCGCCTTTAAGCACACCTGCGGTTTCTTTGGTGATGGTTTTATAACGTTCGCCGGTCAACACGTTCAATACCGCTTGCGTACCTACAATTTGCGAAGTCGGTGTCACTAGAGGGATGTAGCCAAGGTCTTCTCTCACCCGTGGAATTTCTAGCAACACGTCATCTAGCTTGTTGGCAGCGCCCTGCTCTTTAAGCTGGCTTTCCATATTAGTCAACATACCACCAGGCACTTGAGCCACTAAAATACGTGAATCGACACCTTTTAGGGAACCTTCCCACTGGGCATACTTTTTACGCACTTCACGAAAATAAGCCGCCACTTCTTCTAGTGCAGTGATATCCAAGCCCGTGTCGCGGTCACTGCCCTCAAAGATGGACACAACCGACTCTGTAGGTGAATGACCGTAGGTCATCGACATCGACGAAATAGAGGTATCTACATTGTCGATCCCAGCTTCTGCCGCTTTCATAATAGCCGCCGTAGACAAACCGGTGGTGGCATGACACTGCATGTGCACTGGCATATTAGTTTCAGCTTTAAGGCGACTCACCAGTTCAAAGGCCGTGTATGGGTTTAGCAAACCGGCCATGTCTTTAATACAAATAGAGTCAGCGCCTTGGTCTTCAATTTTCTTGGCTAAGTCGATCCAGTAGTCAATGTTATGGACCGGGCTTAAGGTATAAGAAATAGTGCCTTGAGCATGTTTACCCGTGGTTTTAACGGCCGCAATGGCAGTGGACAAGTTACGGGCGTCGTTCATGGCATCAAATACACGGAACACATCTACACCGTTAATCGCTGCACGCTCTACAAACTTACGCACTACATCATCGGCGTAATGGCGATAACCTAAAATATTTTGCGCGCGAAATAACATCTGCTGTGGTGTTTTTGGCATCGCCGCCTTAAGGGTACGAATACGCTCCCATGGGTCTTCGCCTAGGTAGCGAATACATGAGTCAAAGGTGGCGCCACCCCAAGTCTCTACCGACCAGTAACCAATGTCATCCAGTTTGGCAGCAATGGGAAGCATATCGGCCAAACGCATACGCGTGGCAAATAACGATTGATGACCGTCTCGAAGGACGACATCGGTAATACCTAAAGGTTGTTTAACAGCGGTCATGGGTTTACGCCTGTTCTAATAATCGAAAATTGAGAAACTGGTTAATTCTTATGCTTTGTCTTCGCGATAACGGTGTACTGCAGCACTGAGCACGGCCATTAGCTGGGCGTCGTTGGCCACCTGTTGTGATGGCGATACGCTCGCCATTGGCACTGTCGGAACAACCACTGGCGCGGGTGCAAAACGCAGCACCGTCGCAGACATGGTTTTGGTGGCAATCACCAAAAGTGTAAGAAAAGTAAATACAAAGCCCATGCCGAAAACCATTAAGGTTAGGCCTTCGAGCATTAAATCGGATGATGGCACGGTAGCAGCTCCGGTAGTTGTTAGTCGCTTGTGACGACACATTTATGCAGCCATGGTAGGGCTGCCTTTGATTCTGATCAGACAATTTACCCAGTTGTGACTAAAGTCGCAAGAATACCCAGTATAAAACTCAATAATTTTACTGCCCGGCATAGAAACGTCAAACAAATTCAACAACTCGACGTTTATGCTCAATATAACCAACAGATCAACCGGTTGGACGATACACACCGACGTTGTCAAAACCTTGATCTTTAATATGTAAGGCATGCAACTGACTCATCACACCCTTTTCGCAATACAGTAGGTAATTACGCGCAGGATCAAACTCAGCAAATTCACTATTAATTTTAAAAAACGGCACTGTTAAAATATCCACACCCGGTAGATTAAGCGGCTTTTTTTGTTGCTCGCCTGCAGCTCGCACATCGACTACCACGTCATTTGCTTGCAACTCGTGCTTCGGCGTCAATTGACCTGGTTGTTTGAGTTCTTCGGCCACGGCGTCGATGTTGGTAACGCTGGCATTTTCTAAGGCTTGCTCTAACACCTCAAAGTTAAAGTTCTCTTCTTCCTCTTCCACTCGCTTGAGCTGCGCCTTGACGGTGGGCCGGTCGGAAATCACACCGCAGTACTCTGGCATACTGGCGGCAAACTCGTAGGCGCCAATTTTTGTGGCGACGTCAATAATGTCTTGTTTGTCATAGGTGATCAGTGGCCGTAAAACTAACCCCTCAGTGACGCGATCGATCACACCAAGGTTAGTTAAAGTTTGGCTTGAGACTTGGGCAATACTCTCACCGGTAATCATGGCTTCGGCCTTTACTTTAACCGACACCCGTTCAGCAGCTCGCAACATCATACGTTTAAGCACCACACCCATGTGAGAGTGATGTACGTTTTGCAAAATTTCACCGACTATTTCTTCAAAGGGGACCGAAATAAACTTAACCCGTGCAGACGAGCCAAATTTTTTCCACAAGTAATAAGACACCTGCTTTACACCCGCTTCATGGGCCGCCCCACCGAGATTAAAAAATACAAAATGGGTTTTTGCACCACGCTTCATGGTGAGGTAACTGGCCACGATCGAGTCGAAGCCGCCAGAAATTAGCGATACCACGGCTTCTTGGCTGCCCTGCGGATAACCTCCTAGGCCGTCAATACGCCGCTCGACCACAAATACCCTGTCACCTTTAACTTCCAAGTTAACGGTCACTTCAGGGGTGTGTAGGTCGACATTAAGGGCATCGGTTTGTTGCAATAAACCGCCACCCAAATAGCGTTCCATATCATTGGAGGTAAAGTCATGCTGGCCCGAGCGCTTCACTCTAACCACAAAACGTTTACCCTCTAAGCGCTGGGACCAGACACGCTTGACGATGTCTAACACTTGGTCAAAGTCCTCCAACGTATACTCTTGCACCTCAATTACATGGGCAATGCCAGGTGTGTCGCCCAAGGCCATGACAATTTGTTCATACGCCGCATCGGCCTCTGGCGGACAATCGATATCCACTCGGTCCCACAAGCCGCGCACCTTGATCTTTGGTTCAATTCGTTGCAGGATGATCTGCAAGTTAGATTGTAACCGTTGAATAAATCGTTTCCTTACAGGGCGGCTTTTGATGGTGATTTCGGGGAACAGCTTTACTATAAATTTCATGGGCTGGCTTTCTAGGATAACGAGGTCGAGCGCTATTATAACAACGAACAGGGGTTAACCTCTATGCCCAATACACAAACCATTAGCGGTAGTTGCTTATGTGGCCAAGTTAAATACCAGGCCACTGCTGTACCTTTATTTCAAGCCCACTGTCACTGCCAAGACTGCCGAAAAAACTGCGGCAGTGCGTTTGCCGCCCTGGTGTTTGTGCCGGTAGACAGCCTTAACTGGCAAGGCGAGACCAAAACCTACACTCATAAGGCCGACTCTGGCCACACCATGACCAAACATTTTTGCTCAAACTGCGGTAGCCAACTGTTTGGCGAAAATGATGCTAAAACGGACCGTATCCATATTAAGGTGGGCACCATGGATGATGCCAACTGGTTTCACCCACAATGTAACGTGTGGGCTAGTAGTCGCCTGCCATCGACAGCCATCAACCCAGATGTGAAAGATTTTGCCACCATGCCAATACCACCAGCGAAAACCTAGCGCCCTAGTCAGTTAGGAAATATTGGCAAGCAAATGCGCCAATATTTCCTATTAGGCGATTTTTAATCACATTCTCCCGCATTATCAGCATAATTATCGGATTAGAAACAGGCATTATAAACACCTATAGATTCATGAAAAAAAATGGTGTAAGCATCTGTTTTAATTGTTATTTTTTTTATTAAGCTCGACTATAAAAGGTAGCCGATAGGAAACACAAAAAAGCTTGGAAATAATAACAGTATTGATTGTGGTTATGGCATTGACGGATGCCATTCGATGGTGCAAATTGTGGGCACAAACTTATGTGGGTCGCATTATGAGCGCAACAGAACAGCAAAAACTCAACGATTTTATCGCCCAGCAACGACAACAATCTTGCTTCAGCGGCTTCCCGCTAGAGGGCAAACGCGTTATCGATATGTCTAGCGTAGTGGCTGCACCCTATTGTGCCGCCTTGTTAGGTGACGCTGGCGCCGAAGTTATTAAAATAGAAAATCCCATGGCACCTGATGCCCTGCGTGGCTGGGGCACTCATGCAGAAACCGGTATCGAACCCTACCATGCGTATATTGGCCGCAACAAGCTGCCTATCACCCTTAACCTTAAATCTGAAGCCGGCAAACAGGCCTTTTTAGACCTCATTGAATCTGCCGACGTGCTGATTGAAAACATGCGCCTTGGGGTCATGGACCGCTTGGGCCTAGACCACGACGCGTTACTTGAGTTAAACCCCGGTTTAGTCATTGGTAAAGTATCCGGATATGGCATGAGCGGCCCCCATGCCCATCAACCGGGTTTTGGTACTTTGGCCGAAGCCTACAGCGGCTTTTCATTCCTTAACGGCTATGAAGACACTGGCCCTACTAGCCCGCCTATTGCATTGGCGGATTTGACCACAGGCATTCACCTCGCCTACGCCGTGAGTCTTGCGCTACACCAGAGCAAGCGTGGTGAAAGTGGTGGTCAAGTAGTAGACATTTCCCTATATGAGCCTCTATTTGGCTACTTAGGTGGCGAATTTATTAGTTATCAACTGACTGGCGAAATCCCTCAACCCATCGGCAACGAATTGCGCGCTGCGGCGCCGCGAAACAACTACCAAACCAGTGATGGTTTATGGGTAGCCATGTCCTGCTCTAACCAAAAAACATGGGAACGCTTGGCCGAAGTGATGGGCCAGCCAGAACTAATCCGTGACCCACGCTTTAAAACCAACAATGACCGCATACAAGCCGACAGCCGAGTGGCCCTAAACGCTATTATTAAGGCTTGGATGTTAGAAAAAACCAACCAAGAAGCCCTTGATCTGTTCCGCAAAGAAGGCATTACTGCGGGGCCCATTATGTCCATGAAAGAAATTGACGAAGACCCACATTACGAGGCACGAGGTAGCATCGTGAGTATGCAAGATCCCGCCTCTGGCATAACCATCAAGATGCCAGATGTACCATTTCGCATGGGCGATAACTCGGCGGGGAATAAAAAGTCTAAAATGCGCTTCCCGGGGTTGCCTATGGGTTCGGCCAACGCCGTGATATACCGAGATTTACTAGGCTACAGCCAAGCGCAAATTAATCAATTAGGCTAATAAAACGCGTAGGCAGTGGCCGCTGCGATCGATAGCGCGTTAGCTGCCCCAAACACCGCTACCCACCGATGGCCCCTGCGCCAGAGGTTGGGCAAACTTATCATGATGGCCGGCACCAAACTAACAATTGCCAGGGTCAGGCCAATTAATATGACACCGTCGGCCGACATGGTTTTCATGTTCACCACCAAAGACTGGCCTTGTAAAACCAGTGAAAACTGTTGTTCTACCGGCGTTGCCGTCCAGCCTAGAGCCAACGCTAGCACGCTGCCGAGCAGCACAATAACGGCCCCCACAATGGTGCACCAGTACACAGTGACGCCATATACCACCCCGCTGTTATAGTGTTGATTCGTCTGCGTCATAACATTAACCCCACCTCTGCCGCTGTTAAACCGTCTATACCGCGGTGAATCAGTTTTATTGCAGTGAGCAGTAACATTGTGATCAATAGCCGCCTAACCACCTTCACCTTAACGTGGGCCAACAGGTGTGCGCCCAGTATGCCGCCCGCAACTTGGCCTAACATCCACGGCGCTACCAGCATGGGCACTAGAGCACCATAGACAATGTAGGGCCAGATTGCCGCGGCATTACCCAAAGCCAACAATACGCCGCTAGAGGCCGCTGCAGCTTTGAGTGGCACAGCCATGACCAGGTTAAGCACGGGCACCATCGCCCAGCCGCCGCCTAAACCAAAAAAGCCGCCAATAAATCCGACCAAAATAAACAAGCCAATCGCCCAACCTAATCGTTGCACCTTATAGCTCACCGTGCCATTTAATGAACTTTCATAATAGCTCATGTCCAGGCTTAATATGGCGGCCAAGCCTTTACTTGGCTGTGGTTTGGGATAGTCGTTACGACCGCCGCCACGGACGAATACGTAGGCCACACCCAACAACAGCAAACCCAACAATAACCGCACCAGTGCATCGGCGCTGGCGCCCATTGACGCGGCTAAATGAAATGCCGCCATGGCTCCAAGCACCCCACCAATAATGGTGGGTAACGCACACACATAGACCAAGCGGATATCGACCAAACCTCGATTAAGCAGGGGCGCAGCAGAGATCAGCCCGCTGAACATGGCTACTACCAAACCAGTGGCCCTCACTACCAAAGTGTCAATAGAAGTGAAGCCCAAGACAATAGGGGTAAAAATGACGCCGCCACCGATACCGGCCACCACGGCGACGATGGCAATCACCAAAGACAGTAGAAAAGAACCTAATGTGAGCCCCACAAGCGCACCTAAACTTAGGCTAGATTCGGCAGCGTAAGACGCGAGCAATGGCACCATGCCAAAACCCACAAGTGACACGATAATAAGTAAGGTGAGTTCGGGAACTCGTACAAATATAGACATATAAACGGCGGCTACCATGAGCTGCAGATAAATTTAATAACTATATTAACCCATCTTACTTATAACTAATAATAATTAAAAATATATTTGTTATTACTTTTAGCTATATTAGTTAGCATCGACCTCAGCGGAATGGGTATGAAAGAACTCCATCAACCCCATCATTTCGGCCGATTGCTGACTCATTACATCGGCGGCGGCAGCCGTTTGTTCTACCTGAGCCGCATTTTGTTGCGTCACTCGGTCCATTTGACCAATGGCCTGATTAACTTGCAGGATGCCGGTGGATTGCTCCTTGCTCGCACCCGCTATTTCAGTAAC